>JACCDR010846603.1_pt1 | contig 39169 bp, 42 predicted proteins | sample 7446431 | NCBI WGS metagenome assembly JACCDR01 (sample SAMN15323443, study PRJNA562643) | freshwater metagenome | isolation source: river surface water | place: USA:Blue River Watershed | collected 2017-08-17
GCGTGTCTACCGTTTCACCACCCACGCGTATCTGCACGTTTGTGCGAGGGAGAGTATAGCACGAGTTTCCCATTTTTTCTTCCCGACCCCACCTCGCTCGCCTTCGGCATCGCTCCGGTTTTCTCGTCCTCACGAAAGCCAAGCAGTTGGCTTTCTTTATGACCACCGCTCACTTCGTTCGCTGTGGGCATAAGAGGACTCGAACATTACATGTTCAGTACCCCAATTGGCTTCTTTGATTCGTTCCTCACAAAGAAGCTCAATCGGGCTTCGAGTCCTCTGCCACAGTGCTTCGTTCCTTCGTCACTCGTCTCTGTGGGCATAAGAGGACTCGAACCTCCATGTCGTGAGACACACGGACCTGAACCGTGCGCGTCTACCAATTTCGCCATATGCCCAGCTGCCGTATCCTAGCATAAAGTATGGGAGACGGAGGAGTCCTTGATGTGGTGCTCCTCGGAGAGATTTCCTTGCCAAGGATGGTACTTTCTTGTACACTCTACGCCACAGATGCCCTCTTAGCTCAGTTGGTAGAGCAGCTCCCTCTTAAGGAGACGGTCCAAGGTTCGAGCCCTTGAGGGGGCACAGTAATGAAATCCCAGCAGTCGCTTGATTGCTGGGATTTCATATGTCCACTAGTGGTGCCGAGAATGGGACTTGAACCCATACAGGCTTGTGGCCTACAACATTTTAAGTGTTGCGCGTCTACCGATTTCGCCACCCCGGCGGTTTCTTCTGGTTTTTCCCTCGATGCGTCGGTTGCAGACTGTGACAATTTGGACAGAGAATTCGAAGATTTTCTAGTCGGTTGTCGCGGTGATTGCCGTTGATGTGATCGAGTTCGACAGGAATCCTACCATCTTTTGACCGCACTGCCCAGCCGCACATCTCGCATCGTTCTTGCTTCAAGCCTTCACGGAATAGTCGCTTTTTTAATTTAAAACTCTGAAAATCTGAATCTTCTACGAGAATTTCACTAAGTTCTTTTTGAGGAACAAAGTCGAAAGTTCGACCTCGTCGCCAGCCCATGCCGGTGAAATGGGAAGTGTCGATGCCGAGTCGTGCTGCAGTTGTCATTACATGCTGATAGTTACCACCAGCAGGAATGAGTTTCAGTTCGACGAGGACCCCCCGGATACTTTTTGATTTTTGAATAGCGACGCGCAAATCCTCGTTTGTCCATTTTCTCTTTCTTGGCATATGGAATAGATACAAGTAGTAGTATACTATCCACCTATTCCAAAATTCATAGGGTTTATAAACAGCACAAATGATGCTAGAGTATGACGCACTTGACCAGGTGGCGAAGTGGTAACGCTGGGGACTGCAAATCCTCCACGCGCGGGTTCGATTCCCGCCCTGGTCTCACGTTAATTTGTTGCTAATAGTAGAGATACGGGAAGGAAACTATTTTTCTGGATGTCCATCTTCGATCTCGCGGGCAATATCATCGATATGTTGTCGATGGCGTTCGCCGTAGTCAACCATAAATTCGAGAAAGGGGACGATTTTGAGGTTACTTTTTTTCTTCACAAAGCCTCGAAGATCACCGCCGGCACGTTTCAAAAAGATGAGTGCATCGTCTTCGCGGCCGTCTGGTACGGTGGTAAAGAAGACCGTTGCTTTGCGATAGTCAGGCGACGTCGTAACGTGCGTGACGGTGATGAGTGGGTCGGCATTTGCCTCCTGCTGGATATATGCAGCAACAAGTTCTCGAAGGAGTGAGGCGACGCGGGTGTGACGATCAGACATAGGAGTTACGAGACGACGACGTCGTAGGTTTCGAGGTAATCACCAGGTGCAATTTCTGTTTTTGTTTCGAGCTGGAGACCAAATTCACCCTCGGTAATTTGTTGGACGTTCGACTTATACTGTTGGAGGTTTTTGATAACACCTTTGCCGATCTCAATATCACGTCTTGTGATACGGACTTTTTGATTCATTTTCACTGCTCCTTCTTCAAGACGAGCTCCAAGGACATGGGTGTTCTTTTGGGTACTGAAGTACTTGAGGAGCTTTACCTTTCCAGTTACGACGATTTCTTCGCGCTTTGGAGTGCGGTTTTTGAGGGCGGTATTGAGCCAAAGTGAGAGGTCATAGATGATGGAGAAAGTATTGATTTCCACCCCGAGTCGCTCAGCGAGATCTGCAGCTTGTCGTTCGACTTTCGTATTAAAACCAACGACAATTGCATCTTTTGTGGCACTCACATTCTGAATATCGTTGGTAGTGATATCGCCAACACCTTTTCCAATCACACGGACGAGAATACGGTCTGAGGTGATCTTCGCAAGCTCGTGTTCAATTGCGTCGATAGTACCAAGAACATCAGCCTTAATGAGGATCGGGATGATGGGGAGTGATGAGTTGATGCGTGCTGGAGGCTTAATAGCTGCCTTCGCTTCGGCGACCATTGCTTCGGCTTCCTTTTTGGTTTTGACACTCACAAATGTTGCCCCCACGGCTGGGATGCCGTTGAAGCCGACAATGCCTATTGGTGTTGAGGCTCCTGCTTCTTTAATCGGCTTCCCCAGGAAATTTTCCATAATACGTACTGGGGCATAGGCTGTCCCCGAGACAACGAAGGTGCCACTTGTGACGGTACCTTCTTCGACGATCAGCGTTGCTGTTGCGCCACGCTTGGCGTCAAGCTGCCCTTCAAGGACACGACCAGACCCGGGGAGTGATGGATCAGTGATAAGGTCATTCAAGTCCGCTGTGAGAAGAACGAGCTCAAGAAGCTCATCGATGCCCTGGCCGGTCTTCGCTGAGATTGCAACCCAAGGTACCGAGCCTCCCATACCTTCAATATAGATTTCATGCTCGATCAAGCTTGCCTGCGTCCGAGGAATATCAGCAGCGGGTTTATCAACTTTGTTGATCGCAACGATGTACGGGATTGCTGCTTGGTTGATTGAGGCGAGTGCCTCGAGCGTCTGGGGCTTGACGCCATCTTCGGCTGATACAACAAGAATTGCGATATCAGCAATATCTGCTCCACGAAGTCGCATCTTTTGGAAGGCTTCATGACCCGGTGTGTCGAGGAAGGTCATTGACCTGGCTGTACCGTCTTCGGTTGTATGTTCAGCTACGTATGCAGAAAGGTGTTGTGTGATACCACCGGCTTCACCAGCCACACTGTTACTTTTTCGGATATAGTCAAGCAGACTTGATTTGCCGTGGTCAATATGACCCATAACGACGACGACGGGAGGTCGCTTGAGGGGGGTTGCTGCAGTGACTTTCTTTTTCATAATGACACACGACTAGATGCGCCATACGTAGAATGGCGCTTGACTATTAATCAGTACCGGCGAGTATAGCAGAGATTTACAGTTTTTACACCCTATGTCATGATTTTGCCCACAACACGTATGTCCGATACCACACACTCACAACGTATCTATCTCGATCACGCGGCGGCGACACCGCTGTTGCCAGAGGTGTATGTGGCGATGACGCCCTATTTTCAGGAAGACTATGGCAACGCAAGTGCGATTCATGCGGAGGGCATACGAGCACGTCAAGCACTCCACGATGCCCGAGCGAGGGTGGCGACAGCGCTCAAAGTGAAACCTGATGTCATCACGTTCACGAGTAACGGGACAGAAAGTAACAATCTCGCAATTCTCGGGAGTCTTGAAGCACGTGTTCGTTCAGGAAATGCATACTCGTCACTACATGTCATTACGACGCCACTTGAGCATCCGTCAGTGACTGAGGCTCTACGATACGCAGCGATGAAAGGTGTTGTTGTGCATGAGGTTGCTGTCGGAGAGGATGGTCTCATTCGGACTGAATCACTCCAAGCACTGCTTACACCGCAAACAGCGCTCGTGACCTTTGCCTATGCGAATAGTGAGATTGGTGTGGTGCAGCCGGTGCATCGCTTGGTGCGCATGATTCGTGAGCGAGCACCAAAGGCACTGGTACACGTTGATGCTGCACAGGCGCCACTTTGGCTTCCGTGTGAACCGACCCGACTTGGGGTGGACCTCCTTTCACTCGATGCCGGGAAGTGTGGTGGACCAAAAGGGGTGGGGATACTAGTTGGTGCTCGAGATCTTGTCGTGCCGCAGCTCTATGGTGGTGGGCAAGAAGCTGGGCTTCGTCCCGGGACTGAACCGGTCCCGCTTGTTGTTGGTGCCAGTATTGCACTTATGCGGGCGCAAGAGGGGTATGTCGCTCGTAGTGAAGCGGTCGCTCGAGTGCGCGACGCAGGGTTACGGCTTTTACAAGAAATGCTTCCTAATGCTGTCGTCAATGGTAGTGCGATGCACCGTCTCCCCAATAACATTAATGTTTCTCTCCCAGGATTCAATACAGAGTATGCCGTTGTTTACCTCGACGCGCATGGGGTAGCAGCAAGTACGAGAAGTGCCTGCGCGGGCAGTGGCGGGGGAGAGAGTTCGGTGGTACGAGCGCTCACGAATGATGGCGAGCGGGCACGTTCGACGATTCGCCTCACGCTCGGTACCGAGACGACGATCGACGACCTTGAGTACACTTTCAAGACCTTGCAACAGTTTTGTATGTTGCAGAACTTCGAAATGACACACAAGTAGAAAGGTCACGGATTTGATGTCTGTGTTGATTGTTACTTTTCTAATTTCTTCAGTCGCCAGCGACGACTAATACATCTTGTGATATTGTTTTTGTATGGAGGATGTACCACACGTGCCCACTAATCCGAATTTTGAACGAGAGATTCGCGACACGATTCGGGATATTAAAGATGTGTATCAACAAGCTGTTGACGAAATGCTTGATGACGATGATCCATTAAAGCAAAAGATTATTGATTATTTTGTGAATAGGGTGGAGGTCGACGATGAGTATTCCTATCTGCTTTCTAAGCTTTCGGAAGCAGACAGACATGCGTATGCATCCAATTTGAGGCAGTCACTTCGAGATAGTGATGTATTTCTGAGTCAGATGGAGCGATACTTTGCGACGCAAACTATCTACGATACCCAAGAAGAATTGCAGTACCACCCTCGGTTGGCTTCACAGGAAGAATATGACATGGGTGTGTACCTTGAATTACTTGAACCACAGGTGAAGGACGCGATGTTGTTATTGCATAAAAAAGGCTACAAAACGTTTCAGTCAGGACACAAAGAAAGAGAGCCGTATAATCAATTTGTTGATGTCTACAACGCGGACGTATCAATACCAGATGAAGTGCGGAATAGACTAAAACAATACGGCGTCGAAATTAACGTTGAACATTTTGAAGACCGTACAACAATCACATTACGTCCTGGAAGCAATAAAAAGTATATTCCACAAGCAACTTGGAAAGAAATTTGGGATTACGTTGCAAACAATCTCCCTAAAGCGGGGGATGAACTAGTTCAACAGATGGGCGAGCCGACGATGCAAAGAGATTTTAGAAGACAACAAGATGTCATGAGACAGGAGAATAGAAATGGAGTGTAGTTATAAGGAGCAGTTGCATACTGTGTCCATCCCGAGATCAATTTGACCAAACAAAGGATTCGTTGCAATATAGAGAGGTACGATCTGGTTGCACTGCTGCTTGTCTGTTTTATGTCTGAAATGAATGGTTGTTATGATCGGTACGCCATGGTTAACATTTTTTTCTATGCCTAATTTTCAAAACTTTACGTCGAAGGCAAAGGAGGCAATTCGCAAGGCACATGAACTCGCTATTGAGCGAGGGCAAAACCACGTGAACCCAATTCACCTTTTGACGGCACTCTCTATGCAGGATGAGAGCACGGTGATCTCAATGCTCGATCGTCTCGATATTGATGTGATTGCTTTTACTGATCTTCTCATTGAAGCGCTCGAGGTGGTCGAGATGCAGACGACGATTTCGCCATCATACCAACTCTACCTCACTCCAGAACTCGCGAAGGCACTTGAGCATTCTGGACGCTTTGCTGAGCAAATGGGGGATGCGTATGTGGGTGTCGAACACCTTTTTGTGGCGACGCTCGAACATCCTGGTCCAGCGGCAGAGGTATTACGACGCGTGGGAGTAGAGAAAGAAAAAGTGATTCGTGCCATCAAGGAAGTACGAGAACACAGCGCTGAGGAAGGGCAAACACCGAAGAAGTATCGCGCCCTTACGAAATACACACGTAACCTCACGAAGCTTGCTCAGGATAACAAACTCGATCCAGTGATTGGACGAGATGTCGAGATTCAACGCGTCATTCAGATTCTCTCTCGACGAACAAAGAATAACCCCGTCTTGATTGGAGAAGCAGGAGTGGGGAAGACGGCTATTGCCGAAGGCCTCGCACAGCAAATCGTGCTTGGTCAAGTACCAGAGTCAGTGCGTGATAAGGAGATTCTTTCACTTGATCTCGGGCTTCTTGTTGCTGGAACAAAGTTTCGTGGTGAATTTGAGGAGCGCCTCAAGGCCGTGATGAAAGAAGTCGAGAGCTCTGCCGGAAGTATCATTCTCTTCATTGATGAGCTCCATACGATTGTTGGTGCTGGACAGGCTGAAGGATCAATGGACGCGTCAAACATGTTGAAGCCGGCGCTCGCTCGTGGTGAGATTCGTGTCATTGGTGCGACGACACTCAAGGAATATCAGAAACACATTGAACGCGATCCAGCTCTCACGCGCCGCTTCCAGCCAGTCTTTGTGAACGAACCATCGCCCGAGGATACGATCGCGATTTTGCGTGGACTATCCGAGAAGTACGAGCTCTTCCATGGCGTTCGTATTACTGATGATGCGATTGTGGGAGCGGTTAATTTGTCATCACGCTATATTACTGATCGCTTCTTGCCAGATAAGGCAGTTGATCTCATCGACGAAGCCGCCTCAGCTCTCCGTATTTCACTTGAGAATAAGCCTGAAGAACTCGTGCAGGCCGACCGACAGGTGCGACGACTTGAGATTGAGCGAGAGGCATTGCGTAAAGAGCTCGAGGTCGCAGAGGTGAAGAAACCGATCAAAGATCGTATCAAGGCGATTGAAGCCGAAATTGGTGAACTCAAGGAAAAGACCTCAGCACTTGAAACAAAGTGGCAAAACGAAAAGGCGGCTCTTGGTGAAATTAGCAAGCTCAAGAAAGAACTTGAGGAATTGCGGAGTGAAGCTGATACCGCGGAAGCAATGGCTGACCTCACGCGTGCAGCGGAGATTCGCTACGATGCCATTCCTTCACTTGAGCGATCGCTTGATGAGAAGCAGAAGCGCCTCAAAAAATTGCAACGCAGTCGCCGACTCTTGAAAGAGGAAGTTACCGAAGAAGATATTGCAACGGTCGTCTCACGCTGGACAGGTATCCCTGTATCGCGCATGCTTGAAGCAGAAGCAGAAAAGTTGGCTCGCATGGAAGAAGTGCTGCAGCAGAAGGTGGTTGGTCAAAATCACGCTATTCAACTTGTTGCTGATGCGATCAAGCGCTCGCGCGCTGGTATTGCGGATCCTAATCGTCCGATTGGTTCGTTTCTCTTCCTTGGACCCACTGGTGTTGGCAAGACTGAGCTCTCGCGTGCGCTCGCAGAGTTTATGTTCAACGATCCTGATGCACTCTTGCGTATCGATATGTCGGAGTTTATGGAGAAACACTCCGTCTCCAAAATCATTGGTTCGCCACCAGGCTACGTGGGACATGAAGAAGGAGGATCAATTACCGAGCGTGTGCGTCATCGCCCCTATTCAGTGATTCTCCTTGATGAAATTGAGAAGGCGCATCCCGAAGTATTCAACATTTTGCTCCAAGTCCTTGATTCGGGCCACCTCACAGATGCCAAGGGACGTAAGGTAAATTTCCGTAATACGGTTATCATCCTCACCTCAAATATCGGAGCTGAGCACATTGATCGTATGTCGAATTTTGGCTTTGCGGCTGATAAGGGAGCGGGTGCGCAGTACACCCAAGCAAAGGACAAAGTGATGGAGAGTTTGAAATTATTCTTCCGTCCAGAGTTCATTAACCGCCTCGATGAGATTATTATCTTTGATATCCTTTCCCCAGAGACCATTCGTAGTATCGTGACGATTCAGGTAGAAGAGGTGAAGCGACGTCTTGCGAAGAAAGATATTGTCTTGTCAGTCACCGATGAGGTCATGGAGTATCTCGCAAAGGAAGGCTACGATCCAAAGTTCGGTGCTCGGCCGTTGAAGCGAGTTATTCAGAGCAAGATCCTTACCCCGGTTGCGAACATGATGATCGGAGAAGGGATGCTGCAACGAGGCTCAGTTGCGGTGATGCTCAAGAAGGGTGAACTTACCTTTGATGTGAAGAAGAAGGCGGTGAAGTCAGAGAAGGATTCGAAAAAGGCACGAGCGACAGTTGCGGCGTAATGGTCTTGTATTTTTGACAAACCCGCATCTCACGTAGACTGAGATGCGGGTTTTTCATAGCTGGATGTGTCCCAAAGAAACGATCGTATATAGTGACACTGAGGACACTATGGTACGCTTGACCTATGGATAGTACGCACATCATTATTGTTGTTTGGGTAGTCATTAACGTTGTCTCATTTCTTGTTGTTGCGAATGATAAACGGAAATCAATACAGGGTGGCCATGTAGAGCGCACCCCAGAAGGATTACTCTTCTTTATGGCGACCATTTTCGGAGGAGTCGGTGTCTATACGGCGATGTTGCTGTTTCGACATAAAACAAAGCGCTGGTATTTTCAAATTGGTATGCCGTTTCTCATTCTTCAGAATATTGCCTTGTTGTATTTAGGAAAGTTGATGTTCTTTTGATGCCTTGTCTCTAGGAAGAAATGACGTCAATGACTCACCGATACTAGCGAGCGCACCCAGGGGCTGTGTGTTTGATAGGGGAATACGCGAGAGAGTGGTATTGTAGAGGTATGACAACACTCTTTCAATGGTTCATATTGTTCGCATTAGGTACTGTTGTCGTAGTCCTTGTGATACGGCTAACTGAACGTCACGACGAGACCACGAGGGTGGATGTCCCTTCTAGTGCAAACAGTGTCGAACAACCTGTTTCTGAAAATAAAGCATTCGCAGGAAGATCAACTTGACTTGAGTGGCAGACAGCTGACCTCCGTCCCTCTGAATGTGTTTACACAGACACATCTTGTGTCGCTCGATCTCTCAAAGAATGCGCTCACTGGTGCTCTTCCGGCGGAGATTCGTCACTTGAAGCACCTGACACGACTCGACCTGAGTGATAATGCATTTACGGGTGTTCCTGCAGAAGTGGGGCAGTTGACCGAACTCACCGAACTTGACCTTTCCAATAATAACCTCACTGGGCTGCCACACGAACTTGGAAATCTGAAACAATTACAACGACTTGACCTCCGTGGAAATACTCCCTCAGCATCTGACCTTGCACTGATTACTGATGCACTTCCGAGTACTGTGATATTGACTGATTAGGAGAACTGGAGGGACATAATATCACTGTGCGCAGGAACCGTCACAAGCTTTAGTTTTTTCAAAGATACGTACGTCGAGGGGGAGGGTTCGATAAATTTGCTCGTGGTAAAATAGGCGTACTATGAACAAGAAAAAGCACGATAATAAGCTTGTTATTTACCAGACGAAATCTGGTGCTTTGGAACTGCGTGGAGATTTGGAAAAGGAGACTGTATGGGCCACTCAGGCACAGATGGCACAGATGTTTAATGTGTCGCCGCAAAACATTACTTTACACCTAAGGAATATTTATAAAGATAAAGAATTAGATATTGATTCAACTTGTAAGGAATCCTTACAAGTTCAAACAGAAGGAAAGGTACCCCTTTCGGGGGTATTAATCTTGTGCGCCGGGAGGGATTCGAACCTTCGTAGGCTAATGCCAGCAGATTTACAGTCTGCCCTCGTTGACCGCTTGAGTACCGACGCGTTTTTTATGCTCTTGCAACGCTTGTTTGCAAGTGAGGTATAAATTACCACATTCGGGCGACTTTTCAAACTCTCGACTGTGGTAGCATAGGTGTATATGAAGTGGCTATTCATTGTCGTACTCGGGACGCTTTTACCGACTCTTGTTCGTGCGCAGGGGATTGTGCCATGCAATCCCGAAATTGTTGACGGAGAGCTCACGAACGGCTGTGGTTTTTGTGAGGCGGGGCAACTTATTAAGAGTATTTCCGACTGGTTTGTCCTTATTTCTGGATTGATTGTTGTGATCATTATCATTGTAATGGGGATCCGAGTTGCTACAGCTGTCGGTAACGTGTCTGCACTGAGTGCTGCCAGAAAGTATATTTCTGCCGCGCTCTTTGGGTACGCACTCGTTATTGGTGCCTGGTTTGTGGTTGATACGTTCTTAAAATTCCTCATCCCGGGATCATCGTATGGCGTGCTCAATCCACTGTTGTGTGGCGGATAGGATTGATGGTGCTATATACTAGTAGTATGCGCATCTATTTCTATTGTATTGGCGTAGTTGCTTTTGGATTATTTGCTGTCATTCCTGAACAAGTAGCTCACGCTCAGACGGCCCTTGTCCCGGCATGCGCTAATAGTGGCGCGTGTAATGTGTGCGATATTGTCCAAGTTGCTAACAACATTATTAAGTGGCTCTTTGCTCTTGTGACGTTTGTGTTTGCAATCTTAATGCTGCGAGCAGGCTTTGGTCTTGTCACATCGAAGGGAAATGTGGGGGCGCTTGAAGATGCTAAGTCATCATTCACGAATGCCATCGTCGGTCTCCTCATCGCGATGTCGGCTTGGCTTGTCGTCGACACCTTGATGCGACAACTGCTTGACGGTGGTACGGGAGAAATCGAAGGCTATGGTCCATGGTCAGAGGTGCGTTGTGTTCTTCAGACCCAGTCTGCTCGTACAGGACGAGATTATGTCGATGGTGTGACACCCCCTGCTGGGGATGGGGAGCGGATCACTCACGAGACAGCAGTTGGTCGTTTGGACTTTGTGGGGATATCTGTGTATTCATCAGGACGATGTAGCGATAAAACAAGACGGGAGTGTACTTCGCTTGATGGTATCCGACAGTTAACTATTGATCGCATTCTTGAACTCCAAGCTGTGGTGGGTACAACCCTTGTTGTAACTGGGGGGACAGAAGTAGGGCATGCTGCGGGTACATATAGCCACGCTAATGGCTACAAAATTGATCTTCGCATAGACCCGGTGTTGAATGAGTACATCACGACAAATTACACACCAGTGTCTGGTACAACTAATAAATGGAAAGATGATCGGGGCAATATATACTATCGACATGGGCCGCCCGATCACTGGGACGTGACAGTGACGCAGTAGAGGACAAGCAACAAGACCAGCCAAACGGCTGGTCTTGTTGCTTGTGTGGGTCCACGAGGATTCGAACATTACATGTTCAGTACAGGCTGTCGCTATTTTTCATACTTCAAAATAGCTGTCAGCCTCTTCGAATCCTCGAAGCAGAAACTAAAAAATCCATACAAAAGTATGGACTTCTTAGTTTTGCGGGTCCACGAGGATTCGAACCTCGGTCAACGGTTTTGGAGACCGCTATTCTACCACTGAACTATAGACCCGTATGGAAGCAATTGCTCCGGTTGCTGCATAGTAGGCGAAAAGAGAAAGAAAATCAATCACGGAGGAACGCAGTGACTGTTGAGAATATCGCCTCAGTGTCGTCGGGTGAGAACCATTGAATGTCAGTATCGCGCTTCAGCCAGGTGAGTTGACGCTTGGCGTACTGGCGGATTTTGGTACCAAGCTCGGTCACGAGAGCGTCTTTCGTCATGAGGCCACGAAGGTAGCGCGAGAGATAGCGGTACTCAAGACCCAGCGTTTCGAGTCGTTCGTGCAAGACACCTTCTGCAATACATCGTTCTACCTCAGCCACCATACCTGCCTCGAGGCGAGTGATAAGGCGTGTTTTGATTCGCTCTTCAAGTACCTCAAAGGGAAGTGTGAGTCCAATGAGGAGCACGTCGTAGGGGCTTGTTACCTTTGTCCTGGGAACAGCGCCAAGAGCAGTCGCGACTTCGATCGCTCGGATGAGTCGACGCGGGTTATCAGGATCGATTGTCTCGCTTCGCGCCGGATCAAGTCGCTTGAGGCGCTCGTAGAGCTCGGTGGCTGCGTACGATGACAGCTCTTGGCGAAGCTCATTGTTCATAGGAACCTCGGGAAGTGAAATTCTTCCTAAGAAGGTATCAAGGTACATGAAACTCCCGCCAACGATGATAGGCTGGTGGTCGTTTTTGATAATAGTGTGAAGAGCATGCTTTGCATCAGCCGTAAATTGGTGGACGGTGTACTGCTCCCGAGGATCAGCAACATCGAGGAGGTGGTGGGGAATGCCCTGCATTTCTTCTTTGGTCACCTTACCAGTTCCAAGATCAAGACCACGGTACACCTGCCGTGAATCAGCAGAAATGATCTCGCCGTTGAAGTGGTGCGCAAGAGCAATAGAGAGGGCAGTTTTACCAACTGCCGTCGGTCCAACGATAGCGATGATTTTTTGTTTTGTACTCATGAGTTGTGCGGGGACTATAGCAGGTGGGGGTAATGTTTGACAAATTAGATAATTTATAATGATATATATTACGAAAGTGTTCCCCTCCAACTATCCTTCAATATCCTTCAAGAAAGGGATTCCATGAAGATGCTATTGATGTCTGTCAGTACGAGTGCCTTCGTTGCGTCACTGACGCTTTCAGGTCGTCTCGCGTACCAGAATGACCTGAGCAAGGCTCTGGCCCTGCTGGCGGCAGGTGTGTTCTTTGGATTCATGGCGACTGTCTTCGTCATGATGCTCCAACAGGAAGAGATCATCGAGAAGATCGAGGAGATTTCCAAGAAGAAGTAAACCCGACGCACAACTCGAAAAATCCGAGTCGCGCGTCGAGTTTTTCGTTATTGTAGTTTCCCACCAAAACTTAATGTGCCGGAGGAGGGACTTGAACCCTCACACCTTGCGATACACGATTTTGAGTCGTGCGCGTCTACCATTCCGCCACTCCGGCAAGAGTACTTACGTTCTCTGTAAGCGCCTTAGTCTAGCAGAAAACGGAGGAGTTATAAACAGGGTGTATATATCGCTGTGTTAGAATGCTGAGATACCCACGAGACAGCTCGTGCGGAGGTAATTACTTTTGTTTGTATGGCATTTCAGGGTGACTCAATTTACTGGGTAGAAGTTGAAAAAATTGTTCCAAATCCGTTCCAGCCACGGCGGGAATTTGATGAGCAGAAGCTCCGTGAGCTTGCTGATTCGGTACGCATGTACGGTATTTTGCAGCCACTCACCGTGACGCGAAAGGAAATTCAGCGTGAAGACGGCACATTTTACACGGAATACGAACTCATTGCGGGGGAGCGACGCTTGCGTGCGAGCAAGATTGCAGGACTGTCACAGGTACCGGTCATTATTCGGGAAGGCGAAGATAGCGAACAAGAAAAACTCGAGTTGGCAATTATCGAAAACCTACAACGGGAAGACCTCAACGCGGTCGATCGAGCGCTTGCTTTTCGGCAGCTGGCTGATGTTTTTGGGCTCTCGCATACACAGGTCGCCCAAAAGGTTGGACGAAGTCGTGAGTATGTTTCGAACTCGATTCGGTTGCTTGCACTCCCTGACTACATGCTCTCCGCGCTCCGTCAGGCTGAAATGACTGAAGGTCACGCCCGAACGCTCCTTATGCTCAATGATCGTCCAGAAGAACAGGATGTGGTGTTTCGAGAAATTCTACTGAAGAAACTATCGGTGCGTGAGGTTGAGCGAATTGTTCGTAAGATAGCGACTGATAAGGTCCGTAAGCGTACACCAGGAGACTTTGATACTGAACTGATTGAAATGGAAAAGAAGTTTATGGAGACCCTGGGGACTCGCGTTCAGATTCAGAAGACTGACTACGGCGGACGGTTGACGATAGATTATTTCTCTCAAGAAGATCTTGATGATATGTTGCAGCGAATGCGCCGTGAAGCTTCGAAGGCTGAAGAGGTCACTTCAGCTCGAGATGATTTTGCAACGCTTACTGCACATACGCCACTCGTGGCAGCTGTTGTACCTGGTGTTGTAGAGACCGTCATGCCGGAGGCCGATGTCTCTCTTCTGGCATCGGTTATGCCAGAAGCGCGCGATGAGGAGGTCATGAATACCCCAGATGCAGCGTTGTTAGAAGACATGCCAGCACCGACGCCTTCGCCCATGGTCACGATGGCGAGTTCAGAAGAGGTAGTTACGCTTCCTGATGTACTGACACCCTCACCAGAGTCAATGACGGAACTTGTAGAAGCTCATCTTGCTGAAGCAGTGTCCGCTGACGAACAGAACGATGTGTCTCCGGTGGTAACGTCGGATGTTGTGAGTGTGGATGACCCCGAGACAGCTCCAATTCCAACCGTTCCGAACGTACAGCAAGATGACGAGAGTGATCTCTACTCAATTCGTCATTTCTCTGTCTAGGTAGCTCCTTCTTTTTCGAGGGCAGCGCGGATACGACGTCGTGCGAGTGAAGTCTTGCATGAATCAAGCCACTTTTTGGTGGGATGAGAGTTTTTCTTGGTCTCGATTTCAACGATGTCGCCGTTTTTTAGTTCCGAGTCAAGTTGAACTAGTTTTCGATTGACTTTTGCTGCAAAAATATGGTCACCGACTTCAGAGTGAATAGCGTATGCAAAATCAATTGGTGTCGCGCCGACCGGTAGATCGACGACGTCACCAATGGGGGTAAAGACAAAGATACGATTGGTGAAGAAATCCTTTTGCATGTCTTCAACAAACTCTGCTGTTGAAGTCTGTTCTTTGGTGTGGGCTTGCGCGATTTGAGAAATCCAGCGCGGGATTTTGTCGCGGTGGGGGTCGTGGGTCACTTTTTTGACATCAGTAGCACTTGAGGAACGTTTGGAGAATGGCTTAAAGAGGGTGGGAATAAGACTTGCAAATCGGGATGGTCGTTCAACCTCCTCGCCAGAGACGAGGGGCTCCTTGTAGCTGATGTGCGATGCAATACCGAACTCAGATTCGTGATGCATCTTCTTAGTACGGATTTGGATTTCGAGGATGACACCGTTTTGGGTGGTGACGGTGGTGTGGAGGGATTGGTAGCCGTTGGGCTTGGGGAAGGCAATGTAGTCCTTTACTCTACCAGGGAGTGGACGCCAGAGCTTATGGATGATTCCGAGCGCGCGGTAGCAGTCCTCGACTTCTGGTACAACAACGCGCATTGCGAGCAGGTCAAAAACCGCATTGATGTCCCACTCCTTACGTTTGAGCTTGTGGTAGAGACTAAACAGTCCTTTGACCCGATACGAGGTTGAGAAATTGAGAAGACCGATTTCAGCGAGACGTTTTTGGAGTACTTTTCGTTCACGTTCAAGGAGTTCATTTGACTTGCCGGCTCGTGAGGTGAGGAGCTTCACCACACGGTCATGCTCTTCGGGGTAGACGTAGGGGAACGCCAAGTCCTCGAGCTCCTTGCGGATTTTTCCCATACCCAATCGATGAGCAACGGGGACATAGACTTCGAGTGTCTCGCGGGCGATTCGAAGCTGCTTTTCGCTTGGTACGAAAGCAAGCGTTTGCATATTATGAAGGCGATCAACGAGCTTGATGATGAGAACACGGATATCTTGGCTTGTCGCAACAAAGAGTTTGCGTAAACTTTCATTATGTCGATCACTTCCGTAATAACGGACGGAACTGAGTTTTGTGACACCTTCGATAAGAAAGAGGATTTCATCCCCGAATTGCTCTTTTATCTCTTCGGGAGTTGCGTCGGTATCTTCGATGGAATCATGAAGAAGACCAGCTGCAACCGTCTGGGCACCCATACCCATCTCAGCGAGTTTTTTACCGACCGCGGTAAGGTGGTTGAGGTAGGGTTCTCCAGAATAACGGACGTGTGTTGCGTGAGCTTTTTTGGCAAATTCGTACGCACGCTCAACGAGTGCTGTATCAGCACGTGATGGGTTATGTAGGTGAACGATGATTTCTTTGACCTCCATGTTGTCTCATTGTAGAGAGCAACAAGGAGAAATACAAGCTATCGCTGCTTCAAAAGTTCGACAGCGAGTTCGATCGTAATATCCTTGGTAGCAATATCATCGGGAATACTTATGCGTTTGAAGCCTTTCTTTAAGTAGCGGCCAGATTTTGAAGAGAAGACATTGACCATCTTGCGAGTTGTGGGGTGGATACCAAGTTCTTTCTCGAGCGTTTCACCTTTGCGCGTTTGTTTTGGTTCAGCAAATATTTCGAGCGCCCGATCATACGTAATTGTATAGGGATCGTCGCCACCTTTTAGTGAGCGAAAGTCACCAGCATGAGCAAGGTATGGTCCATATTGTCCTGTATTTGCTACTATCGGCTCACCGGTTGTTGGGTGTGGGCCTAGTTCTCGAGGTAGCGTGAGGTAGAGGAGAGCCATAGCAAGTGTGACGTCTTTGGGGTCAATACCTTTAGGGAGGCTAGCTCGTTTGGGTGTGACGGCCTTTTTGCCCTTCTTTTTTTCGGGAGTTTCACCGCGTTGGACGTACGGTCCGTATTTTCCATTCATGACGAAGATAGCATCACCCGTCTCTGGGTCGATACCGATTGGTTCTTCGGCTTTTACTTCACTACCATCAATGAGTCGAGATCCATCGCATTCGGGGAAGCGACTACACGAGAGGAATGTACCCGCGCGACCGAGCTTAATGATCATGCTTGCGCCACAGACTGGGCAAGGGAATTGTGCGGGACCTGCCCCGAGGTTCGTTAACTTTTCGATGTCAGCTTTGGCGGCGACTGCGTCAGTGAAGGGTGTATAGAATTCCTTGAGTGTCTTTTCGTATGAGCGCTGACCTTCGGCAATTTCATCGAGCTGGTCTTCCATATCACTTGTAAAGGTATCGCTGATGTAGTCGCTAAAATGCGACTCAAGAAATGTTGATACTACGTCGCCGGTGTCAGTTGGAATAAGGGTCCGACCTTCCTTGAGGACGTAGCCACGGTCAATAATTGTTTTCATGATTGAGGCGTAGGTAGAAGGACGTCCGATCCCTCGCTTCTCGAGCTCTTTAATGAGGCCAGCTTCTGAGTAGCGACTTGGAGGTTCTGTTTCCTTGGCGGTCACGACGATCTTATCAACACGAAGGGTATCACCAACTGCGACGAGTGGAAGAATAACATCTTCATTTTTGGCGTGTACATCGACCGTAAGCCAGCCCGGAAAGATGACTCGAGAGCCGTTTAAGGTGAAGTCTGGTATCGACTCCTTCGCGGTAATATTCGCAACGAGTTTTGTTCGGAGCAGTTTGGCGGCAGTCATCTGCGAGGCAACGGTCCGGGTCCAGATAAGGTCATAAAGTGCCTTTTCGTCCGCAGTGGCACCGGCTCCGTGTTTTTTGATTGACGTTGGTCGAACCGCTTCATGAGCTTCTTGAGCAGATTTACTTTTTGTCTTGTACTGGCGAGGAGAGAGATAGTCTTTGCCGTAGGTGGTTGAAATGTAGGCACTGATATCACGCTCTGCAATGGTGCTGAGTGTTGTGCTGTCGGTACGCATATACGTGATATGTCCCGCTTCGTAGAGCTTCTGGGCAGCGCCCATCGTGCGAGATGGTGCAAAACCAAGTCGAGTTGATGCAGCTTGTTGAAGTGTTGAGGTGGTGAAGGGAGCTTTAGGGAGTCGTTCGACTTCTGTTTCTTTACGATCAGCGATATGCCAAGGGCTCGTATCGCCAAGTGCTTTAATTCGATCAGCTTCTTGTTGTGCTCGTGGTTCTTCGACACAGGTGAACAGTAAGGACTCCTGACCCACGGTTGCTGTAGCAGCAATGGTGAAGTATGACTCAGGGATGAACGAACGAATCTCACGCTCACGTTCCATAAGGATTCGGAGAGCCGGGGATTGTACTCGGCCAGCAGAGAGGCCGTAGCGTACTTTTTTCCAGATTAAGCCTGAAAGGTCGTAGCCAACCAGGCGATCGAGAACTCGTCGTGCTTCTTGGGCTTCTTTAAGATGCATATCAATTGCTCGCGGTTTCTCAATAGCTGCCTTTACCGCCGCCTCGGTGATTTCATGAAAGACAACACGCTGAATCTTTGTATTCTCACTTTTAATGAGTTCGAAAATATGCCAAGCAATTGCCTCTCCTTCACGGTCCGGGTCAGAAGCGAGAAGAACCTCTTTTGCTTCTTTGGCTGCTTTTCGAAGACCTGCAATGACTCGTTCTTTTCCTGGAGAAATAATGTAGCGTGGTACAAATCCGCCGGGCACATCGACAGCGTCAACATTGTTTTTGGGAAGGTCACGAACATGGCCAATCGATGATAGAACTCGGTAATCCTTACCGAGGTATTTTTCGATAGTCTTGGCTTTGGCCGGTGACTCGACGATAACGAGGGTATACGACATAAGTAGGTAACAAATACTAGTTCAGCACAAGTCTGTCAAATGAGCGTGCGGTATAACTACGACGGTCGTCGATAATAATACGGTGTTTCATAGTGAATACTACCCTTGAGTTCAAGCTTCATAATGAGGCTGTTTGCGGCGGGGGTTGGGAGCGGAATCTGTGCCAACAGAGCGTCCCTGGTTTGCGGGATATGGAGGAGTTCTACGACGAGCGCTTCGTCAGGATCAAGTGGCAACCCATCCTTTTTCTCGATTGGTGCAGTTGAGGAACGATTGAGGTGGAGAACCTCGATGATATCGCTTGGTTCGGTAACAAGGGTGGCTCCAAGTTTGAGGAACTGATGAGTACCGTATGTTGAGGAGCTAAAGATTGTTCCTGGTACAGCAAATAGTTCACGATTGAAATCAACAGCGAGTCGAGCTGTGATGAGCGTGCCGGATTTTGCCCCAGCTTCAATGAGAAGCGTCCCCTGCGCTATACCGGCCATTAGTCGGTTTCGTTGTGGGAATGTCCAGGTCGCTGCGTGTGTTGCAGGTTTGAATTCAGTGAGTAGTCCACCCCCGTGAAGGAGGATCCTTTCAGCGAGTGATCGGTTACGAGCGGGATACACATAGGATGGTTCAAGGCTACTACCTGGGATGGCAAGTGTGTAGAGACGATGCTTGAGAGCGGCTTCATGAGCGATGGTGTCGATCCCAAGGGCGAGTCCAGAAACAATACCAACGTTGTACGAAGCAAGTCCTTCGATAAGATACTCCGCGACTTGTTTTCCGTAGCTTGTGTAGGCACGTGAGCCAACAACAGCGAGAAGGGAAAGTTCATGTGGGGGGAGTTGTCCACGATACTGAAGTTCTTGAGGAGGATTCGGAATTTCTCGTAGTAGGGGTGGGTACTGCGCGTTGGTGACGGAGGTTATGGGAAACTGCTCCATAGACTTCTAGTGTACCATCTTCCTCTGTCAGTTTCGCAGAGTTGCGTCTCTTGTGTATAATTGATTGGTTACTACTTTTGTTTCGTATGCTCGACATTAAATTCATTAGAGAGAATGCTGATCTCGTAAAATTGGCGGCACAGAAGAAAAAGATTCTTGTCGATATTGATCGTTTGATTACGGTAGACGACGAGCGTAAGTCGCGTATGACCGCGATCGAAACAAAGAAAGCAGAGCAAAATCGCGTCTCCCAAGGAATTGCCACAGCCGGAAATGAGAGTGAGCGTGCAAGTCTCATCACGGCGATGCAGGCTGTAAAAGCTGCTATTCAAGTGGAGGAAGAAGCGCTGAAGTCTGTGATGGAGGAGTGGCAGCGACTGATGCTTCAGGTGCCCAATATCCCGGATATGTCTGTTCCTGACGGGAATAGTGATGCGGATAATCAAGAGATTAAGACCTGGGGTACCGAGACGCAATTTCCATTTCCAGCACAAGATCACATTACGCTCATGACGAAACATCAGCTGGCTGATTTCGAGCGAGGAGTGAAGGTACATGGATTCCGTGGATACTACCTTCGAGGCGATGGAGCTCGGTTGTCCTGGGCCATTTGGAACTACGCCAATGCATTTTTTACCGCGAAAGGGTTTGAGCCACTGCTCGTGCCATCAATCGTACGGAAAAGTAACTTGTATGGCACGGGCCATCTCCCCAATGATGCTGATGATGTCTACAAGACACAAGATGATGATTACCTCATTGGGACGAGTGAGGTGTCGACGATGGGCTTCTTTAGCGATGAGGTGATTGATCGTTCTCTCTTTCCAATCAAGTTCCTTGCCTTCTCACCATGTTTCCGTCGCGAAGCAGGTAGTCACGGCAAAGACACGAAAGGTCTCATTCGTGTGCATGAATTCTTTAAAGTCGAGCAAGTCGTGTTGTGTGAGGCGTCTCATGAAGAAAGTGTACGGCACCATGAGTGGATCAATCGAAATACGGAAGAGTTTATCGAGTCACTTGGTATTCCATACCGTACGGTGCTTAACTGCGGTGCAGATATTGGACAGGGGCAAGTGAAGAAATATGACATTGAACTCTGGGTACCAGGTGAAAAAACCTACCGAGAGATCAGTTCTGCGTCATATTTCCACGATTTCCAGACACGTCGCTTCAATATTCGGTATCGCGATAGTGACGGAGTGATGCGTTACGCTCATTCACTTAATTGTACAGCTATTCCAACACCGCGCATTCTCGTTTCGTTACTTGAGAATTTCCAACAAGCAGATGGAAGTATTAGTATCCCTGAAGTACTTCGACCATACTTTGGCAAGGAGCGCATTGGTTGATGATCGCGTCACGTGCGTGGTATAGGCACCACACTTCTTTATGAAACGGTCAGTACAAAAACGGAGACAACTACATCCGGCGACCGTGTTGTTGATTCGGCAGTTGGTGATTGGTTTCCTTTGTGTTGCTGGAGTGTCTTTTGCTATCGCTGTCATTTGGTTCGGGACGCGCATGGACGCATTGTCAATCACAACAATTACGATTGATGGTGAGGTAACGGTGCAGGAATCGCTCCTTCATGAGGTAATTACTCGTGAACTTGAAGGCGCATATTTCGGAATTATTCCGCATCGATTCTCATACGTCTATCCTGAAGTACGAATTGAGGAAGCGCTTATGGACGTCGATCGCGTGAAGGAGGTAACGCTCGAGCGCAGGTCACGTCGTGAGCTACGGGTGGAGATTATTGAATATATTCCCGAAGCTTTATGGTGCTCTGTCTTGTACCCAGGAACGTGTTTTTTTGTTGATCACGACGGATATGCCTTTGCCGAAGCGCCGGAGTTGCATGGGGAGCGTTTTGTTCGGTACCTCACTCTTATGCGTGAACCAGAGAAGCGACAGGCCTTAACGACTGTTGAGGATTTCAAGGCGACCCGTCAATTTGTTGATGAGCTTGCTACAACACATTGGTACGTGACGCAGGTTGAGATTGATTCGGCGCGTGATGTGTTTTATACACTACATCTTGGTAGTGAACTGAAAACGACACTCACCATGCCGGTTATGGAAACACTCCGCTATCTCAACGTCATCCGTGCATCAGAAGAGTACGCCGATGTAGTGCCTGGTAATTTTGCATATCTAGATCTCCGATTTGGCTCGAAAGTGTTCTTTAAGCGATTACCCGACCCAACAATCGAGGAGGCGGTTGCGACCGCGACTGAACTTCGGCTTGAGTAATGTTTGTGAGACCCTTTGGTTTGTTAGAGAAATGTGGTACAACCGACGCTATGTCATTTTGGAATACACTCCCCACACCGGCATTTGTTTTGGCGCCGATGGCCGACGTCACAGACGCTCCCTTTCGTCGGTTGATTGCAAAATATAGCGCTCATACACGTCTTGATGGTACGGTTGGCGGTCCCGACGTCACCTGGACTGAATTCGTGTCGGCTGATGGACTCGTGCGAGCTCCAGAGGAAGGGAAGAAGAAGCTTCTCGCTGATCTTGTATACACGGAGCATGAACGACCGATCGTAGCGCAGCTTTTTTCGAGCACGCCGGCTCATATGGAAGCAGCGGCGAAACTCTGCCTTGAGCTGGGCTATGATGGTGTCGATATTAATATGGGCTGTCCGGATCGGACTATCGAGAAGCAAGGGTGTGGTGCGGCAATGATCCGTCACAAAGAACGAGCGGTTGAAGTTATTGAAGCGGCTAAGCAAGGGGCACGAATGGGAGCTCTCGGGGGTATTCCAGTATCGGTGAAGACTCGCCTCGGCTATAACGTCGATGAACTTGATACGTGGCTACCAGTGCTCCTTGCGGCAAAGCCAGCCGCGATCACCATCCACGGACGAACACGAAAGGACATGAGTAAGGTGCCAGCGCGATGGGAAAGAATCGCTCATGCCGTGATCCTTCGAGATACGTTGCAGTCGGATCGAACAACAAAGATTCTTGGTAACGGAGACGCACTCTCACTCGCTGATGGACATCAAAAAGTAGCCGCGACTGGTGTTGATGGAGTAATGTTTGGCCGAGCGATTTTTGGTAACCCTTGGTTTTTTCACCCCGAAAAGGACGTGATGACCGTGACTATTGAAGAACGTCTTCGTGTCCTTGTTGAACACACCGAGCTTTTTGTTGAGCTCTTACCTTTCAAAAGTTTTGCTATTATGAAAAAACACTACAAAGCGTACGTGAAAGATTTCCCCGGATCACATGAGCTTCGATCGTCCCTCATGGAAGCATCTGATCCGACGATGGTGAGAGCTATGGTAGAGGATTTTTTGCAACGAGAACCGGTACTCGCTGCTCAAAGCACGCAAGACGTGTTAGCCACTCTGTAGTTGTCCACCCGAGTGTCGTACCGAGGATCTAAGATTGGTATACACTGATATGTGGAATGAATGAGATTTTGCACGCAAATATTTTCTTTCTTATCGCCAGTATCGCAACGGTGTGTTTTTGTGCATTCGTATGTGTGATTTTATATCACGTTATACGAGTGTTGCAGACTATTCGAGCGATTCTCGATCGGATCGAAGCGGGAAGTGAAGTGATCGCGCAGGATTTGGCAGAGCTTCGCCAGGTTGTGCGTGACGGAGGCGTGCTCACTCGCTTATTTGCTCTTTTGTTTGGGTCAACTAGTACCACCCAGAAAAAACGAAAACGAACTAACTTTCGATCGTCATATGAAACCAAAGAAGACAACGAAGACCGTGGTAACGAAGAAGACAGTATCTCCTAAGCAAGCACTTGGCATTGGTCTTGGTCTCACGGCCGCAGCGGCAGCTGTTGCGGGTGCCTATTTTCTCTATGGAAGTAAGAATGCAGCCAAAAATCGTGCTGCAGTGAAGAGTTGGGCACTTAAGGCGAAGGCAGAAGTGCTTGAAGGAATTGAAAAAGCAAAAGAAATGAGTCAGGAGGAGTATGAGACGCTCGTTGATACGGTCGTCGGAACGTACGCCGCGGCGAAGAGTGCATCAAAGACTGATCTGGCTGCTTTCAAAAAAGAAATGAAGGATCAATGGAAGGGTCTTGTGAAGGCAACACAAAACACTCCTGTAAAAAAGGTTGCGAAGAAAGTTGCCAAGAAAGTAGCGAAGTAGGTGCTACTCCATACACCTCACCAAAAAATCCTTCACTCCGTGAGGGATTTTTTGATAACGGACGTGCTAGAATAGTTGTATCTATGCGTCTAGTTGCAGTTCTCAGTAGTTTTTTTCTGCTAATGCTCGTGATACTTGTGCACCATGATGCGGTATCGGGGAATGAAGTCGAAGTCATATACACGCCCAAGACGATGCTTGCGGTCAATGTCGATACCGCAACAGTCTCGGCACGAGCCTTTGGAATATTTGATCCAATGACTGGTCGTGTACTTGCGGTTCGTAATGCTGATGACATCTTGCCACTTGCGTCAGTTACAAAATTGTTTGCCGCTGCAACTCTTTTGCCAGAAAGCGTGAATGATGACGAGAGGATACCAATCGCAGCACCTGATACGACGGCGCTTGGTGAAGCAGGAGACTTGGAGGTCGGTGAGACGTATTCATCATACGAGCTCCTTTTCCCACTTCTCCTCACGTCCTCGAATGATGCTGCCCGTGCGCTCGAACGACGTCACGGAGATCTTGTTGGACGTATGCAAGCTTTAGTGACGCCATACACGTCGCATCTTCAGTTTGGGGATGCTTCAGGACTCTCAGATACTAACCGAGGTTCGGTGAGTGGACTTGTATCCGTTGTCAGCCACTTGTATCAGGATATGCCACATCTTTTTGCGATCACCACGCTGAGGGAACGTATGACCATTGATAAAATCTGGATTAACAACAACCCTGTTTATGCGACGCCGTATCTGCAATCATTTAGCAATCAGCCACTGCCGATCTATAAAGGAGGAAAGCACGGCTATACCGAGGCCGCGGGACGTACGATAGTGGCGTTGTTTGAAGAGGAGATCGAAGAACAGATGGTCACGCTAGGATACATTCTCTTGGGAAGCGATGATCTAGTGGCGGATCTTCGTGCACTCCAAGATGAGGTACGTCATACCGCACGATTTGAATAAATTTGCTATACTCTTTGCCATGTCTGACTTTGCTGCGCTATATCGAAAATATCGCCCACAATCATTTGCTGAAGTACGGGAGCAGCCTGATATTGTTGCAGTACTTCATGGCGCAATAGAGAAGGGGACGATTCCCCACGCATTATTATTCTCTGGATCACGAGGGACCGGTAAGACGACGGTGGCGCGACTCTTTGCACAGGCCGTGGGCACTAAACCGATTGATGTCTACGAGATCGATGCTGCGAGTAACCGTGGCATCGATGATATTCGGGCACTTCGTGATGCGGTCCATACGCTACCGTATGAGTCTCGCTACAAGGTCTACATCATTGACGAGGTGCACATGCTCACCAAGGAGGCGTTCAATGCGCTTCTGAAGACGCTTGAAGAACCTCCAGAGCACGTGGTATTTATTCTTGCGACGACCGAAGAGGAGAAGCTTCTCGATACGATCATCTCGCGCTGCCAAGTGTTTCGTTTCCGCGCCCCTAGTGTTGATGCACTTGCGACGTTGGTGATCGATGTCGCTACGAAAGAGGGAAGTGTGCTATCGAGAGCCGCGGCAACACTCGTTGCTCTCTCGGCACGCGGGTCATTTCGTGATGCGCTCGGTCTCACTCAAAAAGTCCTTCTCGCAGCAACGACAACGTCACCGTCTGAAGACGACGTAGCAGCGGTCCTTGGTGCCCCGCGACACACACTTCTTGCGACACTGCTTGCCGCTCTCGGAAAGAAGGACACAGCTGCTGCTCTTGCCGTGATGCAAACTGCTATCCATGAAGGTCTCGATATGCAGCTATTTGCACGACTCCTCCTCGAGCGATTGCGCGCAGTACTTCTTCTTCGACACGCTCCGCACGACGAGACTACCCTACGTGACTTTGATACCGAAACAGCCGCGCTCATCACCACGTTGGCGAAGGAACATACGTCACCCATTAATGCACAATGTCTTACCCGTTTCATTATCGCTGCTGATACTGTCTCACAATCACCACTCCCTGCGCTACCACTCGAGGTAGCAATTGTCGAGGTGACAACATAGTTATGGAAGTATTTTTTGTACGACACGGGGAGACCGACGGAAATGTAGCCAGGCGCCACCAGCACGAAGAAACAACCCTCAATGAAGTTGGTCGTGCTCAAGCCGCACTCGTTGCCGAAAAGGTAGCGGCTCTTTCGCCAACACATATTATTTCAAGCACGCAGCTACGCGCTATTGAGACGACACGCGTGATTGCAGAGGCGTGTGAATGTATTCCTGAGACCAACGCTCTCTTTACCGAACTTTCTCGACCGTCCTGGCTTACGGGCCATCGATTTGTTGGTCTCACGACATTGACCTACGTCACGGCTTGGTTTTTCAAGCACTCTATCAAGGGGGCAGAATCATACGAGGATTTTCGCAAGCGCATCATAGAAGCACGGACACTTCTCGAAACGTACCCCGAAAACGCAAGAGTCGTTGTCGTGTCACATTCAGTTTTCATCAATATCTTTATCGAGCACTTGTGTCTCGATACTCGAATGTCGTTTTTGCAAGCCGCACGGACTTTTTTGCGAATCTTCACCCTCAGAAATACCGCCATTGTCCACCTCAATTATGCAAAAGGGAAGGGCATCTGTCATTGGACCGTTGTCTCCTCCGGACATTCTTCACGAGAGGGTGCTTGAATCTTTTCTTGGGTGTGGCAGTATAGCGTGAGTCTGCAGAAGGAAGCGGACAAACAAAATATTTTGGGATATCGTCTAATGGTAGGACAACGGTTTCTGGCACCGTTAATTGGGGTTCGAATCCCTGTATCCCAGCCAGTTTGAGATAGGTTCGAACTCCGAGAAACATCATATGGACTATTCTGGCGTTGGGATAATAATTGAAAATCAAGAAGGCAAACTACTTTTACATTTGCGTGATGGCAAAGCGCCACGCATGTCAAATCAATGGTGTTTGATAGGCGGTTCGTTAGATAAAAACGAAGCTGTGTTAGCTGGAGCCGTACGAGAAACTAAAGAAGAGACCAATCTTACTCTTGTCGAGCCCTCAATCATCAGCAATTTTAACTATCAAGATAAGTCGATCGCACTAGTGAAAGGGGTGGTTGACTCTGAAAAGGATCAAATGATTTTAGGTGAAGGTGCAGAATTAAAATTTTTTACAAAAGAAGAAATAGTAAATCTCCTCGAAACGTTGGATTACTCAAACCCTTACTTGGATCAACTGAAAAACTACGTCTGAGGAGCGTCGAAATGATAGACAAAAAAGCACCAGGAAAGTCTTGTTATGCTTGATGGAGAATTATCCGAACCCGTGGAAGTCAGATCGTCATTTTAAATTAAAAACCGCCAAGTCAGACTTGGCGGGGAGCAACTATAACACAAATTGGGGTCACACTTTTTGAATTTCGACTTGCTCCAAGTGTCGAGTTCTTGAAGTGTGGAAGCTGTCTCCAGGGCGTCGGGTCTAACCGTCGCAACCGAGCCGCTTCGACGCTTTATCGGTTTCGATATAGTGGCATACTTACTCATGAATGTCAAGCAAATAAGTTTCAACATCGTCCTAGACAGTCAGTTAGTAGAGAAGACATTTGTTCTTATTTGGTTTTCTGTCGTGTATTTTTGATTATAAAAAAGTGCACCGCGGGGGTGCACTTTTGGACACAGTGTTAGTGTCGCGACCACGTGAGGTCGAGACCTGCTGTGTTGCTGATATGGTTCCAACCAGCCGGATTTGCGTCACTGATCACCTCTGGCCACCGATGTGGCTCTGTCACCGCTGGGATGGTCCAACTCCCTTCGCAGTACACAGGGACACCGATGGGTGTGATCGGAATCCCGTTGTGTTCGGTACAGAGAGTGAAGAAGTTGAGGTCGATCACCATCACATAGAGCGAGATACCGCTTCGCTCTGCGTACCAGTAGAGGCACTTGATGATGTCGAGTGTCAGCTTCTTGACGCGACGCTTGCCGACGACCCGGGTCACTTCTGCCCACTCTCGGCGTGGGGTGGTGGTGAGAAGCGAGTAGGTACGTTCGCTCCCGAGTATTCCAGGGGTGAGGTAGTCGAGGCGAAGCTCCTTCTCGTGTGGAAAACCCAAGTGACTGTGTCGCACCACCCGTGTCCCAGCGACACACTCGTCTTGGTCGACGATGACAAGCGCGTCGCTTACCGCATCGAATTCATCTGTGAGGATGCCGTCTGGGTATTGCGTCACATCCACCCAACTCCGTGAAGCGTACTCCAGGAAGGCAAGCCTTCGAAAGGCGGTGGCAAGTGATCCTTCGGCGATGCGGAGTTGTAGCGTATCTCTCGCGAGACACTGAGGAGTACTGGGAAGAGTTGTTTGTATTGTGTGAAGATTCATTTTGCTAGGGTCCTTTCTTGGCGATGATGAGTGAGTCTTGTGCAGCGTAGGTGAGAGTATGGCTTTGGACATCGAATCCAATTGACTCCAGCAGGGCTATGAGCTCATCTGGGTCATAGAAATGAAATGTCAGCGTCGTTGCGATGGATCGATTGATCCTCGCTACCGTGAGGAGTGCGGCAACGGTCGACTCGTCGTCTACCGCCTCGCGAATGAGTTGTTCTTCTCGTCTGGGATCGCTATGTAGCCCTGACCAATACTGGTCATCTTTCTCGCTCCGTGCGTGCGCCTTGAGGATGAGACCGTTCTCGTAGTTGTGGGTGGGGTTGACCAAGATCAGTGTTCCGTCCACACAGAGCACGCGATGAAATTCACGAAGGGTTGCGATCGGGTCGTGTACGGCGTAGATAGTGTTGATCGAGGTGATGCAAGGGAAGGACTGCGTTGCGAAGGGAAGAGGCGTGTCGAGGTCGACGTCGCTAAATGTGTGGTGAGATGCGCCACTGCACTTCATCCTGGCGCGATCAAGCATTGACCCGGCTCTGTCAATACCGTGCACTGCCAGTCCCGGGAGGTGATCTTGCAGAAGGTGTGAGAGGTTACCGGTTCCGCATGATGCATCAAGGATGCGTGCTGGTTGTATGTGTTGGATGTGCCTAACTACTTCCTTGAGCATGTCTGTGTATGGGGTGAGTGAAAGTAGTGCGTCGTAACACACAGCGTACTGTTCCCAGTCGTCGTTTGAAAACACGTTGATCTCCTGGCTGATTGACAATGAACAATGTCGGTACTTACGTACCCCGTTATAACTTTAGAAGTTTCTTGTAAAAAAAAATCGTAGTTGATCTAATAAGAAAGCAAGCTAAACATAAACTTTTGATAAAGTGGGCATTCAATCATCAATCTTGTATCCAATCCCAGAAATCGTTTGAATGATTGATGTGGTGTCAGGATCGTCGATTTTTTTGCGTAAATTGAGAATGTGAGATTCGAGTGTGTTTGAAAATGGATCCATGTTCATGTCCCAAACATGTTCAATGATGGTTGCTCTTGAGACAACGTTTCCTTTCCGACGTAGGAGAAGTTCAAAGAGCATGAATTCCTTTTTTGTAAGGTAGAGTATTGAGCCATTTTTTTCAACAACATGTCGAAGAGGGTCAAGAGTAATGCCACGTACGCCAAGGAGGCTACCAACAAGTACATTGGGGCGTCGTATGAGTGCACGGATTCGAGCGATGAGTTCCTCAAATGAAAATGGCTTTGTGAGATAATCATCAGCCCCACGATTGAGGAGATCGACTTTTGTTCCTAGTTCAGACTGAACAGAGAGCATAATGATTGGTGTCATTTTTCCAGCGTTTCTAATCTCAGAACACACGTCCGGACCGGATTTTTTCGGGAGCATATTGTCGAGAATAATGATGTCGTATTCATTTGTTCTGGCGAGGTACGATCCCGACTCCCCGTCATTGGCTATGTCGGCGACGAAGTATTCAGACTCTAACCCTGATTTGAGTAGTGACGCGATACCGTGTTCGTCTTCAATAATGAGTGCACGCATTTTTTCACATTATAGGCTCTTTTTAGGGGAGTGCAATGGAGTAATCGTTTTTGTCTTTATAAAGATTTTATCTCTTCTTTTGAAAGGAATAATCTTTTTTTAGTGTGAACGTGAAAGGTCTCGGTATATCGTATATTTTATGAAAGTCTTAGTGATATATACAAAGCAAGCGAGTGCATTGGTGACAAGTAGTCTCTTGAGTATGGATAGAGTTGAAATTCAAAACCTTCAGCTCACCGAAACGTACTTGAGTGACATTTCCTCTTGCAGTCCGGATATTATTCTATTTGACCTTATTGCTGACATGGTGTGCGGGGAAGACTATGCAGTGGTGCGTGGTATTCGAACTGGTACCAATGTTCCTATCATGGCGGCTGTCTCAGCGTCTGTATCACCATTTACGAGGAAAGATTTATTTGATGCTGGTGTTGATGGCTGTGTACAGGTACCATTTCTCCCTGAAGAACTTATACTTCGTCTCCAAGCTATGACACGCAGAGACCATAAGTTACGATTCTTGGGTACAACAATCTCAGTTCGAGGTGTTCATGTAAACTTAGAAAATCATCTCGTACGTGATGGCGATGAGGTGGTTCAATTTACGAAGACAGAGTATTCAATTTTCCTGCACTTGATGTTTCATAACCACGCGATAGTTGTTCCGGCTTCACTACGCGCATACCTGCTTCAGGAGCACACTGCTTCAACTGGCTCTATCCATGTGCATATACTAAATATCCGGAGAAAACTGCGACGCTCTAACATCCTGCATACCGTGCCACGCCAAGGATTCCTCGTAAGCTAGGGTGATACGAAAGAAGTGAGGGTCTTAATTGTTACTTTATCTTAAATTGACTTTTCGTCTGTCTTAATTTGCTATTGTGCGCGTAGTCCACAAACTATACAACAGTGTATATTTGTGATGTGTTCATAGGTAGTAATCCATGCGAGGAGATGTTCATGGAAATGGCTCTTGATGAAGGAGTGCCAGCGATTGAAAAGCGACTCCACGGAACGTGGACAACTCGTCGGATCCGTTCAAGCGAGCAAGTCGAGGTGGGCGAGGAGCTGCATCGACTTGCTGTGGTTGGACGACTCGTAACTGGGCTTGCGCACGATTTGCGCAACTACAGTGTCAAGCAACGAGGATTTGTCCAGCATATTGAGAAATTGCTCAATCGACGTCAGCTCGAGGATGTTCTCCCATTCATACCCTTGTTATTGCAGTCGTCGATGGGTGTGACGAGTTTGACTGAAGAAATTCTCGACTTTGGAAGTGGGAAACATCAACGGCGAAAGCGCGTGGAGCTTTCGGCCATCATTCACTTCGTCGAGATGATGGTGCGATCAACCTTCAAGGAGGTGCGGCTGCAGATTGAAAACAAGCTCCCGCACCAGATGATCGATGTGAATGTGGTGCAGTTAGAGCAGGTGTTCATGAATCTTTTGCAGAACGCCGCTCAGGTGCTTTCACAAGAAGAGGGGCTGGAAGGAAGACATCCATGCGTCAACCTCATTGTTCATCCGCTCTGCCGAACATCAGATCTCGAGTTACTCGGTGGACAGGTATCAGACCAGAAGTACGTTGGTATCTCTGTCGTGGATAACGGGATAGGGATGGATGATGCTGTCCTTGAGCGTATTGCGACTCCCTTCTACACGACGAGGGAAAGTCGTGGTGGCACAGGAATTGGCCTTTACATGTGTTCCTACATCTTGGAGGCTCACGGCGGTGCACTCCTTGTGCGTAGTCGAAAAGGAGAAGGATCGAGCTTCACGGTCTGTCTTCCGATTCGTTGATGCGTTGCACGCTCCGCGATCGAGACACCCATACGCAGTATGGGTGTCTCATCTTTTATAAAGCGAGAGGATTGGGAGTATACTATTGGTATTGGATATGTTGCTGACATTTTCTGTGATGGTACTTACTGTTGTTGCTAACCTCCTGTTACTAGGTATTGTCCTTTTTCATAAACGATACTCGCTACATGAGTCGCATGTAAGGGCTTTTTCCCTCAGTGTTGCTGCTCTGCTTACTTGGACTATTATTAACTATTTGGCTGACACGAGTGCGGATCCAGAGCAGGGTTTGTTTTGGACGAGAGCGGCATTTCCACCCGCTCTCCTCATGTGTGTGAGTATTTTTTGGTTTGCTTTAGAATTTCCGCAAAAACATGAACGGGGCAGAATAGCGCTTGGCTTCTACTCGATTGCAAGTTTTGTGTCGACAGTGCTGATTTGTACACAAGATTCAGTACTTCGCTCGGTAGAAATTGATCCAAAAATTGGTATCACCCATGTTGAGGTCGGTCAGTCATATGTGTTGATTGTTGGGTTACTTCTCACCATGATCGTGCATACAACATTCTTGTTTCTCCAGAATGTGAGGTTACAAAAAGGAAAAACAAAAGATCAGATTCGATATGTTCTTTTGGGATGGTCACTTTTCCTTACGGTCGCGCTGGTAACAAATGCGGTGTTACCACTTCTTCTGGAGAGCGCGATATTGTCGAAGTTTGGACCAACGGCGAGTGTGTTTATGGTTGGATGTATGGTGTATGCAATGGTAAAGCATGAATTTTTGGATATTAAAGTTATCTTTCAGCGGGGCCTCATTTATTTAATGCTTCTTAGTATTTTCTTTGTTGTGTACTTGGGCGTGGTTTTCTTTGCTCAGATTGCTGTTACTTCGACGGCTGATAAGGTGGTCATTATGAGTGGCTTTCTTACGACTGCGCTCAGTGTTGTCCTCACTCCGTACCTAGTACGATTTTTTAATCGGGTTACCCATCCGTGGTTCTTTCGATCTTCGTATCGCTACGAAGAGGTGATGCAACAACTATCAGTTGTGTTACATAACGGCCTTGATAGAGAAGTAATCCAACAAGAGTCATTGAAGATTCTGAAAAGAGAACTTGGCTTAGCAGATATACAGTTTATTCAGGGTGATCATGCTGAATACGTAGAACAACACCCATGTACGATAGTGATTCCGGTGAAAAATCCTTCTCGCGATATTGGTGCGTTACTTGTCGGTGAGAAGCTGTCAGGTGAGTCGTTATATAAGCAAGACATTCGTCTTCTCGAAACTTTTTCAAATCAACTTGGTGTTGCGCTCGAACGTGTCAAGTTGTACGAAGAAGTTAGTATGCATGTGCAGACACTTGAAAAAAAAGTTGCAGATCGAACAAGTGAAATACAGAAACTCCAAAAAGATCAAGAGCTTATGATGTTGCAGTTGTCACACGGCCTACAGACACCGCTCACAATAATGAAGGGAGAGTTATATCTTTTGCGTAAGCAAGGAATTCTTTCGGCGAATATTACGACGATAGACGGCTCGATCAATCGAGTTTCACATTTCATCACGCGGATACTTCGATTGTATACAACATCGAAAGATTCTACAGAGCAAAGTAAGGAGATTGTTGATATGCGCGCACTGATCGCGTCGGTACATGCATCAATGATCTCGTATGCTGAGACACAGAGTGCCTCAATCACTGTGAGTGAGAACCATGAAGCATCTGTCTATGGTATCTATGAGGACCTGGAAGAGGTACTATTGAATCTTGTGGAGAATGCACTAAAGTACAGATCTGATCAGCGAAAAAATAGCATAGACATATCCTCCCGTAGAATTGGGCAAAGTATTCACATCGAAATACGCGATACCGGAGTCGGAATCTCAAAAGATGATATTGAGCATATTTTTGAGAATTTCTACCGTGTCGCAGGGGAGCGCCATCGAGCTAATGGTACAGGGCTTGGCCTTGCTATTTGTCGAAAAATTATTCATGACCATGCAGGTGAGATATATGTAGAGAGTACACTTGGACAAGGATCTACTTTTAGAGTTGTGTTGCCGATTCTTCACTGAGGGTGATTCGTCAGATTGGTACCCACCTGAGAACCTTCCGGAAGAATTTTACATAAGGGCCCGAAAGCACTGGTGGTAGTAAAGGGAATCGCAGAGACGTAAACGATTTCGTTCACTACTGTTAAATGTAGACATTTGGTATACTTGTCTCTATGACAGAATCCTTCAAACCACCAGTACGCTCTCCACAAGAAAAACAATCAGAACAGCTGTCTCCAGAAAAAATCTACGCACGATTACCAGGTGCAAATCCAAGGGTTTTTCATGAAGGAGGAGGGTCGGGTATGGAGCATTATGCCTTTCCACCAGTGACACTTTCAGTCATTCCTGAATTCTTTGATGATGAACTTTTAGTTTCAAAGGAGGAACGGTCACTTTTTAAGTTCTCGAATGAGCCGGTAGTTGGGCAATATGAGGTAACCTGCTGTGCGCGAAGTGCTGGCGATACGAATCGAATCGACAAAATGATTAAGCAACTGGATACTGAGAACCCTTGGCAGCCTGCAATGTTTGAACACCTGTTGGCCTTTCGACAGATGTATGCTGATGAATTTCCAGGTATGACAATTGTTGCGCCTGGTACAGAACAACGTTCCCATATGCCTCGTCTCGATCCCGATGGTACGCTGCATAAGCATTATCGACATGGTGGCTTTAACAGTTCCATACTGTTTTTGATCGTTCGACGAAAGAGTGTCGCGTAAGGTACAGCTGGATAAACTCTACAATGTGGGTGTTATTAATTATTGGTTAGCTGATCGTATAACATCCCTCACGATCTCTATAGTACGATGTTACAATCGATGAGACCTGATACATGTGATCATGTATTCCGTGTTGCACGGTAGAAGTAGAAAGCGCTAGAATTTTTTGAATTGATACAACAGTGAATGAAAACCAGCTATACTTATTGATACTGTGAATACTATTTATGACGTGGTGGTAATCGGTGGCGGTCCTGCGGGCATGATGGCGGCGGTGACCGCAGCGGAGCGCGGGAAGCGGGTACTTTTACTTGAAAAAAATGCTGTTCTTGGAAAGAAGCTCGCGATTACCGGTGGCGGTCGATGCAATGTCACCAATAACACACCAGACGTTCGAACAATGCTATCGGCATATAAAGAAAGTGGCAAATTTCTCTTTTCGACGTTTATGCAGCATGGTGTACAGGAATCAAAGTCATGGTTCTCCGATCATGGTGTCGCTCTTATTGAAGAAGAAGAGCGACGAATGTTTCCGAGTACAGAGCGTGCTGAAACGATTCGTGATACGCTCGTCGCGAGTATGTCAGATTTAGGCGTTACGGTGCGACTTCGGGCGAATGTGACGAGTATCGAGCGTCGTACACGAGACTCAATGTTGCTGATTACACAAGGAAGTGGTGAGACCGTCACTACTCCTTCATGTGTGGTTGCGGTTGGTGGTACTTCGCATCCGGAGACAGGATCAACTGGTGATGGTTTTGTCTGGATGACCAAGCTTGGTCATCGTGTCGCAGAAGACAAGCGGTCGCTCGTACCACTCCTTGTGAAGGAACCGTGGGTACATCAGGCAAGTGGTGTTGCTCTTCCTCTCGTAAAGATGCATGTCTGTGTTGATGATAAAAGACGATTGTCTCCGAGTGGGAAATTACTATTTACGCACGTAGGCGTGAGTGGACCGGTTGTGCTTCAGGCGAGTAAACAAATAGGAGATCTTCTTAGAGAGGGAGTGGTAACACTCCGGTTGAATCTCTTTCCTCAACTCGATACAGCTGCTCTCAAACGTGAGGTGCAACGTGCTCTCGTGACTCATTCCAATCGACAACTTCGTAACATTCTCCCTGAATTGCTGCCACCAGCACTCGTTACCCCGCTACTTTCTGTACTTGCTCTTGATGGGATGACGCCTGGTCACAGTGTTACGACTGAGGATCGAAAGAGGATTGTGACGCTTCTTGGTAGCGTGCCACTTACTGTGACTGGGTTGATGGGTAGGGATAAGGCGGTGATTGCAGGAGGAGGCGTCGAGCTTACGGAAATTGATTTTCGAACCATGGAATCACGTCTGGTGCCTGGGTTGTTTATTGTTGGAGATATGTTGAATATTGACCGTCCTTCGGGTGGCTATAGTCTCCAACTTTGTTGGAGTACTGGATATGTGGCGGGTATGCATGCCTAGGTATATACTAGATTGCGTATGGAACTGTCTTGTTGTGTCGTTGCATCCAAAAATCCAGTTAAACTCGCTGTAGCGAAGCGAGCTGTCTCCTTGGTATACCCGTCGTCGACATGGAATATCGAAGCAGTGGATGCCCCATCTTCTGTCGCAGCGCAACCGTGGGAAGAAGAGACTCGACAAGGTGCACACAATCGACTGGCGTATGTGTGCAAACTAGTTCCTAAAGGAACGGTGTACCTGAGTCAGGAAGCCGGACTCTTCCGTGATGGTGTACGGGTCTTTAATCAAGCTTGGATAGTAGCAGCAGATGCACAAGGTTTTGTCGCTGAGGCAACTACTGCTCGGTACTACCTGCCTAAGGATCTCGCTGCTCGTATTGAGGAAGGGGTGGAACTTGGTGAGGCTACGGACGAGTTTTTTGCTACAAAGAATACAAAGCATGGGCTGGGGGCAATTGGCTATTTGACTGATGGTCTTCTTTCTCGAGAAGACTATTACCTTCAAGCGGCAATTATTGCGCTTTCGGAATTGAAGCATAAAGCGTGGTATCAGTAGTATATGTCTGAACTACCCACAAATCATTATGAATCGATGGAACGACTTCCCTCGGAAGAAGAAGTAGTGCAGGTGTTTCAACAAATCTGCGCTGGTAAGGAAATGTATGAATCATCCCGTCGAGAACGACAAGGTTCTTTGTGTCTCCTTGAAATGATGTTGACAGAATTAAACGAATCAGGAAACCATGTCTTGTTGTCCTATGAAGTAAACCGTCGCGGAGAGGCAACCATTGATGTTGCTTTTTTTGATCCCCAAAAAGGGTTCGATTATCGTCCTGGTATGGGGTATGATCCTCAAGACATTGTCACGAGTTATAATTTAGGAAGATTTATTGATGGTGTTTGGCACCAAGAGAATACAATATAACTAATAAAGATAAAGCGATAATACGGAACAAAAGCATATGATCGACCAATCAACAAGTGGAGAATTACTCGACACAAAAGAAGAATTTTCGCTGGTGAAGCGAGCGAAGAGTTTTACTCACGCCGGGAGAGGTGTTGTTGTCTTCATTAAGACGACGCATAACGCCTGGATACATCTCATTCTTGCTGCTGTTGCTGTTTTTCTCGGGATTTTTTTCTCAATTACAACAACGGAGTGGCTGTTTATTATCCTTGCTGCAGGGTTCGTCTTGGTAACTGAGGCGATAAATACAGCAATCGAGATCGATATCGATCTCACATCTCCCGAATACCACCCCTATGCTAAGGATACGAAGGATGTAGCAGCCGGTGCTGTCCTTATCGCAGCTCTCACGGCATTTCTCATCGGTTTTATGATTTTCACCCCCTATGTACTGACACTTATACGATAGTGGGTGTCGCTCGCTTGTTGTTTTTCCCGTATACTACTGTCATATGGCTATATCAGAATTTCGCCCCCTCGTGGGTTTTGTGCGTGTTGTCGCACTTGGAGCGGTGATCGTTGGTGGATACGTGATGCCACAAAGTGTCGAAGCAGTAAGTTGTACTATTACACGTGATCTGCAACCTGGTATGACTGGAGACGACGTGAAATGTCTCCAGCAATACTTGAATGCAAATGGATATACGATCGCTGAGTCTGGTCCAGGTGCTCCGGGGAAAGAGACCGGTGAATATAAAACCTTAACGCAAGCTGCAGTCGTGAAGTGGCAAAAGGCTCAGGGTATCGCACCCGCTTCGGGGTACTTTGGTACAAAGTCGCGAGCGGCTTTTCAGGGAGGAGCTAAGCCAGCTACGAGTACGGCGACTGGTGAAGCGCTTGTGAAGGAACTCCTCGATAAGATTGCAACACTAAAAGGACAGACCGCTTCAACAACGACAGCCGTCAAACCTACCGTAACAACAAAGCCGGTAGCGAGTGCAAGTGATGACGCGATACGAAAAAGTATCGTTACGGTACTTGATGAGTACGAAGATATAGAGAATGAAATGGAAGATGCAGAAAAAGAGGTTGCGGAGGATGTGGAGGAATCCCTCGATGCAGCACGACAGCTTCTTTTCCTTGGTCTAAAATCATACTTTGCGAATGATCTCGTGAAGACAAGTAACTACCTCGCTCGAGTGGAAAGTACGCTTAAGAATGCTCGTCAAGATCTGAGTGAAGATGATGAGAAAGAAGAAGCAGATGATCTTATTGAAGAGGTGAAGGATCGTCTTGATGAGGTAGAGGAAGCCATTGATGAGGCAGATGAAGACGGTGAGGCTACAAGTGAAGCAGAAGATTTCCTCGAAGAAGCTGAAGATCGCCTCGAGAAAGCCGAAGAAGCGTACGATGAAGATGACTACAATGATGCACTTGATTATGCAGAAGAAGCTGATGAACTGCTTGATGAAGCTATGGACGCAATCGGGAAGAGCTCTGGAGACGACGTGGATGACCGTCTCGATGATGCTCGAGATGAACTTGATCGAGCCTGGGATGATGTCGAAGAAGCTTATGACGAGGGAATTAACATCGCTGACGCCGAAGAGTATCTTGAAGAAGCTGATAGCCTTCTTGATGATGCTGAAGATTCGCTCGATGAAGGAGATGACGATGAGGCGGATGATCTTATTGATGAAGCTCTCGAACTTATTGAGGATGCACTTGATGAGTTGTAGGAATAGTCTGTGGACTGTCCCAAAAATCTTGCTTCTTAGTAGATTCACAGGAAGAAATCCAATTCTGTTTGAGTCTGTTTGAGCAACAGCCAAGTGAACGCATCACTTGGCTGTTGTGCTATATACTATGCATATGCAAATTACAAAAATCGGACACTGCGCTCTTCTTATCGATATCGATAACGTACGAGTTGTCACTGACCCGGGCAATTGGTCACCGGGCGTTGAGACGTTGACTGATATCGATGTCATTCTCATTACTCATGAACACAGTGACCATTGTCATATTCCGGCACTCAAGGCAATGCTTGGTATGTCTCCCCAGGCTCGTGTTGTCTGTAATTCGTCGGTGGGGACAATTCTAGAGCGAGAGGGTATCCAACCGTCTGTTGTTGGCAACGGTACGATAATCACGCATCGTACGGTAACGTTTCAGGCATTTAATACCCCTCATGAGGAAATATATGAAGCGATTGGTCAGGTGGAGGCGACAAGTTTTCTTATTGCCGGCAAGCTTTACCTACCAGCAGATTCGTTTATGGTACCGGACGTTGCGGTTGATGTGTTGGCTTTGCCTGTCGCTGGTCCATGGTGTCGTATTACTGACGCGATTCGCTTCGCGATCGCGATCGCACCACGGATCGCCTTCCCGGTGCATGATGGCATGCTGATGAGAGAGCGGGTGGGTGGAGCATACGCAATTCCGGCCCAGGTGTTATCACAACATGAGATACGGTTTATTCCGATCGAGCCCGGTGAAACGGTAGAGGTTTAGTGTAGCCAGTAAGGGCTATTATTGTTTGCTTCTCGGTCTTCTGCTTGTGTCAATCCGATAAGGTGTTGTAGGATTTCGGTTCGTCCTTTGTGTCGATACTCATCAAGAAAGTCACGCAACGATTGCTCATCGGTGAAGTAGGGTTCGTGCGAGAAGCCTGTTAATTCAAAGAATTCTGTAGCAGGAGGTGGTTGTCGCTCTGGCAGTGGTTGACCTGTCCTTAGGGCGTCAGGAGTCGGGTTGCCTGCTCCAGTAAAGAGTTCTTCTTGGAACCTGTTTGAGTTACGATTTTTTTTCAAACATACCACTATATTGTATCATCTATTGACGCTTCGAGTAGTCGTTCCGTTATAGTTCAAAATAAACGGTTCCTCTAATCACTGTGTATAGTTCATAAGTCGGTTACCAACTTCTGCTTAAATTATCGGTTAGTAACGGCGATCTTTTTCAGTAACGCAGCTTTCAGTATAGC
>JACCDR010794683.1_pt1 | contig 39162 bp, 76 predicted proteins | sample 7446431 | NCBI WGS metagenome assembly JACCDR01 (sample SAMN15323443, study PRJNA562643) | freshwater metagenome | isolation source: river surface water | place: USA:Blue River Watershed | collected 2017-08-17
ATGAAACTCGCAACTTAGGCGGCACTACTGACACTCTGAGTATTGACCCTGTTACTGGTCGAACTAGGCAAGTAAACTCAGCGATCAACACCCAAAGCCCGGACAGCATGGCAAGTGTGGCCGCAAAAATTCGTGGTGACAACATGGCTGACTCGCGCGCTAGAGAAAGACTTGACTTAGATCGTGGCGTTGCGGTTTCCGAAGCTGGCGGCCCAAATCAAGTAGCTTTGACTAAACAGTTTGGTAAAGCTCCGCCTGGGTATCGTTGGAAGCAAAGCGGCGAACTTGAGTCAATACCTGGTGGCCCGCAAGATATTAAAGCTGGCGAACAAGGCATGAAAGCCGCAAAAGGCCGAGAAGCATTAATTTCTCAGTCAGAAAATGTATTGCAGTCAATTCGAGATGCAAAAAAGCTTGTTGGATATAACACTGCTGGCTTTGGTGGGTTGGCGGCAAAAGTTCCGATGACCGATGCAAGAGACCTTCAGGCTAAGCTGGAAACAATTAAAGCCAATCTTGGTTTTGACAGACTCCAGCAAATGCGGGATATGTCACCAACGGGCGGGGCTCTTGGTCAAGTTGCAGTCCAGGAATTGACCGCATTGCAATCTACGGTTGCTTCGCTTGACCAGCTTCAATCGCCGCCAGAAGTTAAAAAAGCGCTCCAGAAAATAGAAAATCATTACAACAGGTGGTCGCAAACTCTGAAAAAAGAATCTGGTCAAAGCCCACAGCAAACTACAGCTACACCGAGCGTAAAACCTCCAAGTGGCCCAACCGTGAGTAACTGGTAATGCCCCGCAATATCACTATCACTTTTTCTGACGGCACCACGCACGTTTACAACAATGCGCCTGATGACGTAACGCCAGAACAGGTAAGTGACCGCGCCCAAAAAGAGTTTGGGAAGTCCGTATCAGCTTTGGACGGTGGCCGCAAGTCTGAAGCCCGTTCATTTGGGCAAATGTTCAAAGATGAAGCCATGACCAGCCTACCCGGTGGTTTTGCCCGTGGCGTCAAAGATGTAATTGACACCGGTGCGGCTTTTGCTTCGCGCCTTGCTGGGCCTGAAGAAGCCGCGCAGGTGCAAGCTGAGAATGACGCCGGGAAGGCGGATTTCAAAGCCGCTCAAGAACGTGCGGGCGCTGGTGGCTCTAATGTTGCCCGTGTTGGCGGGAATATCGCGGCAACAATTCCACTAACCAATGCGCTTGGTGGGGTGGTTAGTACAGTTGCGCCGCGCCTTGGATCATCTATAGCAAGCGGCGGTTTTTCTCTAGGCGGCGCTTCAGCCAATACCATGATGGGTAAAGCTGGTGAGCTTGCGCTTAGAAGCGCTGGCGGAGGCATTGGCGGCCTTATATCCGGCGGGGCGGCTAATCCTGAGCAAGCTGGATTTGGTGCTGCTGTGGGCGCTGCACTGCCACCGGCAATGAAAGTTATAGGCGCAGGGACAAAAGCTGTAGGCTCTTTAATAAATCCTTTTTTGTCAACCGGTCAATCAAAAATTGTCGGCGACACGCTGCGCGGGTTTGCTAGCAACCCTGAGCAGGCATTGCAAAACTTGGGTAAGGCCGCGCCGGTTGTTGAGGGCTCCGCGCCTACCACGGTTATGGCCGCAGGGGATGAGGGCCTAGCTGGTTTAAGTAGGACGCTTCAAAGCTCCAGCCCTCAGTATGCGGCGGAGTTGTCAACAAGATCAGCCGCGCAGAATGCCGCCCGCACGAAAGCCATAGAAGCGCTATCCGGCAACACCGGGAAAATAGCCGTCGCCGAACAGGCGAGGGATCAAATAACTGCGCCCATGCGTGAGGCTGTTTTAGACGCGGCTGGTAAGTTGCCTGCTGCGCCTGTTTTGCAGTCGATTGATAAGCTGCTTTCAAAGCCAGACAATGCGGGGAAAATCTCTCAAGCCGCCTTGTCTGAAGTGCGCTCTCGCATTGCACAGTTTGCGCCCGATGGCAATATTGACGCACGCGCGCTGTACGCAATCCGCAAAGACATTAACGATACTTTGTCTGGCAAATTGCAAGGTGAGGCGGGCAATATGCGTCTCGCCTCCAGCCAGCTTATCAAGGTCAAGGAATTAATTGACGATGCGATTGATCGTGCGAGTCGCGTAGTTCAGCAATCATCCGGCACGGCATTGGCTGATGGTGGCGGAGTCTTTGCATCTCAGTTCGGCGGTGCTGCTCGCCCATCCTGGCGTCAATACTTGCAAGAGTACGCAAGTCAAAGCAAGCCCATCGACCAAATGAAGGCGATGGAGGATGTTTTAAACGCGGCTAGGACTGGCACGGTTGACCAATCTGGCAACGCTGTATTGTCTGCGGCCAAGTTAAATAACTTGCTTAAAAACAGGGCAAAGGAGCTTTCTCAAACTTTGTCCGCTGAGCAACTAGACACGCTTAGGAAGGTTGCGGCTGACCTTAACGCTTCACAGCTTGCAAACAACGCTGGCCGGGCCGTTGGATCAAACACTGTACAGAATCTTGCAAGCAATAACTTGATGATGTCATTGCTTGGGCCAAAGATTGGCCAGTCTGCGGGGGCTCAATCTGCACTAGGCCGGGTGCTTCAGCTTCCATACGGTGCGTCTAACAAAATCATTCAAGAAAAGCTTGGGGAGGCGCTGCTTGACCCGGCGAAAGCTGAGCAACTGATGAAGACGCCGGAAATGAACAAGTTGGCGCAATTGCTGATTAACGAGGCCGGGCCGCTTGGCTACAAAGCCGCTCCAGTCATTGGCTTAGATCGTTAATCAATTCCGTACAGGCCTTTGATAAATCCAACGATTGCAGCCACTACACAACAGGCGATGAACTTCCAAATTAACCAGTCAGTGTATTCCATTGACGCCCTCTAAAGCAAAAAATGCCATACTACCTTTGCCCTATTGCTAACGACCAGCAACTAGACGCCAACGGCGACACGTTGAGCGGCGGTAAGATATATACCTACCTTGCCGGGACTACTACGCCAGTCGCCACTTACACGGACAACACCGGCGCGACCCCGCAAGCAAACCCCATCATTCTAAACACACTTGGGCTACCGGCAAGCCCGGTGTGGGTTTTGGGGGGGCAGTCTTACAAACTGGTGGTGAAGACTTCAGCCGATGTCACGTTGCGCACCATAGACAACGTATCCGGCATTAACGATGCAAGCAACACAGCGACTGCTGACCAGTGGCAATCTTACGCGAACACGGCAACCTATATAAACGCGACATCGTTCAGCGTAGCGGGCAACCAAACAAGCACTTTCGAGCAAAACCGGCGAGTGAAAACGGTTAACACTGGTGGCACCGTGTACAGCACGATATCAAGTTCTTCGTTTGGCGCTGGCATTACAACTGTTGTCCTCACGAATGATTCCGGCTCGCTGGATAGCGGGCTTTCGTCCGTGTCGGTAGGACTGTTGACGGCTAGCAATCCATCCGTGCCGGCGACATACTTAAAAACTGCCGACGCGGCGACTACTTACGCAACAAAAGCGGCCATACAAGATCAAACCTATACAGCTTTCACCACGGCTGGCACGGCTCCGAATTTTACGCTTACGCCTTCACCGGCGTGGTCATCTTACGTAGCTGATAAACGTGCGCGCGTCAAGTTCCATGCGGCGGGCGCGGGCTCTGATGTGCTGAACGTCAGCGGTTTGGGCAATAAAAACCTCAAGCAGTACAACTCTTCGGGCGTGAAGTCATCCGTGACTATCGTTGCCGACATGCTTACCGATGTGGAGTATGACGGTACAGATCTTGTGATTCTCGATCCGTTACCTCCAGTAATTACGGGAAGCAGTATTACGCTTGGTACTGCGGTCGCAACTACTAGCGGCACCAGCGTAACTTTTACAGGTATCCCATCTGGTGTTAAGCAACTCACTTTGATGCTGAATGAAAACTCTTACTCCGGCACATCCTCAAGAGTTATAAGACTTGGTTCTGGCAGTGTGCAAACCACTGGTTATTCTGGACAGTGTTTACTTATTTCAAACACCTACCACGTTTCCGACAATACAAGTTCCAGCGGTTTTGAGTTGCCAGATGTTGCAAACGCAACCAATTGGGGTGGATACATAACATTTAAGTACATGGGCTCTAACCTTTGGACTTGCTTCGGAATATTTGGTAAGCAGGATACTGGAAGGGATCAAGTTGAAGTTGTTGGAACTGTAACTTTATCTGGTGAGCTTGACCGGGTAAGCTTAACAACATTGAATGGCACCGACACTTTTGACAACGGCACCGCAAACATTTCATACCAGTCTTAACATGAAAAAAACGATCATTAATGTCACCACGGGCGAAACCAAAGAAGTCACCGTCTTTGCCTACAAAAACTCCGCGAACGATTTGTTAGTGCTGGAGGATGGAGAGCCGCCGCCAGCAGGCTACACGCTAGCCACTGAAGCGCAAATCAACGCAATCCAAGCTCCAGCGGCCATTGCAAAGATCACTGAGCAAATCAAAGCCAAGCGTAACGAGCTTTGGTATGAGGGCGGCGTGAAAGTTGGCGAGCATTGGTTTTCGTCTGACCGAGATTCTCTACAGCGCTACAACAGTCTTTTGCAGTTGTCCGAAGGCATGCCTGATTCAACCGTGTTGCGTGCCAACTGGCGCACTATGCGTGACGGCGTAACCGTTGACATGACCCGCGGGCTGGTCAAGCAAATCTTCGGGGCTGGTTTTGCGCAAGTGGCCGCCATTGACGATGCGGCGCAAGCCCACATTGCAGCACTCCAGCAAAGCGAAAGCCCAGCAGCTTACGACTATTCCACTGGCTGGCCTGAAGTGTTTCAAGCATGAACGAGCTAAGCCCGCGCTCTGAAAAAAGCCTTACTGGCGTTCACCCCAGTCTTGTTGCTGTGGTGCGCCGCGCAAAAGAGCTATGCGAAGTTGACTTTGTTGTGATCGAGGGACTGCGCACTAAAGCGAGGCAAACTGAGCTTGTCGCAAAAGGCGCATCAAAAACGATGAACAGTCGGCACTTGACCGGGCACGCTGTGGACATTGCGCCGGTTATTGGCAAAGAAATACGATGGGACTGGCCGCTGTACTACAAACTGGCTGACGCGATGAAGCGCGCGGCTAAAGAGCTTGGCGTGAAGCTTGTATGGGGTGGTGACTGGCGCACTTTCAAAGACGGCCCTCACTTTGAAATTAACCCGGCGGAGTACCCATGAAGTCACTACTTGGCCTCTTAGACCTCATCCCGCGCTGGGTGTTTGCTGCTCTGCTTGCTGCGAGCGCCCTGACCAACTGCGCGACTCACCTCAAGCTGTCCGCCGAGCGCGAAGCACATGGCAAGCTGAAAACTGCTGTGGCCGAGCAAAAAGCCGAAGCCACGCAAACCCTATTACGGTTGACTGAAGAGCGCTTGAAAGCGCAAAACGCACTTACAGCACTCATCACCAAAACGGAGAAAGATCGTGAAAAACTACAGCGCCAAAACACTGCCGACCTTGATGCTCGCCTTGCTGGTGAGCGCTTGCAGTTCAGTGCCCGATGTGGGCAAAGTGGTGGAAGCCCCGAAGGCGCAGCGAGTGGAGCCCCCAGTGACTCAAGTGCCACCGTCATACAGCTTCCAAGAAAGATTAATGAAAATCTTTTCCGACTGACGGCGGATGCTGAGTCGTTGTCAATTGACTACAAAGTGTTGTACGAGTACGTTCATAATCCGAAACTTGTTTGCGAGTTGCAGCCATAACCTGGTGGAATTCCACCTATTTAACAAAGGAAAAATCATGTCTGATGAAAAAATTGACAAACACGCCCAAGAATTAAATTACGCTAGGTTGTTGGCGACAAACATATGCAAAAAAGAATACCCAGAAGCAAAAGGGTGGGAGCCATTGCCAGATGTGTTAGGTATATTGACGCAGATTGACAATATGGTTGCCGGAATGCAGCGAATTGAGGCCAAAACTATTAAAGAGGAACCCATGGGCAAAATAAAAATGCTTCGTAATTTTATCGGCTTTGGCATCTTGTCCGTGGCAATTTTTATACTTCCTCAGAGTGAAGCTAAGGCAAGTTGGCAAAACCTTAAAAAGGCCAACTTGGGTGGCCCCGGCTGGGGCAAGCGCAAGTGAATGGCATAAGCCTCACGATAGCCGTAGCACTTTGGGCCGCAGTCTTTTACTGGCTAAAGGATTGGCGTTACCGCTCCGCCTGGTTACTGTTGCCTGTGTACATCACTCACGTAGGCATTCACTTTCTACCCTCAGTCTTCCCTGAAGTAAAGAAAGCTTTCTACATCCTGCGAGGGGTTGAGGGGGCTATCCTGTTTGCGTTGCTGGCAACAGGATTCAGGCTTGCGTGGCCCGTTGCTTTGATTGCTGGCTTCCTAGAGATTTCCACCTCTGTAGGAGCGTTGCTATTTGGCAACGTACAAGGTGCGGAAAAATCAGGGATCATAGACGCCGCCCTTGGAATTCCCATACAAATGCTGGTCTCATCATTCGCATTCCTGTGCGTGCTATTGACCATAAAAATGAAGGAAAAATAAAATGGCAGAACCAACGGGGGTCACTGCAGCTATTATTTGGGCTTGCATCGTTGGTTCAGTAGCCGCCTTCTTTGCTGCACTTAGGATTGACCCTCCCATTCTTGTATTTGCCTTGGCAGGCGCTTACCTCGGGCAACCAATGGGAGATGGTATAGGCAGGGGTAAGGCGATCACATCTTTGATATGCGCAACGCTGTTAGCAGCAAAATGCGGATACCTAATCTCTTTGCGATGGTTTGGTGGAGACGCCGATTACACCGCAGTTTTTGCGGCCATAGGTGGTGTTGCTTCGTACAAAGCAATCGCTGCTTTTTTGGTGGCGTTGCCTGGATTTATGGAGCCAATTTTTACCGGCATACGGCGCGTACTCGTCAAAGTCACCGGAGGGCCTGAAGATCCTCCTAAGAAAGCGCGAAAATGACAGAGCTTTTTGTCATGGCGCTATCTGTTGGTTCGGCTGTAGCCTACGGGTGCAGGTTTGACCAGTTCAAGTATTTCAAACAAAAACTGTGGTACATCCTGTTTAACTGGGGGCTTGTGTGTGGTGCGCTGTTTGCCTTCTTACAGGCTGTTGAAAAGCATGTGACGCCCCTGGGCATAGGGCTGCTCACCATGTCGCTGATATGGCTGGCTGTAAGCTACCCAAAACATGCGCATCCCCCAAAAAATCCCCAAAATTCTTAAAAAATCCAGTGTTCTGTTGTTCTGTCATCGTCGTTCCTATCCTTATCTAAGCTGATGGGGCGAGGGATTGATAAGCATAACCACGATACTCCGGCATGTCCATGCGGGTTGCTGCGCGCTGGAGTGCACCCTGTTCGCCGCTAGAAGCCGCAAACGCAAACGACATGTCACGGCACACCCACTGGCAAACCTCACGCTCTGCGGCGGCGGCGCGACGCTGTGCAAATTCAATGACATCGTCAAGCCCTAGAGCGCCAAGGTCATAAGGCCCCGGCCCCCATTTGTTGTGCTCATCAGCTTGTGCATTCCAGGCCTCCATTAGTTGCTCTAGTGTTTCCACATCAATCCCCTAGTTTCTTTTTTTCCGACTCCATAACCTCGGAGAGCAACCATTTGCCATCTTTTCCCGGGCGAGGTATCCGCCCCTGTTTGATGTAGGTTGACAATGTAGTGCGGCTTTTTAGCTTCAGGCGCTTAAGCATATCTTCGCGCGTAAGTCGATCGCCGGTGTTGGCGACAAGCTGACGCAACACATCATGCACGCGCTCAAGCTGTTGCGCAAGGATGGATAGTTCGGGGCTCATGATTCCTCCAATCCTGCTTTAGCCAATTCGCCAACGCCTTTAACCACATGGCGCATACAGCTAGCACTTATTGCATCCATGCTCACGCCGCCAGCTTTCAAAAGCTCGTTTGCTTTCTTAAAATCCGGCTCTGGAAAACACTCAATCGGATAGGCATTGGCCCACGATTTAATTTTTTGCAAGGCGTCATGCATCCGGTCGTTTTCTTTTTCGAGGCGCTGAATCTCGACGCGCAAATTTTCTATTTGCGCGTCCTTCGTGCTTGCAAGCACGAAACTGCCATCTTCCCATGTTCCTTGCATAGCTTTCTCCTTATTTTACGCAAATAAGCCATTGGCGCGGATTGAGCGCAATTGAAAGGCGATCATTCTCCTTACGCAGACTTTGTAATTGATGGCCTGCGCACATTAGGGCGGCTTCGATTTCTTCGTTCATGATTGCTTTTTCAGCGCTAGCCGACAAATGGCGTTTATGGCTGCAACCCACTCCTTCTGATTCTCTGTCTCGCGCGCAGCAACCAGCCTCTCTGACAGGTCGGTTAATTCTTGCTCGCCTTGCTTCATGCCCAGCGCGTAGGCTTCCCTAACAATGGCACGGCGCAAACTGTCATGCTCCCGGATGTCGGGGTTTAAATCTTTCGGGTTCATGTTGCCATATTTGCTGTCGTATGTCGCGGCCACTTTGTTAAAGACATCCTCAACAAGTTTGTCGCACTGAGCATCAGTAAGTTCTTCGTTCATGATTGCCCCTTATTGCTCGCAGCGGTTAAATTCGACAGCCCGCACCCAAGGGTTTGCGTCCCATGAGCCGGGGCCGTTGATGGACTCCCACAGCTGGGTGTACCACGATCGCGGGAAGTCCTCGTATCCAAACTCGCGCGACACGCGATCAATGCTCGGATGGCTGGGCGGTGCGCCTTCCGCAATCGCATCGCTGCGACTGATGTCTTGCAGCCTCTCCACACGCACGCCTGCGACCTCCAGCGTGATGCGGCTGGCCCAGCGGGGCATGAACATGCTGGGGCGCCAGCGCAGGGCTCTTGGATCTTCAAAGTCGGCGCGATAAATGATTTCTCCGACTTTGTTTTCCAGGAACGATTCCCGCCCCCAAAGCCGGTCGCCGGGCTGGCCGTAGGGGCCGCGCAAATCGCTGATGTGCTTTTTATGCCCGCCATCGTTAATCATCGTCCCGGCGTCAATGTCGAGCCAGCGGTACCCACGCGGCGGCTTCACCACACGCCGAGTTTGCGTCTTCGTGCCAGCCCGTATTGCGCGCACCATTGGGGCGCTAAATAGTATTGGGCGCTCTTTTATTTTTATCATGATTGCTCACCTCCGCCACAAGCGGACAAAAGAAGTGTGAGAATTAAGATTAAGCGTTTCATTCGGTGTCTTTTATTTGGTGCTAATAGAAAAAATCATCGTGGCTACTGGGCTCTTTATGATCCGGCGACTCGGCGCGGGGTGGCGCGGCTGCCGTGCATCAGGCTTGGCAGGTGGTAGGCCTGCAGGCTGCCTGTGCCGCGCGGTGGCGGGGTTTTAAGTTCGGCGCCGTCGTAGTGCTGGCTGGTGTAGGCGTCGGCGCTGGTGGCGCGGCGGGGTTGGGCTAGGTTGCTGCCGCCGCAGATTGCCGTGCCGTGGGTTTCGTCTAGCAGGGCGCGACCGTGTCTAGTCAGGCGGTATTTGGCTTCGCCTTCGTCGGTTTTTTCCCGCGTGCAGCGGTAGATGAGTTCGCGCGCCTTGAGGGATGTAATGGCGTCTCGCACCAGCCGGGCGGTGGAGGGCTGGCCTGCTTTCTCGGCTGCGCGGCGGGCTTGCTTGGCGTTGAGGGCGTCGGCGATGTGCTCGGCGTCGCAAGGCTGGTGACGCAAGATGTGGCGCAGGATGTCGTTCAGCATGGTGCTGAGGGCTTGGCCTGGGGCGGGGGTGGGGTTCATTGAGTTACCTTTAATTCATTTACGACAGCTAACCCACGGCGCGCGGCCTCTGCTTCATACTCTGATGTCCGCATAATTGCATAAGCCTCTTCGCCATACATGATGTTTTCATCAAACCAAGGCTCGTTATCCCCCATCAAAAAGCCACCACTCCAAACAATAAGACCTGCTTTAGCTTTGCGCTGCATCATTCTTATTGTGTTGAGTAAATGCTCGTCGCCCATGTCTGCCAACGCTATTTTTTTCCCGTCTTTCATGGTATGCATCATGGCTTCACCTCAATATGTATAAACTGCGGGCAATCATTGCCTTCCTGTTGGCCGGTCATTCCCACTTTTGGCCCGCGCCCGGCTGGCACTGATGCTGGCATCGGCGGGGGTTGCCATAAGCACTGAGCAACACGAAACCCAATAAGCTGGGCCGCATGCTCACGATCCCACAGGGCGCAGTTTTTGCAGGTCATGGATTTTCTTTATTGAAAAGAATTGATGCTAAATTAAATCCATTAATCCACCCCCAAATACCATCAACAGAATCAAAAGAATTAATTTCTTTTCCTGGTTCAAATTGTGGATTTAAAATTAACTCCTTGTTTTTTACATTGTGAATATAAAACCTTCCCCCTCCAGTTGTAATTACAAAACCAAGAGCATTTGCAAGCCCCATGGAATTATTAAATTTGGAAACAATTTCTTGATCTGATTTATCGCAAGTCATAATTACCGCCCCAGCGACGTATCTACAAGCCTAGCCAGCCCCTTATCGCGCGCCTCAATAGCCTCTTCAATTTCAGCGGCTGGACATTGTTCAAAGCATGAACACCGCTTTGCCCGTCCAATCAAATCAAGTGCAAGGCTTTGCGCTGGTGTACACGGCGCGCCTATTGCTGGCTTAAAGCTGCTGTGTACTGATACGTTTCCACGTTCATCATCAGCGAGCGTAATGGTGACTGTTGTCATTTCATTTCTCCTTACTTAATGGTTAGCCTATCCTTGCCTATGATTCTTGCCCCAGGCACTTCAAAACCATCGGCTATTGCTTTCTTTATCAGCAATTTGTCTGGCTCATATCGAGCGGGTATTTCTCTCATAAAGTCTGTTGGCAATTGCTTTTCATCAAAGATTTCTACAGACTTATCGCGGCCATGCTCAAGCTTTGCTTGAAAAGTGCCATCGTCCGCTTTTATTTCAGTGATGCCACATGTGGCCATGTGTGATGCCAAATATTCCTTCAACCATTTGATGCGCTTGCGAGTATTGGCTACACGGCTCATTAACTCTTTTGCATGTGCCTCTACCATGTCCGCTTGGGCGCTTTCCTCCAAGATAAAGGCTGATACAGCCTTAGACTTTGTGGCGACTAAAGCGCGGGCTTGTTCGAGTTGCTCGGGCAGTTCCCCTGTTTCCGGGTCAATTTGCTCAAGCAATTCGCGCACTTCTTGGGCGGCTTGGTAGAGGGTAATGTTCATGGTTAAGCTCAGAAATCGTCGCCAAACGGATCATCGGCGGCTGGTTTTGCTGCCGCCTTTACCGGGGCTTTTTCTTGACCACGGAAACGTAAACCGCCGACAACCTGGCCGCCAAAAGAAACATTCGGGTCTGTGTAAAGGATGATTTCTTTGCCCTTCCAATCATTTGTTTCATCCGAGCCTAGCACTTTGGCGGCAATATGAATGTTTGTGGAGTTGAGTACCATTGGTATTGCAAACTCTTTAAACTTGATAACCCATTTCATCTCTGGTGCATCACCATCTTTTGCCACATTTACCTGCTTAACACCAGCAATCGTGACAATTACCGGGTCAGGCACATCCGAAGTTTTCAAATACTTCGATTGAACCATTTGGTTAATATTTGCCATTTCTATTTCCTTTGAAAATACACCAGTTGTGGTGTGGGTTAAAAAATTTTTGACTATTAAAAAGGTAAATCATCAGAATGCGGGTATTTCCTCCAAATATCTCTCATCCTGCGATCCCTTGCTTTTCGTTTCCATTCCATTTTTGCCTCACGCAAACCAGCAAAGATACAAAAAATCAAGTCTTTAATCATGGCTTCCTCACTTCAAAAGTCCAGCGCCGTACAGCGTGGCAACAAAAAATCCAATCACAGCAATCAACACCAGCACAAAGACAGCTATCGGCTTGAGTAGCTCGCGCCAGCATCCTTTGCACAGTGGCTCAGGGCCTTGGTAGCGGCGGTGTACCTTGGCGACTTTGGCGGGCTCAGCAGTCATGATGCCCGCCAGTGAGATTCAGCACGGATAGGGCAATGGCTTTTTGCGGGGTGTCATAACCCCACTCCAGAAAAGGCGTTGTCCACAATTCTGGGGAATAATGATGCTGGAAACAGTCATACACCTGAGCAATTGGGCCTATTACGTTCCAATCCATGTAGTTAAATAATGCAGGATATTTTTTATTAAGTATCACAACTGAGTCTCTTTCGACAAGAATGAGCCCATAATCAAGCTTTAATATATCCTTCGGCTTATAGCCAATAGCCAAAGCAAGCTGTCTATTGATTTCAGTGTCATCCATGGTTACTCTCCTTTGCGCGGATCAATACGAGGAACTCTGGCATTTTTAGGCCAGTAAGTTGTCCACTTAATAATTTTTTGGCCTGAAGCATTTGCTTCTATTGCTGAACAAATAGATGCATCTTTAGCGTTATCAAAACAGTTTACAGGAATGCTCCATTTTTGTTTTTTACAATCCCACCATCGCCATAAAATACTATCTTGGATGATGCTTGCTTGCCACCACCCAGTATGAGGCGGAGGGCCGCTATTCCATTTGATCGTCTTGCTCATGGTTACTCTCCGTAATCAACTTCAGTGTTTTCTTCGGCATATTTGTCCGCAAGTTTTTCAATGAAAAACCGTGCCCACAAAATCGTGATATCTTTTTCCTCATCTCCATAAACAAGATTCAGTAAAATTTGCATCAACTCCATTTGTATGCCCTCGGATGTATCACGCATTACTTCGGCGAGTGTTTGATAGCGCTTAGGCAATGGATATACAACAAACTTGTTATTTATGCAATCGGTGTAATCCGGCACCATTGGCGCAAACGTAGCCAAAGCGTTTGCATCGCACTTGCTGCAAGCTGCCAGAAAGTCTTCAGCGGCCATTTCTCGCGCCTTTTCCATGCGTTCTTGAGCCGCATAGATAGGCCCATAATGGCGGTCAGCGTCTTTTACTGGGTCAGTGCTGTAACTCATAATGCTTCCATTTTGTCCGTAGTAATTAATTTGATCGCCTTCATATAAATCGCAAGCATTGCAGCGCTAATACCACCGCTTGCAGATTTTTTCGCTAGCAAATAGCAAAAATCCTCAACCAGACTGGTAAATTCCTCGTTTTCTCTCATAAGCCTGCGACCAGAAAGAAGAGTGCCTAACATTTCTGATTTAAATTTCTTTGCCTCATCACGCAAATTTATTCCAGATAATTCCTCATCAGAATAGCCTTCGCAGGCTTTCAAACACAGTGCAATGCGCTGGCTGCTGGGTTGATATGATTCGGTCATTTCATGCCATCCCACGAAGAAAGATAAAAGTTATTGCAGAAATAATAAAACATAAAAAAGAAATAAATACAAGCATTGGATCAAAAACCTTTGGAATTTCCTCGTGTATCCCAAGTTTATCCAATGATTTATGGCACACAAAAACTGCTATCCCAAAAATGGCATGTATAGCAAAAAGCACCGCGCCTAAATAACACACAACAAGAAAGACAGTCATTTCACACTCCCTTGCAAGCGCTCCGACAGCCAAAGCTCAGGGTCATCTTCGCCGGTTTCCTCGTCATACCACGACTCCCAGCCGCCTCCGGCATCGCCAACCCAAATATCCAATCCGCCCGCGTTGCTGTAGTCCGGTTTTATGTTATTTTCTAGCTGGAAAATGTCATAATCTGACAGCACCTGAAGCAGTTTCACACCCATTTCAACGCTTTCGACATCAACAAAAAACGAGTTCATTGGAATTTGCGGAACCCACCAAACTCGCAAATCTCCATTCTTGTAAACATTATTCATTGCAAGCGTCCTGTTATGTATGCGATTAGAGTGGCCCCAATCTTGTCAGCCATATAACTCGTCCCGTATTCACAAATCCAGCAATCTGTGTATTCATGCATCTTAAATTCGCCGCCTTTGTATCCTTTAAAAGTGGCTCCGAGTGCGTCTTTTGCGTTTTTCAGCATTGATGCAACGGTTACGTTTTTTGCAGGTTCAAAGGCAACATCTTCGTAATAGCCCCGAAAGCTCATCGGAGCGCCAAACCCTAGCGGAGCGACGTGCTCTGGATCTGCCGCCTCCAAAGCTTCTATTAGTTTTCCAAGTCTCATTTCACACTCCCTTGCAAGCTTTGCAATAACCGAAACTTGCGGAATGTGCGGCGCACGTTAGTTTGCACAGCGGGTATCCACTTAAAACGCGGATCAGTGATGCGCACTGTGGGCATCGTTGTTTTTACTGCTGTCACAATATCACTCCTTAGTTATTTATCAATAAGCGTTATAGAAACGCTAGACAAAGCTCTACCAACTTGAAATTTTCCTTTTCTTGTCCAAACGTGCATTGCGCCAGACCTCATCGCGCAGTCTGTACGAATTTGACCCAAATGAAATTCTCCACAAGTTTCCATAGCTGGCAGTTTCCATTCGATGTCATCACAACAATCACATGCAATTTCTACTGGCTTGCCTTCGCGTACTCCAATGATTGCCATAAGCGCCCATCCGCTGTCATGTTTACGACGCGTGCTCAATAGCAACAGGCTATCGTAGTTGGATTCTGTGTCCCATGCCCGCTTGGGCAACGCCAGCAAATCAGCGCGCTTCCAATCGTTGATCTCCATCAATCCTCCAAAGTTAGCCATCAAGACACCGCACAGCCGGACGCACAAGACTGCATAGACCTGCCAAGGCCAGGAGACTAAACCGCCCCAGCAATTTCCAGCCTATGCGCCCGGCTGTACGGTGTCGCTTCACTGTCTCTAAACGCGGCGGAACACAGTTCCTAGAGCGCCCCTCCGCCAGGCTTTCGGGGCTTACTGTCGCTCGGATCAGCTTTGACAGCTCTTCTTGCGTTTTTTTTGAGTCAGTGGGGATATTATCTCACATGTGATTGATCTTGTCAACACATGTGAGATTTTTTGTGCTACACTACTGCCATGCCCTAGAGAAAGGGGCACTCAGATCAGCGGCGGCGTGAGTACGCGGCACGGTTGCACATAGGGTGCATCGCCTCTTCAGTGGCTACTTGCTTGAAAAGCGACGACGGTCGCTAATAAACAGCAGGGTGTGTTAGGGGCCTACCCCGGCTTGCTGGGGCCGCTGACCTGAGTGCATTCACGCATGCGGATTGAACTGGCGTGGGCTGGAATGCCGCAGACAGTCCGCAGTCGTGAGTGTGATTTGTACTGAGATCAGCGGCGGCGTGGAAAGCAGACACGCTAGTTGGTTTATGGCCGTAGCAAGCAAGGGCCGGAGCGCAAGCATTAAGGCCGCCCGCACCAGCGCGGGAATGAGTTGGCTCGGAAGCCGGAGTAGCGCCCGGCCCGCTGATCTGAGTGTGAATGCGCAGGCTGATGCGTACGCAGTTGAAGTGGCGAGGGGCAAATGCCCGGCTTCGCCGACTAGCACGGACCACTTAGCGACCGTATGCCGGGATCAGCTCCGGCCACACTCAGTTTTTACGAGCAAAAGAAGGCGGTGTTTGATGGCCGAAGTTACTGTGACAATGCCGGTTGCGCTGACGCCGGAAATGATGCGCGCGGTGCGAGAAGACCCACTATGCAAAGTGGATGACCAGCAGTGGCACGCCCGCCTGGGCTGGCTGATTTGCGCATGGGATGTGCTGGTCTCGCATCGCCTTCCTGCTACGATGTATGACGAGGCTTTGCGCCTGGCGGTTGAGCGCACCCGAGCCGACATTGGGCCGACTGGCCACAACTACCCGGACGTGCGGAAGCTGCTAGATTTCGCGGAGCGTGCCATTGAGGATGGCCGCGCCTGAAGCGACTGGTTTGCAACCGAGTGGGACAAGGCAAGCCGAATGCACCACGCCTACTTTTTACGCCACTCCCACGGCGCTACAGGCTCAGAATCAGCCCAAAGCCCCACGCCCGCCGCTCTAGCAGCATCGGCAAGGCGTGCAATCTCCGCATCGGTCAAATACCGCGTATAAGCCCACGCAAGGCCAATTTTGGCCTGTTCGGCGCTGGCGTCCTTACCATCACACTCCACACGCGCCACGGTGCGCCCTTAAAGCCTTGATCCTGTCGCCTAGTGTTCTCACGGATGTGAGTGTGCCTGCAAACCCAAACACATTGGGGTTGACAACAGCATCTCGATTGTGATAATCTAGGGCCATGTCAAACAAAAAACAACCCACAGGGCATGCAGCGTTGCTTGAGGCAATCGCCAAGGCTAAAGGTCAAACGGCGCTTGCGAGAAAAATCCCGGGCATCGCTGGGCAGTCCACGGTAGGGAACTGGGTTGCCAGGAAAAGCCTTGCCCCGCTTGAGTTTTGCGTCCCGATAGAAGAGCTTACCGGCGTTTCCCGCAAAAGGCTTCGCCCGCATGACTGGCAAAAGATGTGGCCTGAGCTGGCCGATCGAAGGTGAAGTTTTATCCATGCCTCAAGTTTTCTTCCGAACAAGGGTGAGAAATTTTTTACTTTACAAAATGGTTATGGGTTGAAACCATGAAATTTAAAGATCAATTGTTAAGCCCAAACACAATACTAGGCCGCATACCTGACGAGATTTACGGGATGTTGTGGTCGGCTTCATGGCTGGTTGTGGTTGCTGTGCTTTTAGTAATCCTTCCTAAGCCTTGGAACGTTTTGGCGGCTCTTGGCGTTGAGATTTTGGCTATAGCAGTGACTTTATGGATAACAAGTGACTGAAAAATCATGCGCCCCTTGACAAACTGAAATCATGTCGTATAATCACACCACCTACGGACTGGTAACCCGTAGTAGCTCTGAACAGCGAACACGCAGCCCACATAGGCGAGCGGGTTTGACAAAGCTGCAAGACGGGGTTCAGCCCTCTTGTATGTGGCAACCAAGCCTTAGCCCGTTCACCTATGTGGGCTTTTGCTTTGTAGCCTCTCATTTACCCGTACTCCGCACGATAGCAAGGGCCTGCATGGGCCGCGCGGAAGTAAACACCGGCACTGCTTCCCTGGCAGATGCGCCGACCGACCTGTCTGCGAGGGATCGAACAAGGTTTTGCGGCAAAGTGGTGAGAAAAGCCAATCAACCGAGTGAATCGCAGCGTCAAGCGTGCCGTGGGCCCTTTTACTCTAAGAGTGATAAAAAGGCTGGCGGAGGGCAGATACATACCGTATCACCCTTGCATGATCTATGGAGATTTGTAACTATGCCATACAGAGACAAAGCAGAAAAAATAGCGAATGACAAAGCATACTACGCGGCCAACAAAGAGCGCATAACAGCCAGAAACGCCGCGTACAGGGCTACCCATCTTGACGAGGAACGGAAGAACCAGCTTGCATGGCGATTGGAAAACAGAGCCAGAAGTAACGCAATAAAAGCAAAGTACAAGGCGGCAAACCCTGACAAGGTGGCGGCCCAAGCCAAGAAAGAACGCGACACGCTGACAGATGGTTATGTGAGAAAGAAGATAGCGCAGGTTTACGCAATACCTGCTGCGCAGATACCGGATCCACTGGTCGGCGCGCACCGCGAATTGTTGAAACTCAAACGGGAGATTTGGAAATGCAGAACTGTGACGAACTAAGGGCAGAACTGGCCTTTACTTTTGCGAAGCTAAAAGCTGGCGAAATTAAGCCGAGCGAAGCCGCCGAACTGGCGAACCTTGCCGGGAAGATGATAGGCAGCGCCAAGGTGCAGCTCGAGTATTACGCGCTTCGGAAAGAGGCCCCGACGATTGAATTTTTGATCTCGGGGGATAGGAATGGATGACCAAGTGCGCAACCATCCTTGAATGCAAGCCGCCACTAGGGAGTAAATATCATGATCGGAACCGTACTTCAATGCGAATATGACGCGCTTCAATCAGATTTTGAAGCGATGAAGAGGCCATGGTCTATCGTCGCATGGCGCTATCGTCCGACCATTGGAGAGGCGAGACAATGGCGACTGACCGAAGTCCCGCCTTGGAAATGGAACACGACGCTGGCCATTGAGTGGGAGGCGCTCTACGCCAAGCGCAAAACCGAGGAGGTGCCTACAAGCGCGGACGTGATTGCGGGCCTAGAAATGGCTCTATCGCAAGCCGAAGCCATGATCGAGCGCCAGCAGCATGTAATGCAGCGCGCAATGGATGCATGGGACACCACAACACACCAAAAGAATGCAGACGGTCTTTTGTGGCAATGCATGGAAGATCTGAGAGGAGAAATAAATATGTGCCATCAAACGCTGGGTGAGTAAATGACTTCACTTCCATCCTACATAGACCCTATGCTGTGGGCGGCTTTTGTTGAACAGCGTAGAGCAATGAAGGTGCCATTTACGCAACAGGCTCAAAAACTTGTGGTGATGAAGCTGATGAAAATGCATGGGGAGGGATGGGATGTTAATGCAAGCCTTGAAAAGAGTGCAATCTACGGATACAGGGGCGTGTTTGAGGTGGCGAAATTAGAGGTGAAGCGGGCAGCAATAGACCCTGCACTAGAGAAAATTGAGCGAGATAAAGCGCGCGCAGCCCCGATGCCTGAAGAAATAAGAAAGAAGATAAAGGAGTTAATGAAATGAAATCAATACTGACACTAGAAATCACCCATCAAAAGCCGCTACCTGGCATTGATAACTTTGCCGATATTTGCGCAAACCGCATTTACTCGCTTGCTTATGCCCGTGGTGCTGAGGTAGGCATCGTGGCTAAGCTGGAGTCTGTTGAGGATCTTGATAGACATTCTGTAGATCAACACAAATTGCTTGATGTACTGCTAGAAATATTGGATTTTCAAAGCGCACCAAAAGGGCCGACGATACATGACTGGGGCAGGTGGCGGCGAGTGGCTGATGAGTTTGTAAAAAAAACAGTTGATTAAATTAACCAAAGGAGTGAGCAATGGCTGATATTTATGAAATTGCTGATCTTAATAAAAAACAAATATGCGAGATGTTTCTTTTGCATGTTAAATACAAATACAAAACTCAAACAGCGGCAGCAAAGAATTTTGTATTAACGCGTGAGCGGATACGTGCCAAAGGAAAAAAATGACCAAAAGCAATCAACCGGCATCCGGTGACCCAAATGATCATCGGCTTGTAATGGACTTTCAATGCTTTCCGAAGATGGCGCGGCTGACCCGCGACGTGATCGTGACAGAGAAGATAGACGGCACAAACGCGCAGGTTTTTATTGGCGAAGATGGCACGCTGCTAGCAGGAAGCCGAACGCGCTGGATTACACCCGCCGATGACAACTTTGGCTTTGCCGCGTGGGTTGAAGAGCATCGCGACGAACTGTTGACGCTTGGGCCTGGCCGCCACTTTGGCGAGTGGTGGGGGTTTGGTATTCAGCGCGGGTACGGCTTGATCGAAAAGAGGTTCAGCCTATTCAACGTGCATAGGTGGGCGTTGCACTGCGCCACGCCGAAAAACTACCCAACCGCCGACCCCCGCGTGACACGCACGCAAGACGTGCTGCCGCCCTGCTGCGGGCTCGTGCCGGTGCTGTACCAGGGCCCATTTGACACTTCGGAGGTTGACCGGTGCATTGAAAGCTTGCGGCTTACCGGCAGTGTGGCCGCGCCAGGCTTTATGAAGCCTGAGGGCGTGGTCGTATTCCACACGGCTGGAAACGTGGGATTTAAGAAAACCTTGGAAAAAGACGAAGCTCCAAAGGCTTTTGCCGCGCTGCAAGCGGCCTGACGCAACATAAAGCAAAGGCAATAAAAAGGAGCTGATATGAAACTGAGCGAAGCCCCAATGATGCAGCCGCTGCTGTGCAAGCACGCCAAGGCAGAATGGAGCGAAGTGTTTGAGATTACGAAACTTGGACTTTCTGCGAATGGGCGCGCAGTGTATGTGCGCGTGATGTTCGGAATGCCGGGCCAGCAGCCAGTGTGCCAGCATTACTGGCGCGATGTTGCTGACCTTGATAATAAGTTTGAGGTGTTCGACACGGTGACTTATAACGCAATATAAAGTAAAGGCATGATATGCGACTGCTGCAATACTTTTTCAAAACATCCGGAATACCGGTTTTACGACCTCAAATGTCTGCACTGCGGGGCGAGAGCGATACAAGTGATAGGAAAGCTTCAGAGGCCAGCGCAGGAGCTCAAGGCGAGGCGCAGGCAAGTATTGGAAGACTGGGTGTCTTACGGACACGCGGAATCCGAATTGCGCCGAATGGCAAAACTACCGCCGAATATATTGCTGAGTGGCCTGGAAAAAGCTATGGGGTTAGAAAGCCGCATGTTGGCGAAACGCCGCTAAGCAATTCCGAGTGGCCGTATTTATTTAAAGGAGAGATTGAATGATTACATTGCCAGAGGAATTTGTGATAAGCGGTTTAGAAATTGCAAAAGGTGCATCTTTGTTTTATAAGCGTTTTGATGATATGACTAGAGACGAGCTAATTGCATCCGCTGCGCATGGTTGGAAGGCCGCGAATAATATGCGAGATCGCTTCTATAAAGAATGGATGACAAGCGCAGGACAATTTGCCGCTGATTTTAAAAATGGGACATGAATTATGGGATATATTGTTGTTTGTCACGAGAAAAAAAATAATTCTCCAGAATTCTTTGATGTTTTATCTTATGGAAAAATAAATGAAATGCATCCATCAAGATTGCTTAGAAGAAATATGGCAACTGTTTTTGAAAGCAGGGATGATGCTTTTAAGGCATTGGAAAAAACATTAAAAGAATGTGAAAAAGATGGTTCTACATGGCAAAATAAATTTTTTTTCTCATTAATTAAAACCGAAAAACATGAAAGCCATGCTGATTAAAACGGCCCAGGGCCTACGCGGCGCGACCGCTGAGGATGATGAGGCATGGAGGCGTTTTAAGCGGCGTATAAAGACGCTACAGCCCGGCAAGTGGATGAGGATAGAAGCATGCAGTCCGAGAAACGGGAAACACCACCGCAAGCTGTTTGCACTGCTTAAGCTGGTGGCTGAAAACTCAGAGACATACAACACCACGGAAAGGGCGCTGGTGGCGATTAAGCTGGTTTCAGGTCACTTTGAAACTGCGATACACCCGGAAACTGGTGAATTGATTCATATAACCAAAACGATAAATTATGAATCAATGGATCAAGAAGAGTTTGATAAGTTTTACAACGCTGCTATTGATGGCGTATTGCAACACATCTTGCCAACGATGGATAGGGATACGGCGGATAGGTTGCTTGAGGATATTGTTTTAGGGTGGGCGTGATGCAATCCAAAAACAAAAAGCCGACGACAGTCAAAGAAAAGAAGCACATCGTCCGAGTAAAAGAATTGCCATGCTCAGTATGCGACCAGGCAGGCCCGAGTGAATGCCACGAAATAAAGCAGGGGCAATGGTTTACATCGATTGCACTGTGCGCAGACTGTCACCGTGGGCCGATCATGGGGCTACATGGGCAGAAAAGAGCATGGGCAATCCGCAAGATGGATGAGTTGGACGCGCTTAACGTAACGGTAGGGAGGTTGATGTGACTGAGCCAATCGATCTAAATAAAAAATATCTAATAAATATGGATGATGCCTTTATTAATGAAATTCCATATTCGCAATATGATGGCGATGGGATTCGTCTTTTTACAAGAAAAGACACATACAAGGGTGGACAGCTTGTATCGACAGAATGTATTCCGGGCTTAAAGGTTGAATTTGCATGAGCAAAAGCCAAAGATCAAAAGGCCAGCGCGGGGAACGTGAGCTATTTGCCAAGCTATCCGAAGAGCTGGGCGAGACAGTACGCCGCAACGTGGATCAAGCCCGCCAAGGCGGAGCCGATAGCCTAGAGGTCAAAGGCTTTGCTGTGGAGGTCAAAAGGCATGAACGGCTATCAAGGCCGACATGGTGGGCGCAAGCCGTTAAACAAGCCAAGGAAGCCCAGCGCGAGCCCATCTTGTTCTACAGGCGCAACCGTGAGCCTTGGCAAGCGTTGATACACACGATAGACGGCGGATACCGAGAAGCAACATTTGAGCAGGCCGTGTATCACATCCTGGAAAAATGGGCTTGCTGGCCCTGAAACGGAGAATTTATGCGTGACACAAAAACCGAGCCTCCAGATTTTGTCAATGCTGAAAATGTGAAATGGTGGATGGAGCCAACACTCACAAATTATGCGCTGTCAAAAGGTTTGTATTTAACGAAATGTTGGACTGTAGAAGATAAAGCAGGTTTCAAAACAAGGCTTTTAACAGAATCCGGGAAAATATTGGCAGAAGACAAAAGCCTAGAAGGGATCGGGATAAAAATAGACATCCTTTCTGTAAAAGCAAAGAAAACGGCTGAAACTTAACACATAGGGGTAATCATGACAATAGAAGCAAAGCGACCACGTACAGCCCGCATACTGCCGCTTGACGCGGTGAGGCTGCTTATATGCGCCTCGGAAACTCCAATACCTCGATACGACCCGGATCGTAGGGATCGGGAAATTGATGCGGTTACGGCTAACGTGAAAAAGAAGTATCCGGAATATTTCCGCCAACAAATTGATGAATAAAAAGAGTAAATATGAGCACGACTGCGACAAATATAGCGATTACATCGGCGGCCAACGCGCAAGCTGCTGCGGCTAATGTCGCGGCTCAAGAGGCGAAGCGTAAGGCTTGCATGGCCTATGTGCGAGGGTACGAACACGACCGCGCGACAGTAGAAGAAATGCGAGAATATGCTGGCTGTATTGACAGATTGCACCCTGAATCTATGTTAACTGAGGGCCAACTTGTGGCGGCTAAATGTGCTGTGCTTTTTGTGTTTGCCTGGATTGTGGTTGGCGTGATATGGGAGCGTCGGAATAAATCTTTGAGTGAGGGATGGTTCGGCGCTGTGGTTGGTGGTTCGGTTATCGGCATGTGCTTTGCTGTAGCCGCACTTTTGTTTTTGGCTGGCGTTTATTTTGGTGTGAAGCTGCTTTTGGCATGAAATACATCGATTTTCATTTTGTACCTGATGGCCAAAAGGCCATGGATAGCCGCCTGAATAATTGGGGGTTGTCTGTGCGTGATAGCCGTAGTTGGAGCGTGCACCCAATGTGGCGCTACCATCGCAGCCCGGCAGCCGTCAAGCGAGAAAACGATGTGCGCATACCGGTTGACCAAAAAGACGCGATTACGCTGGCTAAGCTGATACGGCAGCTACCATTAAAGCATTGGCAGGTAGTTTGCTGGTTCTATGTGACGAATGAGCATCCGGGGAGGGCGCGTAAGCGGATCGGGCTATCTGAGCAGCGGCTATTTGATTTGTTGCAAGATGCGCGGCAAATGTTGGTTAACTTTGCGGGGGTAAAAAATAAATGAGCGAATACATTTCTCCGACAAGCGAAGAGAAAAAGTTCAGGCTTGATGTTCATTTTGGAAGCATTGAGATGCAGCAGCGCATAGTTTTTTATGGCAATCGCATGGGGTACAAAACCAGAAAAATTACTAGAGACATGAATGGGGTTGTGACAAAAATTGGAAAGTGGGATCCACCATCTTATTGGATAGAGTTTCCAGAGCCGGTGAAGCGTTCATGGTGGGCGCGCTTGTTTGGCAATGTCTAAGGAATAAAAAATGACTGATGGGAAATTTGATTGGATGTATTTAACAAGAATAGGCGTAGATGATGGGCCTGAATTTGTAAAATGCCCGTGCCCATCAGGGGCTTATCAAGTAGGCGATGAAATAGAATTAACAACATTAGTTTGTATGTTTGGTAAAGAACCTTATGTAGAGCATCCTAAATATATAGTTGAATCTATTGAGGAAGATAAATGAATCCATATATTTTTATCCCTTTATGGGTCATAACTTTTGTATTTTCGCTATTCTTATTTATTTTAAGCACTGATTCTTGGCTACTTTCAAGAAAAAGCGTGTTTATGAATAAAGAGGAAAAGCGCTGGTTTTTTAAGGGGTTTTTGTATTTTGCTTTTTTGTTTGTGATTGTGTTACTATTTTCTTCTTTTGTGTTGTGGAGTATTTTATGAACAGAAAAGAAAGACGTAAAGCAAATAGCGAAAATGAAAAACTACTGCGTAAAATGTGGAGCAAAAACCAAATGTTTTGCGATATTCCGCCTGAGCTTCAAGGCACTTTAAAGGATGGGGAGAAATTCACAATGGAGGGCCTTGGACTTAAAGAAGATGGCGGTTATGGATGGGGTTGTTTGCCTGGAAAAGAAGTGGAATTTATTGCTAGGCATTCTTGTAAAAATTAACAATTCAATCCAAGATGTCCCAAGTGGCTAAAATAATCTAAGAGAACTTGCAATCGAAAAAAGCGACCAGATTGCACGCGGCATAGGAGCAATACCAGCTTCCCAATCTTGCCAAGTGCGCATGGCAACGCCTACCATGGCCCCTGCTTGAGTCTGAGTAAGCCCAGCACGCGCCCTGGCGGCTTTGATGTCTTCAGGGCTTGGAGTGGGTAAGAGTAGATTGATTGGGGTCATGCTAGCCTTTTTGCGCGCCAGCGTTGCGCTGAGATACTATCCGATCGTTGGCGTCCTTTATCACGATTTTGTACTCTAGTCTTTGGTCGCCGAATTCGCGAGTTCCGGCGCGCTTTGCCGCCAACAAAGACCCTTCAACCTCAATTGTTTTTGCCGAGCGTATGGCGTAATATGCCAAAGTCACAAAATATTTTTGTTTCATTTTTTACTCCAATGTGTTAATTGTTACCACCCGGCACCCCGGTCAGAGCCAAGCTTATTGATTGCAATCTCTTTGATTTCTTCGATTTTTGCCCACGCCCGAAGCCAATCTTCGCGTCGGGCGTCCATGATATTGCCCGCTTGCTTTGCTGATACTGGCTCGGGTGCGCCAAAAACGGTCGGGTCATACGACGGGTCGGCAAGGCGGGCGGCCTCGTAATCGCGCTGTGCAATCTCTGCATGCGCCTGGGCCATCTCCAAATCCTCCCCGAGGCGGCGCTTGCCTATGGCGGCCAGCACTCCAAGGTTGTACTGAGTGCATCCGAGATCCATCTCTTTAAGAGCCGCGAGGGTGTGCTTAGGGAGGGCCTCGATCTCGGCGATTAGTGCTTGATTGGTCATGATGTTGCTCCAATGTGATGTTGATTAACGCTCGTTGCCTTGGCTAACTTGGCCCCTGTCGCTGGACACAATGCGCGCCCAATCGTCTCCATATGTGGCCGGCGCTGCGCCGTTGCCTTGCGCGCCCGTGGCTGATACGGTGCAACGGACAACAAGCTCGCCCGTATTGATGTTGATGTCAAGTGCTGCTGACTTGCCAGCGTTTGCGAGTGCCCAAAATTTTGTGATTGCTGTGGTCATGATGTTGCTCCAATTAATTGCTAAAACTTTTATGCGGCTTTTGCAATAGATGCATTACTGCGGCCAATTTCTCGCCCCATTTGCAGCATTTGCTTTTCCAGCGTAATGTCAAAAAGCCACCTTGGCTCTTTGCTTTGTAGCCAATCCGTTGCCTGCTTATGTGAGCATCCTGCTTCAATCATCCCTTCATATACCCCCTGCCACAGCGCGACGGCAGGGCGATCAAAAGAGTACATAGGTATCGTTGTTTTTGTAGACTTTTCGTAAAGTGGGCCAATGTCTGCGCTAATGTCATTAATCATGATGTTGCTCCTGGTGTAGGGCCGCTTGATTGCTGCCCATGACCTGCATTATGCACGGTATCCGTGGCATGTCAAGCGGTTGAATTGTAAAGTTTTGTAAAGACAGAGACCATGCAACTTAGTGGGATATTTGCTTTTATGGTAGGTGTGCTGTATGATGCGCTACCGACGCGCAAAAGCAAAATGTTGGCCTTCCTTGCGGAGGCTGTGACGCCTCTAGACAAGGCAAGCAGTAGCCCCAAACCCGCGCCTATAGCTCAGTAGAGCACTCCACAGCCATTCTTACCCGGCTGACCTGGCGACCCGACGCGGCCCGTGATTGATGGGCAAATCAATCTAGTCCAAGCAACAAACCCGGCCAGATGCCCGCCCCTCCACTTGCGGCGCTGGCCGGGTGCTTGGCACATGCTCCTAGCAATCCAGTTGGATTGTTTAACGCCCCCTCGCTTAACGGCCTGGGGGCTTTTTTATTTGCGGGTGTCCATGGCAACAGTAGAGCAGATAGCAAAGGCTCAAGCAGTATTCGCGCTGATGAGCGGACACGATGGGCCAGCTCTAAGCATGCGTAAGGCTTGCGAGCAGACAGGCGTCAAAGTGCCTACGTTATTGCTGTGGGTTTCTGAGGACGAGAAACTGGCTGAGCAATACGCGCGCGCGAGGGAAAGTTTACTCGATTGGCAAGCCGCCGAATTAGATGATATCGGCGAAGAAGCTGCCGAAGCTGACAATGCCGTGAAAATAGCTGGATTGCGCCTCAAGTCTGACAACCGCAAATGGCTTTTATCTAAGCTGGCACCTAAGAAATATGGCGATAAGCTGGCTTTGGGCGGTGCTCATGATCTTCCCCCTATTAAATCCGCTCAAGTGTTTAGCGATGAGCAGTTGGCCGCAATCATTGCATCTAAGTGATAACCAAAACCGAGGCGGCCCTTGAATTACTCAAACGTAGACAAGCAAGGGTAAGCCTCGCAAGCTGGCTTGAATACCGCGATGCGGGCATTGTTCCAGCCGCTCACCATAAGCTATTAATTGGCAAACTGGAGGCTGTGGAGCGGGGCGAAATACCCCGCTTAATGGTGTGTATGCCGCCTGGCTCGGCAAAGTCAACATATACCAGCGTAGAGTTTGCGGCTTGGTTTATGGGTAGGAATCAAACCAAGAACATAATTGCAGCCAGCCACACCCAGGAATTGGCTGAGCGATTTGGGCGGAGAGTGCGTAATATTGTAGGTTCGCAAGAGTTTAAGTCAGTTTTTGGCTTTGGCTTATCTGCTGACAGTACAGCCGCTGGCCGCTGGGACAACTCAAGGGGCGGAGATTATTTTGCCGCTGGTGTAGGTGGGTCGATTACTGGCCGTCGTGCTGATATAGGCATCATTGATGACCCTGTAAAAAGCCGCGAAGATGCCGACAGTGAGCGAGGCCGAGAAAAGGCGTGGGATTGGTACGTTAACGACTTCTTAACGCGGCTAAAGCCTGGAGCGCGACAAATTGTCGTAATGACCCGCTGGCATGAGGATGATTTAGGCGGACGGATATTAGAGCGCGAGGCCGATAAATGGGTTGTTTTGGAGTTGCCAATGGAGGCAATGACCAATGACCCTTTGGGGCGCAAACCTGGCGAAAGGCTTTGGCCTGAGTGGTACACCGATGATATGGTCGCCGCTGCAAAAATGGATAGCCGGAGCTGGAATGCTTTGTATCAGCAACAGCCAGCCGCTGAAACAGGTGATTATTTCAAATCCGAATGGTTTGGCGAGTACGAATTAGCGCCGCCAAATTTAACCTGCTTTGGTGCAAGTGATTATGCTGTTACTGAGGGTGGCGGAGATTACACCGTTCATGGCATTTTTGGTGTTGACGCATCATCAAATCTTTACATTCTGGATTGGTGGCGCGGGCATACTGCGCCGGATGTATGGATTGATCGTAAATGCGACATGATCCAGCAATTCGAGCCGTCATGCTGGTTTGGTGAGTCGGGGCCAATTAAGCGCAGTATAGAGCCATTTTTAATGCGCCGGATGCAGGAAAGGCGCGCATTCTGTCGAATTGAATGGCTGCCTTCAATCGCCGACAAAGAAGCCCGCGCTAAGTCATTTCAAGCGCTTGCAAGTATGGGTAAGGTGTTCTTTCCAAAGCAGGCACGCTGGAAAGCTGATTTGTGGGGTGAGTTAATGAGATTCCCGGCTGGTAAATATGACGATGCCGTTGATGTTTGCTCACTTATTGGGCGCGGCTTAAAGATTGTGCGTCCAAAGACGATAAAACCAGCAAAACAAATCAACAGGCCAATGTACGCACACACTGTGGGCGCTTGGATGGGTTGAAATGGAAGAACAAGAAAAGATCGACTCAGGAACCATTGTAGAAGTCGCTAAAAAGCGCTTTCAACGTGCTAAAGATTACTGGGATGGCCCACGTCAGTTAGCGATTGAAGATACCCGCTTTGCCCTTGGTGACTCCGACAACAACTGGCAGTGGCCTGAGATGATCTATAAGCAGCGCTACAAAATTGATCGTAAGCCTTGCTTGACCATCAACATTACCGCCCAGCACTGTAACCAAATCATCAACGCAATTCGGCAAAACCGCCCGAGTTCGCGCATCCTCCCAGTTGACAGCTACGCCGACAAAAAGACCGCCGAGATATTGGGCGGCTTAATCCGATCGATTCAATCGTACAGTGACGCTGAAACAGCCCACGATATCGCTGCCGAGCACAGTATCTATGGCGGCGAAGGGTACTGGCGGATTATTACGGAGTATGAATCTCCGTTCAGCTTTAATCAAAGCATCAAAATTAAGGCTATTGCTAACCCGTTTAGCGTGTACCTTGACCCATGCGCAAAGGAGGCTGATAAATCCGATGCCAAATGGGGCTTTATTTTTGAAGAAGTGTTTAAAGATGAAGTCCAAAATATTGCCCCCGGTGTAAATCCGGCTTCATGGGGTGATATTGAGAAAACCGGCTGGATGACCAAAGACACGGTTTTGATAGCTGAGTATTTCTATGCAACTGAAGTTGACGATCATCTTTACATGTTTGAAGATGGGCAAATCCGCCTTAAAAGCGAGCTGAAAAAGCAAGGCATTGAAGTCATTAACAACATGGCTTTGATTGACGGAATGCCGCTCAGTGTTATTAATGACCGACCGACGACCCGCGAACAGTGGAAATGGTGCAAACTGATTGGCGGAGAAGACAAGCCGTTCAAAGAAACAGACTGGATTGGTTCAACCATCCCCATCATTGCCGTTGTCGGTAAAGAAGTTGACGTAAACGGTGAGATTGTACGCAAAGGCATCGTGCGCGACCTAAAAGACCCCGCGCGTATCGTCAATTACTCTTATTCGGCATCAGTTGAAACTATTGCCCTGCAAACTAAAGTGCCTTTTGCTGCAGCGGCGGAGGCAATTGAAGGCTACGAAGATATTTGGGAAAATGCAAACATAGAGAACAGGGCATACCTGCCTTTCAATGCATTTGATAACGGCGGCAACGCGCTTCCAAAGCCAGAACGCCTACAACCCGCTGTAATGCCAACGGCTCAGGTGCAAATGCTTGAGCTTTCAATTGAGCAAATGCGTGCGGCTTCGGGCCAACAAAATGCAAACTTTGGTATTCGTTCGGATGCTCAATCTGGCATAGGTATTCAGCGCCTCAAGCAGCAAGGCGAGATTGCTACCTTCCATTTCCCCGATAACTTGCGCAGGGCACTTAAATACGAGGCCCGTGTATTGATCGACTTGATCCCTAAAGTTTACACGGAAAAGCAAGTTGTGCGCATTTTAGGTTTGGACGGGAAAGAACAACAGGCTGTGCTCGAACCTGAAATGAAAGCCGCTTATGCCGAGGCTAACGGCGAAATCAAAGACATATTCAATCCGTTGATGGGCAAATATGACGTTGCAATTGACACTGGGCCAAGCTATCAAACCCAAAGGCAAGAAGCCGCCGAGTCCATCCAATCCCTAATAAATGCCGATCCGTCGCTGATGCAAAAGGCGGGGGATATCATCGTCCGCATGAGCGATATGCCGCTCGGTGAAGAATTGGCTATGCGTCTAGAAAAGACAATTCCGCCAGAATTGTTGGATGATGGCAAAAAGAACCAAATCCCGCCGCAAGTTCAAATGCAAATGCAGCAAATGGACGAAGCGATCGGTCAGTTGCAAGCCCAACTTCAGCAATCAACAGATGCAGCACGTCAAGCACAGCTAAAAGCACAGCAAGCCGAATCTAAGGCTATCTCGCTACAGCTTGAGATTGACAAACGTGATGCTATCAAAGAAATTGAAGCTGCGATGCCTGAAAGCGCCCCAATGGAGCAAGAAACTGGGCAAATAACGCCAGCCGAGCAAGCCAGATTGGAAGTTGAGCTAAAGAAGACTGCCATGGTCGTTGCTGGAAATATTAAGACTGCAAAGATTAGAAGCCGCGCCAGCGCACCAGGCGAAGAAACTGAAGACGATGACGAGGGCGAAGACGATGAAATGGTGCAACGCATGATTGCAGCCGTCCACCCCGAAGGCGAGATTCAGCAACGCAGAAATGACACCCAAGAACTCATGAATGGCATATTGAACGCGGTAAATAACCAACAAATACTGCTGCAACAAATTGCAGCGCCTAGAGTAGCTGAAATATCCATTGCTAAAGGCCCTGATGGCACTTACGTTGGCCAACGTGTCGAGAGGGTCGTTTAATGGCAAATAGCGGCCCCGCTGGGATCGGCGGACTTACTGGACTTGGTACAGGTGTAGCGACGGCCCTTGGCGTCAACGTCGGCACCGATGGCGCATTCGTCGTGCGCGGCGGCGATGGGGGCACGCCCAGCGCCCTCGTGGGCACCAACATCAGCGGCACGGCGGCCAACTTGACGGCTGGAGTTGCCAATCAAGTCGCCGTAGCAGCCAACACCACCAACAGCACGGCAGGCCTCTTATTTATCGGCGGGACGACTAGCGGGAATTACCAAATAAGAACCGGCAGCTTTGCGACGATCAACCCAAACTCGGGCACCATAACTGTCAACTCATGCACCACTTACGCCACTGCCACCGCTGCATTTAATACGATTGTTAACGGCTATTTAGGCAATGGCGCGCTTGGCAAATTTATGCCGAGAAATTCCAGCAACGAAACTGTAATTGAGGCCGCATCGGCTGGCTTGCGCATTAACAATTCCAGCGGCACAAATGTGGCGACTATGACCAATGCGGGGGCGTTGACGCTGCCATTGCAGCCTTCATTTCTTGCTTACGCGTCTGCCAACTTAAACAATGTTACGGGTAATGGCACAGTTTATACGGTCATATTTAATACTGAGTTGTCTGACACTGGCATATACAACAATGCGACCGGCGTTGTTACCGCAGGTGTGGCTGGCCCCTACGAATTCGGCGGAGCAATCCATTTCGATGATTTACCAGCGGCAGGCGGAACAATTGAAATATACCTCGATACAACCGCAAGACAAATACTCATCGACCGTATAGATACCGGCGTTCGGACTTCGGCGGGTGAGTATTTGCGTAGCTGGCATATTGGCCATGTTGTCATGGCAGCCGCTGATACGGCCCGTTTAAAGGTTGTTGTAACCGGGGCTGGAGCCGACACCGTCGATCTTTTGGGCGGCGCGGCAACGACTTTGCAAACTTATTTTTACGGAAGGTTGAGGCCATAAAATGGCAACGATTCAAATAAGCATAAACGGCGTACTCACGCATGAAATTCCCGAATGGAAAATTTTGGCTTTAAAACATGATTTGATATCCCCTGAGGACTGGATAACCGAGGGTGGGATCAACATCATAGAAAACCGCGTCGGCGTAGGCATTGAAAATCTAAAAAAACTGTACGCGCCTTATATTAACGGGTACTCGGATGAGGAATTTGTGCTGTTTGTAACCAGCCTGCCGGGCTACAAAAACAGGGCAACGCTCCAATCTGAGGCGGAGGCCGCAATCGCCGCCGAGCAGGCCGCGCAAGAGCAAACGGGTTAAACGATGTCAGATATCCGCGCCGGCGGCTCTATTCCATTGTCTTTGCAGCTATACGACGGTGCTACTGGTTTGTATCCCAAAGCGACTGTTTACAACGCTGCTGGCACACAAATCGGCGCAGTTGGGTTGACCCACGTTGCAAACGGCCTGTACACCAATTCATCGCTAGCTATGCCGAGCACGGCTTATGTGGTGGCAAGTTATGTTGTGTACACCGACGCCGGAATGACTGTGGCGTCAACCGTTTATTCGCGGGCTGTGGATATCTTCGCCTTGGCTGACGATTCGGCCACAGCTACGGCGGTATGGGCTAAGACGTTGCCATGATTACCGCAGGCGCGCGCCTAGTCGCTCTTACTGGGCTGGCTGGTGCGAGCATTACTGCTGGCCAGCGTCTTTATTCAATCCGGCAAAGAGGAACAACAGCCGGGGAAATGCTTGTTTCCAGATCGGCGCTTATATCTGCGACCGCTGGCGAGCATTTACTTAATGATGGTAACGGGAACGGCGGCATTTTCTGGCTGTCCCAATGGGCCCGTCATCACAAAGAATTGCCGGATAAAGAGGCAATCAAAGAACGTGAAAAGCAGGAAAAGACAGTTGAAAAACTGGTTGAGATTGTTTCACGTGACCCAGTTGAACAAAAAGACGAATCTGAAGAATTACGTCTCGCGCTAAAACAGATTGGTTTCATTTACCAAGAAGCGCACCGCCGAGTGTTTTTGGAAATTCTCGCGCAAATCCAGGCTGAACAAGCCGCCGAAAAACTCGCAAGGCAATTAGCCGACCAGCAAGCCGCAGAAGATGCGGCCATAGCTGCTGTATTGGTCGCCTTGCTTTAACACGCCCGTAAAAAGGCCGCTACCTGAGCGCATCAGGGCTATCCTTTAAAAGGAAAACTATGCCTGACGAATTGTTGGCAGGGCAAGACACGCCCGCTTTAAATAGCGAAGTTCAGACCCCGGAAGCGGAACCGGTTCAAACCGTGACGGATGCTGAGGCCACGGAGGCTGAGCATACCGAAGAGAAAGAAACTCCGGTAAAGACTTTTACGCAAGAAGAACTCGATTCTATTGTGCAAAAGCGTCTCGCCAAGGAGCGATCCAAAGCTGAGAGACAGGTCGCACAGGCCTATAGAGAAGCGCTTGAAAGTGTCACGCGCGCAAAACCGGCCCAAGCCGATACACCAGCCGAGCCAACGCGAGATCAATTCGCGTCGGATGAGGAATGGGTAGATGCAAGGGTTCAGCATGCGTTAAAGAAAAAAGAATCGCAAGAAAGTGCAAAGCAGCAAACCAGAAAATCTGAGGAACTTTATTCTGAGGCAGAAAAGATTCCGGGTTTTGATAGGGATGATTTTGATTCCCTACCGCTGACGCCGCAGATTGCCCAATTCTTATTGGAAAGTGATGCATCGCCCAAATTAATGGCCTATATGGTCAAAAATGAAAGCGAAGTAGAGCGAATTTCTAAATTGTCTCCAGCTAGACAGTTCGCTGAACTTGGAAAAATTGAGGGCAAATTGTCTTCAAAACCAGCAATCAAACCGTCCACAACCCCGGCACCAATTGAACCAATTGGCCGAGGAAAAAGCACTGTAAAGACCGCCGAAAACATGTCCATGGATGAATACATGGAAATGCGGCGCAAAGAAGGTGCTTCATGGGCACGACGTTAATCATCTTAAAGGATAAAAAATGGCTAATGCTTTAGCAACTAGTTCTATTGTCGCCAAGGAATTCTTGGCGGTTCTTAAGAACAACATGGTATTTTCTCAATACTGCAATCGAAAATACCAAAGTGAATTTGGTAGTAATATGGCCCGAGGTTATGAGCCCGGAGCTACTATTAGTATCAAAAAGCCTCCGCGTTACGAATACCGCGCCGGCTTGACTTCTTCCCCGCAAGCAACGACTATCAGCACCATCCCGCTTACTTTGAGCGCTGGCGGCGCTGATATTTCGTTTACTGGCATGGAAAAAACCTTGTCGGTAAAAGACCTAAGCGTGGAAATTGAAGCTGCTGCAAACACTGTTATCAACCAGATTGATAAACAAGGTTTGGCGCTGGCGCACTACGCAGCGTTTAACACCCTTAACCCGAGTGGCACTGCACCAAATACGCAAGCATTGGCAGTTGACGCCATGACTTCATTGGGTCGCCGCTTGAATGAAATGGGTGCTGATACAAAAAACCGAGCGGTTATTTCCGGCCCCGCGTTGAATGCTTATTTGACGGCTGGCACGTCCGGTATGTTTAATAGCCAATCAACGATTGGCAAGCAAAATAGTACCGGCTTGTTTTTGCCTTCGTATGGCTTTGACGCCGATATGTCGCAAAACGTGGATACGCATACCAATGGCGCAGCTACTGCTACCAATATTAACGGCGCGAACCAAACCGGTTCAACCATTACTGTTTTGGCAATTGCTGGTGGCACTTTGACCCGTGGCACGGTAATTACTTTGCCTGGCGTGTTCGCGGTCAACCCTGTGTCTCGCCAATCTACCGGCGTGCTGGCTGATTTTGTGGTTACTGCTGACGCTCTAGTCGGCGCAACTTCAATCTCGATCAGCCCGGCAATTACTGTGACTGGCCCGTTCCAAAACGTGACGGCTTCGCCTACCACGGCACAGCCTTACGTGATTAAGGGCGCAGCTAGTACCGCGTATCAAACCAACGTTGCATTTCACCGTGATGCATTTACGCTCGCAATGGTTCCGCTGTGGCGTCCGACTGATGGCCTTGGCGTTAAGGTTAAAGACTTGGCAGCCGAAAGCTATGACGGTTATTCGGTAACTGTTATGGAGTATTTTGATCCTGTGAACTACGTGTCCGCCATGCGCTTGGATGTGCTGTTTGCCTGGGCCGCCACTTACCCCGAGCTGGCCGTCAAATACTACACGACTTAATTGAAAGGAAATTGAAATGTCTGTAACCCTACTCCAATCCTATGCCGGATATGCATCTGGCGCAACCGTCACGCTGGATTCGGTAACTGAAGCCGCTTTGATTGCTCAAGGCTTGGCAACTACTGCCGCAACCAGCGCAACTACGACCGGCGCAGCTACTGCAAATGTCATGTCTGGCGTTTGTGCAATTGCTGCTGGTGCGTCTTCGGTGGTTATTACCAATAACTTGGTTAACGCTAATAGCGTTGTGTATGCTGTGGTAAGCCAAGCTAGTGCCGATGGTACTTTGCTGCGAGTTGAACGAGTCGTCCCGGCTGCTGGTTCATTTACTATTTACGGTACGGCAAATGCCGCTGCAACAACGCTCATCCGCTGGGCGATTGTTGACGGTCAAGGCGTGTTGGCTAACCCGTAATTCACACCCCGCTTCGGCGGGGTTTTTCATTTGACCATTAGAACAAAATGACCACAGCACTAGACCTAATAAAGCGATCTATGCGGATTGCACAGGTTTATCAAATTGGTGAAGAGCCGTCCGCCGATGAGGCCGCCGATTGCTTGACCGCTTTGAACGCTATGCTTTCCTCGTGGTCAAATGAAAAATTGATGGTGTACGTTTCAACCATGGCAACACTGCCAATGGTAAGCAATCAAAGCGTTTACACCATCGGGCCTACTGGTGATTTGGTGACAACCAGGCCGATGAGCCTAGGGCAGGGTTCATATATCACTTACCAATATATTACCTACCCGCTAGAAATTATTGACTCAACACAATACAGCTCAATTCCATACAAGGCACAAACTGCAATCATCCCTATTTATGGATGGTTTTCACCGACTTATCCTGACGCCACACTGACAATCTGGCCAGTGCCAACGTCAACCGATGTCGATTTTGTGTTGGAAATGTGGTGTGCTTTAACGGAATTCGCGACACTTTCGACGGATGTGTCATTGCCTCCAGGGTATGAGGATGCAATTGCCTATAACTTGGCGGTGAGAATTGCGCCGGAATTTAACGCTGCAATCTCTCAAGCCGCCGTGATGATGGCAAATTCAACAAAAAGAAGCATTAAAAGGCAAAACACTAGAGTCCCAATGCTTACTGTTCCTTTTGAGGTTTTGGGCGGTGGCTTGTGGTGGAGAAACCAATGCTGAAGCCTGTGCCTCTATTTGGGCTTGGCGTTGCTGGTAAATCTGTTAACGTTAACGCTCAAGAGCGGCTAAATCTGTACGTTCAAATTGAAAAAGACCCGGAAAAGAACGTTACCAGCATTTACAACACGCCTGGGCTTAGCTACTTTCAAAGCCTTGGATCCGGCCCTAACCGTGGCATTTGGCAAAACGGCGACTACATGTATGTGGTCAACAGCAATACTTTTTATCGCGTAGCCAATGACGGCACCTATGTTGACAAAGGCACTTTGCTAACGTCTTCAGGTCGTGTAGATATTACAGACAACGGGCTGGAAATTATCGTTGTCGATGGCCAATATGGGTACATATATAACATTCTTGCTGACACATTTACGCAAATATCCGATCCTGACTTTCCGGTATGCAACACGGTAACGTATTTAAACGGTTACTTTGTAGTCACAAAAGTAGATTCCGGGGAGTTTTACATATCCGGGTTGTACGATGGCACTTCATGGGACGCCCTTGACTTTGCAACCGCTGAATCTGACCCGGACAACCTTGTAAGGGTGATGGCTGAAAACGGCCAACTCATTTTGTTTGGCAAAAAAACAACCGAGTTTTGGGGCGATTCTGGGGCGCAAGATTTCCCGTTTTCTCGGGTTGGTGCATCAGCTATTGAATGGGGGCTTGCTGCACGGTGGAGCGCTTGCAAGTTCATGGACTCATTGATGTTTTTGCGTAAAAACAGGCTTGGGCAAGTTCAGATATGCCGAATGCAAGGATACGTTGCAAACCCTGTATCTACGCCTGAGCTTGAGTATGTGATAAGCCAATACAGTAATCTGTCAAATGCTACGGCTTTCACCTACATGATTTCAGGAAACCCTTTTTATCAAATTAACTTTGATGATGTTTCCTGGCTATACAACGGGCAATCTGATTCATGGTCGAAGCTTGAATCTGGCGGCTCCAGGCATCGTGCAGAGATGCAAATTAATTACCTTGATACGTCCTATGTAACCGACTACGAAGACGGTCGAATTTACACATTCAGCCAAGATGTGTACACGGATGATGGTGAGCCAATTGTCAGAGAAATGATATGTCGGCATCAAAGTGCTGGCGAATCTGTGAAATTTGGTCAGCTATGGATTGAAATGGAAACGGGCGTTGGGCTCCAATCTGGACAAGGCTCTGACCCGCAAATCATGATGAGTGTAAGCCGTGATGGTGGTCACACTTGGGGGCCTGAAGTGTGGCGATCTATGGGAGCTGTCGGCAAATATAGAACACGATGCATTTGGAACAGGTGCGGTATTTCCCGGGACTGGCTTTACAAGTTCCGCATTAGCGACCCTGTGAAGACGGTTTTTGTTGCTGCTTGGGCTAAGTATGGCGGGTAGAAAAGGCTTTGAACTTCCAGGCGATGCGAACCTGATTAAAGAAGATGGTTCGACCTCTACAGTTTGGCTTAATTGGCTTTCGAGAATACACACAATCGTTCTTGCCAGCACAAATTCTGGTACTACGGCCCAGCGACCAGATAGGTTTGTATGGGTGGGTCGCAGGTATTACGACGAAACACTGAATAAGCCCGTTTACGTGTCTTCAGTGAACCCTATTGTTTGGCGCGATGCAGCAGGAACAATTGTCTGAAGCGCTGAAAGCGGCGCATGAGTCGTTAAAAGATCGATCACAAGTAAGTTATGAAGATTTTTTGCTTGCCGTCAAAGATTGGGAATGCTTCCCGGTTTTCACAAATGGGGTAATTGTCGGAGCGGTTCTAAGAAACGGCCCGGAAATTCATGCTTGCATAAAGCCTGATGGGTTTAACAGGTGGTTTATGAAGGCACAGCTAAAAATCATGTCCGACACCGTAAAAAAATACGGTTATGCGACAACTTCAGTAACACCAGGCAACTTAGTCGGTCATGAATTTGTGACTCGGCTTGGTTTTGTACGTGTCATTGATTCCCCGGTGTGGGGGTATCGAAAGGAAAATCATGGGATTTGAATCACTTTTAGGAATTGGCGGCGCGTTGCTTGGGGCTGGCTCTTCACGTTCGGCTGCAAAATCGCAACAGGCCGCCTCCGATGCAGCTACCGCAGAGCAGCGCAGGCAATACGATCAAACAAGAGCCGATCAAGCGCCATTCCGTCAAGCAGGTGTAAATTCTGTAAACCGACTTGACTATTTACTTGGCAACACGCCTACTCAAAGAACGCGAGAGCAAATCCGAGCGGAGTTGGTTGACCGATACACTAAAAAGGGCACACCTGCTGTCACACCTGGGTTTACCGGCGACTCTGAATCTGGGGACGTACCAAGCAATGCTTTTCTTCAATCATTAGGATTTTTTAATGGCCAAGCTGGCAGCAATGATGTAATTGACGAAGCCGGTCTAAAAGCGGCCATTGACGCTGAAATGGCTAAGCAAAGCCAGTACGCAAATGACCCTGAATTTGGATCGCTGTTTAAGTCGTTTACGGCCTCAGACTTTACGCCAGACCCCGGTTATCAGTTTAGATTGTCTGAAGGGCAAAAAGGTGTTGAGCGCAGCGCCGCAGCCCGTGGCGGCCTATTGTCTGGAGCAACTCTTAAGGGTTTAACTCGGTACAACCAAGATTTTGCATCAAATGAGTACGGAAATGCGTACAACCGATTTAACAATGATCGGAACATCAAGTTTAACCGATTAGCCTCATTGGCTGGAGTCGGACAAACTGCTACAAATCAAATAGGTCAAGCCGGTCAAAACTACGTGAACAATGTTAGCTCCAATATCATTGGGGCGGGGAATGCCCAAGCAGCGGGGACAATCGGCATGGGTAACGCTCTGATAAACGGGCTAAACAATTACCAGCAATATAACTACATGAACAGACTGAATCCGGGTGTGGACTACGGATCAGGCACGATCATGAACAAATATTAATACTAGGGAAACAAAATGCCAGTAGACGCATCAATCCCCTTAGCTGTTAAACAAATTCAAAGCCCGCTAGAGGCTTACTCTAACGCGCTTGGTTTATCCAATAACTTGATGCAAGCCGAAGGCATGCGCATGAAGTTAGACCAAGCCAGACAAGATCAAGTCCGGCAAAATAAGCTAGCTGCTTTGCTTTCTCAAGGGGCCGATGAAGATGGCCTTCGCAAAGCTGGATTTTTGCAAGAATCTATGAATATCGGCAAAGACAAGCGAGAAATGCGCAAAACTGATGCTGAAACCGAAGTAAAGCGGCTTGAGGCGGCGCGCAAAAAGATTGATCTTGCTGGGCAAGTCTTAGGATTTGTAATGCAAAGCCCGACGCCTGAAAACGCTATAGGTGCTTTGGATTACTTGGCATCAAATGGTATTTACTCACCTGAAGAGGTAAACAAATACAAACAAATGATTGCGCAAGACCCATTACAAATCAGGGCGCTTGCCGAACAGGGCTACAGATCGGCCATGTCTGTTAAAGATCAACTGCCAAAGTATGAAACTCGCAACTTAGGCGGCACTACTGACACTCTGAGTATTGACCCTGTTACTGGTCGAACTAGGCAAGTAAACTCAGCGATCAACACCCAAAGCCCGGACAGCATGGCAAGTGTGGCCGCAAA
>JACCDR010827175.1_pt1 | contig 39147 bp, 57 predicted proteins | sample 7446431 | NCBI WGS metagenome assembly JACCDR01 (sample SAMN15323443, study PRJNA562643) | freshwater metagenome | isolation source: river surface water | place: USA:Blue River Watershed | collected 2017-08-17
CTGGAATCAGAAGTGATGCTTTCTTCACATTCTCGTTTACCACATCAATCCCGCCACCAGCACGTTCCAAATCGGTACGGATAGCAGCTACAAGTGCAATTTCATCAACGTTGCTATTTCCTATCGCATCTACAATTGCATCAAGTACGGCTTGGCCATCAAGTTCATTAAGTAGTGCTGCTTCAACTGCTGAAGCAATCGCTGTACGTTCCCCTGAAGTAAGTGCGTAGCCTGTTTTGTCAGAAACAACTTGTGCGATAGCGTTAATGTTTGCGCCAGTAAAGCTAATACCGTCAGTTTTTACCTTGATAGCATCAACAATGGCATCAATCGCATCAACTTTAGAAATCAAAATAGTATCGTCATAACCGCCAGCGCTAATACCACCTATTTCAGTAAGAATTTCATTTTTATTGCTTGTCGCATTAGCTTCAGTAGCAAGTCCACTAACATCAGCTTTAAATGTATTTTGACGGCCAGCTGAAGTGAAGTACGTGTAAATGTCTTCTTTAGTATCGCCACCGCCCCCGCCACTAGTTGAAAATGGCACAACGTGTTCAGGCGCTAAAAAGATAGTACCGCCAGTGATGTCAATAACATCAATCGCTTCTTCAGTCACACTATCCTTCATATACCCACCAGTGATCACAAGGGGTGTGCTTCCAGCCTGTACGTTTTTGATTTTAAAATCTTCAAAAATATAATTGGCTTGATCTACCGCTGTGATAAAGCGAGATTCATCACGTATTCCTTCTTCAGTGTACAACCAATACGTTTCATATGCATAAATCTGCTGAAGTGAAACTACACCAGTATCAACTTCAACTAACAATGTACCGTCAATAATTTGAATGTTTGAAATGGCTGAACCGTCAATAGCGTTAGCTACATAGATAGCGTCTGATTCAGGGGTAACACTACGACTTAAACCAGAAGCGGTAACAGTATCAGAAAATTCAACAAACTTATTCGCATTTGTGCCACTTTGATACATCACACGAATACGCACGGTAAAGTCACCAAGATATTCTGAAGCCAAACTTAGTGATGTGCCAGCAACCACGCCGTTGTATAGTTCAACTGCATTGGTTACGTCATATAGCTGAACCCGACTATTAGCTGTAAGACCGCTGATATTTATTGTGGCTAAGTCAAGCGGGTAAACGTTACTTTGTTGTGCCACTAGTGTAGTAGTCATTGAAACACGAACGTAAGTCAGTGCGTTTGTGGTACTTGCAATAGATGTGGTAACTCGTACCTTAATCTTAAATCCAGTTGAAGGGCTAATAGTTTCGCCTGATAGATTTGTTGCGTTTAATGTTTTCCAGGCACCGTAACCAGAACCAGTGTCAATCTGATATTCATACGTAAAGTTACCCGTGTTGGTTCCTGTGAGTGTTGGTGCTACGTTTTGAAAAGCTGTATACCCTTTTACAAAGTATGGTGTTTCAAAAATCACTTGATCACCAATATTAGGCATAGCTGCTTGACCGCCTGAAGTAAAACCAGCACCTACACCGAATGTAGTTGAAATGTACGCAGCATTAAATGCGGTAGGCTCATTAAAAGCAAACCAGATACCGCCTGTGGTATCGTTATAAAACATATCAAAGAAATGCGTACCATACACTGAAGCTTGCCCTGTTACGCTGTTTGAAGCGGCTCGTACACCTTTAATCAAACTGTTCAATGAAGCAGTTACAATCGCACCTACCGTACCAACACAATTTTCTAGTGTAAATCCTTTTGAAGTGTTTACTGAAGAAAATACGTTTGTTCGTGTCGCTGTGAGATAACAGCGTTGCAAGCGAACGTTTGTATTTACACCACTGTCAGTGTATATCACGCCCACTTGGTTAGCAGAACCGCCAGAAACTGGTGCAATAGCTGTACCAACGTTTCTAAACGTAAGATTTGATGAGTTTTGCGCTTGAAATACACCAGTGTATGGATGGCAGTTAGCAATCGCACCAGCCAAACCAAATGTCACACCATCAACCATGATGTTATCTGATGAGTTAAAGACACCCACGGCACTAAGTGGTGTAGTGGCGTTTGTTGTACCTACATAACGATCAACATGGTCCAAATCATTTACTACACAATCGAATGATGTGTTGAAATACATTTGTTGATTGAACTGGCGACAATTATTAAATGTAAGATTTAGTGACTGGTTAATATAAAACGCATATCCCGCAGCGTTTCGAGCAAATGCCATAATACCAGCTTCAACATTTGTGAAATCAATACCATCAGAAGTTGAAACTGATACTGCATAACCACCTGAAGCAGCAGTAGTACGGTAAAACTTACAGTTGGTGACTGTACCACCAAGTGAACACGCCGCTAAAGTAAGCGAAATCTGGCCACCAAGGTGATGTCCAACGTGATAATCTTCAAATTCTAGCGGTGAAGCAGCGTTTGATACAGAAAGGATGTCAAACGTAGCACCGTATTTTTGTATCACTTGGTACGGGGAAGCAAATAAATGATACCAGTCAGAAAGTGTGTACTCCATGTCAATCACACCCGCTGAAGTGGTGGTAAAGTCTGGTCGTGTAGCAAGTGTGGCGTTTGGTGCTTGGTTTGTAGCACGTGCTGCTGTAGTACACTGGCGCATAAAAATATTTGGCACACGAATACGGCAACCAGCTGGTGGCGTAAACCCAACGTTTACTGTTCCGTTGTTACCAATACGAATCTGGCCACTACCAAGCGTTTCAACCACTTTACTTCGAGCATCAGTACCAAAGTTCGCAGCGATAAATACAGCGTTTAAAACAGCTGGATAGAATTCATACTGATTTGTACCAACGCCTGTTTCAATCCAAAGTCCAGGCACGTGTGTACCAGCCCCGCCACCGTTTGTAGGCAACTGAACCACTTGTGCTGCTGAACCGCTGGTAACACCAAGTTGATACCAAGTACCACGTGTTCTGAAAAATCCAAGTCGTGGAACAGTAACGGCAATAGCTTGATCAGCCACCACTTCAAGCCAACTGGCTACATCAGCCCCTGTTGCTGAAGCTGTTATGCCAGAAAGCGCACCAGCAGCAAAAGCACCGCCAGTCACTTCACGGAATTTAATAATTCCTGTAGCTGGCATAGCAGCACCTACGGCTGTTGGTGCTGAAGTTAGGTTAGCGTATACGGCCAGCAAGTAGCCTGTAACACCACCTTGTGTGATAAGTGTACCAATCGCTGGTACTGTACCGCCACCGCTGTTAAACGCCACTTCACGCACGTTTCTAGCATCTACTAATACACCACCGCCAAGTGTTGGTGAAACGGTAAGCGCACCAAGTGAACCAGTCATTGAAGCTGGTGCATTTGCATGTACACGGGTATCAGTACGAATAGTCAAAATACCACCGTTCATTGTCCAGGTTTCGCCCGCTGTACGAGCTACCCCGCCGTCAAGAAATGTGTCTGTGGTAATTGTTGCCATATATTTTTATCCTCTTGCAATAATTATATCTGATAGAACCCCGCCAGAAAACGTACTATAAAATGCATCCTGTGTAGGATCATATGGCACTGGCACAAAACGGTATCGAGTAACGCCGTCAAGCGTGTAATCGTACACGGCACCGCCTGTAATGTTTGAATTAAATGCTGGTTCAGCGGACCAATTAGCAGCGTAATATTCCCACGTATTTGTAGATGATAAAGCGGCCAAAGCTTTATTTACGATAGCCAAAACTTCGCCTTCATCAAGTCCACCGCCCCAATAATCAACACGATCAATCTTAATGTTATCAATTCGCTTGCCAAGATCCACCAAAGCTTTTGGCAATCCCTGAATCGCTTCCATTGTTAGCTTATCTTCTTCATCTTCAATGGCTTCAAGTGCGTTTCGTACCGATTCTTTATTAGCAATCAAAGCAGCTACTAAATCAAACTGTACTTTTTGCTGAATGACATTTGTTTTTTCAATTATTGTAGGTTTTTCAACCACCAACTTTTCAGTAGTTGGCACTTTAATGTCAGAAACCATTCGTGCCACTTCAACTTGCAACTCATTTTTGATTTGTGTCAACCGTTCTTCAGGTACTTGAACTTGACTAGCTAGTTTTAGCAATTCGCCACGCAACGCTTCAACCACAACTGATACCGTTGGACCATCTTCACCTTTATCGCCTTTAATAGAATCACCCTTTTCACCCTTTAATTCTTCTTTAGCAGGGAAGGCTTGTGCTAGTTGCACCAAAACACCAGCCATAGATTCAGCCAACAGCGCAAAAGCCTTTTCTGAATCTATGCGGTACAGATTATTCCACTGATCGTCACTAAGTTTTTGGCCTTCAAATGGCTTAAATTTTTCAACCAGCTGAATAAAAGCATCAAGCTGCTTCAATTGGTTTAAAAATATAGTGAGATTATTCATGCTTAAACAATTTTACCATAGCAATAACGCCAAAAGGCGGGTTCTAACCCCACCTTTTATTAGCTGTTGCAATCGTTTCTTCACTGTACATTTTTGCTGGTCCGTGCGGTGTCTGTTTTACCGTATGAGGATAATGTGACAGTACATTTGAAACGCTAGCTTTGTCTTTATACGGCTGGCCGTCTTTATTAAGTAGTAGTTTTTTGCGAAAAATTTCCCCAATTGTATAACTAATCATATTTTTTCTGGTTCTACATAAACTGCTAAATCGCCTTCAGTGTACGTAAGAATAATATTACCCTTACGAACGCCCCAATGATATTCAGCCATGCGAAAATGATGTCCAAAACCTACATCACGCAATGCATAATAGAATTCACCGTTTTGGCTATCAGGCGAGTTAAAAAATCCAATAGCTTTACCGTTTTCGCCAATTTCTAGCTGTTCAATTCCGCAAGAATAACGGTGGCGTTTTTCAATCAATTTACTGACAAAATGTGCAGCAGCCACTACATATTCAACTGTATTTTTATCAAGCCATTTTTGTGAAAAATGCTTAAATGCTTTTATGTCTTTTTCTTCAATCATAGTTATTTAATGTCTAAGCCAATAATTGATTCAACCCAAATTTCGCCCTTGCCAGAAACTGGCGAAACGAGAAATCGTAACTTTCCGTAACTTTTCTTTATGTCCAAAATTACGATTGAAACGATTAATCCATTAAGATTGATGTCGTATTTTCTGTTGATGTATTGAATGTATTCTTTCATGATTTAATGTAATTACTTGCGAATAAATGGCCTATCCCACTTGCCAATACCCATACTCATGTAGAAATTTGTATCGAAGTAGTCAGTCATTGCATCTGAATCATCGTAGTTAAATGACTTTGCAAAAGCGTAAACATCAGCCATAACTTCACGTGCCTTGTCTGTAAGCATGAAATCATCAGCGATGTAGTAGTGGTTTACCCCGTGATTGCCACGTGTTGGAAGGTTTGCCCACTCATCCATGATGTTCTTTACGCTGTCACTGTGATGAATCCGATTAAGTGGAATCTTCATTGCATCTGGTGTGCTGAAAACATCAAATGGGGCGGACATCAAATTGATGTTGATGCTTGAATAATGTGGCTTGGTGACTGAAAACGTACACCCTGGATGATTGATCTTGATGTAGTTACGAATCATCTTAGTGATATCGTTCATGCTGAAGTCACGGCTGTAGCGTGAGCCAGCCCAACCGTGTGGCGTATAAAATGTTTTGTCTGTTTTTGTTGCTGTTGTGTTCATTGGTGTAAATCTTAAAGTGATAATTAGGGAAGGTTTTCGCAACCTTCCCTTTTATATTACACCCGTTGCCAACCGTTGTCAACTAAATAAACTTTTACAACATAGAACGTAGCTTTGTCAACAATTCAACCAAAGCCTTGTTAATGACTGGCATTAATTTAGTTCGATCAATAAGCAAAACAATCATTTTTTCATAATGATCAAGTGTAGTTTTACCGTGTGCAAATCGTGCAAATGTAGCATCACCATCACGCATCCAATCGCTATACAAATCGCCAACATTACAAATAAGATCTGCTGCTTTAACTCGAATCGCATCAGGCGAATAGGTGTGTGCTTTAGCATAGGCACGCTTCTTGCTCACTTCAGAAACTTCAGCGACCACACTAGCTACTCTAGTGCCAAATAACGCTTCGATTTCTTCAAACGTAGTATCAGTATCTTCAATTGTGTCATGAAGAAAACCAGCGACTATAACATCAGTCTGACAATGCAATGACTGCAAAACCATCGCCACTTCAACTGGATGTACTAAATATGGCACATCCGTACCTTTACGGACTTGGCCAGCGTGCTTTAACGCAGCAAATTTCAAAGCAGTTCTTAGCTTGTCGTGATAACTCATGTCTTTAGTGTATCACAACCGTTGCCAACGGTCAAGCTAAACAGCGTTGTATTCTTCTTCAGAAATTGGCGTGCTGATAGCGTCAATAAGTATAGGGCTACCTTTTGGTAACTGAACTTCTTCACCGCCAGTCATAGGTTTTGCAAAAGCTACATCAGCTTCAGCATCAGTACGTACTAGTTTTTCGTGAAATTCAGATTTATAAAACATATAAATAACCTTACCTTAGCTTATTGTAATAGTCAAATGACTGCTGCATTAAAGACTTGCCTTTTTCGCCTTCAAGATCAGCGATTGAAAGGCTTCTTAAATCCTCATATAACTTGTGGCCATATCCAGGTTCAATACCAGTTTCGTTTTGAATCTGATTAAACAAATCTTCACCAAGAATTTGCTTGGCATCTTCAGGTAACATCTTGCCGTAAATCATTCTTGGTTCAACCACTTGTATTTCAGCAACTAATCCGTTTGGTGTTTCTATGTTATAGATAACACCACCGTAGCCAGAAAACTTTTCAGGTGTTTGTATTTTTTTACGAGCAAACAAGCCATCAGCCTGTGCTTTTGCAAGCACTTCATCCATCTTAGCAAGTGAAGCGGTCAAAGCTTCAGGTGTCATAGGAACTAACGAATTACGTGCTAAGTCACGCAAGTTAGCGGTATTGCCAGATTCTTCATTAATCACTTTCTCAATCGCTCGCTGTTCTGATTTAATTGGTGCTTTAGCAACTTTGACATCAGGAATAACAGCACTGACTTCATCAGCTATACTGTCAATGTGATTTTTGGCTTCAGGGGCCTTTTGTATCAATGACTGAACCTGTGTTTTTACTGCTTCAGTATCAATGTTAGTTTGTGGGGTTTCGCCCTGTTTAAAAGACGTTGCTGGTGGTGTTTCAGGCACTTCTTCAGCGGCTTCTTTTACCAAGCCATTACGCTTTAAAAAGTCTAGGTAGCCATTTACACGGGCTTCACCAAGATCTGCTTGAACATTCTTCTTGATACCTTTATTACGAGCAATAGCACGGGCCGTAGCGCTCATTACAGTTTCAGAACCAAAGAATTTCTTGGCCATAAAGATACCAGCAGCAGTTGGACTGTTTGCTACTTCAGCCAAAAGAATCCAGTCAGTAAGTGTGACGGCATTATTGCCAGCAGAACCAGCAAATTCAGCGCCTAGATCATCCGCAAGTTGTTTTGCAAGATAGGTTTCACGATTCAATTCTTTAATGTTCTTAAAGCCACCTTCATCAGCTTTACGCTCGACATAAGAACGCAAAGCACTATCAAGATTATTAGCACGTACTAATTTTTCTGGCTTTGGATTCGCTGGATTCAAGTAATTAACACGCACATTACGCTCGTACAATCGCTTGACTTCATTAACTTCAGAAAGTGTAAGCCCTTGTGTGCGGAATTTCTTAGCAAGGTCTTGGATTTTCTGGCTATCCATTCCTTGCACACCAATGCTGGTAGTATCAGCTTCAATTTCTTCAAGCTCACGAATAGCAGTTAGAACTTGTGGCGGTTTGTGCTTACCTTCAATCTTGCCAAGCTCACGATCAACTGTACCCTTGTACGTTCGCATACGGTCAACTAATTGGTCTGCAATTTGATCAGGTGTACCAAAAATGTCACGTTCAACAAGGTAATTACCAACGCTTTGGCCAGCTCGTTCTTCAAACTTAGCTTGCTTACCTTTTGAAACACGTGCGACACGTTGCATCAACGCTTCAGCGTTTACATTTAAATCAAATGCTTCTTGAATACCTTCACGGCCAGTCTTTGTAATACCCGCTTCAGCTACCTGTTTGGCGGCATCATCAATATTTTTAATACCAGTTTTAATGATACTTTTTGTGACTGTTGGCGCTGCACCACCGCCAGCGATAGAAGTTGCGCCAATAGCAACGTTACCTAAATCTTCAGCAACAGTTTGCACACCTTCAGGAAGCATTTCAAATGCTGCTTTTGCACCTTGACCAACACCTGATTCAGCAACAGCTTTAACAGCCTTACCGCCTTGTTCTTCAATAAAATTCATGGCTGTAGTACCACCTGGAAGCGCACGGATAGCACCGCCAGCAACTGAACCAAGTGCATCACCTACAAAGCGAAAACCAGCAGCCAAACGGCCTGAAGTGCGACCAAGTACCGATTTACGCATTGAAGCTTCTTGTGAACGGTCCATACCTTCAGTAACAGCCTGTTTTGCGCCTTCAAAACCACGCTTCAGATCAGAAATTGCACCATCATCAAAAACTTCAGTGTTTTGCCCGTCTTCAGGTTGATCTATTTCATCTTCAGTTGATGAACCCATTAGTTGCCTAGACACCCGTGACTGATTCCCCATGCGATTTGCACCAATAAAACCCATGGCTTCAGCATATGAAAAACCCTGTGATTTTAGTTCTCGCAATACTTGCTTTTCGTCATTAGATAGTGCCATATGTATAAAAATTATTCATTCCAAACTGCTTTTGCTTCATCATTTTCGTCACGACTAATTGAATATGAAGCATCAAGATATTCTTGACGGCCTTCATACGCACGCATCAAGTCACGCACGTATGTTTCAACTTCTTCAGGAGTAGCAGAAATGCTAGTGACTTGGCCACTTTCATTTACCGCTACCGCAGCACTTAGGCGTTCTGCTGCACGACCCGCAGCAATACGTTCACCTTCAGTCATGCTACCGAATGTAACGCCTTGTGCTTTTAGGTCAATCACTTCATTAAACGTGGCATCGTTTACCAAAAAGTTCAATGCACCAACTGCACTGTCTTTATTTTGCTTCATCCGTGACACATTAAATGGTGATGCTATCAAACCAGCAACTGTACCAAATCCAGCACCCGCCAAAGTACCAGCACCAGGCACAACTGTACCTACCGCAGCACCACCAGCAGCGCCCGCACCTACTGATTGCCCAATACCAGCCAAAAACGGTGATTGTACTGCACCAGTAAGTAGTTTAATACCTGATTTGTTGCCAAGCACTTGTTTTGCTGCATCAACACCCATTTGAAGATCAGCTTTTTGCGCTTCATAGTTTTGTGCGCCAGCCAAACCACCATTTACACTGTTTGGATCATAGCCAAGCTGTTCAATTGCCTTTGGATCGCCTGTTAAAGCACGTTCAAGTAGCATTTTGGCGTTAGTAGCAGCAGCTGAAGCACGTGAAGCAGCAGCAGCAGCGTAACTTTGTGCAATATTAGCTTCTTGTGCCTTCAGTTGAAGGTCAAGTGGTGATCCAGGGCGTACCCGTGCGTACAATTTTTGGCCACCAGCTTCAATTTCAATACCACCAGGCACCATTGTTGGTGTAAGTTCATAGCCAGCATCAACTAACTGATTGCGGGTATCAATAATTTCTTGTCTTTTGGCCTGTTCTGACATCTTCTTTTTTACACCATCAATACCATCATTAAGAGAAACCCCCGCATCAGCCATAAATTGTGCGGTTTCAGGATTAATCATCAAATCTTTGATGTATTTAGCAGTAGCTTTGGCTTCATCCAAGTCTTTAATCGCTTCGCTTCGCTGTGTTTCAGCAATTTTCTTACTTTCTTCATCCAGGCGAATAATCTTATTTTCATTAAGACTAAGAACAGTGTTCAAATAGCTAAGTTCATCGTTACGATCAGCTACAATTGAATCAACAGTACGGTCAATCATTGTGTAAGCTTGACTGATTTGGCCATTTCTAGCGGACATCACCGCTTCAATCACACCAGCACGTGCCTGGACATCAGCAATAGTTTTACTAAGTGACTTATCAAGCACTTTGTTAGCTACTTGACGGCCCATGGCAATATTAATAAGCTCGTTACCCTGTGTTAAAAGAGTATCAAGCTCATCTACTAGCTTTTGATTCGCTTCAAAATTTTCATTAACCTTCAATCGTTCACGTTCCTTTTTTTCAAGTTTTTCACGAAACGGTTGTGTCAATTCTTTACCTTGTGCAAGAATCATTTCCTGATCTTTTTCAAGTGCTGCAATTTCAGTATCTACACGTGCTTTATCAGTAGTAAGCATCGTATCAAGTCGTGAACGTGCTTGATCAACAGAACCTTGAATAGAATTCTGTGTAGCTGCTTGTGTCTGTGTTGCAACTGGTTCAGGTAAACCAAGTGAAGGTGTTGGTGTAACATCAGTTGCTGGTACTGGTGATTGAAGCGGCGTGCTAACCATCGCTGGTGCAACTGGTGCGGTTGACTGATTTGGTGTAGTCGTAGTATTTGACGGCGGTGTTACAGTGTTGCCTTGTGCATCACGAAAAGAACCTGTTGAAGTACGAAAAGAGCCATTACGTTGAAGCTGGCGCTTTTGGTTACTCGAAAGCATTTTTGCATTAAAGGTGCTTTTTGGTGCTGTTGAACCCTGTGGTGGCATATGCAAATATTATAACACTACGTACACATAAAATTACCATTGATTTCCCAACCTGTAGCTAAGTCTACCTTTACATCAAACCAATCAGGCCCGTAATCAATTATTTCAGCTCTAGCAACAATTGTGGCGGTATTTGGCCAGTCAATATTTACTAAAGTGGTTTCAATTGCCCTTGCTCGATATTCAGGCGTTGATCCTGTCACGTTTTCATCTACAATTAAAAGCCATTTACCAGCCTGTACAATTTTTTGAACCTGTTTAGCCACGGCAACTGAAACAGAATCTTGCGGTTCAAAGTAGTAGCTAGGCCGTAATTGTGCTACGCCAAATACATCCGCACGAATATCAGTGCTACCGCCAGTAACCCGTGAAGCAATACCAAAAAACATCACTTGCGTAGCCCCGTATGGATTCGGGAAGCGGTACGTAGCACCATTAGTGGCCATGCGAACGTTACCGCTAGTAGCGTAACGTGGCCCAGGAATAACCCGTTTTTCTTTTGAAGAAAAAAGCCCACCATTACGCATCTGGCGTTTTTCAGGTGTATTCTGTTTTATTTGCTTTTCTAGTGACATACTATTTTTCGCCTTGGAACTTCACTTGAAAGTTTTCAACCTTTGGTGCAATGTTGCCGTCAACATTAAACTCAATCATGACTGCTACCGCCCCCAATTCTTTATCGGTACTCTTACATCGCAACTGCTGTAATTTCTCATCTTTTTTCTGCTTTGGTTCTAAGTCACGAAAACCGTGGTAGTTATTTTCAATAGAAAATTCAAGCCCTGTATTTTCTGGCAATTCGTAATAATCAGCAGCAATAAAATCTAGTGACTTAAAGAAACTACGATCACGTGCTGAAAACAAAATCATACTTTCAATAAAAGCTGATTCATATTTTTCAGTCCAATCAATGCGGTCAATACCAACATCAGTGTTAGTTTTCCAAGAAACCAGCACATCGTAACCCTGAACCGTGATCGCACCAATTTCAAGATTATCAAACACATCACATGAAAGTGGATATGATAGATCCATCGTCACATTGTAGTCTTTTGAAAAACGACCATATGAATACAGCCCTTGCCATGATGGATTGTTTTCAAGATTTGAAACACCAAATAGTGGTACACCAAAAAAACTAGCAACCGCATTTTGATTTACTTTAGCACGTGCTGTTTTTGAATACTGGCCTGGTACACGGGTTTCTTTTTGCAATTTTTCACCATCGTAGAAGTAAATGCGACCAAAATCACCAGCAATAACATATACAAAGTTATCGTCAGTCAAAAATGCATACACTTCACTTTCTTCAATCCAATCTTGTGCAAACCATGAAAGCGCTTCAGTGTCCCAGCGCTTTACCCACGAACGGCGGGGTTCTTTAGATCCAACCAGCAAGTCAGTATCTATCGTACCTAGCGTAGTGATACGTTCAGGCGCTAGCACATTAAAGTCAGTTTCAAGTGTGACTACACCCGCTTCATTTACTTCAGCCAAGCAATATTTGTCACCAATAAACAGTCTATTATTCTGCTTTTTCATTGGATGGTACGTATCATCCCCGTATTTGAAGGCTGTAATAATATCTATATCATCAGCATCCCAAGCGGTAGCAATATTAGCCACGGCAATACGCAATAAACGATTCTCAATCGTGAAATAGATGTATGGTGTTGGCAAATCATCAGGTTCAGCATCAAGCGCTGGTACTGAAAATTCTTCAGCACTAAGTGGAATAACAGCTTGTGTATACGGTGCTAGGCTAAGTGAAAATTGCTTTACTGTTTCAGGATCATCTTGTGTTCCTACATAAAAGTAAAGCTTATCATTTGCTGTATCAACAGCATGTCCAATACCAAAGACGTAATCCCCTATATCAAAACTACGGCCAGTATCAACAAGGCTTGTTACATCCCAGGGCGTATTAAAGCGATATTCTTTTATAGGGTTCCCACCACCTGTGGTTGTTTGTACGTATAATTTGACACCATCAGGATGAATAAAGCCAGCCCCATACAAAAAATCATCAGGTAAATTAAAAGTATTTGTAAAAGATGCTGTTGTAATATTCCATGCCGTACCCAATGTATATTCATTTATTTCATAAGTATCACCATCAAAAATATACATTTTTAATCCATCCGCTTTAAACTGGATACCCCAACCACGCCCACCCTGTGCTGCATAACTGAAAGTATTGCCTGTAGCTGAAGCGGTTGAAATATCCCATGCTGTACCAAGTGAATATTCAATTACTGATTCAGTCCCATTGTCTTCTGTCACGTAAAGTCTGGTTCCATCAGTTTTAAAAGTAAGAGCAATAGCATTACCATCTGCAACAAAAGTTTTTGTTGCATAAACTGCGGTTGAAACATCCCATGGTGTAGAAAGCGTGTATTGAAATATTTCGCCACTATTACCTGAAACAGTTGCGTTACAAAGCACATACATTTTAGTACCATCAGCAGAAAAAGCGTGTCCTGTTGGTATATTCACTTGTGCCGAATAATTAAAACTTTTGGCATCATCAACTGCATCAGTAATACGGCTATCATCAATCACTACGGACCACATCAGGGTATACTCACCTTCAAATTCACGCCAAATTTTATTTGATTCACTTGAAAACCATAAAACAGAACCATCAGAAACGGGTACAGAAACCTTGCATAATTCAGTGATGGTAACATCACTATCTTTTTTCATTTTTTGATTGACGGTAATAATTCCAGGCTCATTACGATAGTCAATACCAACAAGACGGTGCGCTTGGCCTTTCGCACCTTGCCATCTTGTGTCTGAAAGTCCATTTACACCTTGTTCAAAGAGAATCATAGTTATACAAGTAAACTAGCTGCTTTAGACGTTCGTTCAACATCAAGACTTGCTTCATCATCAATGTCACGTGAAGCAAAATAATCTTCAAGATCATCTTCCATTTCTTTTATCTTGGTCCGAATCATGCCAACACGATCAGGCGCAAACAGCGTACAATAATCTTCAGCAGCATACAGATTTGGCAAGCGGTGGAAGTCACCGTTAAAGCCTGGTTCCCAATCAGTGCTATCAACTGTTGGTATATCAACCGCACTGTCTGGCTGGTATTCAATTTCCAAACCTTCAGTAGCTGAATAATCTGGTGTCGGAATAAGAATAAGTGAAGAACCTACCTTATCACAAAATTGTGGTTCGCCAGTCGCATTAAGCAAATCATCAGAAATACGCTTACGATCACGTGCTGTAATAGTTTTCTTTACACCATCCTTACCAACAATACGGCAACGCAAAATCTTCACGTGCTTAGTAGCAAGTGTGTAATTATCTTGGCCAGCCACAATGTTTTTTACAGCAATTGGAATAGTTGTGGCGTTACTACTAACGTGCTTCCAGGTTCTATCAGCCCGCATTATCTTTGATGAAGTTCTGGCAAGGCCAAAAACATAATTGCGGACTTTATCAGCTAGTGGGTATGTAACATCATCAGTAGAACACCACCAGTTGATGTCTGATACTGCATCTTGTTCTGCTGGATCGCCATTAAATACCATATGACAAAATTATAGCACATAGAAAAACACACACGGTCAAACCTGTGTGTGTTTTTCACTAAGCAGCTACTATTTAAGCAGCATTTAGTACAAAGAATCGAATCTTTAGAGTACCGTTAAATGCTTCAGCTGAAGCGTGCTTGTTGATCACTTCAATTGTACAAGTACCATTGCCTGGCTTTACTTGCCCGATCTGTGGTGTACCTTGCGTATTTGTACCATCTTCAACAGTTGCAAACACAAGTGAATTCGCATCAATCTTGTCATTTGTCAATGTAAGCGTATAAAACGCATTTTGTACGGTTGTTAACGTTTCAGTAGTGATGATACCAGCTACTTCATTGACAGTGACGGCTGCTGCTGCTGCGGTTGCAACACCAGTAGTTTCAACTTCAAGCTTACGAAATGTAAGACGTTCAAGAACTTTGACTGCTCGATTAAAGATTTTCATATGTTATTTATAGTAACTTACTGACAAAACTGCATCTGTACCACCTTGTCGAATCGCTTTGAACGCTAACATTGAATAGCGTGATTCAAGCTCGAATCGCAAGTTAGCTTGGCACAAAACGCCTACTGTTGATGATGGATTTGTACCATCATCACGATACCGCAACGGCTGTGCTTCAACCGTTACAATCGCTCGACTAGCACCTTTTGGAACTGTTAAACCAACAGCAGTTGAACTGACTGTGATTTGTTCGTAGCCACAAGGCTTTACGTATGTCTTTGGTGGCATAGTGTCTTATTGCTAAGAGGGCTTTTAAACCGCTTACCGTTTTAATTTTAAGCGGGGTAGAGGATTCAATTCTGTGGCGAGCGCCACGATACGACCAATTGAATCCTTTACCCCACTTAAAAGCGGGGTGTTGAAATCTATTACGGATTCCAACCAATAACATCCTGTGGAACACGGAATGAAGCAAGCGCACCATCCTGGAACATCCTGGCACCAACGCCAATGATACCCTTTGGAAGCTTTGCAAAGCCCTTTTCCTTTGAACCAATTTCAAGATCCATGAACTGCATTACAAGGTCAATCGCACCTCGCATCATGAAGATTGAATCTTGACGTTGCTGTGTAACAACGTTACCACCAGCAGTCATGTTTTCCTTCACGACAATATCACCGAAGCCTGAAAGTACAACGTTAGTTGAATTTTCAACAGCAGTAATCTTTCGCTTGTTGCGGATCATGAACGCACTTACTGGATCGAATTCTACGTAAGTAGAACCAGCACCAGCTGAACCATTGATGAGGGCAATGAAGTTAGCACGTGAAGCTGCTGCATCTGCACCTCGAAGAACTGAACCAGGATCTGCACCTGTGAGTGAAGCTACGAACTCGATCTTGCGACCAAGGATAGTCCAATCATCACCAGCAGTTGGCTGTGTAGCCATTGCAAGTGTTGCGGTCCAAGGAAGGTTGTTGTTCTGAACGATTGTCCAGCCCTTCCATGGTCCAACGATACCACGTGTATCAACTGAATCACCAAGTGGTGTTTCTCGCTGTGAACGTGCCTTGCGAAGCATAGACACGGTTCGTGGTCCAAGGACCGCTACACGGTTTTCGCTATTCACTGGTACGTCAAACGCACCAAGTGTTCCATCTGCTTCCTCAAAGACATCGTAGATGTTGGTGGTATCAAGGGCAAGGTATGTACCGCCATTGAATACGTGAGCCGCATCTGAAATCTTAGAAAGGAAGATTTGCTCGGTTCGATTGATCAAACCTTGTCGAATCGCCTTTGAACTATGGCCTAGAAGGTCATACGGGGTCTGATTCTGCTCGGTAATATCAATCACTTCAGCAGCTGAAGGGAAGGTATCAACTTCCAACGTCTGCTTTTCTGCCTTCTTCTGGTCAAACGTAATATCGTTATGTGGAACGTAGTCACGAATTGACGGATTTGAAAGGACTGGCTTGTGAGCCTTGCGACCATTTGTACTGATCACGCTTTCTAGTGACTGGTTAGCCAAGTAGAGTGCTGATGTTTCAGTGTAGTAGTCAGCTTGAAGGTCCCCCCAAAATTCTGCTTTTAGATCATCCATACGAACTAAAATTAATTAGGGTTTGGATGGCTAGCAAATACTTACTTACGTGCTTCGTGATATGCCTTCTTAGCTTCCTTCCATGCGTTACGCCCTTCTTCAGTAGAGAGATCGTAATCGGCTGGATCAAGTGGCTTAGAAGTATCTACAACAACACCGCTTTTAGTACGTGGTTTACCACCCTTGGCGGCATCATTTACCGATTTTTGCCTTGCTTCATCGTCAATCAATGACTTGATGTACGGATCTTGCTCGGCTTGGCGAACAGTGATGTTCTGAAGTTGTGCGACACGTTTTATCTGGTCTTTTACCTTATCGGAGTGTGGCATTAGATCCAAATCTCGTTTTTCGTACTCATCAACCGCTGCCTTTCTCGCTTGTTCTGCAATCTCATCAGGTGTGAGATTTTTAGCTGGAGTTTTAACTGCTGGCTTTTTACCACCATTCAGCTGATCACGATACTTGATTTTTTGGCCAATCGCTTTTGCAAGCTTTCCACGTGAATCAAGTTCACGCTGTACCAATTTATCTACAAGTTCACGATTATCATCTTCGGAGATGCCTAATTCCGTGACAATTTTCGTGCGGATTTCTTCTTCAGCTGCATCTTCAAGCGCTTCTGCTTCTGCGTTAAGCTCATCCTGTGTAGGGATGATTTCGTTTTCATCTACCATAGGTATATTTTTTTGTTAGTGGAACATTGTTCCATCCTTTCAAGATTTCAGTGCTTGTGGCACTGGCCTTAGTTAGTCAATTGGGCTAACCAAGGCCAGTGGCACAAGGCCACTAGAATCTAAAGAACCCGATAACCTCGCTTTGGATGCTTGGCAACGAAATTAGCTGCAAGCGTTGCATAATCTTCACCGTGTGCAACTAGAGAAAATTTGCGTACAACACTGTTGCTAGCATTTACTACAACTGCAACATCCCTTTCAACTTCTTCTTCAACTGTGTCACTGTAAGCAGCAGCCTTGCCACCAATTCGTTCAGCGTGTGCTTTGGCGATTTTAACAAAATCAGCACCGTGAGTAGTTGAATTATAGACTTTTACCAATCGGCTACCCTGATATACAGCAAACTTTGTTACATCAGCTTCAGCTGATTTGGTTTCAACAGTCGCATCAACCTTTTCATCAGTCTTAGCTGGTTCATCTTCTTCAGATTCATCAGCCTCATCAGAATCTAATTCGCTTTCTTCTTCAGAAAGTTCACTATCTTCAGTTTTAGTTTCTTCTTCAGCTACATCAGTTGCTGTTTCTTCTTCAGCTACGGTTTCATCAACCTTCACTTCTTCAGCTTTTGCTTGCTTTGTGTTTTTTGTTGTGTTTTTTTGGCGGCCCATACGCAAATAAAATTATTTATTATTACTAAAAAATTATAACACACCTGTTTTACCCGCAACTTCCTTCTTCTTGTCAGTTGTTGATTCTTCAGGTACGTAAAAAGGTTCAAGAATCTTCTTCAGCTTGTCTTTTGCTAACACCCTAGCCCGCCCTTCGATAGCAGCTTTTTCTTTGTCAGAAAAGTTAATACCATCAAGTGTATCAAGCGTATCAACTACGGCATGAATATGACGTTCCAATTCAGCAAAATCTGAATCTGACTTTAAACGTTTAACGATTCCATCGGTGAGCATATTTGTTGTAAGACATCTTTAATCATTTCAATCTTCTGTGTTTGGCCTTTCACATCTTCGACCAAGATGGTACGGCGTAACGCTTTAATCTTAGCTTGCGCTATTGGATCTAAGTTGGTCTTAGATTCCCTTTCAATCATCTTCACTAAATCATGAAGAATCACTTGGTTGCGACCAAAATCTTTGACTAATTCATTAATCAAGTCCGTATCGCTTGGCTGTATGCTCGGCATGGCGTTTTTCTTTAACTTGTAATTCACGTTTTTCCTGTTCTTCAGGATCACGCATACGTCTGTACATATCACCAAGTTCTTCTTTAATCTGATCTTTGGTAGATTCTGCCATATTACGTAGTCGCTGGTTCCTGTTCAGAACGTGGAACGCTTAGTGATGATTGCCTTTGGCTTTCTAGTGGCTTTTCGCTGCTCTTTGTATTCTGTAAAGCTTCAAAAGAAACAGCTGGTGGCACTGGAATACCTTTGGCTGCATAAATCATATCAAGCAAGTAAGCACGGCGTATTGGATCTTGCTCGTATGCAATAAGTTCAGAAATAGTTTGTATTTCTTCAACAAGATAATTTTCACCAGTGATAGTGACACGTAAGCGTGGCGTAACGTTTTTCCAAATCTCTTTTACGTTCGCAATAAGCGGGTCAGTTTGTTGAAATTCTTCAAGCTTAGTTTGCTTGATAAGCAACGCCATATCTTGTGTATGTGGACCAATCTGAACCAAATTTTTTGTGTACCACGCTTCAACTGCCATCATACGGAAGCGGTCAATAAACATTGGATCACCAGTGACACGAATGATGTCTTTAGTAGACATTGACTTAATCATTGGTGGCATCACAAATTCACTGAATACTCGCTTGTAGGCAAGTGTAAATTTCTGGCGTAGAAATACATATAGCTTATTAGCATTAGCATCCATTGTGGCCACGGTACGAAACGCTGTTTGTGCTGGCATATTCTTGCCTTGCACGATTTCAAGTGAATTTGATAGCTCGTACCATTGCTGCAAGATAGCATTACGATCATTTACTAGCTGGTCAAAACCTTGCAAACGCACTTCAATTTGGCGAATATCTTTTGACTTAATCAGGCTACCATTTTTAAGCTGGGTACGAACGTTCTGAATAGTTTGAATATCAGAATGACTGAAAAGCACTTTTGAAGCCCAATCAAGGCCACGTGCAATCTGATTTGAAATATCGTTGTATCGAACCTGATAATCAAAACCAAGTTCGTACAAACCTTCACGCCACCACTTGCCCTTGTATGGTCCACGGTGTGCTTCAATAAAGTAGTCTGACATCTTGCCATCCATCTTTTCAGCAAACAAAACGTAGCGGTTACTTGATTTGCCTTTCTTCAAACCAGCAACAATGATGCGTGCTAACACATACTTGTTTGAATCACCACCTTTCTTACCTTGTGCTTCAAACAGTTCACGTTCACTAATTTCACCAGTACGGCGGTACAGCTCGTATAGTTTTTTGGTACGAATTTCACCAATACCAACTTCAGTTCGTGAGAATGTAGTGTTGCCACAATTAGCAATAACATCATCCACGTTCTTGTAGGTGCCAGCCATTGAACGTAGATCTGATTGTGTCATGTAAAAACGTTCAATCACATCAGTATCGTCAATAGTTCGTGCGGTCTGGTTCGTGATGAACGTGTTGGTCATGTCACACATTTCATACCCGTCACCAGTTTTGCGGAATAAGATATTTCCATCACTAGAAAAATCTTCAACGGCTGCATTTAATTCATCAGCAGTACCGTTTTCCCACATGAATTCATCAATACCAAGATTGATCACATATACCGCTGAAAAATCTTGTATTGGTGCGGTTGAAAACACCAAGATGTGCTTAGTGTCAAAATCAAGATTCTTGACTTCACTATTTACGGCTGGGTGAATAATGTCATACCAGTATTCGTAGTCACCATCCGCTGTAATTTTGCCAGTCGGATAATACTTGGCTTTAAACATCGCAATACGCTTCTTCAGCTTATATTCAGAATACGGAATATTTTCATTGATGTGAGTTACACCAAAAATGTATTCATGAATTTCGCTGGTGATGGTATCAAGCACTTTCATATCCAAAAGTATAACATGCTCATTTACAGCCCGTAACGCTGTTGTGTGGTTTGTACTAGTTGGTGTTCATTGTGAACGTGAACAGCACGTTGTTTATCTGCTTCTTCAGGATCAATGTTTTCCACAACTGACACTAAACAATAACCAGCAGCATCCATTGGATCACTACCAGGGTGTGCTGGCGTTCCAAGCGGATTGCCGTCTTTGTCTTCCTTCCAAGCGTAAATCTCGTAACCATCCCACAAGTTTTTACTACGGCGAGTAACCGAAATACGCAAACCACTAACAGTCTTAATACGAAATTCAACACTACCCTTGCCTTTCTCGACACCAATAATATTTACCCCTTCATCAGCAATGGCTTGAATAGATTTTGGTTCAGCACTATCAGCAATAGTCAAAGCCCGCTGGCCATTTAATTCATCTTGCTTAATTGTGTGGGCTACCGTTTCGTTTTTAATATAGTTGCCATGCAAAAGCTGGTCCAAAATATAGCCACCATTGTAGTAGTACACATTACACAAGTGTAGTGGATCAGGGAACCATCCAAAGTCCAAACCACGACCAACCAACCGTGCTTCGTGTGGTATATCGTCAATCAACTTCCAACCAGAATAGATGCGACCACGAATTTCGTTTGGACATAGCCCTTCAATTTTGTGCCAGTAGTAGTGTGGTTTGGTATTTTTATAATCTAAATATCGCTTTACGGTATGTGCATCAAGATTTTTAATGTTGGACCGAAAATTGTAATACAAAAATTCTGTATCAACGGCACATTCAGGCTTTAGCACTGGTGTGTTGAAACCGTCAATCAGCATACCGTCAATATCGTAAGCTGGAATCAAGTCAAACCAACGCTGAATAATCCAGTGGTTTCGTGGTGGTGTGTTCAAACACAACACTACCGTAATATCGCCTTTCACAGTACGCAGCGAATCGTCTAGCTGCATAAATTGTGCTTCACCAATTTCTTCAGCTTCTTCAATAATGATTGTGTTGTAGCTAGCGAGTGACTTCAACTTAGCAGAACGCTTGCCTGATGATGTAAAGCCAAGTGCGTTAATCGTATTCTGGCCAAACCGCATACGCATGGCGTTATTAGCAATACCAATATGATCTTCAACTTCTTGGTCCGCTACACGGTCCATAATTTCTTGCCAGATTGAATCACGAATATCTTCATGAACCAAACGCATAATGGCACAACGAAAATAATCAGGCGAAATTAAACGAGCAAGTGCATATTGACTAGCTACATACGAACGGCCAGCACCACGGCCACCCATCACAATAACGTAACGAACACCATTACGTTTTATAAATAGTGGTTCCCAACACTCGTTAACTACTTGATTTACTATCTTTGACATCCTGTTTTGCAAATGTAATTACGTTACCTGAAATTGGCATGGTGTTGCCGTCTTTATCTTCAGTGGTTACGGTTTGACGATCACCATATTTCTTTGGCATCACCTTTGATAGATACCACTTACGAGCATCAATGCGTAACCGTTGTGCTGAAGCGTAAGCGCTAGACTTTTTTTCAGCACCTTTCTTAATTACGTCAGGCGATTCATCAGCAATTGTTTCAATTTCGTCAAACATATGTTCAGCCCTAATATTTGACGCTTCTTCGTATTTGTTGCAAAAGTGTTCGTATTTTTTTGTGCCATCTTCATTACTAGCCATCAACCAGCGATAGATAGTTACTCGATCTGGCATCTTCTCATCCTTACAAATCTTTAACAGCGATTCACCAGCACACATGCGTACACAAATTTCTTCAGCTATTTTCTCGCTGTACACTGTGGGCCTACCCATTTTTTTACCAGTTCTTGCCATACAAAAATTATACAATTAAATCTTTAGCCTGGATATAGCCACTACCCGTAACACCGTCAACAACTGGCTTACAATAAAATTTCTGCTTACCGTGGCTAAACACTTCACGCACAATCAAGACTGGAATACGAAAATCACCGACAATCGCAATTGCCTGTTTGCCTTCCATTGGACTGTTTTTGATCACTTCCATACTAAAAATATAACACGTAAAAAAATAAATATTTTTATTTATACCCAAAAGATAAGAAATGACGGAGAGTTAAAAACTAACTATCCGTCAAATTTTATGGCTTAAAATAAAGCTAAAATAAGTAAAAACTATCAAAAACCGAATGACGGATAGTTTCAAAAACCCTATTATATATATACTATATTACCTATATATTAGTATTTTTATATTCTATTAACTAGAAACAACTATCCGTCATTCCGTCATTACTAAATATATGGCTTAAAATAAGCATAAAAAATGACGGATAGTTGTTTTAACTATCCGTCAACTATCCGTCACACTATCCGTCATTTAAAATTCCTCTTTTTCACGAATGAAGCCAACAGCATTAAACTGATACATTTCTCGCAAGCCAAGTCCACACCATTCCATCGTGCCATTACGGTCTTTCTTAGAATAGATTTTATCGAACTTCATCAACCCGTGAGTTTGCAACATACGACCAAACCGCTGTGGGGTAAGTGATTCTGAATACCGTGTATTAGTGAATTCTTTATATGCTTCCAACAACACTTTACTCTTAATTGGTTTCGCTTCAGGATCAAACACAAAATACTCATCCAAGAATTCCGCAATCGTGTTACTGCTAGCCTTGTATTCCTCAATCAATTCATCATGGCCTTCAATCATCGTGAACGTACCATGCTTACGTAAATCAGCCAGGCCACGTAGCATACGATTCAAAATACCTGAAGATTCGCTTTTCAAAATTTGGCGAATGTTCATATTGGCCGTCATGTTGTCATAAAAAGAGTATTCCAAATAAATAATCAACATACGGCGGTAAATACCTGATTCAGCACTACGGGGTAGGGTATTAGCAGTTAGCACACATTTCAACTGATTATCAGCTTGGATGATTCCGTTAATCCCTTTTCGCTCGACTTGAATATGCTGGCCTGTAATCAAATTGATCAAGTGACTACCCATATTAGAACGGGTCACTTCAACCTCATCAAACCAGCACAACTTTTTACCCACCAAACTAGAACCAGCAAAACGAAACGAATCACTAGACAATTCACTAAGACTTTTCTGTGTCGCACAATCACCAAGAATATCGGACCACGCATCAAGCAGCGTAGATTTACCACATCCAGGCTTACCAATTAGCACCAACATCTTTTGCTTGGTGATGTCTGGTGTAAGCAGTAATCCGCTAAACTGATCTATCACTCGCACCTGATCCTTTTGTAAATGCATTTGCACATCTAAGAATGTGTCATATGCTTCACATTTCGCATCTTTATCGTAATCAGCAAAACTAACACGGCGACTTAATCTATCTGGCGTATGTGGTTCAAACACTAACGTGTCCACATTTATCCAACCGTTACGAGCATGAAACCATACATCATCAGCATCAAAATCTTCATATGACGAGCCACGATTCACAAACATCGCACGAAACTTGGACAATATGTTTTTTGATGTAGCTTCACTAGCCACATCTTCCATACCATCATTTATCAAAAGCTTAATTACCAAACCACGTACTGTAGAAAATTGAAGCTCATCATAAATACCTGTTTCTTCATTATAGTTCCAGTAAATTTTGTCTTCACCAATTTCAAAACGTAAATACGGGAATGAAGCAGCTAGGTACTTATGAAAGTTCAGCTTATGCTGTTCACGTAGGTATTTAAGGGTTTTATAGAAATGCTTATCTTCACGATCACCTTCTTCAAGATGTTGAAAGTAGCTATTGCGTTCTGGCGTTTGGTCCACATCTTTAATGGCTTCAATACCCATTGCTTCTAGTTCTTCATTCAACTTAGAAAGGTTATTTGTGCCAGATGATTTTTTCTTCATAGTGAATTCATTATACACACTTTTAGTTATCCACCGTTCGCCACACCTGTGGATATTGCCGAACAATTTGTTCTGCTATACTAAAACCATTAGTAAGGTAATTATTCATTATGAATTCAGAAAACATTAAATTAAGCATTGGCTACGTCATTACGTTTGCTATTTGCAGCACCATTTTAGCCGCATTTGTGATACTAGCATTAAGTCTAGCATTAATAACAGCATCATTTCTTATGTGGGAATGGTTGCCAAACCTAGCTATTGGCCTTGTCATTATACGTGTAGGCTACGCTTTAGCGTTTCTCGCTATGTTGTTCTTTATGTTTAAAGACCATCGTGGCTTCATGGAAATTGTTGAATCGTTTGTTGGTATTGATGGTGAAGATGAAGATTAAGTATGTCAGATAAGAAAATGCCAACATATTTGCGAGAAAAGCGTGCCGAACTCATGTGGGCGTTATCTAAGCAAGGGTACAACGGGGCGCAGCTAGCGCAACTGTTTAACATTGCTCGCAGTACCGCACACGAAATTATTAAACAAATGCCTGAAGGCTGGGAAACGCCATGGCACAAAGATAAGAAATAATCTATATATGAAGACATATCAAGAATTGAGGGATGAATACTTTCAAGGACATTCAGCAGCTGAAGTTGAATTGACAGATCAAATCAAGTTGGAATTTGAAGGCGATTTAGTTGGTGGAGAAAATGAAGATGGCACACCAGCTGATGTTAGAAAAGGCGACATCAATATTCGACACGGGTACAACCTTATCGGTTGGTTTAAAGCTGATGATCGAATTCCTTCTGTTGCTAGTGGTGACTTGGCACGTAATTTAATGGATGAAGTGACTGCTTACTTTAACGGCACGCAAAAAACTGGCAATGAACCAGATCCAAAGCAACCAGATATTACGTACAGCAAGCTTCAAGCTGATTTAGAACAAGCTGAAGCAGCATATTTGGATGAACAGATTAAGACAGCACGACTTGAAGGTGCTATTTCAGTGTACGAACGGTTGATACCAGCTGGATTTAATAGCCTGAATAAGACTAATTAAATGCAACTTGAACTACCACATGCCATGTCACCTGATATGGCCGTAGATAGACTTACACAATGGCTAGAACGCTACGTAAAAGACATTCGTAATTTTGCTTGCGTAAACGCTGAAGTCACTATCACTAAGTACCCGTCATACGATACTAAAACAAGAACGGTACACCCTGGTGACTTCAAGTTTAGTGATGATTATTGTAAGAATCAGCGGCGTAACGGGTCCAAGTTTTGCCAAGCGTGCAGCGATAAACACCATGGAAAAGAAACAGAAAGCACCACCACGTAAATGCTTCAGCTGTAGGCAACCAATAAAAAGTAAGACTGATTTGTACTGTAAAGAGTGTAAGAACAAACCAGTTAGAAATACTTCAGGCACACTCGTAATTTATGACAAGATCTGATTTCAGGCCAGAATCAAAAATGCAGTTGTCTGAAGCCCTAGCTTATTTTTGCCCCACCTATGAAGATCTTGAAGAACTTAAACACACATTAATAGAAAACATGCAGTACGCAATCGAACAAATAAAAAAGGACCATCCAGCGGGCATGAACCAAGATGAATTTGATGCTTGGTTTCGTGAAGAATTTGGCATTGGCCGTAAGCGGTTGCCTGATGATCAGTTTGTAATCTTCATGGAAATCCGTGGCGAGATTCAAGCCCTGATGATTGAACAAGCTACCGAATACCCCCGTAGGGTATTAAAGCGAATCGTATCAGTCCAGCAATACTTGCTTCAACCAAAGAAAAAGCAAGGCGGTGTCACTGATGCCGAAATCGAACGAGCAAGGGAACACCCACTTGAAGAACTGATGGAACAGCGGGTATTTAAGCAAGGTGGCCGCTTGGTAACACATTGCCCGTTTCATAAAGAACGAACGCCATCATTCTATATATTCCCTGATAATCACTTTAAGTGTTTTGGTTGCCAAGAACACGGTGATGCGATTGCGTTTGTCATGAAGCGTGACGGATTGAAGTTTATTGAAGCAGTTAAAAAGTTGATTAATGTATGAAGCCAATTATGAAAAATCAAATATCACAATTCATAGCAGGGCTATTACCAGCTAGAATCATATATTTTTGCTATATACGATTTATGGCTGAAGTTACAACTTTTGAAGAAGGTAGAACACTTACACCTGATCAGGTTACTTTTTCAAAAGCTACAAATCTTTACGAGAAAAAGCACGGTAAATTTTACTAATATGAATCCGCAAGATTATGATGATGATGGAAATAATATAGTGCCGTGTCCAATTTGTTTAGATGTACATTGTCCAAGTAAAAATGATGGCGAATGTCCAGATGAAGAAATGTTTAGACAAGACATGGAAGAACTTGAAAAACAACTATGAGCCTACTTGATTTTGACGATACATACGTACCGCCATACAACCCCAAAGACTATACCCGTGAAGGCAAAAAGCGGATTAAAGAAACCGTGCTTAGTCAAGAAGCCCGTGATAGTGAATTGAACAATTTTGGTCGTGCTGAAGTCACTGAAGATTTTGGCGATAGCCCGTTTGCAGATCGTATATGATAGAAATTTTTGTACCAGTCAAAAATTTTGAAAACTGTTATGAAATATCGAATCATGGCCGTGTTCGTTCTCTCGCTAGATGTACTGCTTCAAATGGTCGCTGTTGGCCAGCCAAAGAAATGAAACTACACGTTCACACGAATAAGTATCAGGTAGTGTGGTTGCGAAAGCCAGGTATACATCAAAAGTTTTACGTTCACCGCTTGGTGGCACATCACTTTATACCGTTTGTTGAAGGCAAGGAATTTGTAAATCACAAGGACAAAAACCGTTTAAATAACCACGTTTCAAACCTTGAATTTATGACACACCAAGAAAATTGTGATCATAGAGATGGCAAAATCAACAATGATGAACCATTTTAAGCTGTGCATAACCGTTGTATATAAACCATAGCTATGGTATACTAAATGGGTAAGGATAACTTACCCATTTATCAATTAAGACCATAAAGCAATGAGTACAAATACATTCACACGAAAAGACAAGCAAACTGGTGAAACTACCATTCTTAGTTTTGACCAAGCAGTTGACCAATTTATCAGGGATAACTACGACTACGCACAAGCTGAAGATGCTGGTTCAGTTGAAGAATACTTAAATGATATGAGTACCGTTTTTGAAACGCAGTCAGCTTTAAGTGAAGGCGGTGAACTTGATGCGGGGTATTTTATCTACACTAGTAATGATTAGGTATGGATATTCACCAGATCGCAAACCAAATTCTACTTGAACAAAGGCGTGCAATGGATGAGCAACTTTTTGCTTTCTTGCGAATTCATAACCTTAGTTACGCCAGTGACTATGATGGAATCATGAATGATTTACGCAAAAAGCGTATACGAATTGAAACTGAATTAACGCCAAGCGTTAACGGCAAAATGACAGTCACAATCGTTCTTTATAAGCAATTCAAAACACAACAATTCGATTTGTTGCCACCTGAATTTAATCTAAAACAACAATGACACAAGATCAAGCCCTAGTTCACTTAAAAAGTGACCGCAATATATTTCTCACTGGCCAGCCAGGTACGGGAAAAACGTACACTATCAACAAATACATTGAATGGTGCGTAGATAACGGCATCTTGCCAGCAGTAACTGCTTCAACAGGCATTGCAGCAGTCCACGTTGGCGGTAGCACCATCCATTCGTGGGCTGGTGTCCGTGACGATAATTCACTGACCGCACAAGATATTGAAGATATTCTTGGCAACCCGTGGGTGCGGGATAGATTGTGTAAGACGGAAGTGCTGATCATTGATGAAATTTCAATGGTTAGTGCCAAGCTATTAAACGTGGTATCAGTGCTGGCGATGGCAGCCCGTGGCAATGAATTGCCGTTTGGCGGTATCAAAGTGATTGCTGTTGGCGACTTTTTTCAGCTACCGCCAGTGAAAGGTGATTTTGCTTTTACCGCTGAAGCGTGGGAACAGGCTGATTTTCAAGTGTGCTATCTACACGAACAACACCGTCAAAGTGACAAGGTATTTAATGACATTCTCACTAACATTCGTGGTGGCTTTTTGACTGATAAGCAAAAAGAGATTATCAGATCACGGGTAGTTGAAGATGCTAGTGAAGCTGATGGTGCAATTCGACTTGATACCCACAACGCCAAAGTGGATAAGATTAATGAAATGAAGCTGGACCGCTTGGAAGGCGTACCAAAGACATACGTAATGGATTGCCGTGGCAACGAAGCAGCGGTAAAAGCACTAAAAGCCAACTGTTTATCACCAGAACGACTTACACTTAAAGTGGGGGCTAAAGTCATGCTTACCAAAAATGATATTGATAAGCGGTGGGTAAACGGTTCACAAGGCGAAGTTGTGCAACTAGATGATGTGTTTGTCAAAGTAAAGCTACGCAGCGGCATGACGGTTGATGTGGGTATGGAATCGTGGGAACGCTGTGAAGGCTACGGCAAAAACAAGAATGTCATTGCGATGATCACACAGATACCACTAAAATTGGCGTATGCCATCACGATTCACAAGTCACAAGGTATGACACTGGATGAAGCCATTATTGACGTATCACACGTGTTTGCGTGCGGACATGCATATGTGGCCGTGTCACGTGTTCGCAGCCTTGAAGGTGTGTACTTCCAGGGCAGATTGACCAAGGGCTTTCTGAACGTGGATGAAGATGTTATGGAAGCTGATAAGAAGTTTTTAGCTGAAGGAATGTAATATGAAATATTACGTAATTTATAAGTACCCAAATGATTACCCTGATTACTACGTAGTACGTATGTTCACTATGCAAGGTGATGGCTCAGTTTTGCCAAGTCATGAATTTAGTGATGGATTTCATTTAGCTGAAACACTTGTCCAGGCACGTGAATATATCCCTTCAGGATTAGTATGCGTACCAGCTGATAAAAAAGATGATCCTGTAATTGTTGAAACTTGGTTATAAAATATGGAAAAGACATTACCAGAACTGTTTCTTGAAAAATTAGAACTACTAACAAAAGAAGAAAGGTTAGTTTTAATTGAAAGTATTAGGTTATTTAATACACCAATATTTATTAATAACGAATCCCCTGTTAAAATTAAAAGATTATGAAAAACTTCCTAGTCTTATACGACCAAAACTGGATTAAAAACGAGCTACCAACGCCACGTTCCAAAAAGTATTGCAAGCTTACGTTTCGCCAAGTTTCTTTTAAAGATGTGCCGATGCAAGAAACAAAAGAAGGCACGAAAGTAGCAGATACATGGATTATGCCACAAGTGAATCCGCAAATTTTTGATGGCGTAATTCTTGTGATGAATGGCGATAAGCTTAATGGCCGAAATGGTGTACACATCAAAAAAATGGCAGCCCGTGGCCGTTTTAGCATAATGCAAGTTGAAGCCAAGCGTGGCGTGTACCGTGTGTGGAAGCAAAACAAAGACGGTAGCTGGTTTCTTGATTCTACTCGTAGACGTACTAAAGATGGCTATAAGCAAATTCAGTACACTTTTGATCATGAGATTGGCCACTGTCTTAAATACCAGCGGTTTGAAGTGGATGATTTGCACCTTCATGTAAGCAGAAAACAGTATGAAGAATGGTGGGAAAAACAAAGAATTGAAAAATAAAACGGTTAAAACCGTTGATGGTTTGGCTGAATTGTATTGGCAATGCCCGTATAAAACATGCCTAACTGATAATTGCACCAGTCCAAAAGATAAAGTGCAGCAATGTTGCCATTGCAAACGAAAGGTAAAAGTTAATTATTGATTATTAGTAACAGTTCTTATGTTCCGTGGTTATAAGTGTAAACATAAAAAAGCAGCAGTCATACTTGAAACATTAGGCTTTGATCCAAAAGTAAATCGTGGCTGGGTAATATTGCGGAAGCCACAAAAAGGTAGGCCATGCCAAATGCACGCCATGATTCACCGTGACGATGATGGTACTGAATACATTGATGTTCATTCTGATTTTGAACAAAATGGTAAGCACATATCAAAGCGTGGCCGTAGAACAGAACGTTGGAATGAATTATTTGGACAGATTGATCATGGTTTACCATGCGATGCTGGCCATAAATTATTAGCACATTATATTGGACTAAAAGCAGCAGTTACAACGTATCATGAAAAACGACAAATCGAATAGTGAAAAGAAGTGTCCACGTGGGGCGCATAGATTTTTCGATAGCTTAGATCCGTGGTATGAAAAATGTCAGTATTGTCCAGCAGTAAGAAAAAAAGAATCAATTAAAATTAAGTATGGGCCTTCACAAAAACAAAGAAATAGTTGACGAGCGTGTGCTGTTAATTAAGCAGCTAAAGCCACTGACAAAAAAGCAGTTTATTGCTCGTTTTGAAGATAGGCCACTTTCATACTCACAAAAAAGTAAGTTTGAATACGATCCTGATGCGTGGTTTGACGATTACGTACTAGGCATAAAAGAGCCGCCAAACGCCCTGATGGAATTTGGTACGCTTGTTGGCGATTCAATTGGTACTGAAAACAGCATGGTCCCGTCACTGGTGCCACCAGGCGTAAAAGAATACGAAATGAAGGCATACGTTGGTAATGTGCTGATGATTGGTTTCGCTGATCATTATTGCCCTGATATTCTTGAACTGAATGAAAATAAAACATCACCAACTAAAGACCGTTGGACACAAAAGAAAGTTGATGAACACGAACAGTTAACGATGTATTGCTTGCTATTGTTTTTGCTAAACAAAACCAAGCCTGAAGATGTGGCTATCTGGCTAAATTTCATGCGTACACGGCTAGCTGGCACTAAGTACAAATTGGTAGATCAAGAACCATTGCGATTCCCTACTAAGCGTAGCATGTTACAAATCACACAGTATTCTGGCCAAGTATTGAAAACGGTGGATGAAATGTATGCATACTATTGCCATAAATTGAAATCCACATAAGCACAGGTTTATCCCCTTGTGCTATACCATAGCTATGGTAACATAATAAAGTCAACGCTTAGTTTGACATTAAAAGCAGTCATTAATTAGGGCCTTGGGCCACAACATATATGGGACTTCATAGCGACAAAGATCAAAAGCGTTATCTAACAATTCTAGCTGACGGCAAGCTTCACGAACGAGTAGATGAAGCTACCGAAGGTGCAAAAGTACGTACCAAAAAAGAAAAAGACGGTACGGTAGTTGACGTAGTTGATAAAGAAGGTAACACCATCTACGAACTGACATATCCTGGTATCACAGCCAAGATTGAAAAGATTTCAGTACGTGACGGTGACTACGGCAGCAACTTGAACATTGACATGGTTGATGAAGATGAAAACAATTTTTGTCTTTCAATCAAGTGCGATAGCTCGTATGGTGAACGCTTTATGGAAGCGCTACCAAATCTTGATCTAAATAAAGAAGTTGAAATTAAGCCATTTGCGTTCCGACCAAAAGGACAAGAACAAAAAGTGCGTGGTTTGACTATTCTTCAAGATGAAGAAAAAGTGCTTAGTGCATTTGCACAAAAGGATGGTGACGATTGGGAAGTGCTGATTAAAGGCTACCCGATGCCAGATCCAAAGAAGAAGTACAACAGTGAGAAGTGGAAAATCTTTTTTGCACAACGCCGTGAGTGGGTAATGGACTACTTGCTGGAAGCGGAAATGATTGTTGCGGATGATAGCACTGATGCTGCTGAAACGGCTGATGATGCTACTGATGATGCCGATGAAGAAGAAGCACCAAAGCCAGCCAAGAAAGGCAAAAAGGCTGGTGACGATGATGATTTCTAATTAATCATCACCCTACTTTGTAGGGCAATGTATTCACTGGGGCTAGTTTCGTCACCTGATCTTCAAAGTGAATACATTGCCGTATATGGCAGAAAAAGATGATAGCTGGAAGTTTGACCCGAATCTTTTTGCTAAAAAGATTATTGAACGTATTGAAAAATCTGATACTGAAGTAACGTATACCAGCCTTCAAGAACGGGCGATTGAAAAAGGTATCAGCTTGGATGTGCTAGATCGAGCGCTTGAAAAGCTGCACAAGTTTAAGCAAATAAAACAGCGAGTAAAAGGCGATGATATTATTTATACGGTAGTCGAAAAACCAAAGCCAAAAGACCCGTTCGCCACTAGAACTTGGCTAAATGAAAATTATCCGTACCCTACCCCGTGTGGGGCTGATGGTTGCACTGGTTTTTGTAAGGCGTGTGAACCATTTCCTGAAATAGATTTATCGTACATATTTTTAAAGCCAGCAGAAATGAAGGAATATAAAGCAAAAGCTAAAGGTATGCCACTGTTTATGATGAACAAAAGGATTCAAAATCGCATTAAAAAAGTCACACAATGAGTACCGCAGCCAACAAGCTACAAGCCAAAGTCATTAAAAAACTGACTGAAGCGGGTATATTTCACTGGAAGCAAAACACTATGCCCGTGTGGGACCAGAAGCTGAATAGCGGGTATGGTGCATACCGTAGTCACGGTGGCATGAAGGGCGTACCAGACATTATTTGCATCATTGCGGGCCAGTTTGTAGGTATCGAAATTAAAGCTGGTAAAGACCGCATTTCACCCCACCAAATGCTGTTTAAGAAGCGATGTGAACGCAATGGTGGCCGTTATTTTATAGTTCGTGACATTAAAGATGTGGATAGCGTGCTGTTGCTAAAACCATAGCTATGGTATATACTATAAAGGTATGGAAAAAGATACAGAAATTATAAAAATTGAAGACAACATCATTTGGTGTTTGTATTTCACTATCACCGTTTCAGCTTGCTGGGCAATATTTATTGTAACCTTGCTTATCGAGTACGTGCGATATGGAATCACATCATGATGAAGATTTGTGGCCAACGTCACCGTATAGTGCTGCTGAACAGCAACGAATTATGCGTGATCTTGATCAGTCACTACATCACAATTATTCAACAGAAGATTTTGACCGTTTTGGCCAAATCTTAGATTTAACTAAAGAACACAATCATGAGTAAAGACACACCAAAAGCAGAAGTGATGGCACAAGCTACCAAAACCATTTCAGAAAATGTGTTAGCGTTTGCTATCAAAACGCCTGAAGATATGAAGCAAGCTACTGAACTGCTTTCACAAATCAATAAGCAGTCAGATGCTATTACTAAAGAAAAAGAGAAAGTAACCAAGCCACTTAATGCGGCACTTTCAGCTGAACGTAAGCGCTGGAAGCCAGCTGAAGACATCATTAAAAAGGCCAAGGATCACTTGCGTAGTGAAATGTCGAAATACCAAACAGCACTTAGCAAGCAAGCTGAAGAAGAAAAAGCCCGCATTGCTGGCCGTGTTGGTGAAGGTAAGGGCAAGCTAAAGATTGAAACCGCAGCTGCAAAAATTAATGAAGTGGCTGTACCTGATGCGGTTGTTGAAACTGAATCTGGCAGTATTTCATTTAAGACTGATTATGAAGTGACCGTGACTGACATCCACATCATTCCTGAACAATATCTTGAAGTTAATATTACTGCTATCAAACGAGCGCACAAAGATGGTGTAGTAGTGCCTGGTGTCACCATTTCAGAAATTAAAGTACCAGTTAATCGAAGAAACTAATAGTATAATGGATCGTATGAATACCAAAAAAATTAAACCGATGTGCAAATGCGATAATTGCGGTGCTGATGTTACGCCTTCAAAAAAAGAAGCAGGTGCTTTTCTCATTCAATTTCGTAAGACACCATACGATTCAGTGCATTTAGCAGAAATAGGTAAAAAAGGTGGCCGACCACCAAAGAAAAAATAACTATGAAACATTACGCTTTTTACATGATTGTGCTGATAGTTGCCAGTGCTTGGCTGGTATACAAAGACTACCAGTATGACAAAATGGTGTTTGAATACGAGCAAGAATTGCGAGTACAACACGAATACTGGAAGGCTTGCGATGCCACCCGTATTTATCTTGAACACGTTGTTGAAGAAAATGGTATTGAAACCATTTGGAACTGATATACTTAAATAGGTACGTTCAACACATAGGAGAAAGGAAATGGACCATGATCGCAACCAGCAAGAACTTCCGCTTGATGAGCGTTATCGTCAAGCAGAACAGTATTCGCTGGATCTTGCCCCGCCACCGCCACGCACGCCGCCGATACTGCATGAAGACCAGATAAACGGGCAATTGTGCGGTTCACGGCTTGGCTACTGCTATTGCCCGAAGTGTAACCCCAAATAAGGGTAAACCTTAAAGAAAGCGAGGTGATCCAAATCTTGACTGGTAGGAACAGACTACCAAGGCCAGTACACACAGTGCTGGCCTTCATGTATAATTAATGTCTATGTTTGAAATAGGTAAACGTTATGCGAGGGTAGCACCAGTTGGTGATGAAACTGTTGTAACTATTAAAAGCGAGCAAGATGTTGCTTATCATGAAGATTTGGCGGGAAAGGGATTTAAATACACTGAAGTAAAAGAAAACACCCCGCCACCAAACGTTTGTATCAGTTGCGAAGGATAAACAAAAGCCACCGTTTGGTGGCTTTTGTTTACTTTAGATACGGACCCCAACAGTGCTTACTAGCACTCCATGGTTGCAAGCCTTGTTCGTCATACAATATTCGAGCAAATCGGATATTGTCAGCTGGATCACCTACATCCAGCCCAAGCGCTCGTACTCGTTTACCATGATACAGATCAGAAATCTGAAACAGTCCGTTATCGTGTGAGTTATTTGTTGGATTGTACGCTTCAATGTCACCGCCACTTTCACAACGCATAACGTCATGCATAATTGGTGCATCAGGGAACACTTTGTCAATTTCTTGTGCAATGCGTTCTTCAGTCCAATTAGTGACTACTTTAATTTGTACAACCTTTGGTTCAGGTGCGGTTGTAGTGGCCATTTCTTCAGGTTCAAACGAAGCTTCCGCTGTATGAACTGGTTCTGGCACGTGTAACCACAATTGCACACCGTAGATGAGAATACCCCCAAGTAAGCCTAACATAACAGCCCCACCGATGATCAGGCACATTCGCCTGATTTGCCACTTTAGCCACGCTTTTGCTTGTGCAATCACTTGCGCTATGTAGCTTTGTTTTCGGTTACGTTTTATATGTATTGGTCTTAATTGATAAATGTGGCTTCTTGGCCACTACGTATAGTATATCACATAACCATAGCTATGGTTGTAAAACTTATACACACAAAAAATAGGTAAAATTTAATGAAAATTTTACCTATTTTTGACCTTTTTATACGGCTTAAAACAACAGTTTTTTACAATCCCGCAAGATTTTCAGGTTCTTTAGCGTTTTTTGCGCTTGAATAAATTCCACTTGCACCAATCATTAGCATGTATGTCAATACAAAGACTTGCAACACCGCTGTAAGGTTCAGCACAATCAGAATTGAAAACATGGTAGCGATACCGATATTCAAAAGCTGTGGGTAGTCACGTGCCACTGACCATACTGGCTTTAGTGCTTGTACATACAGCATAGAAAGTGCTGCAAAAACACCAATCAATACTGGATCAAAATTAAGCAGTTCTAAAAGTGGTTGTGTGATGAAATCCATAAAATTACAAGTTATCCATTGCCTGTTGTAAATCTGCTATAGCATTGGCAATAAGTGCTTTAGCAGCGGTTGTATCTTGTGGCTTTACTGATGAATCAAAGACTTCTTTGATAAACGCATCAGTAATATTTCGCCCTGGACACGGCTTGTTTGCGTATTTACGGTGGCCCGCACAATACTTCAAGCTTGGCAATTGCGCCCGTATCGCCTTTACCGCTTCACGGTAGTACCGTTCCATATCTGGCGATAGTCGCATGGTTTCATAATTGCCAGAAATACAAATAGCAATCGAATTAATGTTTACTGGATAGTTCGATGCATGATACCCTTCAACATCCAAATCACGCATGTAGCACCAGCCATCAGTACCAACAAGAATATGGTATGCAATATCAGGAAAAGATTTATTGCTTGATCGTGGCTGATTAAAACGCTGGTATAAGTTTACAAAGTGCGTATCTTGATAGATACGCCGCATTTCAGCTAGTGTTAAAAGTCGAGAATCAGCGCCGTGGTGCGTAATTAGATATTCAGGGTTAACCATAGCTTTAGTATAAACTACCGCCCGCCCTTTTCAATATAGTTAATCACACGTTCATTCATCCGCACGTTTTCTTCAATCACCCGTGAAGCATTATTTAGTTGGACCATAGTTTGACTATGCTGTTCACGCATATAGTTCTGATGTTCTTTCATAGTAGATTCGTGCTTTTCTACCTGTTCAATCAATATGGTGTCTTTTTCAGCAAACCGCTGTGATGAATCTTTATACATTAAGTACATGACAAAGATAGCTGCACCCGCTACACCAAGTTGTGGTAAAACTGAAATAAATGTGGACTCCATACGTTGTTAAAATATTAATAGATACTCTTTATTTTAACATTAATGAAGTCTATAAAAATGTAGTAATTGACAGTTTAAAAAAAACGAAGTAATAAATACTTCGTTTTTTTTAAATTTTTAGAAAGTCGTTATAACAATTACGACACCAGGCCCACCGTTCCCACCAGCACCGCCGTTACCAGCAGTACCTATAGGGCCTGCAAACACTCTTGTTCCACCACCACCACCACCACCTGAACCACCAGCACCATATGTACCACCAGCCTGACCAGCGCCACCAGCGCCAGCTGTAGCCCCGCCAGCGCCACCGTTTGTAGAACCACCGCCACCGCCACCGCCACCACCTGAACCAGTACCTCCTTTGTTACTACCAGCAGCAACTGAAGTTCCTGCATTGCCTGGATTCCCAGCCCCTCCCGCTACTCCAGCATTTGCACCAGATCCACCTGTACCACCTGCACCTCCGTTGATAACAATAAATGTTTGTCCACCTCCTGCACCGCCTGTATTACCAGCGCCACCAACACCACTCGCCCCGCCACCGCCACCAGCACCACCGCCACCGCCAGTAGGACCAAAACCAACTACGTTTCCAGCAGTCACACCAGCGCCACCAGCGCCACCAGCGCCAGAAGTATTACCATTTCCACCAGACCCACCGTTTGCGCCAGCACCACCTGTATGTGTTAGTCCAACACCAGCGGATCCAGCAGTACCAGCTGCCCCACCACTTCCCGCAGCACTTGCACCAACATTTCCTAATGCACCAAAAGTACCACCACCACCACCTGGTGCGGTTAATTTAGTACCAAAAGAAACGTTTCCACCAGCACCGCCACTTGTGCCGTTAGTCCCAGAGCTTGTCACTCCTCCTGTTCCGCCATTACCTCCCGTAGCTACAGCTGGCACAGTTACTGTTTCTGTAGCAGAAATGAACGCAGCATTAAATTCATAAAATGATACTCCACCAGCACCGCCACCGCCACCGCCACCGCCAGCACCACCTGAACCAGATCCAGTTGAACCACCGCCACCGCCACCGCCACCGCCAGCACCACCACCGCCAACACAATAAACTGAAACAGTTTTTGCACCAGCTGGTTTTGTATATGTGCCGCTTGATGTAAATACTTGAATATCAGCGCCTTGTGGGTACACAGTATCAAAATACGCCTTTAATGTTGCCTTTATATTCGCCCACGTTACTTTTTTAAGAATATTTGAAGCAGCACTATCAGTAAAAGGAACAGTATCAGCATCAACAGGTGTCGTCTTGGCGGTTTTTGCAAAAAGTATTGTGGAAAGATCAATACTACCAATTTGGCCATCTACCGATTGCACCGCATCAGTTGCATCAAGTTGTGTCCAGTTGCCAGCAAAAGTAGTAGTTGAAGCATTGTTTACAATACCAATCAAACGATCACCAGCAACAAAAGTAATACCGTCAACTATACCGCCAACAGATACAGTATAGAACCAGCCAATTTCAGCCACACCAGCACCAGGGAATGATCCGCTTGAAGCATCCCAATTGCCCTTGTACACCATTCCATTGGCCAGTGCTGCAATATCAGCTTCCATTTGGTCCAAGTCAACTGACTGTGTGACCGCAATAAAGGCAAGCTTGGCACGTTCAGCAGCTGTCATTATTTTAGTGTCAGTCCCTTCATCCATGTTATCCATGTCAAAAACATCTACGTTCTTGTTCGCTGGATCGTAGTTAGCTTTGAGCATGTCACCCGCCCCCGCACCATCAGTACCTTTAGCAGCAAAAAGTTCCCATTCAGTAGCTAGGTTATTTGGTTCTTGTGTAGTGACGGCAATAGCAATCCATGAAGAACCGTCATTTTCAACCACATCATCAATCTGATATGTGCCTGGAACCCACGCACCTTGCCACTGGTTGCCTTTGATACCCTGAATACCCTGGATTCCTTGTGGTCCAGTATCGCCAGTATCGCCCTTATCACCTTTAATAGCTAAAATATCCCAATCACTAGCAGAAATAGAAGGTTCTTCACTTGTATTTTTGTTAGCAATCCAGCTTGAACCGTTATGAGACACAGCATCATCTGTTACATATGAACCAGCAACCCAATTACCTTGCCAATTTAAACCTTTAAGTAAATCTTTACGAACACGCTTAGTTGTACCTTCAGGGCTTTGTGATGTATCGCTTACGTCAACAACAAGAACCCAATCGGCATTATCAATATCTGTAAGTTCTGTAAGATCTGTGATTTTAACTTTGTCACTCATGATGTTTTTATTTTATCATCCCATGGTGCTTCAGCACGTGATTTATCACCCCACGCTGTGGTTTCTCTAGTAGTTTGATCACGAAACGCCAAGTCAAGAATCAGTAGCTTTTTTCCATCTTCAGTAGTCAAATATTTACTATTTTGCGTAGCCAAAAAGCCTGTAACAAACTGCTTGATTTTGTCTACGAAAACCATACACAAAAATTATAACACACGCTTACGCTATTGACGTTAGCATAGCTATGGTTTATAATATAAATGTATGGATATAGATATGAAACTAACAGTAGCTGTCATATTGTGCATTGCTTTTCCACCACTAATATTGGTATATCTATTCGTGACTTTTAGAAATCGCCAGAAGCTGGAATCAGAAGTGATGCTTTCTTCACATTCTCGTTTACCACATCAATCCCGCCACCAGCACGTTCCAAATCGGTACGGATAGCAGCTACAAGTGCAATTTCATCAACGTTGCTATTTCCTATCGC
>JACCDR010814546.1_pt1 | contig 39142 bp, 54 predicted proteins | sample 7446431 | NCBI WGS metagenome assembly JACCDR01 (sample SAMN15323443, study PRJNA562643) | freshwater metagenome | isolation source: river surface water | place: USA:Blue River Watershed | collected 2017-08-17
TAGAGTCGATAGCCCAGCCTAGCTGTAGATCTGATAGAGTGCCCGAGAGAGTAACCTATGCTTGGCAAAAGTTCAGAGATATTGATTTTATACTCACTGTAGCAGATGAAAGTATGTTCGATGAGAACGCAGTGTGAGATCAATGACGTGCTTTCGGGTACTGTCAGATCAGATACGACTTCAACAAATGGTGATACGATAGGTATAGAGCAATGGATACATGGCAAGAGAGACTTTGAGAGTGTTATAGAATGTACAAAGTATGGAAAGATAAAGGGATCGTACATAAGAGGCTCTACGGATATAATAGGAGGCACGCTAACAAACTCAACATATCATGTCAATAATATGTCAACCTGACCACAACCAACACACATACCAATCGTCACAGTCTCAAAACTAGACTGGCTCACTATTTATGAAGTATCCTATGAATATCGAACCAGAACTAAACAAGTCTCAATCATAAAAATGGACAAAATACGAGAAAAATATACTTGAATGCGGTTCGATGGATACCAATTTGATAACTGAGTTTTAAGCCAATACACGCCAGATGTACGTGTATGAAGGCATAAAATAGTAAAAGACAAGTAAAAAGACTTGCAAGGAAAGAGATAATTGATATAATGCTTATACATTATTTCTTATTTTTTATTATGTTTCTAAAAGAAATTGGCACTCTACAATATAGAGTACAGCGAATACGAGATTGGTATTCCATTCATGGCTTCCCTCTTTGCATGAAGCCTACAAAATCATATTTCCTCAATGAAGATGAAGCAAGAGAAGAAAAAGAGAGGATACAGTACGATCACTTTATGGCTCACTTTTCTAACAATTAAGCCTATGTTTTCACACTACAAACTACAAACACCAGTCATCATGATAGAATGACTACACGCTACATCTAAAAATTTTGATGATGATTGGGAAACTGCAGGATATGCATACGCACTGTACAGAATATTGGAAAACTACAGACCGAAACAAACTCTTAAATCATTACTCTTAAAATAATATGAAAAATCTCCTCAAAAAACTCCACACTATAAGTGGCATCACAGTCGAAAAAGATAAAAAGAACCCCCACTTCGGGAATATGTATGCTTCTCTGGATGCTATTGTTAATGCTCTCACTCCTATTCTACAAAAGAATAATCTTGTTGTTACGCATGCACTCAATGAGTGACTTCTGGTAACTACGGTATATGACATGGAAAGCGAGGAATCGCTCTCATCATCTTTTCCTATCAATGCCTTAGAACCTCAGAAAGCTGGATCTGCGATAACATATGGCAAACGCTACTCACTCGCAGCACTCTTCAATATTGTTTCTGATGATGATGACGATGCCACATTCGCAAGCACCCCAAAGCAAGCTCCTGCACCAGCAAAAAACAGTTACTGATTTTAATTTTAACCATTTATATATGTACGAAAACTCTAACAAAATTTTTATTGGCAGATTTGAAAACAAAGTCTCTAAAGCCTGAAAAGAATACATGCAATTCTCTTTATCCCCTGACGATATAGCAAATATCGAAAAGTATAAGAACGAAAAAGGATGGTTCTCTGGATTTGTCTCTAAGTCACAGAAAACAGGACTACCGTATATTTCGTTTACACCTCGTGAAGGTTTGACACAGGGAAATAAGTCTATACACGATGAATCACCTTTCTAGTGAGTCGATCGCTATTTATTTTTTATCAGTTTTATTATGCAACATACAGAGATTTCAGACTTATCACTTGCTGTAACTGCAAATATTAGAGGTTTTGAGCTTCTAGGGCTTACAATTAAAAAAGGACAATGATTTTTTATATACGAAAATTCTCAAGCATTCAAAGATTTTGTTGATAAGTATTTTACTGGTAGAGTCCGTGTAAACCCACTAGAGTATAGTGAAATGACTAGAGAGCTTAAAACTTACCTCAAAGTAAAACAGGAATGAAGAAACTCAAACAACTTTATATACTAGAATTGTTTTGTTAGGGGGATTGGAAGTGTAGTATTGTCGTAGGATTCTTGTATCGTTCGCCATGACTTGCTTGTATTTATTTCGAGCAAGGGATCGAGAATCAGCTATATTTCCTTTCCTTCTAGCCCCCTCCAGATAGAGTATTTAAGCGATAGCCTATAACACTTACTAAAATTTATGAATGAAGTTATGAAACAATGTATATCCTGTTGAGAAGAGTGACACCACTACAATGAATGTAAGAAGGTTGACTTCTGGTGAATACTATGAGGAGCAATGTGACTAAATACGGAGGCAATATGCTGAAAGAACAAAGAACAACTACTTGAAGATGTTGATAAATATATGGTAAAAGTACCAAGATAATGCTCTATTTCTCCAAACATAACTGACAAGTAACCCAATCTTTGAAGCAATATTTTGAAACTCTCCCCGATTGAGATTATCAGATAGAAGTAAAGAAAGCAAAGAAGATACGTAGTCCAGAAGCTAACGCAAGATATTGGGTAATACTCAATATGCTTGAAGCTCAGAACGCAGGATATACAGCCGACGAGTGGCACGAGGAAATGAAAAAACGCCTCTTAAAACCACGAATAGTAAAAAGTAAGCTAGACGGTAGGAAACGAATCAAACGAAAACCTACGACTACAACACTGACAACGGAAGAGTTCAGCGAGTACAACGATAAAATAATACTGTTTGCAAGAGAGTTCTTTTGAGTCGATTTTAACCAATATCTACAATAACCTATGAAGAAAATAAAATACAGAACAGACGATTTTGGTATATACATTACCACCAGTTTCCCATTTTCGAGAATACAGCTTTATAATCCTGATACTGGGAATACTACTGTAATAACTTTAACAAAATAACCTATGAAAACATACCATATATATGCAGTTACTAGAAAACTATATTTCTTTCGTAACCATTGGTCTGGGGTAATGAAAGCCAAAGATATATACGATGTATATAAAAAGATGGATGAAGATTTTTGAGAGAAATGGTGTATTAAAAATATATCAATAATAAAATAACCCTATGAAAGACAACTTCACTATGGAAAGAAAGCTCTGTGCCGACAGGAGTTGGGTAGAGTACAAAATAGAAGATGGCAAAAAGATGGTATATCAAACATTTGACGACTGAACCAAACGTAAAGCAGAGTACGAACGTGGTGAGTGGATTATTTTTTAATAAAATACTATGAAAATATACTCTATAAAATTTGACCCAATGTACCCAGTCTGATGATGCTTAATAATCGCAGCAAATGATCAGGAAGAAGCAATGAAAATAGCTAGTGAAACAATCACCCATACAACAGTAGACTGAATAACCGAAATAGATATTTCCCTACCGTGTGTCATTGAATATAACTCTTGAGATTATTAATATGCCAAAACTAACACCAGAGCAAAAAGCTAAGAAGCAAAGGATCGCTGAAAAGCTCAAAATAAGAAACTTGAAAGCTAAAACTAAAAGGCAATTCAAAAGATCTAAACTTATTGAGGAAGCCGATCGTGTCCTATCACTATATATCCGATTCGTCCGAGACAAAGAAAAACCCTGTATAACTTGCTGAGAATACGCAGAAAACTATGATTGCTGACATTATCAGTCCCGAAGATTCATAAACACTCGCTGGAGTGAACAGAACGTCGCAAAACAGTGTTGCAGGTGTAATAAGTGGATGAGCTGAGAGCAAGTAATATTCGGAAGACGAATAGACGAGATTTGGTGAGAAGGAACATCGGAAGCTCTTGAAATTTACGCAAGAAAACTCTCAGAAATATCAGACGAAGACATCTTGCACACAATACGTGTCTACTACTCACTTTTATCACAGCAAAATATTGATTTCAAACCTAAAAAACAATTCTATGAAACACTCTAAAAACTACACTTTCTACCACGAATATATTGGTCAGAAATGTGACTATGAAACATATAAAATGCGATTGCGTAACAAATACCCTCCAGAGGTAGCTATCTATCCATGAAGACTCAACAAACTCACAAGAGGGTACACTATGGAGGATAAGATCGAAGAAGCAAAGAAACTTCAGTCACAGATCGCTCAACTAAAACAACAGCTCTACAAAAATGAAGAACTCAAAGAGCTAAGAAGAAAGCTCAGGATAGTGCGGTCGACAATACTAAACATCAAAAAGAATAAAGCACAATAAAAAAGACAAGCGAGAGACTTATTTCTTTATTAAAATAGGTATGACAAACTTTATTCCCTCAGAAGAGGAGTTGGTGAACAAATAATTTGATTTTTTATGAGTTTTTCCTATACTATCCCTGCGATGAAGTTAAATTGGTTTGCATTTTTAAGAGCATTCTACCGTAGGTCTTCGTCGCAAACCAAGCCTACGGTTGAGTGCTTTTTTAATTTTATGGACAACTGGAAAGACATACCATGATACGAGTGACTGTATCAAATAAATTGGCTCACAAATGAAATTAAAAGTCTTTCTTATGGGAAGACCAAAAGACCTAAAATTCTAAAGCTAGATATAAAAGAATATGGTCACATTAAAACGTGTTTATATAAAAATAAGAAAAGGTGGAATTGCTGATTCCATCAGATAGTAATGCTAATAAAAGAGTGACCTTGTCCTGAATGACTTGAAGTGTGTCACAATGATTGAAACCCGCAGAATAACAACCCAGACAACCTTAGATATGATACTAGGCGTAATAACGTAGTTGATACTGTTAAAATGTGAAGGTGTAACTTTATTTGACACACTAGATGAGCAAGAAGAATAGTACAATATAAAAAGTCATGAGAAATAGTTAAAGTCTGGAATTCTCAAATGGAAATACACAGAGCTTTGTGAATAAGCCAATGAAATATATGATACTGTTGTAGTTGAAAAAGAAATGTAGCATGATGATTTATATGGAAGTATGAGTAGAACACCTCGAAAGTATAATTTTAGCTTTTAAACCGTAAATATGAAAACTCCACACAACAATTGTAAATTCTGCTGATGCAGACCTACAAACGATACAACTTGTGAATGTAACTGCCACAACACCACACCAACAGTGAGAGTGATGATGCATGAATTTTATGGTAATTCGCCAGCTTTTGCTGAATCAAATTTATATCATGTAGATTTTGATAAACTAATTTGTCTTGTCGAAACACAAATCTCCGAAGCCGAAGCAAGAGGAGAGGCGAGGATGAAGGAAAAAATTAGCCAACACAGTTGCAAGGCATGACTTGGAAAATGTGAGATTTGCAAGCATATAGACTCTATCCAATCACTCTAAATACTATGGACAACTCTACCGCTCAATGGAGAATAAAAAAATTCTCAATGTCTCAATGATGGAACAACAAAGACCAATACTCTTGAAGTGTAGAATTTGAGAATTGAGCATGAGATGAGTTCAAGCTTAAACTCACTGATGTTCATACTCGGATGTTTATGGAAATACTTGCTCCGCGTATCTCGGAATCGGCAAGTGAGTTGACTGATAAACTTTTATCATCTATAAAATAACTATGGATACATCTACTTACAAAAAATACGCTCAAGGTCTTCTCTCAGTACCAGAAGAGAAGAGGATAGAGGAGGTTGAGAAACTACTTTTACTTTTAAAATTGGGATATGAAAAATAAATACATGCGGTATAAATGATGGAAACTATATGCATGATGGGATTGGAAGTATGGTTGAGAATGAAAAATAATTGCCGAAACAGATTCAGAATACAAGCTAAAAACAAGTTGGATTTCACATGTTTGGGTACTAAAAGTACATTGTGAAGAAATACATTTTAATAACCAATAAATACTATGAAAATAACTAACTGGCTTCAAGCCGAACAAATCATCTCATCTGGTAGAAAAGTATTAGAGAGTATATTATGGGAATATACCGATGAAGAATGATACGCTATTTCTGCTGCTCAGAGAAACTGACAAATAGAATGATGGATACCTTTTGAAGAGAAATACTTTAAAACTAAATTCCTCCCACTTACGCTAGAGATAGCGAAGGATATGAAACAAGCTAAAGAATATCTCGGGCTGAATACGAGAGTCGAAGATTTAATCCAAGAGCTAAATAAATAACTATGAGACCATCTGTAAAACGATACATTGAGAATAGGGCAAGAATAAAAAGATACAGAGAGGATATAGAACAACAAATACAATTTAGAGAGTGGTATTTACGAGTTGCAAAGAATGAGTTATATACCCCCAATAAATAATACTATGCTTAACCCAGAGAAGTACATAAATGAAAAAAGACTACTCTGACACGCTAAGTATAAAGCATCGAAATATAAGTGGTCTCCACGCCTCTGAAAATATGTTAGGGTACATACACAGCCAACAACGCCTAAAAACATCACAGAACGCAGAGAAAACGTGACAAGAATATATATTATCACTCTGGTTATAACGATAAGATTTATATTTACACATGAATATGCCACTGAGGAGATTCTTTCCCTTACCAAGAGCTAAACAAATAACTATGAAACACTTTTATAAATGACTAGAATTTTATTACGAGTACGATCAGAACACTGTTCATGTTTCCTGAGAGGTCAACTGACATGGCATAATCATCCCTTTTCGTATTGGGTCTCTAACCGAAGATGACATGGTAGATAGGGTTTTTGATAAAATAAATTTGTATAATAAAAAAGAAGTATATAATTGATATACATAACAGTCATGTACAGTTGAAAGAGGTAGAGTCCTTTCACATGTACATGGACACAAGGAAAAGGCACTTACAGACTCTACTGGGTGTCTTTTTTTGATACCAACAAATTTCCTAGCACACTCACTCTAAATAGATTGTAACGAGTGTTTAAGAAGCTAGGGCACACTCAATAGTGTGACTCCGGTATACGAGCGAGAATAAGTATATCAGCTTTGGGAAGCAGGAGTTTATAAATACGAGGGTTCTCTAATGGGTAGATTAAGGTCTCCACCGCCAAGCAGTAAGTACCAACGAGAGCAAAGGGTGTGAATAACTATAAGTACGAAAGTACCTAGTACCCAGATTGGGGAGAGAAGGGGGAAAGGGGGTTGAGAGGGGCATTCGGGTAGCATCCGGGCTTGCAAAGTAAACTGGTATACCTATACTATCTATATGACTTATTCACAAGAAAAAGTAAAAGAAATGTTTGAGTATATACTTCTCGAAATAGAGAAGGGTAGGGCAACGCGTAATATACTGAAGGATGATTGCACGCCTGATATTACTACTTTTTATCGGTGGTTAGCAGAAGACAAGGAAAAATCCAAGCGATACGCGTGTGCATGCGAAGTACGAGCGGAAAAGCTCTTTGACGAAATGCTAGATATTGCTGATGATGGTACGAATGATACCTATATTGCTCCTGATGGCTCTGAGATGGTAAAGCAAGACCACATACAAAGATCAAGATTGCGTATAGATACACGCAAATGGATACTTTCAAAACTCAACCCAAAGAAATATTGAGAAAAACTTGATATGACTTCTGGGTGAAAAACTCTGCCAACCCCTATTCTCCCATATGTATCGAATAACCACAGCGACACAAAGAGTCTCGGCGATGTCAAAGAGGATTAGAGCGATACAATGAGGAACAAGTGCCTCCAAGACTATCTCAATTCTTCTCTATTTGATTGCACTTTCCCAATCTGATGAGACACCAAAATTAACAAGTGTAGTAGCTGAATCTCTCCCCCACCTAAAACGAGGTGCGATGAGGGATTTTTTACTGATAATGAAGGAGCATAATTATTTCAAGGATGAACTTTGGAACATATCAAACTCTACATATACTTTCGAGACAGGAAGCGTTATAGAGTTTTTTAGTGCAGACCAGCCAGACAAGCTCCGGTGATCAAGGCGTGACAGACTATTTCTCAATGAGTGCAATAATCTTGCTTTTGACTCCTTTGAGCAGCTGGAAGTACGAACAAAAGAGTTTGTATTTCTCGATTGGAACCCTACCAATGAGTTTTGGTTTTACACCGAAGTAATAAACAAAAGGGATGACGTTGAGCATATAATATTGACTTACAAAGACAATGAGGCTCTTTCTCCAGAGATAGTAGAGGCAATAGAGCAACGCAAGAACCGAAAAGGATGGTGGCAAGTTTATGGAGAGTGACAACTATGAGAGGTAGAAGGGAAAATATACAAGGATTGGAGCATTATTGACGACATACCACACGAAGCACGCCTGGAGGTACGATGACTAGATTTCGGATACACGAACGACCCCACAGCTATTGTAGATGTCTATAAATACAACGGGGGGTATATACTTGATGAACAGTGTTATCAAAAAGGTATGAGCAATAAGCAGATTGCTGACCTCCTAAGTAATCTCGGGCAAACTCTCACGATAGCTGATAGTGCAGAGCCTAAGAGCATAGATGAAATAAGAAGTTATGGTATCACGATACTGCCAGCCGATAAATGACCTGACAGTGTGCGAAACTGAATACAGCTCGTGCAAGACCAGCGTATCAGTGTGACAAAAAGAAGTTTCAATCTAATCAAAGAGTATCGCAATTACCTATGGAAGGTAGACAAAGATTGAAAGGTATTGAATATCCCGGAGGGATGACTCGACCATGCACTCGATGCAATCCGGTATGGAATGTCATCACTTCTCAAGAAGCAACAGCCTAGTTTCGACATGAAACAACTGATACAAAATGAACTCAAAAGAAATCACACCTATTCTGACATAGGAATATAGTTTGCAAGACAAGTTTTTACAATATAATTGATTTTATAGGTGAGAAAATAACGGAAAATCTATTTTCTATACAAAAAACCTATGGTATCAGTTACAAAATCTGTCAGAGATGCTATAACAGCACAGGCAATCCAAGAAATCGAGTTTGCAAGAACGGAAAAACAGCAACATTATGCTCGTTGGCATAAAAATGAAGACTTATACTACAATAAAAAGATAAAGTTAGACTCCGATCGTGCAAATGTGAACCTTAATGAGGCACAATCGTTTGTACAAACCTTTTTATCGAAGATCAACACGCCGTATAACTTCAAGTATCTCAAATGAGAGGAAGCGGATCTCCAAGCTGCTAAAGTAGTCAATGCTCTCAAAGATAAAGACAGTAAGCTCGGAGACTGGAACACTAAAATTACGGATGCACGTACTCAGATGATTATCTACGGTCGATATATCATGGAATATCACGCAGACCAACAAGAGGGCAAATACTGTTCTCATCTCTCAAATGTAGATGTGTATCAATTTCTTATAGACCCAAGTGCTGGATGACAGGATATAGAGCGTGCATATTACATGGGAAGGGGTAATATATTGAAGAGTAAGAAACAAATCAAGGAGGGTGTGAAGAATGGCATTTATCTACGAACAGAAGCGGAACAGCTTTTGTCATGAAGTGGTAACTTTGCAGAACAGACAGAGGAGGATAGAGAAAGTGATAATAGATACATCTCTGTACTCACCCAAGCGAGAGTTCGAGAGAATCCTGATGTCTACAAGTTCTGGGAGTGGTACACTACGTACGAAGGACAAAGGTATTATCTCCTATTATGTGAGACAGGATGAAAAGCAATCAGAGTACAGCCTATTGAAGAAGTTTTTGCAAGTGGGAAGTACCCTTTCTTCACAGTCGCTGCATATCCTGACCTAACTGAATTCTGGACACCTAGCCCACTCGATGGCGTTCGTGACACTATTATCGCAAAGAACGTCACAATCAATCAGATGCTGGACAATGCGGAGGCTATCAACCGACCTATGCGAGCTTTTGATGTATGAGCTGTAGAAAATCCTCTCCTCCTCAAGTTTAGAAAAGATGGGCTCATACCAGTCAAAACAGGTTTCAATGTCCAGCAAGCAATACAATCTCTCCCGGTAATTCCGTTGACGACAAGTCTTCAAGTGTATGACAAGCTCGATGTCATCACGAGTACGCAGTCTGGTGTCACAAATGGTGCTCGATGAAACGCTAACGAGGACAAAGTAGGAATATACGAGGGTAATCAGGCAAACGCAGCGGATCGCTTTGCTCTTATCCAAGATAGTGAGGCACGAGGACAAAAGAGATTTGCTGAACTCTACCTCGCTGGGTTGGATGAACACATGACAGGCAAAGTAGCTATCGAGATGATAGGACTTGACTGAACAGAGTTTACAGAGGTTACTAGAAAGGATATAAAAAGAGGCAAGTCATTTGATATAGTCATCCAAACCGCTGGAAGTGAAGAGACTATGCAGACAACCCTCAAAAGAAACAAACTCACTTTCCTACAATCAAACAAACAAAATCCTCTGCTTAATCAGCAAGTACTTGTAGAGACAGAAGCTCAGATTGTATGATTTAACCCTGACGAAATAAAAGCTATGCTCTCAAAAGACTACGGTGAAGCAGAACTCTATGCAGAGTGTGCAAGAGATATTCAGGACATCATCTCAGGGAAGAAAGTGAAGCCAAACGAGATTGCAAACACCGCATATCTCCAAAAACTCCTTGATTTCATGAGAGACAATGAGGAAAATCTCACAGATGAAAAGATGGGTAGACTGATGATATACTTTGAAGAATTACAACCTATCGTGATGAGAAATATGACAACAAGTATCAATGATACACTTGCCCAAGAGGGGTTGCCATCATTACAAGGACAAGAGATGTGAATGGTAGGGCAAACTATACCTTGACAGCCAGTAGAATGACAGCCAGAATTAACACCACAGCAAGCCCCTGTTGCAAATCCGCAAGAACAAGTACAATACTAATACTATTTTCTAAAATAACGCTATGGAAGAAAAAAAGGAACACTGGAAAGCTAAAGAGAAAAGACTTCGAGAAGAAGCAAATCAAGAATCTCCAGTAGTCACAAATACAGAAGCTCCAAAAAAGTCTAGTAAGACTGAATGGAGTGTAGTCGTAGGTGAAACTGTTATTCACACCTACAAACTCTCTGATTGCGAAGATGCTCATGAAAGAGCTATCAGTCTCGCAGCAAAGAAAAACGGAATTATTATTTAACTTTCATATTATGATAACGGATGAAAAACTGAAAGAGATCGAAAAGAATGTCCCTACTTATGAATTTGTAGAGACAGAAGAGGAAATCATAGTCAAGAAACCTATTGCGAAGATTCGAGAGACAGCTGAAACGTTCACACTCTATGATGTCATGAAATATCTGGAGAAGATGACAAAAGGCATTGCAGACAAAGAAGCAGAGCTTGAATGACTCCGCAAAATGCGTGAGAAGTATCTCGAAGAAGTAAAACTCATTGAGGAAGCTCTCGGAATAGAAAATGCAGAGGGTGACTACATAAAACTCATCGCTTCTGAATTAACTGCTAAAGTAAATGACAAAAACTAAAAATCTCATAAAATCTGCTTTAGAATCTCAAAAAATCTCTACACCATTAACGGATGATGTGGAGATTTTAGCGGATGAGCTTGATAGAATTAAATCTATCAAGAATGTGTGGGATAGTGATGGTGGAAAGGAATTGATAAATATATTACGAGACACATGTGCAGGGTATATGAATAAATTGCGGACTCTTACTGTAGAACCCGATCTCTCGCAAATACTCTGATGTCTGGCTCAATACTTTGCTACCATTGACCTCCTCGCCACTATCCGACAAGTAAGATCACTCGATGAAGTTCAAGAACAACTTGACGAAGCAGTGAAGCGATTGAGAGAATAAGTATATTGTAGCCCCACTCTTCCCGTTATTGGGGTGGGGCTTGAATATATTTATTGACATAGTGAAACGTAATATATAATGTCTATACAAGTCGTGCGAGACTATAAATCGTTATTTACAGCATGGGACAGCTGGGTCGCAAGACGAAAAAGCCTCGTAGCAGTACGTCACACTGTATATACTATGGATGAAAACCAAGTAACTCCGCCTGCGGAAGAAATCGCAACGCAAAAAGGTTCTCTTGAAAGTATTGGTGAAGTAGAAACGACACCAGAAACTAAAAGAGAAGCCGAAACAGTACCACTAGCTTCCTATCTCGCTCTTAAGGACGACTTCAAAGAGCTAAAGAAAGAGCTGAAAGAGCTGAAAAATGCTCCGAAAGCTGAGAGGACAGAATGAGTAGAAGAACTTGCAAGCAAATATGGTGTAGATGAATCATTTATACAAGACATGCTCGCAGTCGCTACCAGACAAGCCTCAAAAGAGATAGAATCAAAGTACGTTCCAGAGATAGAGAACTTGAAAGCTGAGAGGACAAAGGAGTCATTCGATAAGAAATTCGATGCTCTCTATGATTCGGAAGTAAACGCTCTCAAAGAAGAATGATTTGCTATACCGAATGGCGTAGACAAAGAGACTATTAAAGCTCTCGCTATAGCCAATAAGAAAGTCCCCATTCGTGACCTTTTCAAAAAGCTCTATCCACAAGAGCCTCAATCGAGGTTTTCTGCAGAGAACGATACCAGACCTGCTATGGATATTGTCGGAGATGTCGTAGATGTCCACAATCTCTCAAAAGAACAGCAAGCACGAATACTTGCCGATCCAAAAGCTCGTCAAAAATACTTCGATATGCTCGACTGAGTCCGCTAAGAAATTGTTGCCATCTGTAGAGGAAAATAAATAACGGAAAAACTATTTATTTAATCTATTTATATGGCTCTAACCGATTTCAAAACCGATTTTATCAATCGTTACCAAGATCGACTTTTCAAGTCAAATGTTGGTAAAAAGATCGCAAATATGCGATTCCAGGACAATATGCGCTATGGTGACACTGTCACACGCTTTATCCTCGACACTTCTGCAGTTCGTGTCCGTGCGTTTACAAACCTCACAGACCGAACTATCGACCCAATCACAGACAGCGAACAGTCTATGACTATCAATGTCCAGGTTGGTGCAGTATTCCCTATCTCAAACCTTGAGAAGATCCAAGCTGGTCCTCTCAATCCTGCTCTCGAAGCTGGTGCTGATATGGGAAAGAAAGTTGCAAACTACCTTGATGCTATTATCCTCGCTGAAACTCGAAACGCTTACGCTGATTTCGACAATGGTGATCTTACCACAATGACATCATCTGGTACTGGTATTACGCTCAATAGTACTACTGTTCCACAGCTTGTCACTCGTGCTAATGCTAAGCTCACAGCAAACAACGCTCCTATGACTGCTGTTTGTTGGGTACTTGACCCTTACGCTGTAGCTGACATTGCTCAGTATCCTATCGGAAAAGATATTACTAATGAGAATACTGTCTTCAAAAATGGTTTCTCTGGTAACATCTATGGTTCTGAAGTATACTCTTCAAACAACCTCACTTCTGAGCTTGTTCTTACTGGTACTGGTACTTTCTCAAATGCAGAAACTGTCACTATTGGTACAATCGTATTTACTGCTGTGTCATCTATTGGTGCTACACCTGGTAACTTCCTCATTGGTGCTAACCTCGCAGCTTCTCTGACAAATCTTACAGCTCTTCTTAATGCTCCTGCTACCACAAATTCGACTCAAGTCGCTCTTTCTGCTGCGGATCAAATCAAGCTCGTAGATACGTATGGAATTGGCAGTACTCACCCAAATGGTGTTGCTGTCGTAGCTACCGCTACAACTGTGACTATCGTTGGTATCGGTTCTGGTCGTCTTGCTGCTACTGAAACTGCTGCTAATGCTTCATTTACTAAGAATGTTATTCATTCTTACTATGGGCAAAAAGGCGCAATTGATGTTGCTGTACAAGTACAACCTGATCTCGAAATGAGAGAAGAGCCAAAACAGAGAACAACAAATGTTTTCTGTGATGTTGTTGCTGCTGTGAAAACTTTCACAGATGGTTCACAATATTTCTTGGATGTTCTTATCAATGCTTAATGTATCGTTTAGCCCCATCCGCAAAAGGTGGGGCTTATAGGATAAATTAACCTTAACATTATGACCACATCCGACATCATAGCTCGATTCCAGCTCCAAGTGGATGATAATAGCGAATTATCAAGCGATGAGGAGCTTGCTCTTGCTAACCAAGTCTATAGAGAGATAGCAAATGACCGTGCATGGGAGTGGCTAAAAACAGAATGAACGGGGACTATGAGTACAAGTGTGCCTTATATAACGCTCCCTGCTGATTTCAAAATGCTTTCTCCAAATTATTCTGGGGATGCTTATTGGTGAGCAACACTCGGAACGAATGTAGGCAATAACTCTATCATCTATGTTGGTGATGATTACGAAGTATACCGTGTAATAAACTTTGCAAATAGGAGAGAATACCGTGACTACAGCAATGTAGCCTATATAGATGTTCCAAATCAAAGACTCGTATTCACAAAACAGCCCACAGAAGCAAAAAGTGTTTCCTTTGACTATATCAAGCGACCTGCAACACTCACTCTCGGGACTAGTCCTCTTTTCAATGAAGCGTACCATGAAGTAATTGCGTACTGAATGGCAGCAAAAATAGATGCTATGATACTCATAAATAAAAACGAAAGCTACGCAAGAGAGAATCAAGGCACATATCTGTCACTCTTACAACAAATGCAACAGGAAGATGCCTATTTAAAACTTAACCAATGCTAAATGGCTGAGAAAAATATGACATGACTTGGGCTTGGAGTCTGGACAATACCTGCTGACGCAGAAAAAATACCTCCACAATCTTCAAGAGATAGTCTCAATTGGATTTCTACTGACGGAGCTATAGAGTTATGTCGTGGACAATTGCTTATAGGTGCGGAAGAGACAGCAAATGGAAGTGTACAAGGTCATTGATTCGGGTATAAAGCTGACTGAACAGCAGTACAATTTAGGAAAATAAATACAAAGATACAATACTATAATTCTACCACGAGTTTATGGGTAGATGTAGTTACTGGTCTTACGAGTGGTGCGGAATATACATTTTCAAACTATCAAAGCCTGGCAGGGACTTTTGTGTATGTCACAGGGGCAGATGGAATATATAAAATACACGTAGCAAATCCTGGTAGCTACACAAGCATGTACGATAGCACAAAGAATTTCAAAGCAAAAAGTATCATCACTACAGGGCGTATGCTTATGTGGGACTTGCCAAATGATAAAACAGGACTTTATGGGAGTTATATAGATGCACAGGACAGTACAGTATATACGACTGTTTCTGGTGAAGTGATTGCAGATACAGCCTCTGGTACGCTTGCTTTCAAATGAGGAGGTGCGACTCGCACATGTTTTGGTGTGACTATCACCGATACATCGAGTGGTGAAGTATTTACTGACAACTACAATTGAGTTTTGACGGGTTCATTATGAGGTACTGGTACTATAAATTATACCACGTGAGCTTTTACTACATCACAATCTGGCTGAGGTACTGCAACGTATCAATGGGAAGACTCAAACGATAATGGGATCACAGATTTCACAAAATCTTCTCCACGACAAGCATGAGAGGGGTTTGTATTCCGACAGGATGAAGGTGGCGACGCAATACAATCAGTACATGTATATAATTGATCATATTATTCTATAAAAAAACGTAGTGTTTATATACTCACGCTTACAAATGACGATACGAATGCTACAAATGAGGTATTTAGGACAAATATAGGTGTTGCATACTGGAGAAGTTCCACCCCTACAGGTACAGGCATCGTTTTTATGGATACAGCGAATGTAGAAAAGCCACAACTGACAATACTCCGCCCGAATGCCATTGGGGATCAACTAGAACCTTATACACTCGCACAACAATTTGATTTTTCTGGCTATGATTGGTCTGAATGTTCAATGTCTACATATGGGGAATTTATCGTATTTTCTGGTAAAACACAAGATGCTGACAGTAATGATAGACTCTTTCTCTATAACTATCGAAGAAAGACAATAGATATACTTTCATACCCTGCACAAACACTCGTACAGAACGAGGGAAGACTCTACGTATGAGATACAACGACAGAAAATGTCTACGAAATACTAACATGATTTGATGATGATGATTCTCTCATAGAAAACTACTGGATCAGTGGAGACGATCTTTTCGGTACTAATAACCTCAAAAAGAGCAAAAGAATACGGATAAAAGGCATAATTACACCGGAGCAGCAAATACAGGTATATTTCTCGCCTGATGGAAGTGAATTTACACTCATAGGAACTGTACGAGGCGATGGAAGCTACGTAGACTATGCGAATAATTATACAATAGGCTCTAGCGGTATAGGCTCTAGCGTACTCGGAGGAGAGACGAGCTATGTAGATGGAAGTTTTTATCTCTGTGAACTCAAAATATCACAGACAAAATATAGAAAGAGGGCGATCAAGTTCGTTGCGACTTGAATCGGGTATGTTTCGATTGATATGTACTGAGAAAACAAAATGCAAATGTTCCAAAATAGGCTTCCATCTCGCTACAGATCAAAACAAAATGTATCTCTTGATTGAACACAAGCTGATCAATAATTTTTTTCTTTTTTTACAATTATTTTTATAATAAACATATATGGCAAATTTGGGTAAAATAATCGCAGATTTCTCTACAACTCTTAATCTAAAAGTTGCTGTATGAGCAACATCTGCAACTCTCGATAGTGCTACAGATGATGATTGAGTATCGCTACCAGCGTGAACGTACTTCTTTACAATTGACGCTAATAATTCAAGCAAGGAGTATATAAAATGTACTCTATCCGGCACCGCAATTTCATCTATTCAGTCGTATTCTAGGCAAGGGGCTTTGACAACAGGATTTGCCCGCACACACAGAAAAGGTGCCATTGTAAAAATGACAGACTTTGGTGTGATCAAGAATATGATAGATATGCTCGATGACACTACACCAGCTGATCTCACTGTCACAGATTTGGATTTCACTGGCACTACAACAGGAGGCCTCAAAGTAAAAAGCCTCACGACTGTACAAAGGGATGCAATCACACCTGCAAACGGACAGATAATCTATAACACTACCGCAGGAGAGTTTCAGATATATCAAGGTGGTGCGTGGTCTACAATGTCAAGCGGTAGCACACAACCTAACGCCTCTACAACTGTCGCAGGTAAGGTGGAAGAAGCTACAAGTGCCGAATCAATTGCAGGCACAGTAGTTGGATGAACTGGAGCAGACTTGTTTGTCACCCCTCTCGATATAGCAAAGAACACTCAAAGTGGTACTTTCATCTACGGTACAGACGTATGAGGCGATGATACGTATGTCGTAGCTCTTACTCCTGCAATGACTACTTATACAAATGGCTCACGACCTGAATTTACTCCAAGCACGACCAATACTTGAGCTTGTACAGTAGATTTTTGAGCTGGTGTACTCAATATCAAGACAAAGGATGGTAACGACCCACAATCAGGAGTAATTAGAGCAGGAAAACCAGTTACAGGTACTATACTATCAGGGCAATATATCCTCGATAGTGAAGATTTTGCTACTACTTCTAATCCATGAGTTTCTGAACTTGCTACAAGTGCTGAGACCATTGCCTGATCTGATACTACTCGTGTTATAACTCCAGCAGGGCTTTCCGCTCTTTCTCCCGTAAGAAAGATTTATGCGGACATAGTCCCTGCTGGTACAAGTGTTACTACTAACACCACCACAACACTGTACACAACTACAATTGATGCTAATACGTTTTCAGCTGACTCTAAAATGATTATTCACGTTGATTGTGCTAATAATGCGTGATCTGCATGATCTGCAACGCTTAACGTAAAATTTGGTTGAGTTACTTTGTTTTCTTTTTCTGGGCTTTCTCTTTCGGCAAGTATTACCGATTGGGAATTTAATGCACACGTAACTTTTAATAGTGCTTCTGGTGATTGTAACGTGGTTGCAAAACTTCTATCGCCTACAGCTGTGACAACGTCATCATCGAGAAACCTTGCCACTGCTTCTCTAGCTTCCAACCAAACATTCTTAATCGAAGTCGTCACTACTTCTATTAGTGGTGGAGCGGCATTCATTTATTACGAATCTTCATTATTAAAAGCATAATTATGTCCACACAAGCAGAAATAAAAGCAAAACAAGATGCCATACGTGCTAGGAATGTCAATGCACGAGCACAGGGAAACCAGACATGACTTGGTAATGCTACTGTCATTTGACCAAGTTGAACTACCACATGAGGGTCTACATGAGGTGTTACATGAGGAAGTGCACCTACAGGAACACAAACAGGATGACCTCTCCCATGAAGTGTAGAATCTCTTTTCGCAGGCATAGGCGATGAAACAGAGGCACAGAAATTTGAGAGAGAAATGTCACAAAGAGCATTCAGTGACTACAACGCACCTATTGATGAAGAAACAATAAGGGCAAACAAACTCGCTGAATTTCAAGCACAAATAGACGCTACAAAATCAGTGTACGCTGATAAACTGAACCAGGCGAGGGTACAATGACAAGGGAGACTATGAAGTGGAAGGGCATTACAAGCACGATCTTGACTACTCGGTAGTGATTTTTGACAAGCACAAACGCAAACCATACAAGGATACAACACAGAAATAGAGAATATGATACAAGCAGAAGAAAACGCTAGATTGCAAGCTATACTTTGAGAGGCTAGATCAGGTGCAGCAGAAGAGATAGCTGCAAAGAGGGCAGCCAAAGAAGCAGGAGGCAAGGCGTATCTTGAATTTCTACAAAATCAGACAGCCTACAAGACGGATAGAACAAGAAAGGCAGCCATTGCCCTCCTACAAAATAATCTCACACCGGATAAAATCACCGATGAACAGCTCAAACAATATAATATTTCTCGTGCTGACCTCACTATGATGTATAATGAGGGTAAAACACAGCTCGATGCACAGAAAGCACAAGCGGAAGCAGAAAAAGCTAAAGCAGAACTAGAGGCACGAAAAACAGAAGCAGAAATTGCATACAAAGAAGCACAGACAATCGCTGAATGACTCAAAAATAATGAACTCTACGAAGTAGGTGGGAAGGTGTATGAAAGAGGGACAAATAGATATATTGCTGATGCAAGAAGTGTACAACAATCTCTTTCTAGTGGTGGTTGATTTTCTTCTTCTGCACCAGCTTGAGGCTTTAGAACGGATCGACACAACAATCCTACAGCTATGACTACTGACGTAGCTCGTTCTCTTGGGCTTGTAGAAGGAGTAGATTATACACGAGGTGATGCTTTCCCAGACAATCCTAACCTATTTACAGCACGATTAAATGGAGATCCTATACAAACGACTATAAAAGCTCTCGACCTCGCCGCACAAGACCCAAATAAGAGTGCGTTTAGGACTCAGTGAGGACAACCACGTTGGACATACATAGATATGACAGACGAACAATGGAATGCTATGACTCCTGAACAGAAAACGGCGACTATTACAACAATGTACAAAAATGAGGGAGGTACTGGGGCATTAGTAGGAGGTTGATGAGGATGACAAAGTGGGGTAGAAATATCCATGCAGCCTGCTTTCAAAAACCTAAGAGCTAAAGAGCAGACACAGGCGGTTTCACTTGATAATCTTGTACGAGAGCTCAACAAATACAGAGAAATAATACAGAACGCAAATATAGGAAAAGGTGGGGTAGAACTCGTATGAGTTAACGCAGGTCTCATAGAATCTCAGCTCAATGCTCTTCTTTTTGCGGCTGCACAGGCAGAAGGAACAGGAGCATTGCAAGCAGCAGATAGACAAGTATTAGAAAAAGTTATTCCTAATCCGACAACACTTACAGGAGCATTTACGAGCTTGAAATCTTGAGGACTTGAAGGTGTATATTCTAAAATAGATAATCAAATACGAAAGTATGAAGAAAACTTAAAAAGTCTATGACTTTCTACATCCTATGTAAGACCGAATACTCCACCGCCAAGCACACCAACAACAGGCAATACATGGACATCACCAACAGGTAAAACTTATAACTTCTAAATATGGCTGACGAAACTTATCAAATACCATCTTCGTTTGCCTGAGGCATAAATCAGGCTTCTTCGGCTCTTTGACAGGGGAATATACCTCAATTAACTACATCACCTTTTACGAGTCAAACAAATGTATCACAGCCTATACTCCCACAGAAAAAAACTGTCGTACCAACAAAGCCACAAAAAAAAGAACTATTAACTCTCGATGAAAAGAAAAGAAGGGTTATTTTGTTAGAGCAACAATGAGCAACACAACAAGAAATACAAGCGTATTTGGACACCCTAAAGGAATCCGAACAGAATACCATTGAGAAAAAAGGGTACAATCCCATAGAAACTGCAAAAGAAAACTTAAAATGAATTAAAGATTTTTATGCAGGTGTATATGGTTCCGTGCCAAAACAATTGGGTAATATAGTGAAATTTGGTACTGACGTATTATGAAATGTACCATGATTTCAACCTATAAAAGAATATGGTAAAAAGGCACAGGAATTGTGAAACTTATGACAGGAATTAGTACTTTTGTGATCTGGTGCTAAGGACACGCTTGCAAGTAAAGTTTGAGGATTCACTGGAGAAGTTGTATGAGGAATTTATGGGGGTTGAGCTTTAACAAAATGAGCTTCATTATTACCAAAAGCATGAGTAATTGCACAAAAATTACCATTTTTAACAAAAGTAGCCAAATGAGCTACAGAAGGTCTAGGTTTTGATATTGTGAGCCAATGAGAAGCATGAGCAGGTACTGCAATAGGTGGTGCCCTACCTTTTGTTTGAGCTACATTTAATAAAGCAAAAGAATTATTAACTTCTAAACTGCCTAAATCTTTTATTGCTCGATGAATGGCAACACCTAGTGCGTTAAAAAATGCTAGTGAAAGATTATCAAGACTTGCTGATGATGGGATAATAGATATAAATAAGGCTCCTGAGTGGATGTTAAAAAAATGATTACAGGGCAGTAAGTCACAAATACAAAAACAACTAACCACAATTATACAGGATAGCGGTAAGAAGAAAGCAGGATTGCTTGCGTCTGGTAATCCGCTTACAAATGTGAAACAAGTACAAGACTTGCAACAGGGGTTATGAGAAGTATTGTCAAATTTTGCTAAAGTAACAAAGAAATGAGAAGTAATTCCTACTGCGTGAAATAAGGAGATAGTTGGTGAGATTGTAGCATTCATAAATAACATGACTCCTACACCAGCAGAATTTGAGCGTGCTAGGTCTCTACTTGGTAATATGGGTATATTCACTAAAAGTGGTGCATTGGCTGACTCTGCACAAAAAGAAGGATTGCAAAAGATATGGATACAAGCATCTAAATACCTAGACGATACTTTCCCTTGATTCCGAGAAATAAATAAAGATATAGAAGTTGCAAACGCTCTTGGCAAAGCAATATGACTAAAAGAGGCACAAGATAGTGTTAGAAATCTTTTAACACTTACAAATCTTTGAATGGGTGGAATTTGAGCAAGCTACTGATATGCAAAAGAGGGAAATTTACAAGGGGCATTAACATACTGATTGGGTGCATTATGAGCTAGGTATATATTAAATAACCCCGCTGTATTAACTCGTCTTGCACAATGATTATCAGGCAAAAAACTTAAAACAACCCTCGACGTCATACAAAAGGCAGGGGAAAGCAAAGCTATGACACCTCTAATATCTAAACCCTTTCAAGATGAATAATATAGTCTGATACACCGCAATGTTTCTATCGTTTGTCTTGTTCGTATTTATGGTGGTGTGATTTTTCATAAATCCACTAATAAGTATATTTTTTGCAGTACTGCTGAGATATTCTATAATTGTTTGGTGAAATTCCGAAAAAATATAATATGCCTCCTCTCCCCCCACAAGATCCAAACGCTCCACACCCACTCGAATCTCTCCAAGAAGCGATGATTATACAGTGAGAGGAAATAAAAGCTATTTGAGATGAGACAAATACTCTCCTGGAAGCGATAGCACTACAAACGAAAGAAAACAACGTAGACACGCTTTTGGAAGCTCAAATAGAGAATGATAACCAGAACACAGAAAAACTCGAAACAGCTATTAAAGAATCGAAAATGAACATAGAAATAGAGTGAGCCGAGATGGCAACACTCAAAGGGGATAAGGGTGAGAAATGAGACAAATGAGATAAGGGTGAAGATTGAAGGGTAGAAATAGTCCTCGAAGACGGACAGATGGTAGAAAAGGAGGGAAAAATCACTATAAAAGGGATTAAATGAGATAAGGGTGATACAGGTCATATGTGACCAGAGTGAAAAATATGACCTATGTGACCACAATGACTTACGTGAGAGAGATGACCTATGTGACTCCCCGGTGGAAATGGAAAAAATGGCAAAGACGGAAAAAATGGCAAGGATGGCTCACCAGACACTCCAAAACAAATAAAGAATAAACTTGAATCCCTAGAATGAGAAGAGAGGCTTGATATTAAGGCTATCAAAGGCGTAAAAGACTTTCAGAAGCAAATAGACAAACTTTCTGTAATAGGAAGTAATGCTCAGATGTATAGTGTTTGAGGCACAAAAGTTAGTGAAAATGGACATAGTCTCAATTTGATTGCTGGCAATAATGTGACTATCACAGGATCTCCAACAAGTAATGGTGTTGATATAACTATATCTAGCACATGAGGGGGTGGATGATCCCCTGGATGAAGTGACACGCAGGTACAATTCAATGATGGTGGGAGTTTTTGATGAGATAATGCCTTCTTGTGGGATAAAACAACAAACACACTAACCCTATGACAATGAACAAACTCAGGGCAGATTGCTTTGCCTTATGGGTGAGGTATTGATGATATAAATGGTAATTCTGGTATAAATTTTGACAGTGGTGAGGTCAATTTATATACAGAATGATGAGGATCCTATGTAAAAATATCAGACAACTCGCTAGGAGTGTCTGCCAGCATGGCTGTCTCAAGCCTGACAACAGACAGAATATTTACTTTCCCCGACAGTGCGGGTATTATCGCTCTACAAAACACAGTACCATACATCATACCTATTGCTTGTAGTGATGAGACTACTGATCTGACAACATGAGCCGCTAAAGTAACCTTTAGAATGCCAAAGGCAATGACTTTAACAGCTGTACGAGCGAGTGTAAATACTGCACCTACTGGATCTACACTTGTCGTAGATATAAATGAATGAGGCTCAACAATATTGTCTACTAAGCTCTCGATAGATATAGGCGAAAAAACATCCACAACGGCAGCTGCCCCAGCTGTCATATCAGACACTGCACTTGCTGATGATGCTGAAATAACCGTAGATATAGACCAAATAGGCTCTACAATAGCTGGAAAATGACTCAAAGTGTATCTTATCTGAACTTATACATAATGCTCAACACTTTTATCCAACATACAAAACTTCCATATTTTAAAGATGGTATTTCTGTTTGAAATTTCTCAAATTCTGCAAATTGGCAAGAGCTTTCAGGAATGGCAACGCCAACAAATCCAGCGAATAAGGATTATATTTGGGTTGTGTCGGATTCACCAGCAAACATGCTTGCGTGCGTGTCTAAAGCTGATGCAGTCAATCGTTGAGTATGGACATTACAAGGTGTGTCTATTTCTTCTCCATCTGATTGGGAAGATCTTACATCGTGCCGAGTCAATGGCATATCATATCTCTACGTAGCAGATTTTGGTGACAATCCAAATACTCGTACTACTATCAATATCCATCGTGCAGTTGAGCCAAATATTACATGATCAGATTGAACTATTACATCTGGGAATATACACACAATAGTATGTCAGTTTCCGGGGTGATGATCGGCTCCTACGCATAAAGACTGTGAGTGTCTGATTGCTGATCCATCTAATGGTGATCTCTACTTTATAACTAAACGAGAATCTATACCGGGAGTATACTATCTAGCACATCAATCTACATATTCAGGTACTCAGACACTCACATATTTGGGGAAGATGTATGATATACCTGATGTTACCACTGTTCCTCTTGGTGCTACTGCGTGTAACGTGGTTGGAGGCTGTATCTCAAGAGATGGTAAGGAGATAATGATTAAAAACTATGACAAGATATTTTATTTTTCACGACCAAATCTAGCAACATCCATATATACAACTCTTACACAAACACCCATAGAGTGTTCGTATGTAGGTGGAGGATCAGTCACTCCAGCAAAATCGCACCCCTCACAAGAACCACAGGGAGAGGCAGTATGCTTTGATTACGAAGATCAAAACTACTATACATGTTCTGAATACCTCACGAGTGAGTGATCCAGTGCATCACAATACCCATTATTTATGTACGAGCGGGTTTCTAAACAGCCTACATCTATAACGTTTCAGGATGGAGTGTCCCCTACAGGTGCATATGCGTGAACACTGGATACATATATCTGGGATACTAACCCGAATACAAATTACTGAACGGATACATCTATGGTTGTTGATACTGCTATTGGGGTTGAAACAGATCAACGCAAATCCCTACTTTATTTTGATATTTCTTCGATACCTACTACTGCAAAAGTCGTATCAGCTCGTCTTGATCTTTATATAAATACAGAATGACAAGGATGGAAATTTCATAAAATGTTAGTACCATGGAATGAGTCGTCTACTTATAACTCATTGAGCGGATGAATAGACAACGATTGAATTGATGCGAGTGTCGCTGCTGACTGTATAAATGGTATAAATCTGAATGGTATAACGGGTACTGTGCGAAACAATATGAACCTCGCCACTATACAGGATTGGATAACTAACCCCAGCAACAACAAAGGATGGATGATAGAAATGCAAAGTTCTGCAACGGGCGATGGGATACAGTTTGACACGAGACAGAGCGTAACTGCGAGCAGAAGACCAAAACTTATAATAACATACGTATAATATGGCAGAACTAAAAATAAAAGTCCAATGAATAGAGGAAATAAAACCTGAAATCCAAAAGAATACAGAGGTATGAGAAAAAATGCTGGATTTTCTTGACAAAATGAAGGGGGATAAGTGAGACAAGGGGGACAAGTGAGACACAGGTGAAAAAGGGGACAAGTGAGACAAGGGTGACATTGGTGATACGTGACCAGTTTGACCAAAATGAGAAAAGTGAGACGCAGGAAAAGACGGCATTGACGGGAAAGATGGGAAAGACTGAAAAGATGGCAAAAAATGACCTAAGTGAGACGATTGAAGCCCTGACACACCAAAACAAATAAAAGATAAATTGGAAAGCCTTGAGGGTACAAAGAGACTAGATATAAGTGCTATAAAATGAGTGGAGAAATTGCAGAAACAAATTGATCATATTTCTGCGTTTGGCAGCAATGCTCAGACATACAAAGTAAGTGGAGCTGTTGTATCCAGCAATGCTCATTCTCTTAACATAAAAGCAGGGAGCAATATTACACTTTCTTGAACAACAACTGCAGATGGTGCTGATATTACCATAAACGCTATATGAGACTGAACCTGAACAGTCACCTCTGTAGCCACTGACTCCACCCTTACTGGGTGACCTATCACCACGACAGGAACTCTTTGAATAAACCTCTCCAACGAAAACACATGGACAGTAGGGCAGGTATTCAATGATCCAGATGTAACGTACACTCCAGTTGCTCCTGTAACTGCGAATATTAACTTTGTAGCAAATCCTTCTGGGTTTCTTGCTAGCGGTATATCATACCAATATTACATCTATTCATACTATTTTGACGGTAGTAGCTACGCTTATGACCCTACAGGCGTTTTTGTTTCTTCTATCGACCCAAATGATGCACAATACTATGATGTACAACCAAACTGGTCTGTTGGTACAGATGCCAATGGATATATAATTTTAGATTTTCTTAATGGAAACTGGCTCGATGTAGGTAATGTGACAACGTATACAATTACCCCTTCAACACCTTGGAATAATTCAGGTAGTTTTCCCGCCCTAACACCAAATAGCATAGTAAACGCTGGACACCCTGTATGGACAAATAAATCTCAAGACTGGGGTAATACTAACTTTAATGCGGTTAGTATGGGGCTATCTGGCTCAAATCACCTACAGCTTAGGTGGCTATACGCTGGCGGTTCTGGTTCGGGTGCACTTAGGTTTGAAAGCGATGACGGAAACTTGAGGGAAATCAATGCAAATATCTATGGGGATAACGCTTACTTTTTAAACTCGGTAACAAGTGGGGCAATCTCTGGTTATGTGTATCCTACAACTTTAAGCCAAAATTTGATAGCTTTTGGTGCTGCTGGTGGATATGTAACAGGTGATGCAAAATTTTCTTTCAACACTTCTACTAACAGAATGTTGATTGCTAACTCTGGCATTACAGCACAATCACAATTACACTTACACCAAAGCGGTGCAACAGCACTTGAGATACGACTTACCAATTCTGCCTCTTGACCTACCGCATCAGATGGTTTTCAGGTGGGTATAACCTCTACAGGAGTTGCAGAAATCAGACAAAGAGAAAATCAATCGATCACAGTCTACGTCAACAACTCTCTCCGTAGCACATGGGCTACAGGAGGAGAAGGGCAATTTATCCACGATGGAAGTATCGTACACACAAGGTCTTCGCTCGCTACTACAGATGCCTATGGTATCCGTTCTGAAAATCAAGCATCTGCTACGGCAGGTGTCCCAGCACAGCAGCCTCCTTTATGGACACAAATGGGACACGTATGGGATACTGGTGCGGTAGCTACTCGTGTAATAGGTTTTAGCGTAGGACAAACATACACATCAGGAAATCCTTGATCTGGCGTTCTACGCTGGGGTTATCAATATAACACGTCTGGGAGCTTTGTAGCGACTGGATTTAGTACTTTGATGAACCTTTCCTCTACTGGTAATCTCGGTATTGGAACAGGTAATACCGTTGCAACAGCAAGACTTCAAGTCAACAATAGCTCTAGTGCAACGAATCTGTCCGTATCAAACTCTCTTACTGGCAGCTCCTTTGTCGGGATAAACCTTGCGACAGGCAATAAGTCATGGACTATCTTTAATTCAAATTCGGGAGTCACGAATGCTCTATGATTTTTTGACGTAAACAACGGAGTTTACCGCATGAATATTGAGGGAACGAATGGAAACGTTTTTATTGGTACTGGCACGACTGCGGCATCCGTTAAATTACAAGTTTCTAGCTCATCAGCAGAAGTGGCACGCTTCGTACGTGACTCTGGAAATAATGCAGCGGTTTGATTTAACAATAGCAACGGTACGGTGTATATTTGAAACACCTCAGCTTGAAATGTATTCTCGATTGGTTCAACAGCAGATGTAACAGCAGATTGGAGATTTAAGGTGAGTAATGCTGGTCTAGTCAGTGTGTATGATGGCGGAAATATTGCACTCGGTACAACTACAGGTACTAAAATTGGTACAGCAACAACTCAAAAACTTGCTTTTTGGGACGCTACACCAATTGTGCAACCTACAACTTCAGTAGCAAGTGCAACATTTGCAAGCCCTTGAGCTGGTACGAATTTAAAATCAGATGATACATTTGATGGGTATACGTTAGCCCAAGTAGTAAAAGCTCTCAGAAATACAGGTTTACTCGCTTAATTTTTAATTTTATTTTATGCCATCACCTACAGTGAACATCACAGTCACTAAAACCTACACCCTCAAACAATCTGAGATTGATGCTTTCTTGAGCCTCAAAGGATTCCCTCTCGATAAGCCAGTATACGATTGATCAGGCAATCCTATTTACGAAGAAGACGGTACGCCAATCACAGAGCCTATGACACAAGAGGAATTTATGGCAGAAATTGAGAAAATGCAAATGTCCTGACCAGTTGTAATAGACGCAACCGCTAGACTCGAAGAGCTCTACGGTAAACTCAACTACAACGCAAAGGAAATGAACGACTATATCATGAACAATCTCACAGTCTCTGTTGTGATTGAATAATTTATTTCTATAATAAGGCTACTTATTTTTTACTTTTTCTTATGCTTTTACTCAAAAAAGAAGATCGTGACTCAATCTGTAATTTCCTTTCTGGACTTATCGTGCCTGCACAAACAGGACAAAGTGTCATGGCAATAGTTGATCTTCTTTGAAGCCTAAAAGAGCAAGAAGTAACTCCTACAGAAGCAAAAAATGACTAAAATTAAAATCCACTTCTATCGCTGAACACGTCTTTTTTCGAAACTCATCCAATGGAGGACATTTTCAGAGTTTTCACACTGTTCGATAGAAATAAATGGATTTATATACGAGTCAAAAGAGTTTAGAGGTGTTATCAAAACAAAACCACGAAATACACCCCCTACAAGCCTCAAAAAGACTCTCACCTATGATATACCACCTGAGAAGGCTAAAAAGGTGCTAGAGTACCTAGAAAATCAATTGTGATGCGGTTATGATTATTTAGGTCTTTTGAGCTTCTTTGGAATACCAAAAAGGAAGAAAAACAATAAGAGACTATGGTGTTCAGAATATGCAGAGCAAGCAACCTATTTGGCAGGCATTACTAAGAAAACTAATTTCCCTGTATCGCCTTGACCACTTTTTTTACTTTGTAAATAAATATGGCAGAAGTTATTTCTTTATCTGAAAGAATGGTAAAACTCGAAACACAACTCGACAATATAAACACAAATTTAACTGAGTTGAAGACAATTGTTGTTCAGAATAATTCTGATGCGGAAGATAAATACGCCTCAAAACAGGTGGAGAATATAGTATATTGAATGGTGGGGATTATTTTATTGGCTTTTATAGGCTCTCTCGTTACTATCGCTTTCAAAAAGAAACAATAATGAACTATAAATTACTAACATACTTTTTCGCATTCTGAATAGCTATAAATGCAGTGATAGCTGTGGTTATGTTTACACGGCATGACATCTTGGCATTCATAATGGGTTTCCTTTTTTCATCTATCGTTATAATAGATATGTGACTAGTGGTGCTTTTTAATAAACTAGCACACAAAGACAAGGAGGCATCTTTTGAACAAAAATTCCTCACTGTAGGGAATATATCAGCTCTTGTCTCTGGCTCTGTATTTCTTTATTTCCTTTTTCTCCTATGGGTAAGTTAATTGATAAAATACAAGAAAAACACCTTGTCTTGATTCTCATTTTTACATTCATGCTCTTGATGAGTGCATTTGTTTGATATGTTATCTATCAACTACAAGCGATCAGAGACGAATGAAAACACAACATAGAGACTGCTCTCATCGAGTTTTATGATAAGTACGAATTATCAGTAGATTGTAACAAATAATTATTATGAAAGTCAAAGTACAACCTAAAAAAGATGCGAAATGAAAAGGAAAAATGGTAATAAAATCAAAACCTCCAATGAAGGGTAAAAGATCTCGTTATCCAGCCTAGTATGTACTCATTCAGAAAATCCACAACCTCTCTTATCGTCCTCATGCTTGCCATGGCAGTGACTATGATGGGGTTGTGGGCTTTTTACAAAACAGGGGAAGTGATAGATATATTCAATACTTTAGTCTCTGCATTCGTTTGAGCGTATTTGCAGCGCTCTATAACCAATAAATCAGATGGATGAAACCAATGAAATTGAGCTTGAAGTTAATTCTTGTATAGATGTCCCAGATGACCGAGATTATCTATTTGAAGAAGTGTTCGGATCAGAACAGAAAGAGTTAGACTATGTTAACTGGAACAATACAAAAATATACAACCAGACTGAAAAAAACACTCCGAGTACATTATACGCTTGCACATGCTATAGTGCGACCCATTGTGTAAACGAGGGGAATTTTTTAGAGATAGGTGTAGAAGACAATATTGATCCAGTAAGAATCTGGAAAATAGCCCTGGAAAGGGGAGCTAAAATTGACTCGGGTTGGTCTCTGCAAGGATCGCAAAAAATCATGCGTGATCTAGGATATACGAGCGGACATACCCGATGTAATAATTTAAGCGACGTAAAATCAGCCCTAGCACGCAGGCAACTCATCCAAACAGGGAGCAAGTCCATAGACTGGAAAAAAACACGAGAAAACGCAAATATAGCGGTAAGAGGTGAGTCATATGGTCATGCGTTTATAGTTCAGTGACACGACAACAAGAAAAAGCACCTGATATGTAGAAACTCAGAATGAGAAGAAAAATACGACAATGGTCTTTTCTATGTAAAGTACGATGACTTTGACATACTGTATTCGTGTTATGCTTATGTAGACTCAGACAGTAAAGAAATAATCGAAAAAGAGCAAGAGAAGAGAAGGCTAGCAGAGGCTGTGAAAAAGTGAATTTGGAACTGACAAAGACCCAATGATCTGCTCACAAGATTTGAAGCCTCAGCAATAGCTATCCGAATTGGCACAAAAATAGACATCTGGAATGGCAAAGATGGACAAAAGCCAGTATTAACAAGGGAGCTTGTAGCTATGCTAGAGAGAGCTACTGGAAAGAAGTTTTCATTTGTTATAAAAGATCTCGAAAAGACAATCACTCGCAAGAATGGTGTTTTACTTGCTGTCCGCATTTAATATGAACCCCCGCCAACTCTACTACGAAGAAAACAATATCCGTACTCAAGTAAATGAGTATTGATTTGCAAACCAAGAGTGAGTACTCTATAATCACGCTGTATGAAAAAACTGAACGAGTCACTGAGGAAACAGGCAATGAGAATGTACGAAGCATGGATGAGGTGAGGCTGAAAGGATCACGATTGGGTAGTAAATGAGATAGCAAGCGTTTTACAGGTTCCAAAATCATCACTTTCTAAACTATGGAAAACCAAGAACCACCAGTAGAGAACAACTTTTTACACATACAAGCTCAGATGTCTCGAGCCTTGAAAGCCTGAGTTTATTGACAACACCAACACGTTGTGAGAAAAAACAAAAAAAAGATTATTCGCTATATTTTACCCCGAACATGACAAAAGCACCAGCAATCCTCATAGACATCAAAAATAGGCTTGTCCGTTGAGAGCCTATTTCTTGGATAGCTCAATACTATTGAGTCAAAGAAGATCAGATCAGAAAAATATTCAAGCTCAATAAGTAGCTTGCTTTTCTCTTTGTAGTAATATAATTATCTAGCATCACGATGCGTTATTTTCGTAAAGAAAATAAGAAATAACCACTAGAACCCTTCGGGGTTCTTTTGGTGTTCAAAATATGTATTCAGGTTTTTCCACATAAATAATGGATATTTGCAAATAAAAAAAAGATAGCGTACTATATGAGTACCTTATTTCTTTATTCTTTTTTATGTTTACCAGAAAGCCCACCGTACCATATGTACGCAAGACACGTGAGGAGCTTCACAGAGAGTTTGTACAGTTTCGTAGAGACTCTATAGCATATATGCTCTACGCTTTGTTTATATTCGCTCTATTCATTACTTGTGCTATAGTCGAGGCAATGAAACCTACAGATCTCGAAGTCCTACACTCAGAAATATGCGAATTTAATGAAAAAAGCCCTCTCTGTAAAGATTTCACACTTTTAGAACGTATAGATAGCATAGCGAGTCCAAAATGAGTCCCTACACGTCTTGTAGTGGGTGTAATGAATGCTGAAAGCTCATTGATGACAAACTATAACAAGCCAGCATGTTCTGAATATCATAATCACTGGGGTCTCAAATGAAAAAAATATGATGATTGACGTGTCGAAATGTACGCCGTGAATAGAAAGAAGCCCGACAAGAACGGATGCTATCTCTATCGCTTCAAAGACTTTGAAGATGGTGTAAAGTCTTTCGTGAACACGATTTCAATGTGATATAGGGGGTGTGATAATAATGTCACATGCATATCATACGATTTTGTCGGTGATCCTAATAAATCAGAGACAAGCTGGGTCAAAAATGTTGAAACTTTCTTTAAAAAAGTATAATATCCTCGGTCGGTATTCAACGATCTAATCATTTGCATGGTAGGTAAGCGTGCAAGCTGAAACTACGAAGCTTGGGGATGATGTTACTTCTAGTCTGTGGACTCATCCCGACCACTTTGTGAAATCCATTGTACGACTGGCTCTCTCAGGGATTGCACTTTTAACTGAGAGAGGTAATCGCCGCCTAGAGGTGTGGGTAATAACCATGACCTCAAAGCAATCCCCCGATACGTCTGCTGATGCGGACTCCCAGTAATGGATAGGGGGATTTTTATTTTTTCTAAAATCTCTATAATAAGATTACTTATTTTTAATCACCATCTATGGAATACACAGAAGTAATTGAATTGTTACAGAAAGCAGGAGAATCAATTGGGTATACTCTCAATTTCGAGAATGTAGATATTACTTGTGAAGATAAAATAATCTTTATTAAATGAAAATAGATTTTCTTCATAGATTCGTTATTTGTTTTTCAGACGAAAAACCACCTATATTTTCCAAAGTAAAGTGGAATGCAGACTGAAAAAGAAAGTACTGAATAGTCTTCTGGCATTTCTCTAGCTCTTCCTATGTATTCCTCATGCACGAATACCCAATAGAAGATTACATTGATTTCAGAAAGAAAAAAAGTAAAATAGTGTAACTTTGTCCAAAAGTAACTCGCCTCTCAGTAATGAATAGGTGAGTTTTTTTATAAATCTCTATAATAAGAGTATGAATCTCAAAGAGTTCAAGAAAGCAATAGACAAACTGTCTACTGAGCAAATACTCCGAAAGTACAAATGACAAAGAATAGGCACAGGAATAGCAAGAAGAGTCTACGAAATAAAATGACTCGAAGGCTATGTAATGAAAGTACAGAAAAAAGGCTACTACTGTAATATTTTAGAATGGTCTCACTGGGTACATAACCAATATTGGGAATGACTCGCTAAATACCTCGCTAAATGCGAAATAATGACCTGAGATGGAAAGATATTGATTCAAGAGAGAATATATCCTTGAAACATAGAAGACTACCCTGAGAAACTCCCTTGAATGTTTACCGATACTAAATATCAAAACTATTGATTTGTAGACTGACAAATTAAGTGCTGCGACTATCACACTTTATTGCTTTGATATAGGATAACTCCAAGAAAAGTATTATGGTGGGAATAATAACATTGTCCATACACCACCTCTTGCAAGAGTGGAGAGAATGGGTAGGATTACTGAGTAATATTCAATTTGTTCCCTAGAAAGTTTCAAATAGAATATATAAACTAAAGCACTCCAACACTCCTAACTTTCTAGTATCTCGAAAGAGATAAAGGACACAAGGGAGTGTTTTAGTATTCTGTTAACATTCTTTATCCCACGACCCTTGTGATGAGGGGCTAGAGCTTGCAATGGATACTGATATACTCAGAAGATACACTACGGTGTGCTAGCTGTGAAAGAAGGTGCGGTTAGCAAAGAATCGTGACTGTGTTATCATCACTCCTTACTTTTCTTTTCACTCTCTTCTCCCGGGACTTGTCATGACTTTTCTTTTTGCATCTATACTTCTTAACTATAATAACACTATGAATACTCTAATACACTGAGACTGTTTAGAAAAAATGAAAGAGATACCAGATGGAAGTATTGATGCTATTATAACTGACCCTCCCTATTGAACTACTGCTTGTAAATGGGACTCAGTTATCCCATTTGAGCCTATGTGGGAACAGCTGAAAAGGATTATTAAACCAAATGGAGCTATTGTTTTATTCTCTTCACAACCTTTCACCAGTTTTCTAATTCAAAGCAATGTAAATGATTTTAGATATTGTTGGTATTGGAAAAAAGAAAGATGAACTTGATTTGCTACAAGCTGAAAAAGACCACTTATGATTATAGAAGATATACCAGTTTTCTATAAAAAACAGCCAAAATACCAAGCAGAATGAAAGAAGTTAGATAAACCGTATACCCATGTTTTACCCATAAAAAAAGAGAAATTTAGGTGAGAATGAAATATGACTAAAAGTGTTATAGATTGAGACAGAATATATAAAGAATACACTCACGACACTCCACATCAACTACTAGAATTTTCGAGAGATAACTGATGTAGAAAATCGCTACACCCCACTCAAAAACCAGTAGCTCTTCTAGAGTACCTAATAAAAACCTATACTAACGAATGAGAAACTGTACTAGATTTTACAATGTGAAGCTGAACCACTTGAGTTGCCTGTAAGAACCTCAATAGAAATTTCATAGGTATTGAGAAAGACGAATGATACTTCGAGATAGCAAAGAACAGAATTATCTCGCACCCCATTCTCCCATAAGTAAAGTGAGTCATTGAATTGTCAATGAAATTGAATTGACAGAATAGAGTAAAAGAATATACTGCTCTTACTTTATTTCTAATTCTTTTTATGTTCCAAGTCTGCAAATACTTCGATGACTATACCGACTGAATTGTCGGGACTTACGAAACTAGAGAAGAGGCACAAAAGAAACTAGATACTATGCCAACTAAGATTTATACTACTTACGAAATAAGAATATTTTAATATGAAAAACTCTCAATTTAGCTATATTGTATTATTGATATGGGTCATTATTGGAAAACTATTTTTTTTACCATACAGTCTTTGATGGTTTACATGCCTTGTCGCTATTACCATTCACATAATTCAAGTAATATATTTTGAGTATAAAGAAAATAAAAAATAATATGATACACAACTACACTACTCTTTACAAAGACATACCTCTAGGGGCTGAAATAATAGCTAGAGACACACTCTGTACTATCGCTATTGCCTGAGAAAGTGATGTTTTCCAACCAGACGATGAGATATATGTAATTGACTGAGCTTATATTTATAAAGAATAATATGACTTATAAACACCCATATACATTTTGATACCCATTCAAAGAATGAATTAAATATGGCGAACATGAAAAAGAATGCCAGCACGAAAACAAAGAATGGTATAACCCTTATTGGTTTGAACAAGCTCAAAGATGTAAGGATTGCTGAAAAAGATTATAATTATTTAACCAATACTATGTACGAAGAATATAAAACTATAAAAGTTGATGTCAGCGATAATAACGACCATAGGTCTATACTTGTAGACATTTTGAAGCAGTTAGAAAAGGTCTGATGGGCTTCATTTGAAGAAACAAAAGAGGAATGGACTACTTTGTTGATGTGTGCTAGGGAAGACCCTAATTTTCTAAAAATTAAACCTTGTAAAAAATCAAAATGAATAGAATAACTCGTATACGAACTCCACAGGAGATAGATGCTTTTGTCAAAGAAAAGCACAAAGAAACAGACGAATACTATAGAAGTATTCTAAAATACTGACACTCTACCTACGGAGCATGAGTAGAGTGGTGAAAAATGGAAGCGTATAGAGATGTTCTTAATTTTTTATGTGAATATGGACAAGACAATTAAATCACTATTTCCCGAACTCACAGAATGAGAGATAATGAGATGAATTAGGGCAAGAGTGTTTTACATATTCGCTCTAAAGTACCACTCCGATGAGAAGTAGCTATGCGATGGACATGAAACCCAAAGATGTGGGCTTGTCCTTGTTGAGCTAAATATGATTGTTATGTTACTTTTTGTAGAGATTGATGTAGACACAAAAATATTACCTGATGCGGTGAATAGATTTTATTTTTAACCTTTTTACTATGTGACCAGAATCACACATTACTTTTACACAGATGGATGAATTTTTTATAATGATGAAGATAGAGACAGGGCATACTTTAGCTACCATTGTTTTACCAGTAAGCACTATTTTATCGTCAGTATCAGAAATATTTGAAAATCAAATGCAAGAAAAATATCTCAAAGCTAGAATGGATATGTATACTAGAGATTTTCCTGAATTATTGAATACCAATATGCCTGATAGAAACATGTCTATTGAAGAAAAAAAAATATATGATTCGTACATAAAAGCATGTGAGGAACGCTATAATCTAAAACACAAAGTTATAAAAATATAATATGCCCTACACACCCGAAGAACTCCAAACAAAAAAGGAATTACAAGAAAAAAATAGGAAAAGGTATCAGCACGAATACTATCTACGGAAAACAAAACCCAAAAGACAATTATCTAACCTATAACTATATGACTGATTTAATGAACGCTAAAAATTTCAGAATTGCCTTATTCAACAACAACCAAAGGTCTGAATTCCATCAGACATGAGTCGAAAAGTCACCAGAACAACTGCGCAAGGAATGGGAAATATACAACACTGAACTTGATAAGGTTTACAATCCCTGAAAGACTAACCTATAACTTATGAAACAATACGCTAATTGCCGTTGAGCAAAACTTGTTGAGCTTATAGCCGTTGAAGCTAATGAATGAGCAGGAACAACTGATGACCCTGTATGTAGAGTCTTATATTTGTATTCTAAAACTGGCAAACTTATTGCTCAAACAAATGATTTTATGTTACTTTCTGAATAATATGCTCTCCGAAGACCAAAAACAAAAGCTAAGAGAATTATACCCATGGTCATCTGAAAAGAATCTTGAACGCCTCTATAAATACCTCCAAGTTAAATGGAAGAATAAATAATAAATACTATGAAACTCCTCACTATTCTACATTTCGTCCTAATAACCGCAGTTATTGCCGTATCTTGGCTTGTGTGGAAGCATAACTACAACGAATGTAGGCAAATGTGATTCTCTTTTATGTATTGTGCAACTAGAAAATAACACCTATCTCTTAATAAGTAAGTATGAATAAAATAATTACACTTCGGGTTTCAGACAAAGAAGCTAATGAACTCTGTTTTTCAGACAACAAGAAAAAGAAGATGGATATTTTATACAATGCTGAGATTGTTTCTCTCACTGATGACTCCAACCCACCTCAGTAATTAACCTAACTACAATATGGAACTCTCACAACAAGTCACATCACTAGAAACTAGCCAGAAGCTCAAGAAACTTTGAGTTAAGCAGGAGAGTTTGTTTTATTGGACTCACGCTACTCTGTGTAATTGAAAAGAATGATTATGAAAGCCTTTCGTGCAGTATGCTAAAAAATGGAATAGCCATATAACAAACTGGGCTGCCTTCACCTCGTCAGAACTATGAGAGATGTTGCCTTATGAATGGACTACTTATAAAACACCTGAATGAGAGTATAATTCTTTTGACCGTATGAGAGATATGCAATCTCCTTGTGAGTTTACAGACACCGAAGCCGAAGCACGATGAAAACTCCTGATTTATCTTCTTGAAAATAATCTAATCTAGTCCTATGCAATTCACACTATTACAACACTGAGAATCTATTTACGCTGATCACCATATCAGAGTACTCATACGAAAAGACCAATGGCAGAAGTGGTATAATGAACAAATGATGAGACACAGGACAGAGTGAAGAACTTTCGATGTCGATGAATGTCAGGAAATTTGAGTCATCTGAATAGAGCATTTGAGTGAATGTCTCAAGTTTTTAGCAAATAATAAATAATATGAAACTCACCCTTGAAACATGCTGACATGTTTATTCAATAGACAAGCCTATTGATGATGCCACCGCTTCGGATATTCTTTGGGACATACACAATCTCATGGTATCTGCTTGATTCCGTAAAGAAACAGTACAAACTGCTTTTGAAGAGATATTGTGTGAACTAGATCCGAACCTTATAATTTCAAGAAACGATATATGAACATAAAAACATTTAAAAAGTTTCTCGCTAAGAACTGTCCTGAATACAAGAATGAAGAGTATAATCAAAAGATATATGATTTAATCCGAGAACATATCGGTATAGCTTATCAGAACGGATGGGATGATTCTAAAAATGAAATATAATATGAAACACTACACCGAAGAAGAAATGAAAGATAAAGTCTTAATACCATTCTACAGCTATGCCACTATGTGCCGAATTAAAGTCCCCCTGTTGCCAAGCAACGATACGCCAACAAGCGTGGGCAAATAGTTTTGTCTATAGGTGTGCCAAGTGTAGCAAAAGAATACCATACAACATTATCCAAGAAATAAAGATAATACACTTGCAAGAAAACAGACAATGAATATAGTGTAATCGTTGAAGGGAGACATCGGGTAACAAGCAATGCTGACCTCCCAGACTTCTCACAACAAACCTTTATTTCTTATTTTTCTTCTATGAGCCTCAAAAGCTGGTTACAAGAGAAGCTTACTTCTCGCTGAGACTGACTGACGTGTGAAGAGCGAATGTTGAAACTGATGCAGGGCGGAGAGTGGATCAGTACAGATACACTCCATGAGCATTTTAGAGACTATAAAAACTCAAAATATGAGCTTAAAAAGCGAGGATACATTTTTGAGAGAAAATATGAAGGTAAAAATACAGCGTGAAAGCAGAAGAAATGAACCCAGTACAAGACTTTTTACCGCCTAGCTGGTAGAATCCCTTGTGTTCCTGCTTCTAAATGAAAAAGAGGGTATATGAAAGATTTTAGTGTTGAGGAGCTCGTTTCTGAACTTTGGGCGAGATGAAGCCTCAGCACAATCGTGGCAAACAACAATATATATCACGTAATCCAAAACTATGATGAGTCTCGCCTCACTCCTCCTTGCTTATGCAATAACTCTTGCAGTTAGTAAGTACATAAAAAGAAAATACAAATGAGTACGATAGTCTTGAGCTATTATGATAACTATCTTTTATATGGAGAAAATATTAAATATATTGAAACACATGAATACAAATGAGCCGTATTTTAAACAAAAAATAAGGGTACTTGCTGAAATAATTGATTCACCAACAGTATGACATTTATTACCTGATGAATTAGTTGCTTGGTGTGACGCAGTTGGTTTGAAAACTGAAACTCACTCCTCACACTGAATAATGTGGAAAACTGTTTCTGGGGAATAAAAAAATATATGAGTACGCTAAAACTTGCTCTCGTGGCTTTTATACTTTCACTAGGAGCTTTCATAACCTGAATACCACTTGATCAATTCGTTTATTCAGCCTCGTCGTGAGTGATTATCACTTTACTCTATTTATGAAACTCATAATCTGGTTCGTAGTTGGTATCTTAACCTGATATATCTATGGAAATATCAATCTGATGGTGAATAGTCATACTGTGCATACTAGCACTCCTATCGATCTTACTGCTTGACCATTTCGTGAAAAAATGGAAATAGGGTGTCACTCTCGATTTCCTATGGAAAAAGAGTGTATAGAGTCGATAGCCCAGCCTAGCTGTAGATCTGATAGAGTGCCCGAGAGAGTAACCTATGCTTGGCAAAAGTTCAGAGATATTGATTTTATACTCACTGTAGCAGATGAAAGTATGTTCGATGAGAA
>JACCDR011963168.1_pt1 | contig 39116 bp, 24 predicted proteins | sample 7446431 | NCBI WGS metagenome assembly JACCDR01 (sample SAMN15323443, study PRJNA562643) | freshwater metagenome | isolation source: river surface water | place: USA:Blue River Watershed | collected 2017-08-17
CAGGGATCTTCGCGCAAATACCACGGCCGCTGTATTTGTGCGAAGATCCCTGCGGGAAGACAGGAAAGAGGCTTGAAAACAAAAAGGATGCCTTTTTTTCATCATACATTTTGATACACAGCCAAGAATAAAATAAATAAACTAATATTTTATATTGTAGTAATGATACAGATTTTGGCTAAAAATACCATTTTTAGATAGAAAGGGAAGAATAGAAACAGGCATCTTTTTTAAAAAATGCCTGTTTCTGAAAAAAATATAATATTGGAAAAGAGAAATTACATGACTTGATTTTCTTCGGTAGAAAGCCGAGCAAATACATGAGCAAACAAAAAGAAAGTTTGGTTGTGCATTGTTATTTGAATCGGGGTGTACGAATGATACGACTTTTGCGAAGAATCAAATTTTTGTTTTTGGGATATTTGACAGAAAAAGAAACCCGTAAGCGGAGACTTTCGCCAGGGTTAATGGTTCGTTTCCACTGCAATCGGCCTGAAGGAACATCCAGCTCGGCGGCAGATAGGTCTTCTGGCTCAACGGTAATGTCACTTTCTTGTGATACGGGCACCTGGTCTTGTATTTTAATGGTAATAGCTTTGGATTTGTTATTTTTTACAGAGATTTCATAGACCAGCGTTTCTACTTTTTTATTGTTGATGGATTTGACTTCAGAGAAATCTTCCACTTTTGACCGTTTTACCAGTACCTGATTGTCACGACCTAGCGACAGATCCAGTGTGTCACCCATCTGACGAGTCTGGATGGCAGATTGCCCGATGTAGGTGTTTCCCACATAGATATTGGCCTGGCCATCAATCAGGTTTAACTTTTGCCAGCCAGTTACTTTTGCCAGCAGAAAGGCTGACATATCTACTTTTGGAATACTCAGGTATTCGTAGGAAGCCGTCAGTTTTTGTTCGGATACAGAAGTCAGATAGGGAGTAGATGTATGGGAGAGAATGGTATGCAGCTTATCCAACTTGAAAGTGGCTGCCAATTCGGAAACCATGATCTCGTCGTAGGAATTGCTGGGTGTGGCTACGCCATAAATCCTCCCATTCAGCATCTGAGAGATATTCTGGTTTTGTAGATTCTGGTTTTGCATCAGCCCTTCATTGGATGTTGGTGTAGAGATGTTCTGGTCCCAGTTGAGTGTCCAGGCAGTGAGGTAAGGGCGACTGGCTTCTAGGGAGGGGTCGCCTGTAGAAAGGATCAGTCGGGTATTTTTCCAGTCAATGCTGGTGTTGTTGTAAATCTGTGCCTTGTATCTGAGTGTGATAGGTTCGCTAATGTCTGTAGAAATAAGGTCGTAAGTAGCTGTCCATGAGGCATTGGTAACGACGTAGCGGAGCTGGATGTCTGCCGTCTGAGCCGTGGCTGCATTCAGCAAAATGGTGACTTCTTTGTAAGTCGTTCGGATGTTGTTGCTGAGTTTCGTAATGGTGGTTGTAGCCGAGTCTATGCGGGTTTTTAACCTGCCAATCTGTAGGTTCAGGGCCGTGAGGGCATTATTGATTTTAAGGGTTCGGTCTTGGTAAAAGTCTGCGGCTTTGATGAGTTCTGTGATGGGTACTGCGGCATCTTTGCCACCCAGATGCTGGTTTTCAGCCAGCAATTTTCGTTCATTCTGATAGGCATCTATCTGATTGGTGAGTAGTTCTATGCGTTGTTTCAAGGCTGAAATGGTATCAGTCTGGTGTCGGATGCGGGGGTTGGCTTCTTCGATAGGCAGGGAATAGGCTTGCGTGGTGATAGAGACAATTTCGATCCCTGCTCCAGCAGACACCTGCATACTTTCTTCGACCAGTTCTGGTGACAAGCCTCTGAAAACAACCCGGTTTCGGTCTTTGGTTAGTGACACCTGCTGACTACTCCGAATTTCAGCTCCAGACAGATAGACGGTGACTTCATTGATTTTCTCCGTTACACGGATGGTGTTTTCAGTTTGAGCAGTACATACATAGGTCCCTAAAAGCAGCAGAAAGAATAAGAAGTTTTGTTTCATTGTTGCTACAAAAGTGAAAATAAAAATAAGTTAAATTCTTCTGACTTGACAGGTCAGTAGATTGAAAACAATGGGGAGCAAATTACTAAGAAACTCTTTTAAAACCTATTCGAACAGTCGTTGGTATCCCATGGGATTTGGATGCCAACGACTGTCTGAATAAGTTCTACACTACACACACTGGTAGGACTAATCTTGTAGGGGCGAACACGTAGGTTTGTTCTTGCAAATAAGATGAGCTGGTAGGATACCTTTGTGCTATACGCCCTGTCCCTGTCCCTGTTCGCCTTCCTGAAAGGAATTCGTTACATATGCTTCAAAGATATACGTAAAGCTGGACTTTTGTCTGCCCCATGGTACATCCAGAAAGAAAGACTTTTGTGTGTCTCGATCAAAATACGAAGGAACATTGCATTGCAGGTAGCAAACATACTCAAACAGATTTAAGTGTCGCCATCGGTGCATTTGATAACCTTGTAGCCATAAAAAATTTGCAGGACGATACGCTTTGTCCACATCTATGTTGATGGTAATTTGTGGTTTTTGATTAGGCTCTTTGAGTATCTGTACGCCCTTGATCTGATAGGGATACGAAAGGTTTAGCAATGTAGCCAAGTAGTCATGGGTATTGGTCATGTCCATACAATTGATAAAAATTATTGAGGTGAATGAATCTAGGCTGGAGCTTGTGGTTATCTGAATAACTAGAAAATGAGTATACACACTCCTAACATACAACTCTTTTTAGAAAAGGTAGTAGCTCTAATTTGACATACAATAACTCATTTTTTAACAAAGTCAAAAATGAGTTATTGTATGTCATTTTTATGGCATAGCTGCATGATTTGGTGGAACTGCTATAGAAGAGCGTTTAGGTTTTTGGATGGGCATGAATACTCAAGCCAATATTCATGGTGTATGCATGGATACCTGAGAATCGGAACAATCAGTTCTAAGATAACACCATGTGGCGAGTCAAGCCTCTGCCAACTCACTGGGGAGTATCCCAAACGTTTCTTTGAAGCATTTGGTAAAATAGGAAAGATTGGGAATACCTACCTGGAAGGCTATCTCCTTGATATTGCCCGTTTTGTGGGTAAGAAGCTGTCGGGCACGTTGCAACCGATACAAGCGAACAAAGGCATTGGGGGTATAGCCTGTGAGAGCCTTGATTTTACGTGCCAGGGTATGTTGCCCTAGATTAAGATGATGGGCAATGAAATCTACTGTTAAGCTGGCATCAGAGAGATGTATTTCAATCAACTGTTGTATGTGTTCGAGCAGTTGTTGGTCTTTGGACAGGCCTGTGGAAGGGATTGTGAAAAAGGGTAGCGACTGTGATTCCAGCACTTGTCGTTCAAAGGTTTCTTGTAGGCGTTTTCTTTGTACAATCAGGTTGTGAATCACGGCTTTGACTTCAGAAAGATGAAATGGTTTGGTCAGGTACATGTCGGCTCCTTCGTTTATGCTGGAAATCCGATCTTCTACCAGTGTTTTGGCTGTTAGCAATACAAATGGGATATGACAAGTGGCAGTGTCGTTTTTAATATGTGTACACAGGGTCACGCCATCCATCTGTGGCATCATCAGGTCACTCAAAATCAGGTCAGGTATATGTTCTTTGGCCAGTTCCATACCTTCATACCCGTTGCTGGCTCTTAAAATCTGGTATTCAGTTTGTAAACTACTTTCCAGATACTTGCCCATTTCTGGATGGTCTTCAACAATGAGCAACAGGGGTAAATGAGTGTTAGGCAAATAGTCTGCTGGGTCTGTAGCCGTTATAAACGATTCGGAAGTAGTGGTATGGTTCCAGAGATTAGTCGAAATCTGTGGTGTCCATTTTTCGGAAAGCAAGGTATAGGCATGCGCAGGCGCAGCTATAAAAAGCGGAAGTTTGACTTGAAAACAGGAGCCTTGCCCTACCTCACTGCGAACATCTATGGTGCCGTGTAGCAAGGTGACGAGTTCTTTGGTCAATGACAGTCCAATGCCACTGCTTTCATAGTGTTGGAAAGATACATTTTCTATCTTATAAAATCGGGTAAACAGATGTTCTATCATTTCGGGAGCAATACCGTTTCCTGTGTCCTGGATATCCAGTTGTATCCAAGGTGTGGACGTGTGTGTATCCAGAACGGTGGCAATGAGACGAATGCTTCCTTCGTTGGGGGTATATTTGAAGGCATTGGAGAGCAGATTCGATAGAATCATTTCCGTTTTTTCTGCATCAAAAACAGCTGGAATCGGATCTGGTGGAATCTGGTAGGTAAACTGTTGATTGCGTTGGGTGGCCAGTAGTGTAAAGGATTGAATCAATGCCTGTAGAAAGTGTTGAAAATCACCCTTCTGATAAAAGATTGTCATCTTCTGGGCCTCGATCTTACTCAGATCCAGCAACTGATTGATCAGATTTTTGAGTCGAAAGGCACTTTGGGTCATGATTTGAAAGTCTTGCCTGTCGGCTGGAGTCTGGGCTTTGGTTAGTTGCTTTTCCAGTGGGGCCAGTATCAGGGTCAAGGGTGTACGAAACTCGTGCGAGAGGTTGGCAAAGAAGTTGGATTTGAGTCGGTCGGCTTCTTTGAGTTGTTCGTTTTTTTCTTCCAGTGCCAGAGTACGTTCGTGTACCACTGCTTCCAGTTTCTGCTTTTCTCTGGTCAGTCGGTAGTAGCGTATCTGAAAGGCTGCGTATAGCAATACACCTCCTATGACTATATACAAGAGGTACATCCAATAGGTGGCATACCAAGGTGTGGCAATATGGAAGAGGTAAGTGGTTTCGGTACTGTAGTGGTTCAATGCGTTTTTGGCACGCACATGAAAGGTATACGTACCTGGAGGCAAGCTGGTATATTCTTTGTGCTGTTCCTGCGTCCAGTCAGACCAGTTAGGCTGGTATCCTTCCAGTTTGTATTGATAAAAGGTATGTTCAGGATAGATATGATTGACGGCTCCAAACTCAAAGCGGAGTTGCTGGAAGTCATGGGTAAGTTTGGGTGCTTGTCTAGAGGTGGCCAGGGTACTCGTTGAAATGACAGAGTCAGTTTGAACCAAGACTTGAGTAATCACTACTGGAAACTGAAATGCAGGGGACTGTTGAAGCCGAATCGGTATTTTTCTCATTCCTTTTTTATACCTAGACCAGATATATCCTTTACCCATTATGTCGTTGAGACTGGGAGATATATAGGGCTGAACAGGTATTATTTGCTGTGTACCCTTGGGCGTTTGTACAATAGCTATCCACTCATTGGTTTGGGCGTTTTGTCCCTTTTGAAAGACTTTTTGTAGAATAAGTGTATCTGAAAATTTCTCCTGAAAATTATCTATTACATTCAGTTTTTCGTTCTCAAGCCCAGGAAATTGTTTGTAGAAGGACTTGTGTTTTTCAAACATTCCAGTTTGGAAGTTAAAAGAACAGATAAACCGTTTGTTGTTGTAGAATATCTGATTTTTCCAGACTGTCCATCTAAGTGTATTATATATGGCAGGCATGACAGTATTGGGCCGGATAAGAGTCAGTTTGGGATGGGCAATGTCATAGCCGTTTTCTTTAAATGGAAACTGTACTATGTAAGCGGTATCGTTGGTCTGGATCAGTAAAAAGGTATTTTGATAGATATGCCCAAAGTAGGCAATCCCTTCTGTATTGGAGATAGGAACTAATTGTTTTTTCCAGCCTGTGGCCGTTCGAGTCCAGACATATAGGTTGGGTTTTTCATGGAAAGTAGAGATAAACGTATTACTATCCAGCGAGGCAACGTAAGCCATAGGTGAAATTTGCTGTGGTAACAAAGCCCCATTTTGGTAGATCAGAAGCCCATGCTCGCGGTCTTTGGTGGCAATAAACAGATTCTGCCCATTCATACATATATTGTTGACAGAAAGTGAAGAAGGAGTTACAGGGATAAAATGAGTGTATGGTTGCAGGGGATGAGGGGAGGCGGTGGTCATGACTTGGTTGTCTGACAATATATAGAAATTTGTGGCATTAGTGGCTATGTTTATGATATTTGTGCTGAGTTGATTGCGGGTATCAAAGTATTCAATGCCCGAACAACGATCTATGTAGGTGATGGCCTCTTGTGATAAAATCCATAATCCACCCTGCTTGTCTTCTGTCAGTGATATGATAGATTTGTTGTTGTAGCCATCTTTGGCTGTATACTGTTCACGCAGATTGCCTAGGGTGTCTATCACGACGACTCCGCCCGTCTGAGTGGCAATGGCATAGTTGCCATTGCGGAGATGAAGTACCTGGAGAATTTTTTTCTCTTGCAACAGAGCCTGAGTCGGACTTGTCAGCGGCGTGATTTTCTGGGCCTTATAGAGAAAAATACCCTTTTGAAAAGAAAATAGCAAAAACTGATTGTGGCCATATGGAAAAATATTCCGGCAATACAAGTCTTCAGACAACAGAGGCGTAGGCTGCCCATCATGCCATTCTAGTACCTGGGTATCTGTGTAGAGAAACAACCGATTGCCGATCAGGTTGGAACTTCGGATTCTAGGGGTTTCCCAAATCATACATTGCTGGTTATTCCAGCGTACAATACCTTTTTCTCCAACCAGATAAATGGCGTTTTTTATGGCATACATGGAGTGTATGCGGCCTATGTATGTTTGTTTGGAGATGTATTTTTTCAGGGAATGGTAGACCAGGTTGCCATTTGCATCTGGATCCATGTAGCCAAAAGAATTATACCCACCTACAAAGATACGTCCGTTAGGAAGAGGGAGTACACTAAATACACAAGTAATGTCTGAGATAGGAAACGTTTTCCAAGTGCTGCCATTGAAAACAGTGAGTCCAGCACTATTTCCAAAGAGGATACAGTTCGAAGCATGGAGGGACATGCAGAAGGTTTGTTCATGTATCTGGTATTCTTCGGTATAGCTACGTTCTAGGTAATAGCCTTTCAAAGGTTGGGATTGGGCCATGCCCATGCCCCAGTGAATCATATATAAAGCAATACAAAAAAAATAATTCTTCATAACATTTAAGGTGATATAGGATGCAAGTTATAAAAGAAATATTTTTCAATCAACAGCTCCTCTATACACTGCATATTCTGGACACATCCATAACATAAAATGAACAATTAGTACTGTATTTCTGAAATGCTCTTAAATGTGTTAAATAATGTCGAAAATTTGCTACATCTATTTGTAGAAAATAATGTTTATTTGAATCTTCTGAGCAATGTGGTAAAGATAGCGTTTCAGTAATATAAATATACACGTGTAATGGAGTATGTGCTTGAGGAGCATCTGGTAAGAATAAAAGTCTTTACAAGTATGGGTCACTAGCAGATGGCCCAAATACATAGCGGATTAAAAAAGCTATCCAATATTTGGATAGCTTTTTTTATGAATAGGTTGCCTATCTACCGATTGTACAGCTGTATTTGGATATAAAAAACCCTTTCCTGCCTAGGAAAGGGCCAAAGCATGATGAATCTGGTTACTGACCCAGAATATACGCAAAAATCAGCGGGGCTACAATGGTTGCATCAGACTCAATGACAAACTTAGGGGTTGAGATGTCCAACTTACCCCAGGTAATTTTTTCATTTGGTACAGCTCCGGAATACGAACCATATGAGGTTGTAGAATCGGAAATCTGGCAGAAATACGACCAGAACGGCACATCGTGCATCTCCATGTCCTGATACAGCATTGGTACAACACAAATCGGGAAGTCACCAGCAATACCACCGCCGATCTGGAAGAAGCCAATGCCTTTGCCACTACAGTTTTTGGTGTACCAGTCGGCTAGGAACACCATGTATTCGATGCCTGACTTCATAGTTGAAGCCTTCATTTCACCTTTGATGCAATAGGATGCAAAGATATTTCCCATCGTAGAATCTTCCCAACCCGGTACAACAATGGGCAGATTTTTTTCGGCAGCAGCCAGCATCCAGGAGTTTTTAGGGTCTATTTCGTAGTATTGTTCCAGTTCGCCAGAACGCAGAACCTGGTACATATATTCATGTGGAAAGTACCGTTCACCTTTTTGCTCGGCACTGCTCCATGCGCCATACATGTGTTTTTGCAGCTTACGGAAGGCTTCTTCTTCTGGAATACAGGTATCTGTGACTCGGTTAAAATGATTTTCCAGCAGATCCCATTCGTCCTGCGGACTCAGGTCGCGGTAGTTAGGAACACGTTTGTAGGAATTATGAGCTACCAGGTTCATCAGGTCTTCTTCCAGGTTGGCACCCGTGCAGGAGATAATCTGCACCTTGTCTTGGCGAATCATTTCTGCCAGAGAGATACCGAGTTCCGCTGTACTCATGGCTCCTGCTAGGGTAATCATCATTTTACCATTTTCAAGCAGATGCGTTTCGTATCCTTTGGCTGCATCTACCAGAGCGGCCGCATTGAAATGCAGATAATGCTTCTCTATAAATTGTGAAATAGCTCCTTTCATTGTCTATGGATCATTGAATGAATAATAGGCTTATATGTGAGGCTGCAAAGGTATAAACTTTTGAAGGTATGCGGCTATTTTCCTGTTAAAAAAATAGATAATTTGTGCCTTGGTAGGTTACCCAGTTTTAAACATACAAAAGAAAAAAAGTGTATTTTCGGGCAAAAAACAATAATTTTTCTGCTATAACCTCTTTACTATGCGTTTAAAAGAAACCTCAATTGTGGTTTTATCCATGCTCCGGGGCATCAATGTGGCCAATCGGAAGGTATTGATGGCAGATCTGAAAAAATTGTATCAAGAACTGCCTTTGGACCATGTTCAAACTTATATTCAGAGTGGAAATGTGATTTTTCAGACGACAGAAGATGTTTTGCCAACCCTGGTGTTACAGTTGGAAGAGAAAATAAAGGCCCACTATGGATTTTACTCACCTGTTCTTCTTCGTACTTTGGATGAGATGCACAACATCCAAAAGAATAATCCATTTTTAACCGAAACTTCAGCGGTGAAGACCTTGCATGTGACCTTTCTGGCAGAAACACCAGATTCAACACTGATAGAAAAGCTAAATGGTTTTGTGTCTGAACCTGATCGGTTTGTGATTGTTGGCAAAGAAATATACCTATATTGTCCGGAAGGATATGGACACACAAAGCTTTCCAATACTTTTTTTGAGAGCAAACTCCATTTGGCAGCTACCACCCGAAACTGGAAAACCGTCACCGAACTCAGCCGCCTAATGGCAGTACCTACCTAACTGAGATTGGACAAATGGGCGTAAGAAGGTATTAAATTAATTTTAGCCTCGGAGGCGTGTCCCGCTTGCAGCTATTAGCACAGGGTATAACCTGTAAACCTGAAGAAGCAACATAATATTATCACAGGGCGTTGCCCTGTGATTTGTGTACGAATGTTCTGGCTCTACGGAATAACAAAGGTTTAAAACAGATCCGTAATTTCGTAATGTTTGTCCCGAAACTGAAAAGAGGCACCCTTTTTCAGACTAACCATAGCCTGAAAGATAGGAGCAGAAGTCGAAATCGGGAAAAAAGTTTCGTCGCCTACCTGAATCTTATTCATGCCAATGGCTATAAAGAAATTCTGGGAACTGGTTTTTACGATAGCTCCGGTTTCTATGACAGGTTTGAGGTCATAAGCCGGCACACTTTCCAGTAGTTCCAAGTCATTCTGTGAGTTACGCCATTTGATGGCATACATGTCACGGGTCTGATGCATTTGTTCTCGGTACGACTCTGTCATTTCTTCAGGACTGCCTTCTTCACTATTGGCATTTTCCTGGGCTTCTATCATAGCTTCCCGAGCGGTTTTTACAATTTCCTTTTGTGCGGCGATGCAAGCCTCAAAGAGTCGTCGTTTGAGTTCTAATTTATCCATAAGTGTTAAACATTGGCAGCCTAGAAAGGCAAAAAAGCAGATACGTATAAAATCTAAATTAGCAAATTTTTTTGCTTTAAACACATGCCAACATGCCTGTATTGGATTTTGGTTTCAGGTATGTGACTGATAACATAAAGCGGGGCGCAATTTACAGATTTTTTCAAATAATATAACAGCCTCAAAAGGTTTCGTTAGCACATCGTCCATTCCCATGGCTAAAGCTTTCTGGTGTTCATTTTCATCGGTGCTAGCTGTGAGGGCAATCAGTAACAAGGTTGGAGAAAATTCAGTATGGCTACGCAAATACTGGGCTACCTCAAATCCATTCATCTCAGGCATCTGTAAGTCAATCAGCAATACGTTAAACGAATGGGTACGGGCTTGCTCGATGCCTTTTTTACCACCATCTACTACTTCTACCTGCAAATGTGGGGCTGCATGTAGAATCGTATTTTTGGTGATGACCTGGTTAAGCGGATTGTCATCAATGATCAGTATCCTTGCATCTAATAGTTGATGGGCTACTGTGTGGCGAGGTGTATTTTTCTGAATTCCTTTGTGGATGGTTGCATTAAAAATACGATAGAACGGCAATATGACTGAAAAGATAGAACCTTCTCCAACGGTACTACGAACCTGTACCTGCCCACCCTGCATCTCGACCAGCTGCTTGACAATCGAAAGCCCTAGACCTGTACCGCCATAAATACGGGTTGTCTCATCAGTCGCTTGGGTAAATCCTTCAAAAATACTGGCTATTTTATCCGCTGGAATACCAATGCCTGTATCTTGTACTTCAAATAGAATCGTAATGGTTTGTTTTTCAACCTGCTGAAGCTGGATACGCAACGTGACACGGCCTTGGTGGGTAAATTTAACGGCATTACTCATCAGATTGAGCAAAATCTGGTTCAAACGTACTATATCTCCAAGAAATCGTTTAGGTACATCCAGATGGATGTCGCAGATTACGTCTAGCTTTTTGGTCTGAATCTGAAACTGAAGGGTTTCCAGCAGCAGTTTGGTCAGGTGACTCAACTCAATTTCTACCTGTTCAAACGTAATTTTTCCAGCATTGATCTTTGACATATCTAGAATGTCGTTGACAAGCACCAGTAGGTTGTCTGCCGAATCATAGATGTGCTGCACATAATCTGATTGGGGCTGGCCCAGGTTGCTGTGTTGCAGCATCTTGGCAAACCCAATCACGGCATTCAGTGGTGTGCGAATTTCATGACTCATCGTAGCCAGAACTTTTTCTTTGATTTTTTGATTTTGTTCAGCTAGCTGTTTTTCCTGTTCCACTACCAGTTTCTGGCTTTTGAAAAGGTTAATCTTCCGTGCCAGTGCCAGTGATAAAAGAATGACATCACAGATCAGTCCTACTTGTAAACTTTTGAGGGCAATGGTGTTGCTGGCAATCAAGCCAAGGGACGTTAGCACGGTGATGATCGCACTGATGAGTGTCACAGACCAGGCTGCCAGCAGGTAAATAGCCAATGGATTACGGCTGCGCATAGAATATACCGAGACAAGCAGTGCCAGTACAATAAACATACTTATGTAGAAGGTTACTCCAATCAATCCGAGCAGTGGGGACATCCATAGGCTGCTAAACAACATGAGCAAACCCAGACCTATATAGCCCAGACATATTTTGTACCAGACCTGAAGCTGGCGGAGTTCCAGGAATGCTATACAAAATAATATACTGGAAATAGCACTCCCATAACTGGAAATCAATAGACTATGGGTAGACCACCAGGTAGGGACGCTCCATAATAGTTCACTGCCATAGCCACTGACAGACAAGTGAAAAAGGAGTCCAAATATCAGATACAGTACATAAAATAGGTAGCTGCGTTCATTCAGGGAAATAAACAGTATAAAATTATAAATCGTCATCACGAGCATAATGCCGTAAAAAATACCCTGCAAAAACTGCTCCTTGTGGTCATAGTTGCGGAACTTTGTCTGGGAGGTAATAAATACAGGCAAATCGGTAGGGCCACGGCCATCTATATACAAATAAATAATCTTTTCCTGCCCAGAATGCAAATGTAGCTGAAACGTTGGGTAGCGATAAGAAACTGTTCGCTGCTCAATGGGTATACTACTGCCTGCTTTTTGTTCGTGATAGATGGAAAATCGGTCGGGTACATACATCCGAGCCTCACCCAGAAGCGGATTGTGAATATATACTATCCAAGGAGATAGGCTATTCCTGTTGGTTTGTTGAGGGGCTTTCACCCGAAATCGCAGCCAGTAGTTAGAGTGGCTGAAACCAAAATTATATTTGTTGGAAGGAGTATAATAGAACTTGTTTTCAAACGCCGGCGAACTCACCTGCTCAATGGTTAACTTCTGAGAAGTATCTTCCAGAACGGCCATGTGTGGACATACCTCGTAAGGTGAAACCGTATCTGATAGCACCAACGTAGTCTGGGCATACATGATTAAGGGTACACTGAACAATTGCCAGATCAGAAATAGTCGAAATATATTTTTCATGCGAGCAATTAGCCACATTCAGAGAAAAACATGTAAAATATACATGAAAATCTATTGTGGAAACAAGAAAATAGTTTCTATTTTACAATTGTGTAAGTGGCGAAAGACTGGTTAGCTATGTTATATTGCAAATATAATTTTTTATTAAAAAAATACAAATATATGTATGAACTATTTACATACAATAATGATCTTAGCAAAAATAGAAAGTCTATGGAGGGTAGAAAAAAGAATAAAATGAGTTAAATACCTGATTGTTAGTGAATTGTTGGTGTGTTTTTTTCAGTTGTAGAGCAGCTTGTTTGGACACGTCTGAGTGGGTTATTTTTTGATCTTCCTAGAAAGAATATTTTTTTTACTATTTTTAATGAAATCCGCAATGAAGGGGAGGGTTTGAAATTTATTGGTTATTTTTCCTCACTCGCCGAAAGGTGGGTTCTGTCCACTTGAATTTCTTTGCGTATATTGCCACCTTTGCAGAAGGAAACTATACAAATCGTCATGACTGAACTACAAGCCCAGACCCGTATACTCGAACTAACCGAGAAACTCACCTATTACAATACCCGCTACTACCAAGACAGCATTTCAGAAATCTCTGATTATGAATTTGATCAATTGCTTGACGAGCTGGTAAAACTTGAAAAGCTGCACCCACAGTTTTTGCAACCAGACTCACCCACGCAGCGGGTAGGAGGGACAATTACTAAAAATTTTGCCAGTGTTAGGCACAAATATCCCATGTTATCACTGGGAAATACTTATTCAGAAGAAGAAATTCGTGATTTTGACACACGTGTTCGTAAATTGATTGAGGAAGAATTTGAATATGTATGTGAACTCAAATTTGATGGCGTAGCCCTAAGCCTTACCTATACCCATGGAATTCTGACTGCGGCTGTTACCCGTGGCGATGGGGTACAAGGCGATGATGTAACAGCCAATGCCCGTACCATCCGGTCTATTCCACTGAAAATCACTGGCGAAAATGTTCCCGAAACATTTGAGATACGTGGCGAAGTATTCATGCCCTGGAAAGTATTTGAACAACTCAATGTCATGCGTGAAGACATAGGCGAAGCCCCCATGGCAAATCCCCGCAATGCGGCTTCTGGTGCCTTGAAACTACAAGATTCAGCAGAGGTAGCCAAACGACAACTCGACTGCTATATCTATTTTCTGCTGGGCGAAAACCTGCCGTACTTGTCACATTCAGCGTCAATGGAGCAACTCACCCGCTGGGGATTTCAGGTGTCGCCTACCTACAAAGTCTGCAAAACCATTGATGAAGTACTCGCCTACATTCAAGAGTGGGACACTAAACGATATGACCTCCCCCTTGGAACTGACGGTATTGTACTGAAAGTAAATAGCTTTGCCCAACAACAAGAACTGGGTTTTACAGCCAAAAGTCCACGCTGGGCCATTGCATACAAATACAAGGCTTTGGCTACCGCTACGGTACTCGAATCGGTCAGTTACCAGGTTGGCCGGACAGGAGCTGTGACACCAGTTGCCAACCTGAAAGCCGTGCAATTGGCCGGAACAACCGTTAAAAGGGCTTCCCTGCACAATGCCAATGAAATAGCCCGCTTGGACATTCACCAAGGAGATACCCTCTGGATTGAAAAAGGAGGGGAGATCATTCCTAAAGTGACACAGGTAGACCTGTCCCAACGCCGCTTGGGAGCTATGCCTATACAGTTTCCGACCCATTGTCCTGCCTGTAACACTGCCCTGGTACGTACCGAAGGCGAAGCAGCTTATTATTGTCCAAATGAACTGGGTTGCCCTCCGCAAATCAAAGGTCGTATCGAACATTTTATCCAGCGGAAAGCCATGAATATGGATAGCCTAGGTGAAGGGAAAATAGAACTACTCTACGACAAAGGCTTGGTCAATGATCCGTCCGACTTCTACCAACTGGCGTATCCGCAATTGTTTGGTTTGGAAAAAATCATCACTAACCCCGATACCGGCGAAACCCGACGGGTGTCATTCAAGGAAAAAACCGTTGAAAACATGCTGGCTTCGATTGAAAAATCCAAGACTGTTCCCTTTGACCGGGTATTGTTTGCTTTGGGTATCCGGTACGTAGGAGCTACAGTTGCCGCTAAACTGGCGGCCTATTTTAAAAATATTGATGCCCTGATGGCCGCCACTGAAGAAGAACTGACCCAGGTGCCTGAGATTGGCGGGAAGATTGCCCAGAGTGCTGCAGCCTTTTTCCGAGAACCCCGTAATGGTGCCTATATTGAACGTTTGCGACAGGCTGGCGTGCAATTGCAGCTCGATGAAAAAGAGATTGTCATGGAAAGTACCAGATTGGTAGGGAAAACCTTTGTGATTTCCGGCGTATTTGCCAACTTTGACCGCGACGAACTCAAAGAGAAGATTGAGGCACATGGAGGCAAAATACTGAGTGGCGTATCTGGTAAACTGGAATACCTGTTAGCAGGTGAAAATATGGGCCCGTCAAAGCTAGAAAAAGCCCGTAAACTAGGTGTAAAAATTATCTCTGAACAGGAGTTTCTAGAAATGATTGATGGTTGAATGAATAAATGAGTGAATGAATAAATGAGTGCAACTCTGTTGCCCTGTGAGTCTGTGAGAAACTGTAGCTATTATTCATTCATGTCAAGCGGACGCTTAACCCACTCTAGGCACAAGCGGACGCTTGCGCCAGTGAAGGGGAGCTGTGGAGAAGATTCGCGAAAGTCCCCAAGGACTATTCACTCATTCACCTACTCTCTCATTCACTCATTGTATAAACAGAGGAACGCACGTGTTATGGGCATATCTGATTATTTTTTACGACGAAAAAATGCCCAGTGGCTACGTCGGCATCCGACTCGGGAGCTGGTAATGATGCCATTGCCAGAGGCAAAAGATATTGGTATTTTGTTTTCAGAAGAATCTGTAGACCAGGCCTCCTTGGAAGCTTTTGTGGCTCGCTTGATCAAAGAAGGCAAACGTGTTCGGGCATTGACGTACTTTGAAACGACACATAGTTATCCGTATCAATTTAAAGTAGATTCTTTTATAAAAAAGGAAATCAGCCTGTTTGGTGACATACGCAACGAAAAGGTGAGTCAGTTCATGGAATTCCGATTCGACTATTTGTTTTGCGTAACCCAACAGGATTTTTTACCTTTCGATTATATTCTTATCCATGCCAACGCAAAGATTCGGGTGGGTATGTACCAGGCTGGCAAAGAAAACCTGTTTGATTTAATGATTCAACCACAAGCAGAAACACCAGTATCAGAATGGTTGGATCAAATATATGAGTACACGCACAAAATTAGCTTAAGCTTACATGAACACTAAATTTTATGGAACGGGCGTAGCCTTAGTAACGCCGTTTCAAGACGATTATTCGATTGATTACCAGGCCCTAGAACGCCTGCTTGCACATACAATCTCCGGCGGAGTAGATTACCTGGTGCTGATGGGCACTACCGGCGAATCTCCGACAGTTACCCGAAAGGAAGCCAAGGAAATTCTACATGTAGTGCAACAAATAAACGTAGGCAAACTTCCTGTTGTATATGGAATGGGCGGAAACTCAACCGCAGGATTATTGGAAACCATTCAGGAAACAGACTTTTCGGGTATAGATGCCATTCTGTCGGTGAGTCCTTATTACAATAAGCCTACCCAACAGGGACTGTTAGCCCATTATGAAAGTGTAGCCAATGCCTGTCCAGTACCTGTGATTTTGTACAATGTACCTGGTCGGACGGCTTCTAATCTTTCCGCTGCGTCTACCCTGACACTGGCCGCACATCCCAATATTATTGGTGTAAAAGAAGCTTCTGGCGACCTAATGCAGAATATTGACATTGCCCGCGACAAACCTGCCGATTTTCTGCTGCTGGCTGGAGATGATATGCTGATGTTACCTATGGGAACTTTTGGTGCCAAAGGTGTGATCTCAGTGATGGCCAATGCCTTTCCACAGCCTTTTACACGGATGGTTAACCAGACACTGGCTGGCAACTATGAGGCAGCCGCAGCCTCTATGTTCCAGCTATCACGCATCAATGGATTGATGTACGAAGAAGGAAATCCGGTTGGAATCAAAAGTGCCTTGCATGCCTTAGGCATTTGTAGTGACCGAGTTCGGTTGCCACTCGCAGCAGCTTCTAAAGACCTTTCTGACCGCATCCAGCAGATGATCTCGACCATGCAGCTGACCGAAATGGTGTAGGGAAAGTACTATATCTTGATAAAAAACAGGTATCCACTTCTACAAAATGAGTATTTCATTGAAGAAGTCGAGTACCTGTTTTTTTAATTGGAGTACTTATTTTGCTTTAGAATTTCTATGCGTTCGGTGGGGCAAACAGCAGGCAACTACAAGGGTGGCCCCTACATGGTTACTTTTTACTTGACCAGCCGTTCCAGCATGGCGGTTAATGTTTGCAAGGTCTTCATGGCTTCCAGAAACATCTGCCTTTCCTTGTATAGCTTATAAAGTAGGTACTTAAACCTCTTTTATAAAAAAGACGAAATTTCCTTTGTTTGAAAATCTATCCGCTTTTTTCATTAAAAAGCAGCATTTATGATTTTGCCCTCTCACTGACAGTGGTTAGCTCTGATCCCTTAGTGTAGTATCTTTTACCGATTATACATTTGTTGATACCTTTGGTACATATACAGGGTCGGATTATACAGTTCGCAAGCATGGTACTGATTTATGCCCTAACATTGCATCATCAATATGTTTTCTAATCCTGCTTCTAAAGCTACTATCTACCAAAATTACGACGGCAACTTTGTAGGTAGTGTCATTTATCAGGATACTAGTTCATCCCAATACTTATGGTCACAGTAGGAGACTTTGATGGAGACGGAGAAGACAAATGGATCAGTATCAGTATATTGGCGATATGGACGGTAATGGAAACAGTGAACTCTATGTAACTTAATACAGAAAAACTTTAGGTATGGTTGAACTATACAGAATCATCGAAACCACATACAACCCTATAACTACATTAATATACATGGTACTACAACTACAACTATGATTAATTACTACAACTATGATTACTACAACTATGACAACTACAACTACTATGACTATTGCGGCTCTGGCATGCGGAGATTTGGGTTTCAATAGTAAAGATGAACTTTTTACTGCTGTGAATGCACCTACAGGCATCGCTATTTAGTACACTGTTTGATAAGTGGTTGTGATTCAAAATGTATGATGAGTAAAAAAGCTTCCTTTCTGTTTAAACGCCTTTTTTTTGTCCTCCCGCAGGGATCTTCGCGCAAATACAGCGGCTGTCGTCTGTGCGCGAAGACAAAAGAATAACCACACACATAAACTACTGATAGTCAGACTAAAAATCTATCATACATTTTGAATCACAACCTTTGTGGTGTAAGTTCTTTTGTATAATTTGCGGATAAATTATACTTCTTCTAGAGAAAATACCTTTTAGGTATCTGCTTCTCTTTCGACCGATTAAAAAAATCCTTGAATTTTAGTAGTACATACATAGGTAGGTTTCAATAGCCGAAAGGCATATCTTTTTTATACTGGTGTATATTTTCCGGTTTATTTTTAATTTTTAGACAAATTACTGAAAAACTAAATGTATGAAGAAAGCTCTAATAGCTCAATTTCAATTTATACTGTTGGGATTGCTTACGAACATACACATTTTTGCAAACCCTTCAAATGTGAAAATCCAACTTAACGGATACAACCCAAATACTCATAAAAACTTTGTTGATATTATAATTCCTGATGTCAACTATCCTTATAAAGAACAAATAAAAATTTCACAAGCTGGAACAGTAGATGCTTCGTTATTGCTATCAGCCACAAAAGAGGTGATTTTTTCTTATGATAACAGAAAAATTCCATTTATAATTAGGCCTGGGGATAACATTGAAGTAAAATTTAAAATAGATGAAATTCTAAGCCTTGGTAGTGAAATTCATGCAGATGTCAGTGGTCTAAATCAGGAAGCAAATGTGTTAATTCTCTCTTTCCATCATTTGATTGAAAATTGGATTTCTAACTCACACAATGCTCTCGATGCAGATAACTCCTTGAAGGAATTAAATTATCGGTCGTTGCGAGAACAAGTGATGAATGAGCAATTAAAAAAACTACAGGACTTAATTACTGAGCATAAAATAGATGACCAACTCTTTATTGATTGGGCAGAATCAAAAATAAAATATGCGGCTGGTTGTGATTTGTGCAGGTATCCATTTCTGGGTAAGATCAATAAAACCATAAATGAAACAGATGAATATTTTGATTTTATAAAAAGCTATTATCCAAAGAATGAATTCGTTACTTTCTTGGAATCATATTCTACATATCTTACTACTTTAACCCGAGACTTTGAAATAATAAAAAATATTTCCGAAAAATATGCACCTGAGCGAAGCAGATTGTCCAAAGACTCGCTGTCAAATTTTCCTATTGTGTTTAAAATGGTATCTAGTAGAATGGAAGGTAAACAACGTGAAATAGCATTGCTACACCTGTTTCTCAACTCAAAAAATATACCACCCTCTTATATTGACAGTATTGGTAAGTATGTACCTAAAGACAGGCTAAAAAAGGTAAAGACAGAAAATGATTTTTATACTACTTCCATTGTAGATTTGTTAGATAAATTTGATTTGAAAAAGGAAGAAAAAGAACCGCTTTTAAAGCTATACCAATCGGCAAAAGGGAAAATTGTCTTTCATGATTTTTGGTTTCTTGGATGTGCTCCCTGCATGGCTGAATTACCTTATTATTCTAGTTTGATTGAGAAAGCTGGAAATGAAGTTGAATTTATATTTTATGGAGTCTATATGGACGAAGAGAAGTGGAAAAATGCTATTAAAAAGTATCAATTGAAAGGAAAACATTATTTATTGACAAAAAATCAAATAGCTTTTTTCGAATACTATTTTAAGTTAAATGGCTTTCCTCACCATGAGGTACTAAATAAAAAAGGGGTACTAATCAATGACCATTTACCAGCAGTAAACCCTGGCAACTATGATTTACTGCTTAGTCTTTTTAGAAAGATAGCATCAAATGGTGATTAGCTTCCTAGCCTTACGTAAACTTACCTTATATGACTTTGAAAACAGAATGCCATTGAAGAAATCAGATCAGATACTGGGATTGGAGTAAAAATTGTTTATATAACGGAAGGCTTCAAGCGAAGCCTTCCGTGGGGATAGTAGCGGTTTATAGAATATTATTTATGTGGCCTACGTTGTCACGGTTGGCTGCACAAATCGTTTGATGTCGCCACAGGCAATGTAGGATTTGCCATCAGGAGCTGTGTTTACTTCATCCACTACATACAAGATTCCTTCTTCGCGGATGGAACGGGGAAAACGCATGTTCCAGTCTGGCTCATAACCATCAGATACTACCCGTGCCCGTAGCTTGCTGCCATCTTTGACACATTGTACCAGAATACCATCGCCTATGGTATCGGTAGTTTCGAGGTCAGCAGCAGTAGGAGCTCCAGCTGAGGCTTTCGTAGTGCCAGATTTTCGGCTGCGTGTTGAAGAACCTACAAATGTATCTGCCTCACCTGCTTTGGCATACCGTGAAATCTTGCCCACTACCCGGTAAAACGATCCATCACTGGAAGGCTCTAGGCCTTCGACCACATAACGGGCACCTTCGGCCCGAATGGCGCGTGGAAACTGCACATTCATCTGCTGGTCAAAACCGTCGGAGATTACCTTGATCCGCAACTTGCCTCCTTCCCGCAGACACTGAAGTTCTATGCCACTACCCACCTCTGCCACTACTGGTAAAGCATAGACCTCATCACCCACCGATACACCCCGACTACCCAAATCGGCTCGGTTTCGGTTACGTGCCTGATAAGATTGATCCAGCAGTTCTTTCCGGCCTTCATTGCCTAACGACTGCTGGGCAATACGGGCCGCAAAATAGGAGAGTTGTTCAATTTCCTCGGCAATTTCAAAGTTTTCATTCAACCCCTTGTCCTCTAAGTCTTTAATCAGGGTACGCAGGGTTTGCTCGGCTTCGTTCTGTTTGTTTTCTTCAGAGAGAGCCAGGGCCATTTCTTTGGCTTTGGCAATCTTGAGACGAGTGAGTTCAAGCATAATACTACCCGATGAGGCCAGAGCTGCTTCTTCAATCGTACCAATCTTTGCCAGAATGTCCGTTTGTCCGCTCATTTGCTGAAACGTTCCATCCTGAACAGCATCCACGGTAAATTGAAGTGTACCTATTGTCAGTTCGCCTATACCTGCTTGCGGAAGTGAGAGACTGATACCCAAGAGCTTATCTTCGTCAGCATACATATCGCCCAAAGCAAGTACTGTTTGGCCTGTAGCATTGGTGCTGACCTGTGCCAGACTAAGTGTATCAGTAAGTACTACGCCAGAAGCTAGGGCTAGTGTAGCCGTCAGATTTTGGGCAATTACCGATTTCAAGCTATCTAGCTCAATAGTAAATACTTCTGAGGCTTCATCTATGCTTTGAATGAAGTAAAAATTGCCACTGGCAGCCTGGGCCATACCAATCAGCAAATCTTCATTAAATCCACGTCCAAAGCCGAGCGTGGTGGTGGTAATACCTTCTTGGGCCTTTTTGCCTGCGGTAGCGGTAAGAACCTTCGGATCCTGAATGCCCATGTTGGCGTGGCCGTCGGTGAGGAGCATCACCCGGTTAATTTTCTGCGGATCATAATGGGCTTTGACATGTTCGCAACCTTTCAGCCAGCCGCCAGATAGGTTGGTAATCCCTCCAGCTCGTACCTTGCGGATCAGGGCTTTGACTGCATTTTTGTCTGTAACGGGCTGTGGGCCGAAGATTGTATCTATGTCGTCATCATAGACCACAATAGAGATAATGTCCTCAGCTTCTAGTCGGTCTATCACAGCTTCAGCAGCTTTAATGGCCTGTTGTAACGGATTCCCAGCCATAGAACCAGATCGGTCAATGACCAGAGACAGATTGAGTTTTCGTCTGGATGACTGGGCGAGATCGGTGCGAAACCGTACTAGTAAATCAGTAGAACTAGCGGCACCTTCTGGTAAAATAGCCTGTGAAAAGCTATAACTGGTTTTGATCATAGGACGATTCTCGTTTGAATGGATAGTAGTTGAGTAGATGTGAAAAGTAAAAATCAGTTGTGTATGGTATGACTCATCATCTCTAAGAGATACTAAAAAAATACTGTGTGATCAATCTAAAAAAAAAGTATACAATTCACAAGTGATAGTAAAGAAAATAGATTTTATTCCAAAATCTGTAGCTGGAATGGTAATTTGTACGAGAAAAGAAAAAAAAAGATGCATAAACGAGAGAAGAAAGCAATAAAAAAACACCAGATTGCCTTACTAGTCAAAGAACTAGGGATATTTTAAAGAAAGGCAAGTAGGTTTTCTCTGCTTTGCAAACCTGTTAGGGTTATTGACATAGTACTCATCGTGAAGGTGTGTCGGAGATAGATAGGGGAAAGGGCAAAAAAAAGTACCCCACTAATGATTTGTGGGGTACTTTTATCAACTCTTTTGAAAAAAATGTATGACCTGTAAGGACTGTTTGGCCGAGCTGCCAAATATTTTTTCGCTTTAAGTCTATAGAATGAAAAGACTATTCTTATTCTGCTGCATTTTTTTGTTCTTGAACTTCTGCTCTGATATCTTGAGCAAGAGTTTTCAGATCCTGCATGCCTTTTCTCACGCGGGTTCCTGCAGCTTGGTTGCCTTTTTCATAGAACTTTTCGAAATCGCCCTCTAATGACATTATCAGGTCTCTTATTTGCTCAAATCTTTTCATTCGATTTTGATTTTATAGGTTATGGATGTGATTTTTTTTAACGCCCGAAATTACTGATTTTAATATTTCAGTCAAATTTTTATAGGAAAAAAAGGGCTTTTTTTTGAAAAAAACGAAGGATTTTGCCTTTTACAGGCCAAAAATCAGATGCTGGGCAGGATAACATACGCTACGCCTCTGGTAAATCATCTGATTTATGGCACAGTTATTTAAAATCAGATATTTACCATCATAGGAACTTCGCTATTGGCGTAGACCCCTGACCGTAATTTATCATATACTTTATCAAAAGCATCTAGGGTTTTTTCCACGTCTTCAATGGTATGCGAGGCTGTTGGAATCAGACGTAACAGGATCATGCCTTTGGGAACAACTGGATACACAACAACTGAGCAGAAGATGCCATAATTTTCGCGTAAGTCAATAACCATGTTCTGTGACTCAGGGATGGTTCCATTGAGCATGACTGGTGTCACAGGCGATTCGGTAGTACCAATGTTGTAGCCATGTTCTCGCAAACCGTTTTGCAGGGCATGAACTACTTTCCAGAGATTTTCCCGCAGTTGAGGTTGGGTTCGTACCAGTTCGAGGCGTTTGAGTAGACCCAAAACCATAGCCAACGGCAGAGATTTGGCAAATATCTGAGAACGTAGATTGTAACGCAAATACGTTAGGATATTCTTTTCACCTGAAACAAAGGCTCCGATACCTGCCATAGATTTGGCAAAGGTAGAGAAATACAAGTCAATACCATCTTGTACGCCATGTTCTTCGCCCACACCCGCACCAGTAGGACCCATAGTACCAAAGCCGTGGGCATCGTCTACCAGCAGACGGAAGTCGTATTTTTTCTTTAATTCAACAATTTCTTTCAACTTGCCCATGTTGCCAGTCATACCGAAGACACCTTCTGTAATAACCAGTATGCCTCCTTTGGCTCCGGTTTCTTCTAGCTTACGTTCTGCCCGCTGAATGTTTTTCTCCAGACTCTCCATATTATTATGGACGTACTTATACGTTTGACCCAGATGCATACGAAGTCCGTCAATAATACAGGCATGAGCTTCCGCATCATACACAATAATATCGTGCCGGTCTACCAATGCGTCAATCACCGACATAATGCCTTGATAGCCATAATTAAGTAGAATGGTATCTGGTTTATGTACAAAGTCAGACAGTTCACGTTCCAGTTGCTCATGCAGGTTGGTATTTCCTGACATCATTCGAGCTCCCATAGGTGTTGCTAGACCCCACTCAGCTCCAGCTTCGGCATCTGCCTTCAGTACTTCCGGATGGCTAGCCAGCCCAAGATAATTGTTCAGGCTCCAGTTCAAGACGGTCTTGCCACGGAACTGCATGTAAGGGCCTATTTTACCTTCCAGTTTTGGGAATGTAAAATATCCATGCGAATTGTCGGAGTGTCGTCCAATGGGACCCAGATCAGCGATGCGTTTTTCAAAAAGATCCACGTGCTAAAACGTTTATTAGTGTGAATAAAACTATTTTCTTTTTTTTTTACAAAGTATGGCATACTTTGTAAAAAACCCCGCAAATATAGAATAAAAAAGCCAAAAGACAATTTATGCGTTCCAAAAGGTTCAATAATGCGTCTTTTCATCCTACAGGAACTAAAAATACTCCTATGGGTTTACTATCTTTGGATAGGATGAAAAAAATGATAAGCCTAATAGACACATTTGGACATATAAACGTTTTCTATTTTATTGGTACCTATATTCACTCCTTTTCTTAACAACTAATATACCCTTTAACTTTCTTTTATGATACTTGTTTTTTTTCAGAGGGCGTACCAGACTGTATTTTTAGTACTTTGGTCTGGAATAGTAACAATGGCTCAGTCAGCCGATGGCATGTCTCTGCAGACAGCTCCCAAAAATTGGTTTAATCTTGACCCAGTAGCCGATAAAGTATATGGTGTCAGCAGCGAAAAAGCCTATACCAGTGTGCTGAAAGGAATGACACCCAAGCCTATTATTGTGGCCGTGATTGATGGAGGAACAGAGGCAACCCATGAAGACCTCAAATCGGTCATTTGGGTGAATCCAAAAGAAATTCCCGGAAATGGCAAGGATGATGATAAAAACGGCTACATAGACGATCTACATGGCTGGAATTTTATTGGTGGAAAAGATTCTAGTGTACACCATGACAACCTAGAAATGACTCGTCTGTACCGGACACTGAAACCTAAATTTGAAACTGCAGATACAACCAAACTGTCTGCGGTAGATCAGAAGGAATTTCAACGATATAAAAAAATAAAAGAAACCTTTGAAAAAGAATTGGAAGATGCCAATAATAGTTATTTTGTTTATCAGATGATTAGTAATGGAATGACCAAGCTCAAAAAAGAAATTGGCAAAGAAGATATTACACAGGAAGACATACAAGCCTATAAGGCAAGTGATCCGATTAGTCAGCAAATCAAACAAATTCTGACCGATGCCCTTTCCAAAGGAGCTACTTTTGATGATGTCTACAACGAACTTACCGAAGGCCTCAATTACTTTGAAGCCAAAGCTAAATACCACCTGAATGTAAATTACGACCCCCGTAGCATTGTTGGAGACAGTTATGAAGATACCAAAAACCGTAGCTATGGAAACAATGATGTAGCCGGCCCAGATCCAGATCATGGCACCCATGTGGCTGGTATCATTGCCGCTGCCCGAAACAATAGCCTGGGTATGGATGGTGTTGCCGAACCTGTACGTATTATGGTGGTACGTGTGGTACCAAATGGAGACGAACGTGACAAAGATGTGGCTAATGGGATTCGGTATGCGGTAAACAATGGTGCGAAGGTAATTAATATGAGTTTTGGGAAAAGCTATTCTTTTAACAAACCTCTGGTAGATGAGGCCATCCGGTATGCCGCTTCTAAAGATGTATTGCTCATCCATGCGGCCGGAAATGATGCCCAAGATAACGATCAGGAGAAAAATTTCCCCAATGATGAAGATGCTACTGGCAAAGAGTTTGTCAACAACTGGATAGAAGTAGGAGCTTCTTCTTGGAAAAACGGACAGGAACTGGTGGGTAGTTTCAGCAATTATGGACAGACTGCCGTAGACCTGTTTGCACCAGGTGTAGACATTTATTCAACCATTCCCGGCTCTAAATATGGCAACCACCAGGGAACCAGTATGGCAGCTCCGGTCGTTGCTGGTGTTGCAGCCCTAGTACGTGCCTATTTTCCGAAACTGAAGGCGGCGCAGGTAAAAGAAATCCTGATGAAATCTGCTACACCCTATAAAGAAAAAGTCTTACGTCCTGGCTCTGAGGATGAAGTAGTGGACTTTGCCAAACTAAGCAAAACCGGAGGCATTATCAATGCTTACCAGGCTATACAACTGGCAAAAACCTATAAGAAATAGACAAGTATTTAAGCTGTTGTCTGGTATTTCAGACAACAGCTTAGAAACTGTTTTCAAACCTGATTGGAAGGGTTGATTCAGGGACTCATATCGGTAGATTTGGCTTTAGCCGAATTCAATGACTGGCGTTACTGAATTCGGCTAAAGCCAAATCTACCAGGGAATACCCGTTTGAAAACAGTTTCTTAGAAGATCAAAAGCAGGTGGCTGAAAAACAGCTGCCTGCTTTTTTTTTGGATATTTTTTTAGTATCTTCATTCCACTCTCAAGCAATAGACATACCTATAGGTTGGGAAAAGGTGTAGCATTGATCAGACATATAGAACGTAATATGTCAAAACCACGACAGCTTTCCTGTAAAAAATCATTCGCAGCCGTGTGGAAAGTCATTCATTACACCATACACAGAAGGCTATCTTTGTCTGGAAAGGTGTAGTTAAAGGATGTCTGATTCATTCTAGTCTCCTAAAAACTTGTTTTGAAGGATTACTGTAGAAATTAAATAGTTGATAGTCAATTATTTGAATCCGATGAAGACTACAACTTTTACTATTGAAATCTACTAGTTTGTTTTTCCACCTCATCATTATCTGGCCATGAAAACGATTCTTGTTCCTACCGACTTTTCCGAAAATGCCAATCAGGCTTTTTTCTATGCCATGCAGATTGCCCAAGGTGTACAGGCAGAGATAGTCGTGCTTCATACCTACCATGTCGTAGCAGCTGTAACAGATCCCTTACTGCCGCAGGCTATGTATGATACCATGGCTGATACCCTTTCCGAACAAGCCCACAGTCAAATGAAACTCTTTCAGGAATCTGTCACGCCTGAGCTACGCATACCCTGCCGCTTTGAAACGCATATTGGTATGACTGTAGATGTAATTTTGCACAAAGCCTATGAGCTGGAGGCCGACTTGATTGTGATGGGAACCAAAGGTAACAGTGGTATGATTGGTCATGTGCTAGGAAGTATTACCTCCGCATTGATTCAGCGGCATACATTTCCAGTACTGGCCGTTCCGTTGCAAGCTGTATGGAACCCCTGGCAAACGGTGGTCTTTGGCACAGATTACCAGGAAATTCATAATCCCAGCATTCTTCAACCATTGAAAGATATAGTCCTGGCCTTTCAGGCAAAAATACATGTACTTAATGCCAATCCTGTACCCGAAAAAATGTCTGAAGAAGAGTATATAGGTGAAGAACAACTCGAAATTCTGCTGCACAACTACAATGTATGCTTTGACTATTCAGACGAAGCCGATGTGGAACGGGCTCTGACCCAATGTGTACATGACGAAAAAGCTTCCATGCTGGTCATGATAGCCCATCAACGAAACTTCTGGCAGGGACTCTTTCACCGCAGCCTGACCCGAAGCATGGCCTTGCATACACACGTGCCACTGCTCATTTTGCCTGATGTGGCCAGAGCCTGATCCATTACCTTATAATTATTATCCCAGCCAGACTGCTTGACCCTCAGCAGCCTGGCTGGGATTTTTTATTGCCTTCTTGTCTCCCATTGTACCATGGATGGATTCCTAATACCCTACTTTATGTGATAGCCTCTCGGAAAAGCAATACATAATCAATGCTAACAAATCTTTATCACACTATTACATATTCCTCGAAAAAGTAATAAAGTGATAATTTTTAAATCACTCTATTGTGGAAGTATTCCTCTAGTTTTGTCGAATATCTTTAATTATAGAAGTATTTCTGGCTCAGATTCAGCGTTGGAAATTTTAGTCTCTCTTCTTTAAAATTTACAATAACATCTCCCAAAGTTATGAAAAGAATTTTACGTGTAGTCTTGCAATCTTTTTGGTTTGTTGTGGTGATAGTCTTACATACGCAGGCACAACACATAGGAGTCTCAGGTACGGTTTCTGCTGTGTCAGGCGATGGTGTGCCAGGGGTGAGTGTACTTGTCAAAGGAACTGTCAATGGCACAGTGACGGATGCCAAAGGAAAGTATACCTTGCCTGTACCTGCTGAAAATTCTATCCTGATTTTCTCCTCTATTGGATTTACGTCTCAGGAAGTACCCGTAAACAACCAGACTACTATCAATATAGTATTGGTGGAAGACACCAAAGCCCTTAGTGAAGTAGTGGTGACAGCATTGGGTATCAAACGGGAAGAGAAATCTCTTGGATTTGCTGCCCAAACAGTCAACGCCAATGCCGTCATTGACGCCAAATCCAATAACTGGGTCAACACGCTTTCTGGCAAAGTGGCGGGGTTGAATATTCAGGGAGTAGGCGGCGGCCCGATGGGCTCCTCACGCATTACCCTACGAGGTGAATCTTCCCTTAACCTGGATAATAATCAGGCTCTTATTGTTGTTGATGGTGTACCAGTGAGCAGTAAAATTACAGGTACGGGCTTTACCTCCCATTTGTCTGCCGACAGTCCAGTAGACTATGGCTCTACTGTGTCCGATCTGAATCCCGACGACATTGAAACCGTAACAGTACTCAAAGGACCTGGAGCTACAGCTTTATATGGTAGCCGTGCCGCTGGTGGTGTATTGGTGATTACCACTAAATCAGGAGTCAGAAAAGACAAAGGCCTAGGCGTAACCTTCAACACCAATTTTAGCATAGAACGGGTAAACCGATGGCCTGATTACCAGTTTGAATATGGCGAAGGTCGTACAGACAAATACTACTCCTACCTAGACAGTGAAGACGGCATAAATACCAGCACCACTGCCGCCGCCGGACGTGCCTGGGGCCCCCGGTTTAACGGACAAATGTATTACCAGTACAACCCCGATGCCGAAGACGGCAAGCCTACCGTCCGTACCCCATGGACTCCATACAAAAACTATATTTCAGGATTTTTCCAGACGGGAACTACCTTTTCAAACAGCCTGTCACTGGAAGGAGGCTCGGACAAAGGTTCGGCCCGGTTTTCCATTACCCATCTCAAAAACAAGTGGATCATCCCAAATACTGGATTTGAACGTCTCAATGCCGCTTTGTCTGTCAGTCAGCAACTTTCGAGCAAGTTAAAAATTTCGGGTAAAGCTAATTATACACGCAAACAAAGTGACAACCTGCCTGCGGCGGGCTACAACAATCAGTCGCTGATGTACTTTCTCATCATTGGCACAGCTCCGAACGTTAATCCAGCCTGGTATAAGCCTTACTGGCAGCCAAGACTGGAAGACGTAAAGCAGCGAAACCCCTTCAATCCCGGTCCCGACAATCCGTATCTGGGCATGTATGAGATGCTGAACAAGATGAATAAAAACGGGCTGATCGGTACCATTTCGGCTACCTGCCAGATTACCAACAAGTTGGATTTAGCCATACGTTCAGGGTTGGATATGTCGTTTGAATACCGTTCGCAGCAACGTCCGTTCAGCATGACCAAATACCCCAGAGGCATGTTTCGGGAGCAAAATGTATTCAGCTACGAATCCAATACCGACTTCCTGTTTACCTACAAAGATACATTTGCCAAACGACTCACCCTTACTGTATCGGCTGGTGGAAATGCCATGCGGCAAAGCTACGATTTTGCCGGACTCTACGCCGACCAGCTGGCTCAGCCGGGCATTTATCAGATTTCCAATAGTTTAGACCAGGCCGTAGCCGATCCGTTAAAAACCCGGAAGGCCATCAATAGCCTCTATGCCGCCGCCCAGTTTGGATGGGATGAAAAGATTTTTGTGGATGTCACAGGTCGCAATGACTGGTCTAGTACGCTGCCCTATGTCAACAATTCCTATTTCTATCCGTCAGTGAGCAGCAGTTTTTTGCTGAATGAGATTTTTAACCTGCCACAGCCTGTTTCCTTTGCCAAATTCCGGGTTTCCTGGGCACAGGTCGGAAACGATACCCGCCCGTACCAGACCGTACGGTATTACGACAAAATCTATAGCAATAGTTTTACCAATCCGGGCACTTTATTTAATGCCAGCTTGAAACCCGAAATCACCTCCAGCTTTGAAATCGGAATGGATATACGCCTGTTTGCTGACCGCCTGGGACTAGATATAGCCCACTACGACAACAAAAGCCGGAACCAGATTCTGGAAGTTCCCCTGGATCCAACCTCTGGTTTTGCCAATGCCCTGATCAATGCCGGACTTATCAACAGCAAAGGAACAGAGGTAAAACTGACGGGCAAGCCTGTCAAAACCCATATATTTTCCTGGAATGTGACGGCCCTTTGGTCTCGCAGCCGCAGCTATGTGCGTGAACTGGCAGACGGCATTACCAATCAGACGATTTACAGCCACAGTGGCAACGTAACCATCGAAGCCCGTGTGGGTGGACTGATGGGTGACATGTACGGACGCGGATTTCAACGTTCACCAGATGGACAAATCGTATATGGTACCAATGGCTTACCTGCCCAGCTAGACCCGGTGACCAAAAAATGGGGCAATGCTTTTGCGGATTGGAAAGGAAGTTTGTTTAATGAGTTTTCCTACAAAGGTTTGCGATTCAGTATTTTGTTGGATGGCCAGAAAGGAGGCAGCATGTATTCCCAAACCAACCACAAAAACAATACGCTGGGCAAAACCAAAGTAACCTTGCCCGGAAGAGACGGAGGTATTATTGGCGAAGGGGTGGTTCTGCAATCGGATGGGAGCTACACACCTAATACCGTAAAAGTGGCAGCCAGTGCCTATTACGACAATTACTACCAGATCAGTAATGCAGAAACTAATATTTTCGATGCTTCTTTCTTGAAAATCAGAGAGGTACGGTTTGAGTTTAACTTGCCGCAACGCCTGTTAAGCAAATTAGGAATCAGACAGACGAGTGTGGCTTTGTTTGGCCGTGACCTGTTCAATTTTACCAGATTTCCAGGTTTTGATCCGGAAGGAGGAAACCTCAACAGCGGAACCCTCACGCCCGGTGTGGAACTCACCCAGTTTCCATCCACGCGTAGCATGGGAGCCAACCTGACTTTCAAATTCTAACCCTTCATCCTTGCAGCCCTATGAAATATATACTTAACTACGTTCCATCTTTTTGGGGAACTCTGTTGGCTTTTGCCCTGACCCTAAGCTCCTGTACCCATAATTTTGAAGAAATTAATACTGACCCCAACCGCCCAGAACAGGTAAATCCGGGTGTGGTGCTGGGGCAGATGCAATACCGGATTGTAAATAATTCGATACAGGCAGCCCGGAATTTTACGCATGAACTGATGCAGGTAGACGCCCCCCGGTCAAGTACCAGTGGCTTAGGCGTGCATCGGTATGTGATCAACCCTGGAGCTGGTGTCTGGACTAGCTTTTACCAGAGCCTGACAGACATTGAAGACATTTATGCCATTGCCGATCGGTTGAAGGAAAATAACTACAAAGCCATTGTCCTGGTATACAAATGCTGGGCCTATTCCATTTTGACCGACTTGTATGGCGACATTCCCTATTCACAAGCCATCAAAGCCACCGATGGAATCTTTAAGCCTGTCTTTGACAAGCAAAAAGACATTTACCTACAGATTCTGAAAGACTTGGAAACAGCAAATTCCCTGTTTGACGACACCAAAGCCTTGACCTATGGCGGTGACATGGTGTATAACGCCAACGCCTTGACGGGAAGTAAAAACGTGGGTATCCAACGTTGGAAGAAGTTTGCCAACTCTCTTCGACTACGACTGCTTTTGCGTCTGTCCAAACGGGAAGGTGAAGTCAATGTAAAAGAACAAATCACAGCTATAGTAGCCGATCCAGTCAAATATCCTACCTTTGCCGTCAATGCCGATGAGGCTATTTTTAGGTATCCGGGTACGTTTCCGTTCTTTAATCCCTATTACAATGCCCGTACCCTGGACTGGCGGGAGGGGACGTATTTTACTGAATTTTTCTTAAACCAGCTGAATGCCGCTCAGGATCCGCGTCGGGCTGTCTGGGCTATTCCAGTCACCGTCAATGGTACACCTACATTTAGAGGCATTCAGAGTGGCTATCCTACCACGCTGGAATATGTGGTTGGCCAGAACTCAAGCTATACCGATGCCCTGAAAACCTTGCCGCAACTAGGCGTAATGATGACCCTGGCAGAGGTAGAATTTATCAAAGCAGAACTTGCCCTGAAAGGCTATACCACAGGCAAAACTCCTAAAGCTCACTACGATGCAGGAATCACGGCCTCCATGGCACAATGGGGAGCCGCCATGCCCGCAGGTTTTCTGAGCCAGAAAGCGGTAGAATACAATGCCGCCGCCACACCTGAAACACAACTGGAACAAATCCTGTTACAAAAATATATTGCCTATCTGTTTGTAGACTATCAGGCATGGTTCGAAAAACGTCGGACAGGTTATCCGGTATTGCCCAGAGGTACAGGTATTCCTGCCGAAAATAAATTTCCCAGCCGGGTGCCGTATCCTACCTATTTACAGTCACTGAACCCAGAAGGTTTGTCCAATGCCGTCACCTCAATGGGTGGCGACAAAAGTGAAGGGAAAGTATGGTGGGAAAAATAATGGATGGGTAGATGATGGTTAAAAAACACCCATGAGACTTCTGGCACGAGATAGGAAATGTCCATTAGATATAATCAATCTCGTGCCAGAAGTTTCAGAAATGAGAATTTCTGCCTTGTAACTAATCTGTATATGAAAAACGTACTCTCTATTCTACTCCTTTTTGGTTCGTTGACCAGCTTCGGACAAATGCTTTCTACCACTTTAGAAAGCCGAAAAGTGACTCTTCCCAATGGCTGGAAACTAACGCCCGCCGGACGGTCTGTGGAAGTGGGTGATTTGCCTTTGAATATCGCCGTTTCTTCTTCCAGAAAATTAATGGCTGTGACCAATAATGGACAGGGCAAACAAACGATCCAACTCCTGGATCCAAAATCTGAAAAAATCCTCGATGCTGTTGAAATACCTAAGTCGTTTTACGGGCTAAAGTTTAGCCGGGACGCCAAAACGTTGTATGCTTCTGGAGGCAATGACAACTGGATTCTGAAATATTCCCTGGTTGCCCACAAACTCCAACTGACTGATAGCCTGATTCTGGGTCAACCGTGGCCCAACAAAATCTCCCCGGTAGGCATCGAAATAGACGACGACCGACAGCTGCTGTATGTCGTAACCAAGGAAAATAACTCAATATATATCCTGGATTTAAAAAGCAAAGCCATTGTATTTGAACAAAACATGGGGCATGAAGGCTATACGTGTCTGCTTTCGCCCGACAAAAAACGACTGTATGTTTCTCTGTGGGGCGGTCGGAAAGTGGCTTTGTTTGATACGCAGAGTCGGAAGTTTATCGGACAAATACCCGTTTCATACAATCCCAATGAGTTGGTGTTGAGCAAAGATGGCAGGTATTTGTTTGTAGCCAATGCGGGCGACAACAGTGTGTCGGTCATTGACACGCAGTTGCAGAAAGTGATAGAGGTATTGGATGCTGCGTTGTATCCCAATTCTCTGGCAGGTTCGGTCACCAATGGTGTCGCCTTGTCTGACGACGAAAAGACTCTCTATATTGCCAATGCCGATAACAACTGCGTAGCTGTATTTGACGTGAGTACCAAAGGAAAAAGTGTGTCCAAAGGTTTTATTCCGGTAGGCTGGTATCCGACCAATGTACGGGTGGTAGGTAAGAAAATTTTTGTGGCCAATGGCAAAGGATTTACCTCTTTTGCCAACCCGCTGGGACCTCAGCCTGTCAGCAAAAACACTCGTTCTGAATCGCACCTGGGCGAAGATACCCGTGGCCAGTACATCGGCAACCTGATGAAAGGCACACTCAGTATTGTAGATACCCCAACAGATTCAGAACTAGCCATTTATTCGAAGAAAGTATACGACAATACGCCTTATAAAAAAGACAAAGAACTCCTAGCCGAAGGCCAGACCAATAATCCGGTTCCGATGAAGGTGGGCGACCCGTCACCTATTAAATATGTGTTTTATATTCTGAAAGAAAATCGCACCTACGATCAGGTTTTTGGAGATATAAAGGAAGGCAATGGCGACTCGACACTCTGCCTGTTTGGTGAAAAATATACGCCCAACCAACACCAACTAGCCCGCGAATATGTGTTGCTGGATAACTTTTATGTGGATGCAGAGGTCAGTGCCGACGGGCATAACTGGTCTATGGGTGCTCATGCCAATGACTATCTGGAAAAAACCTGGCCTACAGGCTATGGCCGCAGAGGAGGGGTAACCGAAGGCATGGGAAGACGAGCCATTGCCAACGACAAAGACGGATTTATCTGGGATTTTTGTCAGCGGAAAGGGGTCAGCTACAGAACCTATGGCGTGTTTGCAGATGTGAATAAAGGCAATATTCCGGTTTTGGACAAAGATCATGTATGTGCCTATTTTACAGGGTATTATGACCAGAAAGTCAAAGATACCACGCGTTTTGGTCAATGGAGACGAGATTTTGACTCACTGGTTGTAGCCCATGCCGTTCCTGCCTTCAACTCCATCCGCCTGGGAGCCGATCATACGCAGGGAATGGCTGTAGGAAAACCCACCCCATTTGCCTGCGTGGCCGACAATGACTTGGCTGTAGGCTTGCTGGTAGAACATGTCAGTAAAAGCCCCATCTGGAACCAGTCCGCCATTTTTATCCTGGAAGACGATGCCCAGAATGGTCCTGACCACGTAGATGCCCATCGGTCTATTGCCCTGGTCATAAGCCCCTACACCAAACGCAAATTCGTGGATCATACCATGTATTCTACTTCCGGTATGCTACGAACCCTGGAGCTGATTGTAGGTTTACCTCCCATGACCCAATACGATGCCGCCGCTACACCGATGTATCGTTGTTTTACGTCTATACCAGATTTTACCCCGTTTAAATCCCTGCCTTCTGCCATCAATATCTACGAACTTAATACAGCTTATACACCCTCTGCCAAACGTTCGGAGGGGCTGGAATTTGCCGAAGCAGACAGCAACGATGATAACCTGTTCAATGAAATACTCTGGAAAGGAATCAAAGGAGAATCAGCCGAGTTACCTGCCCCTCGCAGAGTAGCTTTTGTACGGGTAGTAGGCAAGGAAGAAGAGAAGTAAAAGAATGTTCTCTTTCCCTGAAGAGGTTATGTCTATCTTAACAGGGCTTTGGTTTGATAGTTGGCCTAGTCTGCTGTTTGTCAGTGAATTATGCCTGAAGTTTGCGTTACTTTACAGTGTCTCAGCCTATTCAAATGTATAACTAAGTGTCCCAAAAAAATATTCCTTCGAAATTTTGCGACATATGCTGTCCCCAAAAAAAATATGTCTCCAAAAAAGGGACATACATTGTCTCAAAAAAAAAGACAATCAAAATTTTGTGACAGTCTAGGTGAGAGACTCAAGATTGCTAAAAGAGCAGGTATCTTCGGTGCAGCTCGGCGGTGAATACATTCGTCTCCGAGCTGCACCGATTCATTGTCCAAAACGTAAGCGTGTCTGGAATAATGAGTTCTGGATACAGTAAATCTATACGGCTATATCTACTTTTGAAAAAGGTTTTTGAAGACTCCTTCTTTGTTTTCAAAAACTTTCGGTTAGTTTTGCTGTACATGAGAATAGCTACTGCGTTCCTGTTACTATGCCAGATAAAACCCCCTCTCTTCCTCGTCGTCCATTGTATCGCAACTTGACCTTTCAGGTATTGGTCGCCATTGTCGCAGGTGTGCTGCTAGGATATTTTTTTCCAGATGTAGGAAAAGCCATGCAACCTGTAGGCTATACATTTATCAACATGATTAAAATGTTGATAGCTCCAGTCATCTTTCTAACTATTGTCATTGGTATTGGAAAAGTACAATCCATGAAGAAGTTTGGCAGGGTAGGAGGAAAGGCCTTGATCTACTTTCTGGTAGTGACTACCTTTGCTCTTATTACGGGACTGATTGTAGCCAATACCATACGGCCAGGAGATGGGATAGATACCAGTCAAATCAAGAAAGAAGACTACTCCAAATATGTACAACAAAGCAAAGAAAAGACCTGGATCAATCACCTGACAGAAATTGTTCCACCCAATGCCATTGGAGCTTTTGCCGAAGGCAACTTGTTGCAGGTGCTGTTTTTTTCCATCCTTTTCGGAGTAGCTGTATCTGCGATGGGTGAAGCTGGGCAGTCGCTGGTCAAAACCTTTGACAAAGTGCTGCATGTGCTGTTTCGGATGATGGGCATGATCATGGTGCTGGCACCACTGGGAGCTTTTGGTGGTATGGCTTTCACTATTGGAAAGTATGGCGTACAAACCCTGATTCCACTATCCAAGCTCATGGGAGCGGTGTACCTGACCATGTTTCTGTTTATTTTCGTTGTCCTGAATCTGATTTGTTTCAGTGTAAAGGTAAGTTTGTGGAAACTACTCGGATATATTAAAGAAGAGATTTTGATTGTACTGGGTACGTCGTCTTCAGAGTCTGTATTGCCACAGATGATCGAAAAGATGGAAGCTTATGGATGCTCGCCTCAGGTAGCTGGATTGGTGATTCCTACGGGCTATTCCTTTAATCTGGATGGCACCAGTATTTATCTGTCTATGTCCGTTATTTTTCTGGCCCAGGTCTTTCACGTGCCACTCAGTATGGGCGAGCAGTTGGGGATTATTGGTGTGTTGATACTGACTTCCAAAGGAGCCGCAGGCGTGACGGGTAGTGGATTTATTGTTCTGGCTTCAACCCTTTCTTCTTTTCCACAGATTCCTATGGAAGGATTGGGCTTATTGCTGGGTATAGACCGGTTTATGTCTGAGGCTCGTTCCATTACCAACCTGATAGGCAATGCTGTAGCTACAGTTGTGATTGCTAAAAACGAAAAAGAGTTTGATTCTACCTATACAGGTAGTCAAACTCTTTTAAATGAATAGTATGGTATGCGAAGAAGATAAGTCTTGAGAAAGTTGAAAAATACAATTAAAACAACGTTCGTGAAACGAATCTTATTGAAGCCGTGAAAGAATAATTAATAGGCTTTACGAAGAGCATCATCAATATTAATAAGATCCAAGTAGGGTTGCAGACACTGCAAGGAGCTAAAAGGAAGTACTTTTACGACTTCTTCCCGAACCGTATCATACCAGACTTCTACAAAGAAACCTCGTAGATATAATAAAGATACTCTTCTACTAAAGAAGTATCTTTCACATAGTAATGTTCCTTCGTTGTTCAATTGTTGTAGTTGACTTACTAAAGGAAGTCTTTGGTATTCCATTAAATCCTTGAATATTTTAATGCTTCGCATATAGACTAAAAATGGCTATGTAAGTTTTATATTCAAATTAGCATAAAATTTAATAACTACGCAACGATTAAATAATATTTTTTTTGTGTTACCCCTATATTTGTAAGCAAAGTGTAAAGTGTACAGCTAGACTTTTTTTAGTAACCAATTGATAATCAGAATAAAACATTTTAAAGGAAAGACTTTAGATTTTGTGTGTTATTTTGTCATGTAATAAACAGTAAGATCATGCTGCTTTTTCCTGTCAAACCTCTGCTATTCCACAGTTGTGAGGAGAGTCGAGATTGGGCAGATTTTTCAAAAGTGAGAAAAAAGCATTGCCTGTCTGCTGAAAGGGTTGTTAACTAGTAGAAATACCTTAAGAAAATCAGGCTTTTAGCTGGTTTTTAGTAAAAATCAGCCGTTTTTAAGGGAGAGAAAATAGCATAGATTCGATGCTATTATTGCGACGGGTAGAGAAATAGGTAGGTGTGATGTTACTTTCCTACTTATCCTACTGCTATTATCTGTATTTCTTTCGAAAGTTTAACTATCATTGTTCAGGACGTAAATGTCTATACATTGAACAATGATAGTTAGTACTTTTTCTAGATCAAGCAGATTGAAGAGGGTTATTGATAGAGCTTTACTCCTGTGTCGAAATATTTGTCGCCTGATTTCCAGAAAGGTCGTACGGGGGCATTCCCAATCAGACGGCAGGCATAGACATACGATGAGAAGAACTTTTGCAGGTAGTCATAGTCCAGTGAAGACGGTTCATCAGAAGCCTGGTGGTAGAATTTGAGTACATCTCCACTGAAGGCCGTTAGGCCGAGGCTGAACGTTGGTGCTGGAATTCCTTTTCGGGCAAAATTGACATTGTCTGATCTGTCAAACAGATTTTGTTCTGGAGCTGGATCGTCCTCGGCCTTCAGCCCAAACGCTTCACAGGCCTGTTTGATGTAGACATCGGCAGTGGTACGACCCAGCCCAATAATCGTAGCCCGTGTTACATCGTTGTAGCCGGCATTGTCGCTGTTAAAGCAATACACAATCTTTTTCAGATCCAGCGGCGAGTTTTCCACAAACCAACTGCTTCCGAGTAGTCCTTTTTCTTCTCCCGTAAAAAGAATAAATAGAGCGGATCGTTTAGTGGGGTATTTAGCCAGATTTTCGGCGGCTGAAAGTACCGTGACACTACCCACCGCATTGTCACGGGCTCCGTTGTAAATGCTGTCACCTTTTTCATTGGGACGACCTACGCCAATATGGTCGTAGTGAGCCGAATAGGTGACATATTCTTCTTTCAGTTTCTGATCAGTTCCTTCTACATAGCCAACTACATTGTAGACTGTAAACTTATTTTCTACAAGCCCTTTGACACTCAGGCGTATGCGGCCCATCGGCTGGGTGGTGGCTGTGGTGGCTTCTTTCCATTCGGGGTCGTGGAGCAGCAGGTGGGGCAGGGTAGAAGCCTGACTTTCTGTAACGGTGCGTCCGCCTTTAGAGTAGTTGATGAGTAGTTTCCAAGGAAGTTGTGTGTTGGCATATAGCTCTACCAGTGCTACAGCTCCTTTTTCGGCGGCTAGTTTGCGTTTTTCAAGGCTTGCTTCTTGCCAGCTACGTGGATTGGTATCGTTTTCTCGCCCAGCTTTGGTAACCACTACTTTTCCTTTGACATCTGTTTGGGAAAAATCTGTGGCACTACCAAAATTTAGATAAATGGCTTCTGCTTCTCCGCTGCCATTGCCACCATTGAGCCAGAGGGCATTGTCTGGGTACTGAAATTTTTTATCCTTGTACTGCACAGATGTTTCTGGAAGGGTCACCACTGTTTTCATGGCTACAGGCTGGTAGTAGTCGGGGTATTGTGGCAATGGTTTTACGCCATAACTTTTGAGTTGGGTTGCCAAATACTTGGCGGCAATCCGTTGTTCGGGCGAAGGGGTTTGTCTGCCCAACAGTTCATCAGAGGCTAGAAAATAAATATGCGATTCAATTTTAGCTTTGCTGACTGTACTACTGGTTAATTGCTTGTCTTTTTGAGCAAAGGTAGCTCCCCATAAAAGGAAGGCCACTGTAAGAAGGGTTATTTTTTTCATGCAATTAGTAAGGTATAAATGAAGAAAGAATAATAGTCTACCAACATACAAAAATAACCCGTGACACTCCAAGAAAACTTCCACCAGCGGTTAGGTAGGTAGCAAAAATGCTGCAAATCTGGAGATGCAGCTTGTCTGAGATCGTAGAAGAGTGAAAAGAGGCTGTGTATCAAAATGTATGATGAAAAAAAGGCATCCTTTTTGTTTTCAAGCCTCTTTCCTGTCTTCCCGCAGGGATCTTCGCACAAATACAGCGGCCGTGGTATTTGCGCGAAGATCCCTGCGG
>JACCDR010341373.1_pt1 | contig 39081 bp, 47 predicted proteins | sample 7446431 | NCBI WGS metagenome assembly JACCDR01 (sample SAMN15323443, study PRJNA562643) | freshwater metagenome | isolation source: river surface water | place: USA:Blue River Watershed | collected 2017-08-17
ACTGCTGTTCCAGATTTACCGCTGTTCCAGATTTGCAATCTGGAACAAATCTGTGGTGGATTTGTAATCCACCAAAATGCGAGAGCATTTTTGGGTGCTAGGCACAGGATCTGTTGGTGTGTGAGACTCACAAGGTGTTTGTCTCAAACGGTTCTGACAAATGCTCTCGCATTTGGTGGATTACAAATCCACCGCAGCCACGTTCCGGATTGAAAATCCGGAACAGCATTGGGCAACACAGTTGCCTCATTTATTCATTTACTCATTTACTCATTTATTTGCTCATTCATCTCTATGAAAATTCTGATTACAGGAAATATGGGGTATGTTGGACCGGGGGTGGTGGCTCACCTGCGGAGAGTGTATCCCAATGCCATATTGGTGGGTTATGACATGGCTTATTTTGCCAGCTGCCTCACCAATGCCGATTTTTTACCAGAAAGCCGACTGGATGAACAGATTTTTGGGGATGTCCGACAGATCCCGACCCACCTGCTAGAAGGCGTAGATGCTATTGTACACCTAGCTGCGGTTTCCAATGATCCGATGGGCAACAAGTTTGAGGAAGTAACCCTCGATGTCAACCATGCATCCAGTATTGCCCTGGCCCAGAAAGCCAAAGCCGCAGGAGTACGTTCGTTTGTGTTTGCGTCCAGTTGTAGTGTCTATGGAGCTGGCGGCGATGGAGCCAAAACAGAAACCTCCGAACTCAATCCACTGACAGCCTATGCCCGATCTAAGATTTTTACCGAACGGGATTTACAACCCCTGGCTACTGATACCTTTGTGGTCACCTGTCTGCGGTTTGCCACAGCCTGTGGCATGAGCAACCGACTACGATTAGACCTAGTACTGAACGACTTTGTGGCAGGTGCTGTTACCTCTGGGCAGATTACCATTCTGAGTGATGGTACACCTTGGCGGCCACTCATTCATGTCAAAGATATGGCCATTGCCATGGAATGGGCCATCACACGTACAGCAGTCCAGGGAGGGGCATTTCTGGCTATCAATACGGGAAGCAATGCCTGGAACTACCAGGTCAAAGAACTGGCCGAAGCTGTGGCTATTGTGATTCCAGGCACACAGGTTTCTGTCAATGCGGATGCCCCACCCGACAAACGATCGTACCGGGTTAATTTTGACTGGTATGCCCAATTAGCTCCTCAACACCAGGTGCAACGAACCCTGACAGATACCATTGCCGAGTTGCGGGATAACCTAGAAGCTATGGGATTTTCGGACAATAATTTTCGCAATTCTACCTTGATGCGACTAAAAGTATTAAACAATTTGCAGGAGAAGCAACTTATTGATACAAAGCTCGTATGGGTAAAATAAGCAATGTATCTGTAGCATGGACAAAAGGTTACATGGGTTTTTAAGACTCCACATAGTCTTTCTATCCATTATTTGTAAAGTATGTGGCTTCTTCTCGTAGGCTAAGGCCACAGTTTTAACCTACGAGAAGCTGTTTAAGTGAGTATCTATCTAAAACAGGCTATCAACGATGCTATTTACAGAAACCAAGCTAAAAGGGGCATTTATCCTGGAAATCAAGAAAGTACAGGACGAAAGAGGATTTTTTGGCCGTTCATGGTGCCAGCAGGAAATGCAAGCACATGGACTCAATAGCCAAGTCGTACAATCCAATGTTTCCTACAATATCCACAAAGGCACCTTTCGAGGCATGCATTTCCAACGTCCTCCCTACCAAGAAACCAAACTGGTTCGTTGTACCAAAGGAGCCATTCTGGATATTATTATTGACCTGCGTCCCGAATCACCTACCTATAAGCAATGGATTCAGGTAGAACTGACCGAAGCTAATTATACCATGTTGTACGTACCAGAAAATTTTGCCCACGGCTTCCTTACTCTTCAGGATCAGACAGAGGTTACCTATCAGGTCACTGAATTTTATACTCCCAGAGCCGAAGGGGGGCTTCGCTGGAATGACGCAGCCTTTGGCATTCAGCTTCCCATAAAACCTGTCGTGATTTCTGCCAAAGATGTTGCCTGGCCAGACTTTACAGAAGAAATGCTCGCCACAGTAGACACTGCCGCCATGCATACCTGAATCTGAACACTCATTCGTCTCTTACTTATGATTATTGTAGACAAAGCTTTAGAACAAAGAGCAAACAGCAACAATCCTATTCGTGTAGGAATGATTGGGGCGGGATTTATGTCGCAGGGCATTGCCTTGCAACTGACTCAATATGTGCCAGGCATCGAACTGGTGGCTATTTCTAACAGATCCCTAGACAAAGCCCGCCAAATATACCAACAAGCAGGCATTGAAACAGTGGTAGCCGTTGATACACGCGAACAGTTGGAAGAGGCTATTTCACGTAAAAAATATGCTGTTACCAACAACCCATTCATTCTTTGCGAAGCCGGACAAATAGATGCCATTCTGGAAGTAACTGGAACGATCGAGTATGGGGCACAGGTAGTAATGCACGCCATTAAACACGGCAAACACATCATCCTGATGAATGCCGAACTAGACGGTACGCTGGGCTCTATCCTGAAACTCTATGCCGACAAAGCCAATGTGATGTATACCGTCTCGGATGGCGATCAACCGGGTGTAATCATGAATTTATACCGATTTGTAAAAGGCATTGGTGTTCGTCCAGTCTTGTGCGGCAATATCAAAGGACTACACGACCCCTACCGAAATCCGACCACACAGAAAGGATTTGCCGAACAATGGGGACAAAATCCGTCCATGGTTACTTCGTTTGCCGATGGCACCAAGATTTCTTACGAACAAGCCTGTGTAGCCAATGCAACAGGCATGCGAGTGGCCAAACGCGGCATGTTTGGTCCTACCCTGAAGCCGGGTACACCGATAGAAGAAACAACCCAGATTTTTCCAAAACTCTACAACCTAAACGAATGGCTGGCAGGCCCCGGTATTGTAGATTATGTGGTAGGGGCTGTGCCTGGCCCTGGTGTGTTTGTGCTAGGAACGCATGAGCACCCTACCATGCAGCATTACCTGAACTTGTACAAGCTAGGCCAAGGGCCGTTGTACTGCTTTTATACTCCGTACCATTTGTGTCATTTTGAGATTCATAACACCATAGCCCGGGCTGTTCTGTTTGAGGATGCAGCCCTAGCTCCACTGGGTAGTCCTTCGGTAGAGGTGATTACAGCTGCCAAAATACCTCTACAGGCAGGTACTACGCTGGATGGACTGGGTGAATACATGACCTATGGCTTAGCCGAAAACTACGATATGGCCCGTATTGAAAGCCTGCTTCCTATTGGTTTGGCCGAAGGTGCCGTATTGAAACACAACATTCCGAAAGATCACCTACTTACCTTTCATGACGTAGAACTACCCGCAGAGCGGCTCAGTATAGCCTTGTATCAGGAGCAACTGGCCAAATTTCCGCCCATGGCTGCCAGTATACACTCCTAATGCTATGCGGGTAGAATGGGCAATGGCGTTGCCCATTCTTTTTTGAAAATAACGTAAATTCTGGATGAGTCTGGTGCGAGATTCCTATCTCGTACCAGACGTAACTTTCACGAATCTTCTCCACAGTTCTGTAAGGGCAACAGAGTTGCCCCATTTAACCATAGGCACTGCCTTATTGCATTTGAAGTTCTCCTGCTTTTTCACCAGCAATCCCTTTCACCTCCTCAGGTTGGGTTGGAGGAGTAGGAATGTGTGTTTCTTCTTTGACGGTAGGCGTTTGGACAAAATGTTCGATATACAGATTGACAGATAAGACAAAAAATGAAAGTAGCAGCGGCCCAACCACAAGCCCTGTAAGCCCAAACAATGGCAAGCCTAGGATAATACCCAAAAACGTAATCAGCGGATGTGTGTCGCCGATCTTCTTATTGAGTACCATTCGAAGTAGGTTATCTATATTTGCCACCAGTAAAAATCCCCATAGCAGTAACCCAATACCATGCCAGGTTTCGCCTGTCACAAAGGCATATATGCTTCCAGGTATAAAAATCAGTGCCGCTCCTATTACTGGGATAAAAGAGGCAAAAATAGCTAATGTACCATACAAAAATGGTTCTGGAATACCAAATATCCAAAAACCAACCCCCACCAGTAAACCTTGTACCACAGCAATAATACCCGATCCAATGACATTGCTATAAGTAATGTTGCGCAGCTCGTCCCCATATTGTAGGGATGAATCAAGACTCAGTGGCAAATATTGCAGCAGCCATTGTTCCATTTTCCGGTAGTTGGCAAACATAAAAAACAAAATCAGGTACATCACACCAATGGATGCAAAACTATTCAGCACTCCATTCAGTGTATTAGAAAAAATACCTAAAGCCACTTCACTAGCCTTTCCCAACTGCTGTTCAAGAGCCGCCGGATCCACAAACCGTTCGTAGAGTGGATGGTGTTGCACCCTAGAAAAGATTTCTTTAAACAATGTTGGATTTCGGGTCAGAGAGACCACCTGAGAAGCTACCTGATAGACCATCGTTACCACAGGCAAAATGATCAACAAGAAGGAAACGACCAACAACATAATTGTACTCCATAACACCCGCCAACCTTTTTTCTCTACTAACCGGATGTGCCACGACCGGAAAAGAGTATAGATAATTAAGGCACCAAAAAAGGAAGAAATAAAACTACGTAGGCCATAGATTAGAAATATAGCCAAAACAGTCACCAATACAAGCATGGCAATTTTACGCTGGTGACGGGTATAGAGGTTGATCATAAAAAATAGTGGTTTATACGTACTTAATCACCATTCGCCTACGCTAGCAATGAATGAATAAATATCTGGCTATCAAATTCTTATCTTTAATTTTTAATTCAAAATAGTCTTAACTAAATACCCATAAGTACTTATGCTATAAAAATGTGTGCCTGCTTGAACAATCACTCACATTTCTCTCTTTTCTCCCCATTCGTATCCTAAAAACCTATATAGATACAAAAATCTATATAAAATTCTATAAAACAGAACAATACACCTTTATTTTTTTTGTCCCGAATAGAAAAAAAGGTGGCCACAAAAAATAGAAACTATTCATTTTAAAAGATACTTTTTCATAAAAAAACACAATAAAATATCATTAAATAATTGATTAATTCAAAAAACAACTCTATGTTTGATAAATACCATCCATATAATTACACATTTTCTGACACAAACCAACTAAATTAGAAATACAGATATGCAATAGTCTTTGGGAAGAGATAGTCGTTAGCTGCCAGCCCCTTGGTTCAGGTATCCTATGTCTGTTTTATATAACTGTTTAGCTTATACACACTAAATAAACTATAGTACATGCACCTTTTGTATGCACATCCAAACTATATCCAAATAAATTTTGACACTGCTATTTCAGTGATCTGTCTTTTTGAACAGATATAGGCAGACAGGCAGACACCGTTTTCTGGTGGAATCTGACAGGTCTGATACGAAACAGTCCGTGAGTATCTCCAGCCAAGCACCTGTTTCATTTCTTCTTCGTTTTTCGTACAGAATTACCTCTGTTATATTTCACATGTACCTGTTTTACAATCACCTTAACGTATCCTTATGAAACAATTCTTTTTGCGTCGAAGTCCTGTAGGGCTGCCCCGATTCATTAAACGTTTAGGCAGCAAATCGTTGCCTTTATTGCTTATCACTTCCTTATGTGTAGCAGCCAGTACTGTTGTACAACCTGAATTTGCCTATGATGGCACCGCCGGTCCCAGATTAACAACTCAAACTTGGCCAGCGGGCACCTTTCTGGCACATTTTAACGAAGGCGACCGTATCAATACCTATCACCGCAATTATTTCATGATTGCCGGACAAGCCGGAACCAGTATCTGGGATCTTTCTAATCCAACCGACCCCAAACGCCTCCAATTTAATGGTGCCGGCAACAACGGTCACCGCTGGTGGAAAATGGGCGACTTGTACTGGCGGGAATATTCGGTACCAGAAGTGGCCGGTACGCCGTACAAATACCTCAACCTGGCCAATATGCTAGACCGAAAGCCCATTACAACTTCCAATGTGCTCTATACGGTAGCGGCCAACCAGCCTCACTTTGATAAACTGGAAACCTTCCCCCACTCCATTGATGGCAACCGTGTATACGATATGCGTACCGGAGAGTTTCTGAGTGACATCAAAGAGGGAATTACCAAGCCAGACATTGTGGTGCGGATCGGTAACTTTGTCTTTTATACCCCCCAAAGTGGAGCCATTAGCGTGTTTGACTTCGGAGATCCGAAAAATATCAAATTTATAGGATCATTTGGTGGAACTGTTCCCCACGAACAATACAGTACAGGCATTCAAGTATGGCGAAACTACCTCATCTTCATGAGTGGCAATGAAAGCAGCAATAACCTGGTCGCCTTTGACATCAGCGACCCAACCAACGTGAAGCATGGATTTAACATTTCTTCCAATGACATTACACTGGGACGTTACATGATGTTTCAGGACGAATTTGGATTTACAGGCCGCTTTAATCGAGGTGTAAAATATAATTTTGAAAAAATGCGGGTAGAACAACAATTCTTCCCTCCTTCCAATGACGAAGCCTTGCAGTTTCTAGATAACCAATGGATGCCACTCGGACACATTGTTGTAGCCAGTGGTGACGGCAAAACATCTATCTTTGCCCATCAGGATGGTCTAGACAAACGCCCGCCTACCGTGGGGCACCATTTTCCTAAAGCAGGAGCTACCAACTTGCCTGTAACCAGTACCATAGGATTTGTCATCAACGAAACCCTAGACGACCTCACCCTCAACGACCAAACGATCCAAGTACGACCACTGGGCGGACAACCCATTACTGGAGATGTGAGTTCGTCCTCTTACCAGGTTATCAACTATGCACCCCGGCAAAAACTGCTTCCCAATACGACCTACGAGGTAAAATTTGTGGAAGGAGGCATCAAAGATGCGGCAGGCAATGGCATGAAAGAATATATCTTCTACTTTACCACAGGCGGCAATGCCTCCAATAAATCGCCAGAAGTAGCAGGTGTAGATGCATCAGTAGTTTCGCCGATGGTGGCAGGTTCTAATGTCACCTTTACGGCCCGTGCCACAGATGCAGAAGGCAATCCACTGAGCTATCGATGGGATTTTGGTGATGGTTCGCCTAAAACCAACTGGATTGGAGCCAGTACCAGCCATGTGTTTACTGAAACTGGTAACTTTACGGTACAAGTGCAGGTGTCTGACAACAATGGTGGATTTATTGTTTCCTCCAAGAATATCACTGTCACTGAAACCCTACCCACCTTGCAACCTACCCAGTCTAGCCCGATTGTTGTAGATGCCACCAACCGGATTGTATGGTCAGTCAACTCAGACAATAATACCGTTACACAACTCAATCCCAACACATTAGCCGTTATCCGGGAAATACCTGTCGGTGCCGATCCAGTGAGTGTAGCATTGGATGGAACTGGAAAAGCCTGGGTCGCTTGTCGCAACTCCGACGACTTGTATGTACTGAACCCAGACGGCTCACTGGTAAGCAAAGTAGCCTTAAAACGAGGTTCACGTCCCTATGGTGTGGTGTTTACGCCGAATGGAGCACGGGGATTTGTGTCGCTGTATGGCTCTGGCGACGTGGTTGAAGTTTCGCCTGGTACCCGAACCATTCTTTCCACACTCAAAGTCGGTCCAACACCCCGTGCCCTGGCCGTTACCAGTGACGGAGCTAAGTTGTATGTCACCCGATTTGTTTCGCCCAATGCAGAAGGACAGGTCTGGGAAATTAACCTGACTACCTTTGCTGTCACTGCTACGATCAAACTTCCACTGGATAATTTTACAGTAGACACAGGCAATGCCGGACGTGGACTACCCAACTATGTAGCAGGTATTTCCATTCATCCGACCAACAAATCGGCATGGACGGTTGCCAAAAAGGATAATATTCTCCGCGGACAAGCCCGTGACGGACTCATTCTCTCCTTTGACAATAGCATTCGTACCGCCATCTCGCCGCTCAACCTGACCACCGGCAAAGAAGAACTCACCAGCCGCCTCGACATTGACAACCACGGCCAGCCATCTGCCGCTTTGTTTAGCCCCACTGGAAACCTTGTATTTGTAGCCATGCAAGACAACAACCAAGTGGTAGTCATTGACCCCAAACTAGGACTGGAAGTAGCCACTAAAGATGTAGGCAATGCACCCCAAGGACTAGCCATTGACCCACAAACCCAACGGCTATTTGTGCAGAATTTCATGAGTCGCAATGTAACTGTGTTTGATGCCAAACAAATGATTTCTACGGGAAATAGTATGCTGGAAAAAATTGCAACAGTCACAACTAGCACACAGGAAAAACTGACGCCAACGGTGCTGAAAGGCAAAACTTTGTTTTACAATGCAGCAGATCTCCGCATGGGAACCGATGGCTACATCAGCTGTGCCAGTTGCCATCTTGATGGTACACACGACGGACGCACCTGGGACTTTACCGACCGGGGCGAAGGATTTCGCAATACCATTTCACTGGCAGGTCGGGCAGGTACTGGACACGGAAATGTACACTGGAGTGGCAATTTTGATGAAATTCAGGATTTTGAAAACGATATCCGGGCTCACTTCAACGGACGAGGCTTCATGACTGATGCCAGCTTTAACGAGAGTACCGTTGCCCTTCCATTAGGCAAGCCGAAAAAAGGAAAATCTGCCGATCTGGATGCACTGGTGGCCTACGTAGAAACGTTAAATACCTTTGAACCCAGTCCGTTCCGGACAGCCGATGGCTCCCTTACCCCTGATGCAGTAGCAGGTAAAGCCTTGTTTCAAAGCCTAAAATGCGGCAACTGCCACGCAGGAGCTGCATTTACCGACAGCAAAACAGGCAAAATGCACGATGTAGGAACCCTAAAACCCACCAGTGGCAACCGATTGGGTAAAAAATTACTAGGCCTAGACGTACCCACCTTACGAGATGTCTGGTCTACTGCCCCATACTTGCATGATGGCTCTGCGGCAACCCTAAACGATGTCCTGACTACCAACAATGCCACCAATGGCCACGGAGCTACCTCTACCCTGACAACGACAGAAGTAAACCAGCTCGTAGCTTACCTCCAGCAGATTGACGGCACTGAGCCTGCCGCAGCCACAGATCCAATGCTGAAAATGGCCTCTCCTACCAATGGAACGGTTCTCAACAAGGACGAGCCTGTCAAGCTTAGTATTCAGACAGACCTCACGGGTGTAACCAAAGTAGAATACTACGTAGACAACGACCTGGTGGCCCAATCGGCTATAGCTCCATTTGAGGCCAGTTGGAGACCTGTGATCTGGAAAAATTACGGACTCACAGCCAAGGTATTTTATAATGCAGGCAAAACAGCTTCTATTACACCAGAAATAAAAGTCGTTTATAAAGGATCTATTGATGTACTGTTTGTGGTAGGCAATTTGCCTCTTTCGCCCGAAGACCAGAAAATCAAGAGTCGCCTGGAACAGAAGCTTGGATTCAACATGTTCCTAATGACCGACGATGCGGCCGACCGACCCGACATAGCCAATCCTTATGACCTGGTACTGATATCATCATCGGTAGACCCAGGTGTGCTAGGCAATGACCTAGAGTCTATCCGAATTCCAGCCATGACCTGGGATCCGTTTATGTACGGCAAAATGCGGCTTACATCTGGCAACATCAATACAGGATTTGGCTTTACACCTATGGCATTTTCCACTGTATCCATTACCAATCCAACGCATCCGATGGCCGCAGGAATCACAGACGACGCCGTGGCTCTGTACAAGATTACACAGCCCATGCCGTTTGGACAGCCAGGCGCGGATGCCATTGTGATTGCCAAGGCAGGTACCTATCCCATTCTGTTTGGATACGAAGAAGGATCTTCCACTCCTTCCCGACGGGTCGCATTTCCACTGCGAGACCAGTTTACACATCTGCTTACCGACAAAGGCTGGTCTATGTTTGATGCAGCGGTACTTTGGGCTTTGCATGGCGGCAATGCTACCACGCCTATCAAACCACTGCCCGACGTATATTTCAAATCACCCGTGCAAGGAGACTTAGTCAATACGCCGTTGAAAGTGGAATTTATCACTGAAAACTGGACATTGCCTTCTACCCAGTACAAGCTACGGTTCCGAATTGATGGCGCCGACCGCGGACTGATTACCTCTAATGCTCTACTAACAGACGGCAGCCTACTCACAGAAGGCCCTCACAAGCTGATGCTACAGATTGAACGCAGTAATAATTCCCTAACAGACTTAGGAGATACCATTACGATAAACGTAACCAACAATCCGCTACCACCTGGCCCAACAGCTCTGATTCAAGCTCCTATCGAAGGGGGTGTGGTAAGTGCCAGCTTTAACATCCAGTTTTCGACCTATAAATGGGATCTGGCTCCGGGCGGCAAAAGTGTGCGTTACTTTGTAGATGGCATAGACAAAGGCACAGTATACCAAGTCGGACCGATCCCTATTGGCCCGCTATCAGACGGCCCGCATACCCTAAAACTGGTACTAGCCGAAGCCAGCGGCGCACTAACGACCATGGCAACGCAGGTTAATATTACCGTTGACAATTCAGCTGCAAACCTGCCACCCTCACCGTTCCGTGTCGAATACCGCACCAATACCCAAGGCAGTAGCAGTTCGGAAATGAAGCCCGTGCTGAAGATAGTCAACGACTCTACGGTAGCTTTCCCGTACAAGGATTTTACAATCCGCTACTGGTATACACCGGATCACACCGGCACGCTGGCCATTAATAATGACTACACAGCCGTACAGGGGCTGGTCAATACACAGGGCATCAAAAATGGTAAAAACTACATAGAAGTAGGCTTCAGTGCCACTTCTGGTAACCTGCCAGCCCGTGGCAATTCGGGTGAAATGCAATTCCGCATCAACTACCCCAACTACCTGACACAGAACCAGGCTAACGACTACTCGTACGACGGCACCAAAACGACGTTCAAGCCGCACCTGAAAACCACGTTGTATTACAAAGGCACCTTGGTCTGGGGCATTGAGCCTAGTAGCAGTAGTGCCCGTCTGGCTACCACCAGTGAGGATAAGCAATTTCGGCTGTATCCAAATATTTCATCGAGTACCTTCACCCTTTCCAGCAGCAATCGTTTCCGGCACATACGCAGCATTGCCATCTACGACGAAAAAGGCCGCATGGTATGGCAAGCAAACCCCAACCAGCTGAATGGCAAATCAGTGGAGTTTGGCAAAGACTTGCCGACAGGCTTCTATGTAATCAAGATTGTGGAGAAAAATCAGGTACAGACCCTGAAAGCAGTTAAGATGCAGTAAGGTTGATAGGTACTTATACACACAAAAAAGCCTGCTATTCAAGCAGGCTTTTTTGTGTGACAAACTGAAGCCGAAAGAACAGAAAAAGAAGGCAACTACACCATCTGATTGAGTGCTAGAATGAAGGTATTATTCCAAAAAAAGCAGGATATAGTTCTGCTTTTTTTGGAATACTTTTCGTATATTTACGTGGCAAGTATAACTATTCCGGTCTCAAAACACCTGTATAACACAATAATTTACAGATACTTAAACAGAACATTCTCAGTTTTGACGGGTTTTTATATTCATTATTTGTATACGCAAGATTTTATAGTCAATGATCTTTATTCCGCTATCTGGTGAGTACTTTGAAACAGATATTAGTACGTTAACTACTACCCAAGGCAAACTCATTAAGAAAAAGGACTGGCTTTTTGATTGGAAAAAAGAATTAACACTTACCGATAGGCAACTGTATGCACTGGTAACCAAGGCTAATCCAAAGGTAATTCAAGGCTTGGTGAGTCTTACAGATAACGAGGATCATATTTTTTTGCATTTGATAGAAAATGCAAAGTTTAACCGTGGCCCAGAAAAACTGTATCAAGACGTAGCAGAAAATCTATTTGCTTTTGCCTGCAAGTTAGCTTTCGAGAAAGAATATGAGGGTATTGTAGTGTTTTTTTCTAAATCCAAACTAGTTGCTTACTACTACCAAGCGTTGGGTGCTATGCAGATTAGCGGTTTGCGTTTGTATATACCTACTCATCAGGCAAGAAAGTTAGTAACCAAACATTTTCCTGATTTTAAATTTAAAAACTAATTCCTATGGACTCTAAGTTAATGAATGAGATTGATCCCGTGGTAGTTAATAAGAAGATGACCCAGAAAGAAAAAGAAGAGACTAGTCTGTTTCTTAAAAATTTACGCACGAAGAAAGAGGTAAAAAGCAGTAAACGCAAAGTAGCCCGATCGTAAATAAAGTACTAAATGGTAAGGCCGCCTGGAATGAAACGCCGCTGCGAACCGCATGAATGGCAAGTTGGTACAGTTTGGCAAAGACTTGCCGACAGGCTTCTATGTAATCAAGATTGTGGAAGAAGGAAAGGTACAGACACTAAAGGCGGTTAAGATGCAGTAAGTCTTGCCACCCGTGCGTATATACCAAAAAATCCCTCTATCGAAACCGTAGGTTTCCATAGGGGGATTTTTTATAACCCTCTGCTACGTAGATTTATTTTTTCAATACCAGTTTTTTCTGGTAGCTAAATGTACGTTTCGGGTCTGCTTCAGAAACCATGTGTACTTTCATCATATAGATTCCGTCGCTCAGACCAGCCGCATCAAGTTCCAGAACACCATTTTCTGAGATAGTTTTAGCCATCTGTTTCACCTGCTGACCTTGCATATTATACAGTTGTACAGACACCTTAGCAGATTCTGGAGCAGATAGACTTATCTGTACTGCTGACTGGAAAGGGTTTGGATACACAGAGGCTACAGCAAATCCAAAGTCAGCCTTTTCACTGGATAGTTTTGCCGGACGATCAGCTAATTGTAAGGTATACACACCTGCAGAATTATATCCTTTTTTCACCACTACAGGAGCTACCGATTCCATACGCCCTCCAGAAGAAGTCTCATAAAAATAGCTTTGTGTATTAAAGGAAGGAGCATAATTTACATCCCACTTTTTTAGTACGGTTCCATCAGCTCTGGTTAAAACATAGCGATCGACCAATTGATAATCAGCAATCAGCGTATTTGTTTTGGGAGCATATGATATAACATAATGCTTGGTCTCCGAGTAGACCTCAGAATTAGTAACTGTGCTAGTCACCTTTAAACCAAATGATTGTTGCAAAGATGAGCTTGTTTTTGAACCTAGTTCAAATATGCCAAACTTTATTCCTGAAGTCACTTCACCAGAGATACTAAAGTTGATATTTAGCGTTTTCTCCACCTGCTCTACATCTGTATGAGTTGTACCTGTTGTAACGCTCATCTCCTGTGTTTGACTACCCCCAACCAAAAACCTGGCAGATTTGATATATTTATATAATTGATACCGTTGGAGTTTGTAATAGGGTGTAGAATTGACCTGTATGTGTCTAGGTAAATCATTTGTCACCATTGGAAAAGGTATATAGGTTTCTCCCATCAGGTGTTCGCTACATTCTACACATAAGTTACTACCTAACATATCTGTAGGGTTAGGCGGCTGAAGAGTTACATTATTGCTCTGATACAGATACGAAGTCGGTCCATAGGGTGCGCTAGCTACTGCATCCAAGCGAAAGTGAGTATTGGCATTCCCATTACTCCAGTGATATCCGCCGCGTATAATAATATTATTGCCTTTGTGATCTGGACTCTCCCATGCACTATGAGCTTGAGAAGAATTACATCTTTCCACCTCTGTTCCAGGCATGGAAGGACTGTGAAAGGTATAATAGCCTGGTATATCATATACAGGATTCATTGTAAAAATCTGACTATTCTTTCCTGTAAAGCCATATCTATATACATCAATGTTACGTACATAGCCATGGGATCCATACACATTCAATACATCTCCAGTAGCTCTGCTAACAATGATATACTCGCTGCTTCCCGGAAAGGTAGGCATGATCATCCATTGCTGATTGGTTCCGCCATGAGAATCCCATCCAAGAACGTTATAATCCCTCAGATTATGATCCCAGACCTTGCCTCGTTCCCGATCAGCAATCTTGTAATAATTCTGGTAAAATGCTGGTAGAGTTACCTGTTGCTGGGCTTGTACAACTGGAGCGGCAAGAAGACCAGCTCCTAAAAAAAGTTTGTTAAAAAATTTCATAAAGTAAAAAAATAGTAAATAAAAAAATAATTGCCTACTCTATTAAAGCTTTTCGGCATACGCTTTAGGGACTGCATTAGTCAAGATATAATCTGAACTACTCACAGAAGTTTCCTGTGTTAAGAAACAGAGGAATTAGTAGAATTTGCAAAAAAAGGTCTAGTTAAAAAAATGATTTGCAGAATTCAATACGCAATGATACACACTAGTACAATTGCTCAGGTACGCTTGCATGTAGGCGTACGAATTTTCACACAAAAACAGTTATTATTATTAAAATAAACAAAAAAACACAATTTTACATTGCAAAAATCATAAAAAAAAATCGCATCTATAAATAAACATATTTATACCAATACGTACAAATTAGTTGTAATTAGCAATTAAAAAGAACAAAAGAGCTATATAGTATAGTAAATTTTACTTGATAAAACACATAAAAAACCATCTATACTTAACTATCTCTAATAAAAAATTGGATCAAAAAAGGTATGAAAAAAACACCTAACAATGTATAAAAACAGCAACAGCAGAATATAGAATGGCAGATATAGAAATATAATAAGGGAATAACAAAAGAATCTACATATAGTACAGGTCTTTTTGTTGAATATTGCTAGATGGTCTTAGTAGATATGACGATTACTGTCATCATTAGCCCAGTCTTGAAAATAGAAATTAACTATCATGGTCGTGTCGTATTTCTAGCTGTAGTTGTCCCCTCATTTGTCCCCCAAGACATAAAAAAGCCCTCAAATAATCAAATTTGAGGGCTTTTTATTTGCTTAAGTTTGTGATCCCGTTTGGATTGAAAACGAAATCACAAATACTTGTTTATCAGCTACTTACCTACATAGGCAAGGATGGGTGTAACCGAATTTGCTCTTTAAAAAAAAACAAACGCTGTGACGGTTCACCCTCTGGCTTTCCCAGTTCGTCGTTCAGGATGCTGATTGTACACAGGAGTGCCTGAATTTTATGTTCATATTCCTGAATAAGATACGTTTCATTTTGAAACATTTTTTGTTCACGAAGCAAATCATCAATAGGACATCTAAACATATCTGAAAACTTTAGTAAATCATCAAGAGACGGCTGTATTCGCCCTGATTCATAGTTAGCTATAGCAGAACGTGTTTTCCCTATTTTCTCTGCTACTTCCTGCTGTGTAAGCTCATTAGCCTTACGCATTTCCAGTAACTTCTGACCAAATAGTTTCATTTTTGGAATTTTTTTGTTTAAAAATTTGACATTATCTATAAAGTGTTTTATTATTGCACAAATATGCATCAAAATGCGTACAAATGCAACATAAGCCGCTTATAAATATGGAGGTATTAGATGTGGAAAACGAGGTAAACAGTACCGAGAAACAGTTTTACGATAGGCTGCCACACAGTCAAAAAACAGGGCTACGAAAGTTCTATTGTGAAAGAATGCAATGTTCACGCAGGAGTTTTTACGACAGATTGAAAAATCACAATTTTTCAATCGTTGAAAAACAGGTATTTATTGAGTTTGGGAAACAGCATAACGTTGATGTATATGCTACCCAGCCGTCCGGATAACCAGATAGCTGGGTTTTTCTTTATAGTCCTCTGGCTTCACAGGGGAGCCAGACTTTTGGTATGATACATTAACTTTTATATATATGACCCCCTACATAGGAACAAAACGAGTATATGCGGTTTCGATGAGCCGTCTGCAATACAACCAGAAAAGAGGTTGGGAACTGCCAGCCGATGAAAACGGAGCCGATGAAGGCTACCTAGTCGAATATGTAGACGGTGGACAGGCCAATCATCCCGATTATAAGGGATACATTAGCTGGTCGCCAAAGGATGTCTTTGAACGCAGCTATCGCCCCAATCAGATGCTTACGTTTGGGTTGGCTATTGAAGCTATGAAGGCTGGTTACAAGGTGGCTCGCACAGGGTGGAATGGCAAAGGAATGTACCTGTGGCTACTTCCAGCGGCAGAAGTGAAAAAAGAATGGGTGAAAGATCCTATGTTACTTAGTGTGTTTGGAGATAGAGATACGTTGTCATGTCTGGGTAGCATCCGGATGCTGACCGCTACGGGTGAGGTACTGACTGGTTGGCTGGCCAGTCAGACCGATATGCTGGCCGAAGATTGGGAAATTGTGGGTTAAGGTGAGTTTGTTGTAGCCCTATGCACCTGTTTTACGGGTGCATAGGCTCTTTGTTACCAGAGAAAAATCTATGAAAATAGCAAAAACACAGCGGATACTGGACTGGTACGATAGGCAGGTGGGCGTAATACAAGCGGCTTGCTATCTGGAGGTATGGTTAACTCGCAGACGTTCCTGATGGTCAATACCACCACCTCGCCGACAACTATTTGTCGGATCAGAGCTGATGTGGTCAACTGGTTTGAAACAAGAGAGTTAGAAAGTCCATACGCCAATATTCGCTGGCTGGCAATAACGAGCCGACTCGAAAAAAAGCGCATGGAAGAGAAAGACAACAGTATGCCTATTTTGGAAGATATGAGGCAAGCATTTATGGATGGATGATACTACTTGATATAGTTCTCTCAGTTCTGGTAGCGGCGAGTTTTTTCGCTCTGCTGGTGGCTGTAGAGCATTTGGTGGAGATAGTTTTTTGGCTACTACATTGTCTGGTGGTCTGGCTACGATTTTGGCTGAAAAAATGGAAAAACAGATAATGGAAATGCAACTGATTTTACTCATAGCAATCTCATTATCAGACTTTTGCGTCCTTTTACTTAGACTCAAAGGACGCAAAAGCTCACACTGAGGAATTTTCACGTCTTTCTCCATCGGCTACTGACCGTTTCAGTAGCCGGGAAGAATATATGGCTAACGATTGGCAAACTTGGGACGACGACCCAGAGCCAGTACAGGAGCAGGATAATGAATGATTAGGCAAGTGGGGCGAAGGTACGCCCAATTCAGGAGCCGGGTAGAGTTGATGAACTCCTGATGTGATTAAGGTGGTCATTGAGTCGCCTATGACCATGCAGGTTCGATTCCTGCCACTTGCACAACTGGCCAAGCGACACAGCCAGCCGAAAAAAAAAGCCACTCAAAAAGTGGCAATTTCGGGATTAGTGTTGTAAAAATTGTCAATATAACCCTGATAACAGAAGCCGGGCTTGACCCAGCAAGCAGAAAACAAGGTTACCATCATATCACCCAGTCTGCTATTGCGCATAGGCAGATGAGTTTGATATTTAGCACGGCAAAAATAGCTTTTTTCATCCGAAAAAGCCAAAAAAACCGGAAAAAATATCAAGGGGTGGATAGGTACGTCCTTTTTTTTTGCTTGCCCCCAACTTCCTGTTGTCTGTTAGGATAACTATACTCTTTAGAGAAGTTCAAAAGTTATCTAAGTTTTAGTTTACATACAGTTAACATGTTAACATAGTTAGGGGCGTGAGAAATTTTTCGCCCACCTGACCTAAACCAAACCGCAGAAAATGGCAACAGCAACACTACCTAAGCCCCCTACGACGGTATTTTTTTCTGACCCAGAAGGGAGTACCTTCAAACACTTCATCTACCTAGACCCTACACATCCGGGAAATACACAACACCTGCTAGAAGGCTACAGCAAAGACAAGCGAGGGATTGAGCCGGAAGATAAAAATGCGTGGCTGATGACCCGCATAAAAACCCTGTACTGGGGACGATACCTGAAAACCGAGAAGGCACTAAGGGTTACGATCTGCATTCGGCCTGACAAAACGATCTGCACCTGGGAACACTGTTATCCAATTTTGCATCTGTTTCGTGACAGCTACGAGGTAACATCACAGATAGATATTTCAAATTCGGTTAGCGGTTTTTTGGATACGTTCTACAAACTTGTAGCTGCGGGAAAAGATGTGCAGACAATGGTTGTAAATGGGTTTCAAAAAGGCAAATCCTACGACACAGTTATGCGGGATATGCTCAAATATAAATCCATTAAAACAGTGGAAGAGCTAATTACATTCTATCGGAGACGCTTAGCAGACGGGCATAACGCAGAACGTCTAAAGGGGTTCTATACCGAGTATTTGCGTACTCATTTTTCCACTATATCGGATACTGAGCTAAATGCAATATATGAGAATCTAGTACGCAAAATGACAGGTAAATGACCACCACCATAATCCGAACCGATACCCGTTTGTCATTGCGACTTTCTCTCCAGCAGATCATTCTGTTAGGAGAGGAAATCGCTAAAATGGAAAAGTATCTTATAGAGAATGACTGTGATAATACAATATCTCTGTATGAGCTGACAATCATAATTCCAGATCTGGAAAAGAAGTTGTTAGCAGCACAGTTAAGAGCCAGCAGACAGAACGGTATCACCAAAATTACGCTACCCTATGCATACTGGCACATGATTCATTGGAATATATCTGACTATGGAAACATACTGCTCAGAATGATATTGGGAGCAGTGGACAAACTCCTAAAATCAAGTCCATTATCTAGTCAATTCCCAACCCGAAAATCCTAATAACATGCCACAACACATACCTAACGAAACGCAAAAAGTTACCATTGATTATCTGCTAAAGGAATTACAAACAGCCCTGGGTGATGGCAAAATAAACGGACAGCCTGATACTGTACTGCTACTTATGAGTATGGGGGGAAAGTCCAGCACATTTATAGTCGGCGACCATATAAATCTTGTTTGTACCGTTGCCGAATGTATGTCCAGTGTGGAGATACTACCTGTAATTATCTCACAAGCTGCCCAAGCCCTTATGCACGATGATAACTGATAAGCCTATAAAATTCCTTTTTGTAGACCTCTTTGCTGGGGCAGGTGGAGTAACCACTGGAATCTGTCAGGCAGAGCGCAATGGCTTACCGATAGCTAAGGTGATAGCAGCTGTCAACCACAATGAAACGGCCATAGCCAGTCATTCAGCCAATCATCCCGAAACTCTGCATTTTATAGAGGACATCCGGACGCTGAACCTATCAAAGCTTATCAGACATGTAAAGAGTCAGCAACAAAAATATCCAGAGGCTAAACTATGCCTCTGGGCCTCTCTGGAATGTACGCATTTTTCCCGTGCTAGAGGTGGGTTATCTCGCTCTCCAGACAGCCGAACCCTTGCCGAACATCTGGATAGATACATACTTGCCCTCAGTCCAGATGCTATCTTTATAGAAAACGTAGAAGAATTTATGTCATGGGGGGAACTGGATGAAAACGGAAAGCCCGTTTCCAAACGAGAAGGCATAGATTATATTCGCTGGGTGGAGTCGTTCATGGATATGGGCTATAGTCACGACTGGCGAATACTAAATGTAGCCGATTACGGAGCATATACTAATCGGAAGCGGTACTTCGGAATATTTGCCCGGTCTGGTTTCCCAATTGCCTTTCCATTAGCTACACATGCCCGTACTCCAAAAGGAGAAGCCATGTTTGGCTCACTACAAAAATGGAAACCTGTCCGAGAAGTACTGGATTTTTCGGTAGAAGGAAATAGCATATTCCGCAACAAACCATTGGCTGAAAAGAGCCTGAAACGTATCTATGCAGGTTTGCAGAAATACATAGTACCAGGTGAGAATAGTTTCATGGTTAAGTATCTGGGAAACAATCAAAAAACAGGTATTAACAATGGAAAATCCCTAAACGAACCCTGTTTTGATCTGGTGCAAACCTTTCTGGCCAGCTACTACGGAAGTGGTGATAATTGTTCAGAGATGAACAAACCCTGTCCTACCCTGACTACTAAAGACCGTATTTCGCTGATAAGTGTATACTGGCTGGATAAACAGTATGGAAGTGGCGTACATAATCATCAATCCGTGAATGTACCTGCGGGTGTATTGACTTCCAATCCACCTTTTGCCCTAATGAATGCGTATTTTATCATGCCACAATCTGTTGGTACCATAACCTGTGACCAGAATAATATGCGAAGACAGATTATCTACACTTTTCGGCGTAACCCTAAGCCTGTACACATCACTGTATCGGGTAATTTCGTGTATTTTATAAGTATATATGATTCTGCCATTATGCAGAAAATAAAGTTTTTCATGTTTATAAATGGACTCTTGGATGTGAAAATGCGGATGCTTCTAATTGATGAGCTAAAGCTGATTACTGGCTTCCCAGTAGACTACATTCTGCGCGGCACACAGGTAGAGCAGAAAAAAGCAATTGGAAACGCTGTACCAGTTCTGTTTCCCCAACGATGGATAGAAACTTTGTCAGATAAACTACCTGACACAAATGCAACAATTTGCCACCATTAATCTCAATTAATATGAACCCGTCTGTCAAACTCAAACCCTACCAACCCTATAATCCTGATACCCAAATGGGCAGAATAAAAATCACACTAAAAAATGGCCGTAAATATGTGAAATCCAAATCCAAATGAACACACCAGAGGAAAAAATACCATTCCCATTCTACATAGATATAAATCTAGTATATGGCGAAATAAAAACAGTAGCAGATGCCAGACACCTCATGGAAGCGTATAAACAGTATGGTTCAGATAATTATATGCGGGCAACTATACACCCAGATGAGTATTCACATAGGATGGAGAACGGGACGATCATTCCAAAATTTTCCTTTCTATTTTCAGACGCAAAAACCCTGAACGAGTGGCTCGAAGAAAAAAAGATGTTACACCTGTTTATCTAACTAATTACTATGTACGTACCAAATTCTATTGTTATCAATCAAGTGGCTAACGGCTGGATAGTAATCCTGCCAGAACACATGTATAGCCAAAGCCCAACTTTGCCAAATATCTTTAGCAACTTAAAGATAGATTCGGAGGTAGATAACGCCCGACAGATTGCACGGGCAATCAAGGAAGAGATGATGCCAGATGATATTTTAGACCGTCTGCAAAAAGAAGCCGAACCCGTAGAAGTTCCAGTTCCTAAAAAAATCGGTTGGGACAGTAGTTCCCGCACACAGAACACCTTTATTTTTCTGGACTTTGACCAAGTGTTGAACTTTCTCCAAAAGCAGGTGAAACTATGAAAGAGGTATTCTGTATTTCCAGACAACATGCACTGCACTTGTTGTCTTTCCCACGTGAAATCATTACACAATATTGGCAGGAGAAAAATAATACATGGGTAGACCTGCTCAAAAAAGCTACGCACTATAGCCAGTATTCAGAGGCTCAGGCGGCCATTGCCAAGTTGGAACAGGGATTCTATCAAATTCAAAAAATCTTTGTAGTAGAATGAAAAATATAAACATAATTCTGGCTTCACTTCAAGAAAAGTTGGAAGTCTATTCACAGTCATTTTCTTGGGATGATTTGGAAAAAGCGAAAAAAATTCACGTGGCTATTTTCCGCTACCGGGAACATCAGCAGGTAATTGATCGAGCAAATAATTCCTATTTTGGCTTTACCTGGCATAGTAGAGCAAAGTACGAGTATCGGCAGAAACGCAAAGAGGAACGCAGAAATAAACACATTTATTCGCCCTGGTTTATGCAGACTTCACTAGGAGCAGATTATGGAGAGTTTCGATGTGATAGATGCCATACCCGTTTTTATCACTCACCATCCAGTATCAGACTGGGAGCGGAACAAAAATACCACTGCATATGTGGCAATTGCACCAATGAGATCATTTACAAGGATTGGAACAGTAAACCCTATCACTAAACATATGTACCTGATTATACACGAATTTGAAAAAGAAGATCATACGCAACTAGAGTATTTCTACACAGAATCGGTAGATGCCAGCTCTGTAAGTTTGCGTCAAAGAGGTGCAATGGTTATCAAGAAATATGGACAAGAAAATGCTGGATTGTCGGAATACAAGGATACACTGGCTATCTGGTGGATGGAAGATCAGCGAAAGTATCGGATTATACTTTTTAGGCAGCCATTACAAAGATGGGTAGAGAGGAACGTATAATTAGAACCTATTTCGGTGGTAAAGCAGCCAGCGGAACGTATCAGAAAATAATCAATCAGATACGTCCACATGACTGCTACATAGAGCCGTTTTTGGGAGGTGGTTCCATTCTGCTATCAAAGAAGCCTGCACATATCAGCATAGGCGTAGAGATAGATCCGGCTATCTATGCGAAGTGGAATAGCAAACTACGTCATCTGACTATACCATGCCTTACCATCCAACATGGAGATGCTTTTGAGTTTCTACGGAATTTCAACTATTCGCAGTATGGCAGGGTGTGTGTCTACCTTGACCCACCCTATCCGCACGATAGCCGGAAAAGCAAACACCGCTATGCCCATGAGCTGACCGACGAAGAGCATAGAGAACTGCTTTTGCTGATTCAGACGCTACCACAAAACGTGGATGTGCTGATTTCCACATACCCCAATCTAATGTATGCAGAAGCACTGTTGAACTGGCACTGCATCCGGTTTCAGAGTCAGACCCGCAAAGGTCTGGCCTGGGAAATGCTATATATGAATTACCATAGTGTAGATGATCTGCATGACACATCCTACGCCGGGCAGGATTACCGGGACAGGGAACGGATCAAAAAAAAGGTTGTCCGTTGGGTGGAAAAATACAGACAGATGCCGTCAGAGGAACGGTCTGCTATTTTTCAGGCACTCTGTCAGATAGAAAATGTTGACCAGAATACTGTTCCCTTGACCAGCACCGACAAAAATACAGATGTCTGCAGTGATATTTCACCAAAACAACTGAATCTATTTGTATGATAACCCTGTACACCGAAGAATCATATATCTATCTTGGCATCAGTGCCACGATGGATTTTTACAACAGATACTATCCGGATAGATATGTTTCCGTCAATATTTTTATCCCAGTAGATAATAAGTTACTGGATGTATTTGCTTCTATGACTGTATCAGACATAGGCTATACTGCTGAATTTCAAAACAAGGCTCTGGAAATATTGGAGCAGTCCCAGGGGAAATACTGCTATTGTTACGATGGTCTTCCTTTTCAGGAAGTCAATGATATAATAGTAAAAAGTCTCCAAGAAAAAAACCACACAAGTGTATGACTATTGATGAGCTTCGCATAGGCTACTACGTATCTGACGATGCTGGAGTTTACTGTATCACAGCTCTGGATGGTATCTATCAGAACGTAATGCTTTCAGGAGTCAGAGAGGGAGAATGGATTCCAGTCGAAAAAATTAAGCCCATTTCCCTAAATCTGGAATGGTTTGAGCGGCTGGGATTGACCGATGCCAGAACAGGGACAAAGGGACGGTGGGCATATTTTCAAGATGGTCACCAGTTGGACATATGGGAATTAGAGGATAATATCTATCACGTGTACCTGAAAGGCATTGAGGATATGCTTACCATCCAGCTCTGCTACGTCCATGAGCTGCAACATATATTTCTTTTACAATCAATCTGGAAAAACGCATGGAACTCGAAGAAATCAATAAAAAGATAGTCTGTTGTGCAACGGGTGTGCCACTGACAGACTGTAAATTCACAAATGGGTTGCATACCGATTTACTGGCTACCTGGCGAAACCCTGTAATTACTAATGTGCTTTCACCTCACCCACCACTGGCAATGGGATTTGTACATGACAGTGTGATGGAACACATTGCCAACGGAGAAGGGAGTAAGTATCCCCTGAAGTATGTAGTAGAATTTGAAGGCAATCAAGTTATTTACCACCCAGTCGAAGCCCTACTTAGGTATAGACCAGAAGATACTCAATACATCAACATACTGCCTAATGATGTGCTTTTTCAGGGTAGTCCATGTGCTGGGGATCTGGATTGCCTGTGTAGCCGTTGCGGTAAATTCATAGATGAATACGAAGTTCCAATACGGTCATTTCAGGAAGGCAATGCAGAATACAGATACCATGTTTCCTGTCTGGGATTTGTGTCAGTGAATGAGGACTCTGATGACTGGGACGATGAAGAAGAAATTTACTACGATGATACTGAAGAGAATGCTAGAAAAATTGTAGGTCTGCAATACTCATTTGAGCGGGCTGAATTTTGTACAGGCATGGAACGTATACACGAGTATTTCAAAAAGCATGGATTTGTTTTTGAATGTTCGCCTTTATTTGGAGACGATACCGACCAAATTTACATTGGGAAAGTAGCGTGCAAACCAATCGTAGATTGTGGGTTATGGGGTGAAGGGTTTATCTTATCCCCCCTTCGGATGCGGAAAATAGTCAACATGCATTTTTGCTCTTATGGAAGATATTACAAGATGGATATGAGCAATTGCAGCAGCAAAATACCCCTTCTGATTATTCCATCTGCCTTTTAATCAGTAACGAGTATTATCATTTGATTAGTGCAGTTGAATCATTGATGAAGAAATTCAGAAAGCAATTTGAAATGTATTCCTAGAACCTCGCTGTCCATTTACTAAAAGAACCCCAATGACGCAACAACAAATCAATGATGCCGCTGTGGTCGTACAGTTGTTTGCCTGGTGGGCACTCAACTGGGAAGAAGAAGACTTTGAAAAAGCCTTTGCAGGTAGTGGATATTCAGATGGTTACCACTGGCGACGCTTTGAGCGTGTAGAACGTGACCCACTGCAATTTTACTGTAGTCTGGATGTTTTTAACAAGGCGTTACTCATACGCTACCTGTATACAGACTATCACGCTGAAATAATCCCTACTTTAACTCTATACCAAAGCCAAGCCCATGAGCAAGAAACCCAACAAACCCCAACTGCCGAATAGCACTGCTACGAAAAAGCGAAAAATGAAACCCTACGCCCTGTGTGCAGGCAAACGGGTATTTCTTGAATACAGGGATTCGGGAGAATCCTACGAAAGCTGGCAAAAGCTGGGGATGATACGCCCGAACGCCTACATCCGGAAGCGTCGCCGGGATGCACGTCACGCATACAAAGCCGAAAAAAAGGCAACCCGTCACCGTCTCAAAGAAGAGATGAAAACACAGATTCAGGACGTTTCCTTGCACATACAAGGTGAGCCGACCCCAGAGGCAATGATGCATCTATGTAAAGCTGTACAACTTGCAATCGAAGCGGACATAAAAGGCATACTGCAACCCGAATAAAATGAAAGACACCGTATACACCACCGGAACATCTACCATGACAATTGAGGTAGATAGCCAATCAGGAAAAACCGCACTACTCAGTGTGGATTTACAGTTGGAATTATCCCCCAAACTGGATGAAACCATCTATTACAATCCAGACGGAAAAGCCAATCAGGAAGGTATTCAGGCATTGACCAATACCTTTATCTATGGTCTTGCGGCTAACGTAAACTATGGTCACCAATCCGGCCAGTGGGACAAGGAACAACACCTTGCCTACATTTTCATGGAAATCAAAAGAGGTATTGATGAACTAGAAAAAATATGAAACGACTACTCCACTTTTTTACAGGTACCGGGCTAATCTATACCTGTACACTATCTGTCCTGCTGGTGCAGATGGTCATGAGCGCAAACCTGTTCCACCGGATCAGCAACGTGGACTTATCCTTTCGTTGGAACGGCTACACAGTGGATGTATTCACCTGGCTGTTTTCGATTGCCTGTACGTTCGCTGTCGAAGCCAGTGTACTTATGCTCATCATCAATGGCCAGCGGATTGCAGCGCGTGTGTATGCTCTGGCTGCGTTTGCCAATACTATCCTGTATTTTGGGTATTGGGAATCATTTTTAGATGGGAGCTACAGCGAAAAGTTGCCCCAGCTGATTGCCACAACCCTGTTTGCGGCAACGCTGGCAGGAAGCCTGCCGTATTTTTCTTCGCTGTTTGCAGCCGGACTGCTGGCAGAGAAAAAAAGTTTGGCAAAAAATACGGTATTAGCTGGCAGTGTGCCTGCCAAATCTGGCAAAATAACTGGCAGAACTGTTGGTATGCAACTAGCAGAGACTGCCAGTAGTATGCCAGATGATTCGCCTACCATAGCTGTAAGTGATTTGAATGTGGCAAACGGTGAGCCAGTGAAGCGGCCACTGCCAGAGCAATACCAGCCAGTCACCCCCAAAGGGGTATACACCTGTGAGCAATGTGGACGGGAGTTTGAGAGTTCTCAATCCCTCAATGCCCATAAGCGTTCCCATAAACGTCTCAACGGACAGACCATTCCGATAGAATAACCCGCACATTTTCAGCAAGTAAACCACTCGATTTCAGGCAGAAAAACCACGAAAAACGTCTTTTTTTCATACAAGGCGTTCTGTCCATTTTTCTTGCATGGCATGTTCTGGAAAGCTAAATTATAGAATACCATTCCAGAATATGCCTCTATATCCAGACCTGAAACGGGTGAAAAACCCTTCGATTGCAATCCGGAACTTCCTCAAATCCGAGGGGTATGAAGTGTCTGTAGTAAAATCTACCACCTCTATTTCTGGATATGGCTATATTTTTACCGTTAAAACTTCTGATAATCAAGCATTTCCAATAGAAAACTTTTCAAGTATACTTCAAGTATACTCTCGTCCAAACGCCCAGCATACCCCCCACATAATTGCCATGAATGCAGATGGCTGGCAGGAAGTTTTCAAAGTTCTGGCCGCCGACAAAAAACAACCTCCCAAGACCAAAAAATCCCCTGCTTCTACGCCTTCTGCTACTACATCTGTGAAAAATCCAGATTTTTCTACAGAAAACATACATCAAAATCCAATCCGTAGAACTCCCAAACAGATTATACAGGCAAGGGCGGACGCACTGGCATTGCTGGATAGAGCGGATTTTGAAACGATGGTTCTTACTGAGGCTGAGCGTGCAGTACTGGAAGACTTTCCGGGCGTGGGGTCAGACTATGATGAATCAAAAGGCTTTGACCACAATGAGGCTGCCCTGACCCAGTTCTATACGCCCCCATTCGCTGCCGATGCCATTTATGCCATTGCCGCTTCATTGGGAGTGCCTGCCAATGGGAGAGTACTTGAACCCAGTTGCGGAGTGGGAAGGTTATTAAAGCCTGCTGCCAATGCTGCCAATTGCGTGGCATTTGAGGTAGATAAGACCGCTTTTCGCATTGCCAAAAAACTTTATCCCGCTGCCACTATCTACAACCAGTATTTTGAAACGGCATTTCTCGCAGCTCCCCGCTACAATACTGTTGCCAAAAATGGCAGTTGGCTGGGAGAATTTGATTTTGTAGTTGGCAATCCTCCCTACGGAAAGCACAAGAATGAGTACCAATCATTCTTTCCCAAACGCTGGTCGCAGATTGAATTTTTCTTTTTCTACTATGGTGTAAAGCTACTCAAGCCCGGTGGCATACTGGCCTATGTGACGGGTAGCAACATCATCCGGAATGGGTTTTCCTATCAAGGCTTTAAAAAAGAACTCTTCAGTCTGTGTGAATTTGTAACCGCCTACCGGATGCCAAACGAATTTATGGAGGCAACCCAGGTAGGGTCAGACATTATTTTCTTACGAAAAAAATAACCGAACATGACACAGGAACAGGCCTATAAGATGATGGACGATGCGCTAGACCGCTGCGACGGAACGGCTACACCGCGTATCTGCGAGCGTATTTCAACCCAAGCCGGACGCAGCTATGTAATCAACCGGATTTTGCACATGATGGAAATAGACGGTCTGGAAAGCATTCAGGCTTGTCTGCCACATATCGAACAGGAACTGGACGGAATGTAAGTTACTACCTTTGAAATAGGGATATGAAAACACCGAGCTACTACCGGGCACGCATTGCCTACATCAATCAGCTGATTGCCGCTGAAACCGATGATAAAAACATCACATGGCTCAGAGCCGGCTACATTCCAGCCGACTATCAGGCAGATGCGGAGAAGCATATAGTGGCCATGCAGACAGGAGTGTCCGACGAGCCGTTGAGTGACGTAGAGAAAACGACTTACTCAACCTGGTTTCATATACATCCAGAGCTACAGGCAGGAACAGAGAAAGCCGGATCAGGGTTTTTGAACCCTGTGAAAACCGTTGGGGATTGGCAAGATGCCCAGCGTGTACTGGCTATTATGCCTACCCTTGCTGAGCCTTCGATTACTTCGATGAAAACAGAAAAACCCAATCAAGAGCCTACCATGAAACAGAAAACAACTCCCCCCCCGGCTACTGAGCCGGAACAACAAAATCCCCAGGAGCGTCCGGCTCTATCCCCTGCCACAATAGCCATACTGGAAAATGCCAGCCAGAAGGACAAGGAAGAAGAGAAAAAAGGGGATACCCTGACATTTGATGAAGTGTTTGAACTCTACAACGACGGCATCGGATTTGAGGAAGTGCAGGCATGGGTATGGTATAAACGTTCAAACGGTATACCTATGACGGGTTGGGAAAAGTACTACTTGAAAGCTGTGAATGTAGATAGCAAATACGGTCAGAACGATACGCTTATCTATGCTTCGGAAACAGTAACCCTACTCGACAATGCCTACCAGTCCATACGAACCATACCCACTGGAACGCTGATCGGTCGCCGAACCAAAAAAGGCTATGAGTATCGGGGAGTGAATTACATCATTTGCCGGAACGAACACAACGAGCTGTTTATCGTTGACAAATCCAAAACTACTGAGGCAAAACAGAACTTTGCCTACGACCCAGAACAGGTGCAGCAGTTAGCCCGTGCGAAAGCATTGGTGTATACAGATGGAGAGCTGCTACCTATTCCTATCTACACCTTCGGCAATATGTATGAGAAGGAAAAGCAACTCAAAGCCGATAAGGAGATAATCGTAGAATTATACGGGCAGGACTACTACGAGTGGGTAGAGAAGCTAATCCATAGCAATAAGCCCGTAATGCTCAGGGTTGAAAATCCAGATAAGTCGCAACAACCAAAAATACTAGCTTTGTCCCGTTTGGCTCTGGATATAGAGCTATTTAGTATCAAGCAACTAGCAGATGATGCAGGGGTGGAACTACCCGAAAGAAAGCATAAAAAAATGCCGATAGACGACCCTGAGAATGTATTTTCCCTCAAAGAAGCCTTTGTAATCTGGCTGGACACGGTGAAGGATAACGACATTCAAGGGTCTAACAAATACAATATAATTCATTATTATTTGGGAAATAAACGATTTGATAAGGAAACAAAAGAGTCTGAACAGATTGAAATTCGTGCTTCTGCACGTGTAGCAGCTGAAAAACTATTTTCCGAGTTTCTAGCTGTAGGTCTTCATTACGACGACCAACTCAAACTCAATCAGATCTGGAATGAAACCTACAATGCCATAGGTAGTGTGAACAAGTATCGTGTTCCCGTCGGATTTACCTGCTCACGAACGTTTAAGAACGGACTACTCTCTATCCGTCCCGTACAACGGGAAGGAATAGCTTTTATGAATATAGTGGGAGCTGGTTGTCTAGCATATGACGTTGGCGTTGGGAAAACGCTGACAGCTATCATTACATTGGCACAGGCTATCCAGCAAGGTAAGTGCAAGCGGGCATTACTCTGTGTTCCAAAACCGACCTACAACAAATGGAAACGGGAACTGTTTGGCTTCTGGACAGACGGAGAGAAAAAGAAGGATACGCAGTTTCGTGGATCTCATTATGTAACAGGGATTCTTTCTTATACTGGCATTACCCTGAACGACTGGCAGAATCTAGGTAGTGCAATCGTAGAACGATTAGGCGAAAAGTTAGAAACAATGGTTCCAGAAAACTCAATTACCCTAGTGACGTTTGAGGGTATCAATCGGATTGGCTTTAGCCGGGATGTGTTTTCTGAAACTTTTTCTGAACTGGTAGAGATACTAGAAAATGGAGGCCCTGATAAGAGCAAACGTGACCAAACCATAGATACCTCAAAATATAAGCAAATGATGGGCAAGGGTATCAAAAATACCATTTGCGACATAGATGTGACAGGATTTGATTACCTGGTTGTAGACGAAGCCCATAATTTTAAGAACGTTTTTGAGCGGGTGGGAAAGGACGAAGATAGTACGAACAGAAACCTGTTTGGTATATCAGGTTCTCAATCCGAACGTGCGGTAAAGCTGTTTTTCCTTGCCAATCACATTCAGAGAAAATTTGGACGGAATGTGTGTTTGCTCACAGCTACCCCTTTCACCAATAGCCCGCTGGAAATCTATTCAATGCTGAGTTTCATAGGTTATGAGACACTCCGACAGTACAACCTGCAAAACATCCGACGATTTTTTGAAACTTTTGTCCTTGAGAGTTTTGAGTATACAGTGACAATGAAGGATACTATTCAGGTGAGATCAGTCATCAAATCCTTCAACAACAAAAACATACTGCAAAAAATCTTATACAACCACTTCGACTACAAAACCGGAGCCGAAGCAGGCGTGGTGCGTCCGTGCAAGATTAATCTGCCTATGTTGAAAACCGTCCAAGATGGGAAGTTTTTAGAGCTTCCTCCTAGAGAACAAATCACCACCTACCTAGATATGACTGAGGCTCAAATAGCCCAGCAAAAGCAGATTGTACAACTGGTAAAAGTGGCTGGAAAATCCCCTGGTGTAATGTTTCGGGCATTGGCACGGAGTCTGGACAATGCCTTTTCGCCCTATCTGTTTCTGGACAATATGCCACATCCAGAACTGACTGCAAAAGAGTTTGTAGAAAACTCTCCAAAAATTTATTACACGGTCAAGTGTATTGAATCAGTAGTAGATTATCATACCCGTAGAAACGAACCCGTATCTGGACAGGTGATTTACTCAAACAGGGGAAAAGCGTATTTTCATCTGATTAAGGAATACCTCGAAACCCAGAGTGGTTTCAAACGGCGTGTAGAGTTTGGGGATGTACGGCTGGATGAAATCGAAATTGTGGATAGTGAAATTTCAGAAACAAAGAAAGACAATATCAAAGAGGCGTTTCTTGCCGGAGTGGTCAAGATTATCATAGGTACAGCTACGATCAAAGAGGGCATTGACCTGCAAAATAAAGGTACAGTGTTGTACAATCTCTATCCAGACTGGAATCCGACTGATATGCAGCAGCTCGAAGGTCGGATATACCGTCAGGGAAATCAGTTTGGCTATGTGCGGGTGGTCATGCCACTTGTGATTAACTCAATGGATGTGTTTGTGTTTCAGAAATTAGAGGAAAAATCCGCACGGATTCAATCAATCTGGTACAGAGCGGATAGAAGTAATGTACTGGATATGGATAGTCTGGATGCAGAAGAAATTAAGTACGCTCTGATAGATAATCCGAAGGAACTAACAAGACTAAAGCTGGATACCGAGGCCAAAGAGCTGGAAAAACAGCTCACTGTAGCACAAGAAAATCTGGAGATGTATGGAAAATTAAGAGAGCTGATATACAATTACCGACAGTCGAGAGATCAAGTTTTTCAAAATCTGGTAAACCTATATAATACTCTAAGAAATGAATTTATATGGACAGATAACCGCTTGTTCGACGAAGGAGAGCAGACAACGAGTGAAGGAAAAGAAAAATTGAAAAAACTCAAAGCCAACAAAGAAAAGTGTGAGGGATTACTGTCCCGTATCGAACTATTCCAAAATGCAGTTCCCCAATCAGATAAGGAGTTACTTTCTATTTTTCGTTCGATAGCAGCTACTTCATTTCTGCAACATATACCCACGATTGATATTTATTGGTTTGATAAATTTAAGGGTGACTTTTCGCAGGTTGCCAAGGCTGAACGCAGTATTCTGTTCGCCAGAGGACTAAACATCAATGATGATTTGACGGCTGTGAAAGAAGAACTAGAAGTTCTTAGAAACGACCTAGTGCAAAAAATTGAGGTAGTAAAATCTAGCGAATACGCAGACCAGGTGCTGGCAGCTGTTACAGAGGAACTACGCAAACGCTCAGAGGTACGGGGAGATTTAGCAGAACAGGTAGAAGCGTTTAAAAGGCTAAACATTGTTCTTTCTTATCCAGCAGATAATGTAGACCGTCAGAATTGCGTAATACCAACAGAGGAAATACCAGCCCAAGCAAAACCCGTTTTGCTACTAGCAGAACCAGACTATGCCAATGACGAAGATGCGTCCCAGATTTCCATAGCTGCTACCGATGACAACGATGATACTTCAGTATTGCCTGTAACCGACAAAAAGCAGGAATTAGAAGAAGCTATCGAAGTTTTGCAGATGCTTCTGGAAGATCAATCAAACCGGACAAAAAAGCAGGAATTAGAAGAAGCTATTGAGGTTTTGCAGATGCTTCTGGAAGACTTTGCAGTAGCAGCATAAAGCATAATTACAAATACTCAATTTTTCACCCTTAAATAAATAACTAACATGGCAGTAAAACTCACAAAAGGTCAAATCTATTCAAAGGATGGACTAACTTATGAAATCCTTGGTTTTATAAGTCCGCAAAAACTCTCCGTGAAAATCTCAGAGCCGGGAAAAGAACCTATTACTGAAGAAGTAAAGCGGTTGGATTTTCTGGCTGTGATTGATGGGACAAAGCCTGATGCGGCAACAGAACCCGAACCTGAAATCGAAGTGGAAGTTGGTCTGAAGTTCAGAATGACCAACAAATCAGCATGGACGGTCATAAAAACCGATGAAGACGAGACTGTTCTGGAAGAGTACTTTACGAAGGCTACTCAGAAAATGAATACCGATGAGCTTCAAACCCTTGTCAGTGAGAAATCTGTACACGTTACCGACAAATTCTAATGGACAAAGAAAAACTTGGAGAGCAACTTGCTAAAATGCGTAAGTCGCTCTCCAATCCGAATCTTTCAGATTCTCAAAAAGAGATGGTAAAAGAGCGGATTATACAGATGGAAGCACAACTTGCAGAAGCTGAAAGCCAAAAAGAGCCAGAGCCAAATCCAGCTCCTGAACCGAAAAAAGCGGCATCCGGCAAAAAGAAAATCACCAAGGATACCGTCAAACCTGCGGTGGCTAGCTGTGATCCATTGCTGACTAGAATGGAAGCAGTGATTAAAGAGTTTCGTCCAAAAACAGAAACAAAACGGTCAGCAACCCCACCGAAACAGAAGCGGGTTTCAACTATTATCGGGGATGGCATTTCGGGAACAATTCGTCGTGTTGTAAAAAGATCAATTAACTCAGAAACGATTGCTAAAATCAAACCTTCTGCTCTTAGAAAAGCACGGGATTATTTTTCGCAGGGAATACGGGAAGTACGTACCGCTTTGGGAGGCATTGGTGGAGATGCAAATACTATCGTCGAAAATTTCATCAATCAGATGAACGAGCTGATTGATGAAATTGAAGCCAAGCAAAAGGAAAAGGAAAAGAAAGAAGAAAAAGCTGCATGATGGAAACACAAACAACCTCATAGGGTTATGGGACTACTATTTATAGAAAAGGTAAGAACCGATTCGGTGGCTTTTGAGACAAAAGTTCGAGACATTGCCAGTCGGCTCAAGATTCAACCCGACTGGCTAATGGCTGTGATGGACTCAGAAACAGGGGGAACGTTTTCACCTTCTATCCGAAACGGAGCTGGCTCTGGGGCTACTGGACTGATTCAGTTCATGCCCGCCACGGCCAAAGGCATGGGTACTACAACCGATGCTCTGGCTGTGATGAGTGCAGTAGAGCAACTGGATTACGTCGAACGCTATCTGACAGGCGTACTGAAGGAACGTGGCCTGTCTGCCTATAGGGACTATGACGATGTATACTTTGCTGTATTCTATCCGGCCGCTATCGGCAAGGCCGACGATTGGCAGTTTCCGATGTCTATTTACCGCCAAAATCTGGGAGTGGATATGGATAAAAATGGAGTGATTACGGTAGGGGATTTCAAGCAGTTTATTCGTCGCAATATTCCAGCCTACTACCTGCCTTTTTTTTTTAATATCAGGACTCAAAAAAATGTATTGCTATTTTTTTGGGTGGTGAGTGCCGTGATCGTTATTACGGCGACCATGGTATACCTCGCTGCAAATAATGATGCTTGATCATTTTTCTGTGAGTAGAAAAACACACTATGAATGTAACCTGGAAAGACAAGGATTATAAAAACTGGCAATATCCGAGACCAGTGCCGTATGAGATGCTAAAACTATGGCATACAACGGAAGTCATACGGAAAAAATATCCACATATTTGGCGACTGGGTGGAACTAAGACGGCTGACAGAGCCTACAAGATACTGACCAAAGCGGTCAAACGTGGCTATTTCGATGGAACAGAAAAAATAACTATGGGAAACAGCAAAAATGCAAAAGAAAATAAACGAGTGTATTTCATTCCGCAATGGCAAGCATGGATGGCACGCCATGCGCACGATTACCGGGCTGCTGGAGTGGTGGCTCACCTCAAATGGCTTTCCATCCCTGCAATCGGTTGGGCTGCTGCGTATAGTGTACTACTACAAGAATTTTCAAAGCCTGTCTCTGATTTTAAACCCAAAAAACGCAATGCAAAAACTAAAAAAACTACTCGTTGACAATGAAATCTCTGCGAGTGAGTTACCCACAGAAATTCAAACAGCTCTCACTTCCCTTAATGAAATGGAGTATGATATGGACGAACTCGACGAAACGGGGGACGATGCAGATTCAGCCGAAATCGGTAAACTCAAAACACGTATGAATGCACTTGAATCGGAAATCTGTTCCGCTATTGAAACATGGTTGGATGATGAGATAGAGGACGAGCCAACCGCAGACGAGCTGCAATCCGAATACCTGCAAAATATATCTGTGCTGAGTCAAAAGGTTTCTATAAGTAATCTGACCAGAGCGGGCATAGAGTTGCCAGATAAAAGAAATTTTCGTATTGAAAGACACGGATTTCGAATTGAGAAAAAGATGTTCGAGGACAAGGTTTCTGTCATAAAACTATAACCCATATACCGCTATGTTTGACCAGATTAAGGCATTACAGAGAGTTCTGAAAGAGGCAGGAATAAGCCTTGAGAACGTACTAGAATTAGTATCGGGCAAAGCTACCCCCGATAGCATTGCTCAGATGCTGACCCCAATCCTGAAAAAATTTTCTCCACAAATTGGTGCAGCAGTAAGACATCTAGAAGAAAATCATCAGGAAAGAATTTTCCTGATGATTGACCTGGTGGAAGATGGCAATGGAGGAGAAACTGAGGCGTTGTCATCCTGTCGCCTGATAGGGGACGGACGGTTTGAGATCATTGAGTCCATACCACTCTACATGGTAGCGAGCTATGTTGTGAATCTAGCCAAAGCCCAGCATTCCATACCTACACAACCACTACAGATAGAAATGTAACCCTAACTCTATAGATATGCAGGTGCAAGTTAGAAGTTGGCTGAAAATGTTACCCAAAGATGTGTACCGTGTACGTATATTTTCTCGTCAAGACGCTGCCGATCTTGTTGAACACATTCTTGTCCATGTTGCTATAGTTCTGGAGATGAACAAGGAGCGGCTGTTGACAGGAGACAGAACCCTTGAAACGACCGTGGCAAGGGCTGTGTGTTTCTACTTATTACACAAACACGTAGATCTTACCTATGGCGACATTGCCCGTCTGCTGAACACCTCTAAGGGGTTTGTTCATAAAAAAGTCGGGCAAATTGAATCCTACAGGAAAATAAATATCTATCGGAACATAATTAATACCATAGAAATTGTAGAACTCTCTATACTAAAACGCAATGAGTGATTTTGATTTTTCCGGATCCGGAATGCTAGAACCCGTCAAAAGACGTGACTATGCAGAACATGCATTTGATGCTTCTAAAATTAAGTTGAAAGTTGACAGCTCTCCCAAGGAGGCTGATACACCTGATACTGACTCTACTGCCATAGGCGGAGATACTCCTGCAATAGATACAGCTACGTCTGATACTGTTACACAAACGGAAGCGGCTACACCTGAACGGAGAAAGGTTTCGCATACCTTCTTTGCCGACACGCCAGATGTACCAAGTATGACGTTTGAAAAGGCAGAAATTTCTGGTCAAGAACCTATTGCACCCCAGCTCAATGGTCTAATCGGTCAAACTACATCGGAATGGATATGGTCGCAGATTGAAAACGGTTATCCAATCATCTGTAGTTATATGGCACGGATTGACGGGGATTTTGTCAAGAAAGCCAAACTGCCTCCAGAAGTAGAGTTGGAATTACTCGAACACATAACCAAGTCTAACGCTAAAAATAAATCAAAATTTCAGATAGACGCATTTCATCGGGACAACATCCTGCCGCCCCTTGCTGAAATCCTGTCAAAAAAAGGCTGGGAAAAAATCATTCCACCGGAGCTTAAAATAGCCTATGGTGTACTTATTCTGGCTTTTTCGACATACTGGAACGTATCAGACATCAAGGACGAAAACCGCCTAATGGAAAAACGTATCCGTATGACTATGCAAGCATTTACTGATTCACGTAGCGAAGAAAAACGGCAGTATGATGCAGATATAGCCATTGAACGAGAAAAAAATGCAACTCTGGAGCAACGGCTCAATGCACTTACCATACTAGTGGAAAATCAGACGAAAGAAAAACAGGAATAATCAGATGGAGGAACGGGAGGCAAAGTTCATGATTGCCACAGGCATGATGGGCGTAGGTAAAAGCTACGTTACAGAAGAGTTTTTGCGTGTGTATTACAAGACACACAAACGAAAAATTCTCATTTTCGACCCCAACAACGAGGAAACCTATCATCATATCCCTGCTGTGTATTTTGATGTGCTGGATGTACAAAAAGCCCGTGCCATCGAAAAAAAAGATATTGGTCGCAGCATTCAAACCAAATCCGAACAGGTGATTTCATCTTTGCCCCAAGGCTCTGTCTGCCGGGTGCTGCCTTTTACCAGACATGGTAGGCAGATGAGCATCGAGCAAAAACAGGTAACAATGACCTTCTTATGTGAACACTTCCGGGGTGGACTGCTTCTTTTAGAGGATGTAAACAAATATATCACAAACTTTGAAGCCGAAGAAATCCAAGGTGCATTTAAGGCTATTCGTCATCAATCTCAGGATGTAATCATGCACTGCCAGTCCCTTCGCCCCTTGCGTCCAATACATCTTGAAGCCTGTCAGGTAATCCGGATGCATTATGACGGGGTTAATGTTTCTCAGATAAAGGATCGTCTAGAGGGGATATATGAGCTGCTTCGAATTGCTCAGATCATTGTCGAAAATGAATACTGGAAAGGGGGCAAGAAAAATGAGCGGTTTCATCTGTATGTGCATTTGAAACAGCAAAAAATACAGGGAGCTACCACAGAGCAATTTATGGCTGCTTGTGAACAATTTCTTACATCTAACAAAGCCTATCTCAACGATATTGCCAGTGAGATTGCCTACCGAAACGGCAGACAAAAACCCAATTATCAGGACAACCTAGCTGCCCGAAGATCCTGGATTACCAAATATTCCACCTACCTGCCTAACTACTCAGTACAGCAAGTAGAGAACGCAGTAGAGAACGGCTAACTGTGTGTATTTTCATTTCTACAGCATTTTTTTTGCATTCGTTCTCTCTCATCACTACCCCCAATTTGCACAAGTAAAAAATACCCTTCTCAGAGTGAGTATATTTGATTCTGACGCAATGGACGCAAGATTTCATTATCTAACAAAAAAATTACATATGGACTTTAAAGAATTTGCGGTGGCTACGGCGACCGTGGTAGTTGGTGGAATTATCGTTTGGGGCATTGTTCTGCTTTGTGAGAAGCTGAAGGACAAAAAAGACGAATCCGCCAGCCAAGACCAAATCCCCATGAAGGTTGCTGCCTAGCCTTTTTTTTCTAACGCATTACATTTCAACGCAAAATGAACAACTACAGAAATCAAAACATTTCACAACTTCGACGTGACGCTGATGCAGCGTGGTCGAACTTGGACGGAGGAGTAGCTGGTGGACGAAAAGAAGAATTTCTTGGAATGAATGGACGTACATCGTATATGGAGGGTGCAGTTCACAGCTCTGGAATGCGTGTAATCACATTCGACATACAGAATACAGACGAAAACCATTTCCTGTCTGCTGCCCTTTTCGGAGCAAACGAAGGTTTCATTCAGCCGTTTAACGGCATTGGATCACTGCCAGGCACGACTGTGGATTTTATCACCGGGTCTACCCCAGCCACTGCGAAAGGTATTGTCGTGACACCGAAACGCTACACGCTGACAGAACTCCAAAATTTGTCTCGTACCAGCCCTTTCGTTGTGCAGGGTATGCGCTACGATTTTGGTGATACGACGCAGCTCAAACAGGAGTGGACTATGCGCAGAAAAGAGGGGACAAAACAATCGGACGACGTGTACGAGCCTCAGATTTTCAGAAATCTCGGCAACAATGTCCAGGAGGCAATGGACGATAAGGATTTCTTTATGAAGGTGGACGACAAGGCTACGCTGTTTATCGTTTTGGCTCCAGCTCTTTCGTCTACTGTTCCTCGCAAGATTCAGGTCACACTGAATGTAAGTGCGGAAGTAGACATTGCCAACGCCCTGAAAAATCAAGCAGTTGTCACAATAAACCGCTAGTCGAAGACGGTCTACTGTGAAAAGCCACCTGCCTTCAGGCGGTGGCTTTTTTTCTAGCCTAGCCCCATACTACTATGCACTTGACTGGACAAAAACAGGAAACAGAGATTGAGAAAATGCTACGCTACATCACAGAGCGAAACGCTACTGGTGTGAAGGCGTTGTTGATTGCGGCTGGTTATACGGTTCACAATCCTGTGCAGTCCCTGCTAGGCTACATGCGAAAGTCTGATGATGCTTCAGAAATGGTAGTTCGTCTGCATCCTGACTATGAGCTGATAGCTAGTCAGCTGAAGCTGAAAATGCATATACCTACAGATGAAAGTGAATCCTTGGATGCGAAAAAGAAGGACTGCTATGCAATCGAAATTAGTTCAGATATGCGGTTTTGGGGACAAATACTCATGTTTCTAGCAGTGATTGTACTGCTAGTAAAAATTATTAAGGTATGTATAATCGGTCAATCAAAAACTACATAAAAGCTCAATCAAATAGTACATAAGATTTAAGGTTTAGACGTGTCTAAATTATCTTACAAATTGTATTATTCCTAGAATACACCCCTAAATATATGCAT
>JACCDR012165960.1_pt1 | contig 39068 bp, 57 predicted proteins | sample 7446431 | NCBI WGS metagenome assembly JACCDR01 (sample SAMN15323443, study PRJNA562643) | freshwater metagenome | isolation source: river surface water | place: USA:Blue River Watershed | collected 2017-08-17
ATCGTTTTTTTGCGTGCGATTAATTAAAAAGAAATTCACCATTGCGGTGAGGAAGGTAATTTATGTCAGGCCGATATCCTCAAAGCACGGTTGCCAAGCATCCTGCCTTTGAGCAGGGCGTGGCAGCTGTTGCCGATAACGAAGAAATTCACAAGGCTCGCGCTAAAGAATTATTGCCGCGTGGTTTAAGTGCAGATGAAAAGCGCGTGTGGAATCGAATAGCGCCCGAGTTAAGCAAGCTCGGTCGATTGAAAAAACACTATGTCGATTTCGTGCAAGAGTACTGCATCATAAAAGTTCGTATTGATAGTGCTCGTCAAAATCTGGATAAGATCGAATGGACTTATGTCACCACTGGTCGCCACGGTACTCAACGCAAAAGCCGTCCTGAGGTTGCTCAATACAACGATGATTGGCGCAAGTGGAATTCACTTGTTGCGCAAATTGGTTTATCGCCCGCGACTGAGTTGCGCTTTAACGACAAGCAAGGCTCATTGTTTGAAGATGAATTTGGCAATCTATGAGCCAACACCTTGATGATATCAAGGCCTATTGTGATGCAGTTATTTCGGGTCATAGGCCGGCTTGTAAGTGGGAGCGTTTGGCTGTCGAGCGACATATAAACGATGTGGCAAGGCAGGGAACAAAAGATTTTCCTTATGTATTTGATGCCGACAAAGCACAGCGCATCATCAACTTCGGCCAGCTCTTTCCGCACGTAAAAGGCAAGTGGGCTGCCAAGGTCGGAAAAGAAAACCGCATCAAATTGGAGCCATGGCAAAAATTTAATTTTGCAATGATCTTTGGCTGGGTTCACAAAGATACAGGGTTGCGTAAGCACCGAATTATTTATCTTTGTGTGCCGAGAAAAAATGCCAAATCGGTAAAGGCTGCGATCATCGGGCTTTATATGCTCGTCGAAGATGGTGAATACGGTGCAGAGATTTACTGTGGTGCGACCAGCGAAAAACAAGCTTGGGAAGTTTTCAGGCCTGCGCAAAAAATGGCAGAAAAGCAAACTGCTTTTCGTCTCACATACGGTGTTACAAGTCACGCTAAAAAACTGGAATGTGATGGTGTTGGTTCAAAGCCTCTGCCTGGTGGCCGCAGGCGCATGCCTGATGGTAGCCGCTTCGAGCCGGTCATTGGTAAGCCCGGTGATGGTGCCAGCCCCAGCTGTGCAATTCTGGATGAGGTACACGAACACCCTGATGACACGCTCTACGACACCATGCTTACTGGCATGGGTGCGCGTGAGCAGCCGTTGCTTGTAGCGATTACTACTGCCGGTTCCAATATTGCAGGTCCATGCTTCTCAATTCAAAAAGAAGTTGAGCGCATGTTGCAGGGTGAGGAAAACGAAGAGCTCTACGGAATGATTTACACCGTGGATGATCCAGAAAAAGAATGGATGACTGAAGAGGGAATTATTAAAGCCAACCCCAACGTTGGCATTTCGGTTGATATGGATTTTTTAAAGGCGCGCGTAAAAGATGCGATACGCAGTCCGCGTAAGCGCAGCATCGTTATGACAAAGCATTTTAATATTTGGGTCACCGCAAAAAATGCGTGGCTCAATATGTTGGATTGGGCGCGTGCAGCAGATCAAACCATTAGTGAAGATGATTTTATCGGGTCGCAAGCAAAGCTCGGTGGTGACCTTTCCGAGTGTGACGATTTAACCGCAGCCGTTAAATGTTTTCGCCGCACTGTTAACGGTCTTGATCACTACTATCTGTTTGGCCGCTACTACACAACTGAAGCGAAAGCGGCAGAACATGAGCACTACGATGGTTGGATTCGCGAAGGTTATTTAATTGCCTGCGATGGCGACCATATCGACATGGAAGATGTTGAGGAGCACATCAAGCTCGATACCGAATTATTCTCCATTGACCAGTTTTTTTATGATCCCCACGGTGCGGCGGATCTTGCTATGCGGCTGCAAAAATATCATGACATTGAGCCGGTTAAGTTTGGGCAAAGTTACTCAAACTTTTCTGCGCCCATGCGCGACTTTGAGCGTTTATTAAAAGCGGGTCGCATCCATCATGACGGTAATCCGTGCTTAACCTGGATGTTTGGCAACGTAGTCGCCAAAGAAACCGAAGATGGAAAAATGATGCGGCCCGTTAAAGAAGGTAAAGACAACAAAATCGATGGCGCTGTTGCAGCGCTCATCGCGTTCGCAGCGTGTTACAAGCCGGGTGATGATGACGGCGACCTTGACGACTTTATATTGGATCCAATTATCGTATGAGAAGCGAAATGAAAAAGCCTGGTCGCGTAAAGTCGGCGCTGCTTAATTGGCTTGGTGTGCCTATTGGTTTAACCGATGCAAAATTTTGGGAATCTTGGGCTGCTCAAGGTAATTCTGCGGGGCAAACTGTGAATGAAAAAACAGTAATGTCGCTCTCGGCGGCGTGGGCTTGCACGCGTTTGATTGCTGAAACGGCTGCAACGCTACCGATAAAAATTTATGAGCGTACCAATGATGGTCGGAGGGTTGCGGATGAGCACCCGCTGTACAATATTTTGCACTCGCGGCCTAATGCGGATTCCACTTCTGTTACATTTTTTGAATCGTTATTCGCTGCCATGTTATTGCGAGGCAATGGCATGGCAGAGCAAAAATTTATAGGGCCGCGCATGGTTGCCCTTTATTTTTTGTCCCCATCGCGATTACAGCCAAAGGATAAAAATTGCACGGCATTTATTTATACAGAAATGGATGGTACTCGGCGTGAAATACCGTCGAGCCGTATATTCCATGTTCCTGCTTTCTCTTTGGATGGTCGCTTTGGTTTGTCGGCTATTTCTTATGGTGCGGCGGTATTTGGTTCTGCATTAGCCGCATCCACTGCTGCTAATAACACTTTTAAAAATGGTCTGCTCCCAACAGTCGCCTTTACGTTAGATCGCGTTATTAAAAAAGAGCAGCGCGCAGAATTCCGCGAGAGCATGAGTGAATTAAAGGGTGCGATGAATGCCGGTGAGTCACCGCTTTTAGAGGGTGGAATGGATGCAAAAATGATTGGTATCAGCCCGGGTGATGCGCAGCTTTTGGAGTCGCGCACATTTTCTGTTGAGGAGGTCTGCCGCTGGTTTCGTGTTGACCCGTCAATGGTTGGTCACGGTGGCAAAGATAGCAATTGGGGTACAGGTTTGGAGCAGAAGGTGTTGGCTTTTTTAACCTTTACATTACGGCCTTGGCTAACCCGTGTTGAGCAGGCGATAAACAAAGATTTGTTATCGCCGGCTGATCGTCAAAAATATTATGCCGAATTTTCGATAGAAGGTTTATTGCGTGCAGATAGTGCTGCGCGCGCATCGTTCTATTCTGTGTTGGTTAACAATGGGATCATTACCCGCGATGAGGTTCGTCGTTCAGAAAACTTGCCGCCGCGTGGAGGTAATGCTGATGTGCTCACAGTGCAATCAGCAATGGTGCCATTAAACATGATCGGTATGACCAGTGATGGTGATACCGCACGCGCTGCACTGGCTGCGTGGCTAAATTCACAAGAGGACAACAGAAATGCGGCTTGATCAAATACTTGCAATGCGCGGCTCAATGCCAAAAAGTTTGCAAATGGATTTATCACCAAAAGCACTTGAATTGTGGCGCCCTGGCATTCAGGCAGAAGTGAAAGATGATGAAGCCACTATCAGCATACTCGATGTAATCGGGCAGGATTATTGGACGGGCGAAGGCGTTACCACAAAACGTATTGCAGGCGCGCTGCGTTCAATTGGTGCCGACAAGCCAGTAACCGTTTACATAAATTCCCCCGGTGGTGACATGTTTGAAGGCTTGGCTATCAACAGTTTGTTCCAGGAGCACAAAGGCAAAGTCACTGTAAAAGTATTGGCGCTTGCTGCAAGTGCTGCATCGGTTGCTGCGATGGGGGCTGATGAAATTCAAATTGCTCGCGGTGCATTTTTTATGATTCACAACGCATGGGTTGTGGCAGCGGGTAATCGTAATGAGTTGCGTGAGGTTGCTGATTGGTTGGAGCCATTCGATGGGGCTATGGCAGATATTTATGCTGAGCGAACAGGCTTGCCATTAAATGATATTCAAAAGGCGATGGATAAAGAAAGTTGGATTGGTGGCGGTGATGCTGTAGCGCTTGGTTATGCCGATTCAGTTATTGATTACACCGCAAAAGATGATGGCGCCGGCACGCATGCATCGGCGTTGCGCAAAATGGATATCGCACTGGCTAAGGCCGGTATACCGCGTAGTGAGCGCCGCAATCTTATCAGTGAATTTAAAGCCAGCACGCCGGGCGCTGCTGGTGTTGGTACGTCTGGCGCTACCAACGACAGCATGCCTAGTGCTGCTGAGTTAAATCTGGAATTTGGTTTGCCCAATATTTCAGCGAGTTTTACTAGTTTTTTATAATTTCATTAATGTGAATGAGGAATTGAAAATGCGTAAATTAAAATTATCCGCCGTATTTATGTTAACGGTGATTATGCTGGCTTGTTTGCCAGTTCTTTCAATGGGTGTTGTACCTGAGGCGATTGGCTATTCGGTAGCGATTGTTCTTGGTGCTGCCATGCTTGTCGAAAAAGATTTTTCAGCTGTTGGCAAAAAGTCTTTGCAGGCTGGTGAAGTTGGTGAATCGCTGAAAAAGGTTGAGGCGGAATATAAGCAGGTTTCAGCGGACCTTAAAAAAGTAGGTGATGACCTAAAAACTTATGCTGAGACGTCGCAAAAAGAGCTCAAGCGAACCTCTGCGCTTTCTGAAGAAACAAAAGCTTCTGTTGATAAATTGCTTATCACCCAAGGTGAACTGCAGGCGCGCTTACAAAATGCAGAGCAGCAAATTGTTAAGTTTGAGGGCGGCTCTAAAGATCAGCCTAATCGCATAATGTCACTAGGCGAGCATGTTATTAGTTCGGAAAAATTCAAAGATGTTGATTGGGGTACGCAGGCGCGCTTATCAATTGGTATTAATGCTGCAATCACCAGTCTGGATGACTCAGCGGGATCGTTAATTGTGCCGCAGCGTGTGCCTGGTGTGGTGGCTGCACCTATGCGCCGCATGACGATTCGTGACTTGATCGCACCCGGTCGTACATCATCGAACATGATTGAATACGTGCGTGAAACTGGATTTACAAACGATGCTGATGTGGTCAGTGAGAATCCAACGTCTGACAAGCCGGAATCAGATATTGAGTTTGAGTTGGTGCAGGCTGGTGTAAAAACTATTGCGCACTTGGTGCGTGCTAGTAAGCAAATTTTGGATGATGCGGCTGGATTGGCGAGCTACATAGACAATCGTTTGCGTTATGGTTTGCAGTTGAAAGAAGAGGCGCAACTGCTTAAGGGCTCGGGTGTCGGTATTAATATCCACGGCATTTACACGCAAGCAACGGCATATAGTAATCCTGGTGTTGCAGTGCAGGCTCAAACCCGTATAGATCAATTACGAATTGCTTTATTGCAGGCGGAGCTCGCCGAATACTATGCGGACGGTATTGTGTTGAACCCAACTGATTGGGCGGCAATTGAGTTGCTAAAATCCAACACCAATGAATATATTTTGGCAAATCCATTCACATCAACTTCGGCAATGTTATGGTCGCGCCCTGTTGTTGCAACGCAGTCAATGGATGTTGCTGATTTCTTGGTGGGTGCGTTCCAAATGGGTGCTCAGCTTTATGATCGTGAAGATGCGAATGTGGTTATTTCTACTGAAGATAAAGACAACTTCAGTAAAAATATGATTACCATTCGTGCTGAAGAGCGTCTTGCTCTGGCGGTTTACCGTCCTGAGGCGTTTATTAAAGGTGTGTTCGAAGACGAATCGGCTTAATGCTGATGTGAAATAAAAAGGGGCCTTAATGGCCTCTTTTTTTTGGATTTTATTTTATGAGATTACAAGCTACGCAAGGTTTCGATGACAGCCGATTGGGTGTTGTTGTTCGTGGCCAAGAAGTAGTTTTATCGAGTGCATTGGCAAAGCCTTATCAAGACGGCGGATTATTAATAGAGGTTCCTTGTGTGGGTGCCGATAAATTAAGTGTTGTTTGTATCGCCAGTGGCCCAAGTTTAACGGTGGAAGATGCGCAGTTAGTTAAAGAATGGCGCGATAAAAATACCGCCACTCGAAAAGTTGTTGTTGTTAATACGACTTACCAGATGTGCCCATGGGCAGATGTGCTTTATGCGATGGATAGGGCTTGGTGGAATACTTACATTGATGATGTAAGAAGTGTTTTTGCTGGAAAGTTGCTGACAATGGCAAAAAAATGCCACGGCGTTGAGGTTGCTGGCATTGAGGTTTTTCAAAATTCAGGTGCGGGCGCTTTGGCGGTCGCAGCAAAGATGGGTGCTGACAATATTATTATGCTGGGTTATGACGCCAAATATTCGAATGGCAAACGACATTGGCATGGTGACCATCCTAAAGGTTTAAAAAATGCAGGTGTTGTTAAGCGCTGGCCTGCACAATTTGATTATCTTGCGCGGCGTTTAGCGCGTAAGCGTGTGTTGAATTGTACGCGCAGCACGGCAATTAAATGTTTTCCCGTTGTGCCATTGGAGCATGCATTGAATGAGTGTAATTGATTTAGAAGAGGCAAAAAAATACCTCGACGTTATTCATGATGATGATGACGATAAATTGCAAATGTTGCTCGATGGCGCTGAAGATGAAGCGTTGCAATTTATGGATCGCGATAGCTTCGCCGAGCTTTGTAGTTGCGATGTAAATTCAGAATCAGAAAGCTCTGAATCGGAAAGTGAGCTTTCATTTATTCCGCCTAGCGTAAAGCTTGGTGTGCTGGTTTTGTTGCAGGCTGCTTACCAGGCATCGCCGGATGATTCAGAAAAGCTGCGCGCGATTGCTGAGCGCTATTTGTTTCCTTATCGCTGCAAGTTGGGTGTGTAAATGCTGGCGCACAGATTGCGGCACAGGATTTGTTTTCAAGAGCAAGTCGAAATGCAGGATCCAGTAAGTGGCGCCCCTCTTATTGAGTGGGTGACGGTAGTGCTTGGTGAAACCCTGAGTCTAGATAAGGTTCCGGCGGAAGTACTTACTGGCCCTGGGCGAGAATTTATTGAGTCTGCGGCAAAGCAGGCTGAAACATCGGCGCGCATTAGGTTGCGCTGGTTTTCTGGGTTAAAACAATCTTGGCGAATTCTATGGGATGGCAATATATACAATATTGTCAGTATTGAAACCGATATAACTGCACGTCGTGAATATTATTTGCGTTGTGAGGCGGGGGTTAATGATGGACAGTAATTCGATTGAAATACCGCAATTATGCATGCCGCTGTTGCGCGAGCATCGCACCCACTATCAGGGTGATTTTGGTGCTTCTTATTCGGCTGAATTGCTACAAACCTATAATGGCTTTGCAAGCTATTTACCGCAAATTGATGCGCCCAAGGTTTTGGATATTGGCTGCGGTATGGCGGGTATTGATGTGCTTCTTGATCGCCATTATCAATGCTCTGCCAAGTTTAGTTTGTTAGATAAACAAGGCGCTTCTGAAAAAATCAATGCGGGTTTTAATAATCGTGCTGAGGATTTTGCGCACTACCATGATTTTGGTGCGGCGCTTTCGTTGCTCAAAGAAAATGGCGTTAGCGTGGATGGAATAAGATGCATTGATATTGCGTCGCAAAAGTTTCCACGTGGAACATTTGACATTGTTATTAGTTTATTAAGTTGGGGTTTTCATTATCCCATCGCAACCTATCTGCCTAAGGTGCAAAAGGGCGGAGTAATCATTGCTGATATTCGTCGTGATACGGATGGCGAAAAACAGTTGGCTAAGTATGGTTCTCTGCGCGTAGTGCATGACGCTAAAAAATATCGCCGCGTGGTTGTGCAATGCTAACGTTTGTTTGTTTTAAATGGCAAAGAATTAAAACGGGGTTTCAGCTTCCTTCTGTGTGTAATTACACGGCTAGGCATGTGAATGTGCTGCGTAATATGTTAGCGAGGCATGTGCATGTACCGCATCGATTAATCTGTGTTACTGATGCGCCTGCCGGCATTGATCCGCGTATTGCTATTGTTCCCTTGTGGGATAGATGCCGTGAACTGGGTGGTTGTTATAACCGCTTGTGGGTTTTCAGTGATGAGGCTGCGGCACTGTTTGGTGAGCGGTTTATCTGCATAGATTTAGATTGCGTGCTTACTGGAGATTGCACATCGCTTTTTACGCGCTCTGAGTCTTTTGTGATGAATTCTTACAACCCTGCGAAGGCCAATGATAAAGATCAGTTTTACAATGGCTCAATGATCATGATGGATGCGGGCTGCAGAAAATCGGTGTGGGATCAATTTGATCCTGTTGATTCCCTGCAAAAAATTGCTGAAAGCGGTGAGGTCATTGGAACTGACCAGGCATGGATACGTTTGCATTTGGGTAAATGTGAGGCGCGCTGGACAAATGCTGATGGTGTTTATGAGGCGCGACAAGTTGGTTATAAATTTAAACCGGACGCACGATTGATATTCTTTAGTGGTCGTCGTGATCCGTCACAATATCCCTACCAGTGGGTGGCGAGGCATTGGCGATGAGCGAATTATTAATAGCCTGCGTGCTTAAAACGGGCGGCTGGAAGAATCGCCATATGCACGTAGAGTACAGTGCAGCACAGGTTCGTTGGCTGCGCGATCAGGTTTTGAAAAACTTACGTGTGGAGCATCGTTTTGTGTGTTTTTCAGATATCGTTATCGATGGTGTCGAGGTGATACCGCTTACTGATAATTTGCCTGGTTGGTGGAGCAAAATTGAATTATTCAAACAAGATTATGGACGTGTTTTTTACATAGATTTAGATACGGTAATTGTGGGTGATATTACTCATATGGTTAAGCATAAGCATAGCTTCACTGTATTGCGTAATTTAAGCAGTAAAATGGCTGGTCGCATCGGATCCGGTGTAATGGCTTGGAGCGGCGATCATTCGCATATCTATCACGAATTTATGAAAGATCCTGTTGGTCATATGGCGGAGTGCGTTACTTCGGCAAAGTGGGGTGATCAGGGTTTTATTCAGTGTTTTAAGCGTGGCAATGGTGGTTGGAAGTATTTGCAAGATTTATTTCCTAACCAAATTGTCAGTTATAAATTTGATTTAAGAAAAAAAGATCCTCGGCCGGAAAATCGAATTGTTTGTTTTCATGGTGAGCCAAAGCCCTGGGAAACAACGCATAAATGGGTGCCGCCATTGTCAATGTAGGTCGCCTGATGGTGATGGGATTTTCTATGGTAGATAAAGTAGAGTTTTCCCTGATTGGTTTGGATAGTTTACTTGGGAAATTTTCTGCCGTTAATTACGATGTAAAACGCAAGGGTGGGCGTTCATCGTTGCGAAAGGCGGCGCAATTATTGGCGGGTGAACTTGCGGCTAATTGGCGTGCATTGGATGATGCGGAAACCGGTAGGGCAATTGCTGATAACGTTGCTCTGCGTTGGGATGGCAAGCTTTTTAAGTATTCGGGTAACTTGGGTTTTAGGGTAGGGATTTTGCAAGGTGCGGTTACCCCCAAAAAGGGTGAGCCGCAATTGGAAAAATCTGCAGGTTCGCCAACACCGCATTGGCGGCTTATTGAATTTGGTACTGAAAAATTAGCAGCTAGCCCGATTATGCGTAACGCCTTGGAAAATAATATCAATGCGATTACTGATACATTTATCACTGAATACGATAAGGCATTGGATCGTGCTATTAAGCGTGCAGGTAAAAAAAGTGTTGTGTAATTTTAGAAATTTACGGGCGTAGGTACTTATGTTCGCACCTTTGTTTGATGTGGTTTCAACCAGTAGCGCTGTTAAAGCGCTGTTGGGTTCTGGTGTACCAGGCGACCCATTGCGCGTATACCCGTTTGGCCTTGCTCCTAACAATGTAGTGCTGCCTTATGTGGTGTGGCAAAACATCGGCGGCGCACCGCTAAATTATTTATCGGGTACGCCAGATACCGATAATTTTGACATTCAGGTGGATGTATACAGCAATAGCGCTGAAAGCGTGCGTGCGGTAGTCGGTGCCTTAAATACTGCTCTGGAAAACGTTGCCTATATAACGCGCTGGGGTAATGAAAGCATTAGCCCCCAAACGCTGCGCCACCACTATGGTTTTGATGTGGAGTTTTATACGCATCGCTAATTTAAGCCGCGCCTAGCATTGCTGTGAAGCATCGCAACAGCGCGCACTATTGAAATAAATCAACCCGCCATTGTGCGGGTTTTTTTATGCATGAAATTCGGCCTCTGCCGAATACGACTGTTGTAAAACAGCCGTACCGCACCGCCGTGAGGCAGCGCTAATTTTTGTGGAGTTTGAGAAATGACAGTAAAAACGCAGGGCACAGACCTTTATGTGATCGACCCGGCAGACGACAGCATTTTGGTTGTTGGCTGCGTCACCTCGATTGATGGTATTGACACAACGTTGGATCAAATTGAAACGACTTGTTTAAGTGCGACCACTAGAAGCTACGAGAGTGGATTGGCAACGCCTGGCACGGCGACATTTGGCATTAATGTAGATCCAAAAGATCCATCCCATGCTCGCCTCCATCAGCTGAAGGTTTCTGGCCAGACTTTGAAGTGGGCCATTGGTTGGTCTGAGTCGCCTGGTACTGAAGCGGAAGTGGATAGTGAAGGCGATTTTAGTTTGCCTGAGGTTCGTAGTTGGATTGTGTTTGAAGGTTTTATGAATAGCTATCCGTTTAGTTTTGCGCAAAACGCAGTCGTGCAATCAACGGTTGGAATTCAAGTATCAGGTGAGCCGCAATTAATTCCTGCGGTTCTTAGTAGTTAATAGTTAAAGGGGTAGGGCGGCATTAGCTGCCCGGCTTTTTTTTAAATCATCACTAGGAATAATTATGAATCTTCAAGGTTTAATTGCAGCTGGCGCGCTGGTTCGCACTGGTTTGGTTGTAAAAAATATTTCGTGGAAATATCGCAATGAAGCTGGTGAGGTTGTCGTGTGTGATTTCGATATACACATTAAGCAGTCAATGTCGGCGGCTGATTTTGAATTCATTTATGCAAAGCAGTTTAGCGAAGATGTTCGCATGGCGAAGCGTGTGCATCGATTGGTTTATTTGGGTGAAAAGGGCGAGGAGACAATTCCTTATGATGCTGCCGCTTCTATGCGCCCTGATTTGTTAATGCTTATGTGCAATGAGATTAATGAAGTGGAAAAGTCGCAGCTGGCGACTGATAAAACTCCCGAGGGTGACGAAGAAAAAAAATAACACCCGCCGAAGAGTTATGGCACGAATTGGTGCTGAACGGCATCGGCGGTCGCACTATAGCAGAGGCTAAAGAGTGCATGAGCCAGAGCGAGGCAGTTGCGTGGAGCCGGTATATAAGGCGCTACGGCTCTTTAAATACGGGTACCCGTATTGAGCAAAGTATTGCGTTGCTTTGTGTGGCACTACTAAGGTCGCAAGGTGTTGAAGCGGATATTAAAAACTTTATGCCGCATACAGAAAAACCGGAACCTAAAACTGCTGATATTGCTAGCGTTTTTAATATGTTTCGCGCAATTCAAAAACAAAAGTAGCCCGCCCTGTGCGGGCTTTTTATTTCTCGCTGTGAAGCGATTAGGGGTTTTATGGCAAAGCGTAGCTTAGGTACTTTAACGCTTGATCTTATTGCAAAGATCGGTGGTTTTGTGGGGCCAATGGATAAGGCTGCGCGGCAATCCAAAAAAACATCCAATGATATTTCATCAAGCATGAAGGGCATTAGCATTGCCGCTGGCGCCATGGGTGTTGCGGCGGCAGCTGGTTTTGCGGCTATGGCTAAGGCTTCATTGAATGCTTCGGATGAGCTTTATAAGCAATCGCAAGTAGTAGGAATGAGCGTCGAGGAATTATCGGCACTGAAATTTACGGCTGGTGAGTCTGGCGTGGAGTTTGGTTTGCTCACTGGTGCATTGGGTAAATTCAATAAGAATATTAGTGATGCTGTTTTGACGGGCGTAGGCCCTGCTGCCGAAGCGTTCGGTGATTTGGGTATTGAGTTAAAAGGTGCTGATGGGCAATTAAAAAGTACCTCTGTATTGTTTGAGGAAGTGGCTGGTGCGCTGGCCTCGATGCAGGATGGCGCGCTTAAAACTGCTCTTGCGCAGGATCTATTGGGTAGAAGTGGAAAGGAGTTAATTCCACTGTTGAATGGTGGTGTGCAGGGTTTGCGTGATGGTGCGGATGAGGCGGAGCGGCTGAATCAGGTTATGGGTACCGAGGCTGCAAAAGCGGCTGAGCAATTTAATGACAATTTGAGTCGATTGCAAAAATCCATCACTGGCGTTGCAAATGTTGCGGCTATGGAGGCTGCGCCTGCACTTGCAGAAATGACAGACATATTTGCTGATCCTGAGGTGCAGCAGGGTATTGCTTTAATGGCTAAGGGTTTAATTGATGTAGGTTCAGCTGCGGTCAAGGCATTGGCTGAGGTTAGTAATTTTGCACGATGGGTTGGTGAGGAGGTTTCTGCAAGTATTAACGGTATTAACAGCGATGATGTTATTCGTCTTGAAGATCTTCTTGAAAAATTAAAAGCAGAAAGAGATAAAGGTTTCTTCACTCGTGCATCAAATTATCGTGATGATAATGTGCTTGAGGATGCTATTAAGAAAACTCAGGATCAGATTACTGCTGCTTATAAGCAAATGGAAATTGCTGCTGATAATGCTCAAGAGGCAATAGCATTAAAAGAATTCGATGATCTTGGTTGGGAGGCGGCATTTGATGAAATTACAAATGGCGTTGAGGCATTAACTGGGGCTGAAATTGAGCGGCGTCGTCAGTTGCGTGAAACCGATGACGTGCAGCAAAAGCTTGCCGCTTCAGCGATGGATTCTTATGAGCAAGCTCGCGCGGCATTGCAAAAAGAAATTGATTTGTGGGGGAATAAATCCGCTGCGGTTGAATTGGCCTATGACCTTGAGCGCGGCTTAATTGAGGGGTTAGATGCTGGGCGCCAAAAGAATTTAGTACTGCTGCAAGAGCAGGTGGATGCGCTGCATGAATACAAAGAAATTATGGATGAGCTTGATGAGGCTGGATGGGAAAAGTCATTTGATGCTGATTTTGTCAAGGGTGAAATTATTGAAGTTGCGACATTTTCTGAGGATGCCGCTGAGCGAATTAATGGTGTATTTGCTGATGCATGGTTAAATATTGATGATGGGTTTGGTGGGCTTACAAAAGGAGTAAAAAACTCATTTAATCAAATGCTGGCAGAAATGGCTCATAGCGCTATTACAAAGCCTATTGTAATGAATATTCAGCAGCAGCTTTCATCAATGGGTGGAGGCATGATTGCTGGTCTTCCTGCGGGTGGGGTTGTGGCGGCAGGGGTTTTAATTGGTGGTGCGCTCATTAGTGAGTGGAATAAATCAATGGATGCCAAGTTTGAAAAAATGACCGCTGAATATCGGCAGGCTAATCAATCGCTGGGTACTATCCTTGGTGAGCAAAATAAAAAATCCGAATCTATTGGTGCATCGATCGACACGCTCGCGAATTATTCTAGCGATACGCTCAGTGTTAATAATCAAATGTACAAAGCGCTGCTGGATATCCGCGAGGGTATAAATGGCGTTGCGGCTGGGTTTGCTCGTCAGTTTGGAATTAAGGGTCTTGGTGATTTTTCTAATATAAAAACTGGAACAACAACATTTAATCAAGATGTTGCTGGGTATGCATTTATTGGTCTTGCTAAGCCTGTTGTTGATATATTGGGTGGTGAGCTTGGTGGTTTTATTGATGGGGTTATTGGTGGTGTTTCAAAAGCAATATATAGCAAGTCTAAAAAAATAATCGATACTGGTATTGGTTTTGTTGGTCAGTCGCTAAGCGATATTCTTGAGTCGGGTGTTGTAAATGCTTTCGCATATGCCGAGGTGCAAACTAAGAAGAAAACGCTAGGGGTAACAACCAGTAATAAAGTTAAAACACAGCAGCAGGAGCTTGATGATCTTTTGTTGTTGCAGTTTGGGCAGGTTTTTGAATCTGCGGCAAATGTGCTTGAAGATATATCGCCACTATTTGGTCGTGATTTTGCTGAAGCGTCTAAGAAAATGATGGTTGATGCGCAAAAGTTGTCACTAAAAGGATTGGAGGGCGATGAGCTTACTGCAGAAATTGAGGCATTTTTTAGCTCTACTTTGGACGGCTGGGCGAGTGCGCTATTGGGTACTACACAAGAGCGAGTACAGCGAGAGTTCACAGATCTTGAGCGTTGGCTTATGCGTCGCGGCGTTGATGTGCAGCCAAAATATGACTACGTCGAAAAGCAATCTGAAATCTTGTTGCGATTTCAAGAGGTTGGAGAGGGTGCGTTTGAGACTGTTGTTCGTCTTGCAAGCGAAACGGTGTATTTCACTGAGATGGCGCAAAAGCTTGGTTTTAATTTTAATGAGATTGGTCTTGAGGCTATTTATGCAACCCAGGCAATCGCGGATGCTGCGGGTGGTTTTGAATCTTTATCGGGCTCGCTTGCATCATACGCTGATAAGTTTTTCTCTGACTCTGAAAAATTCGAAGCTATTCAATCGTCAGTTGCAGATGCATTTGGTGATCTTGGTGTTGCCTTACCTAAGACTCGCGAGGAGTTCAGGGCGTTAGTTGATGGTTTAAACCTATCCACTGAATCTGGGCAAAAACAATTTGCTGCTCTTATGGGTTTGGTGGGCGTTACCGATAGTTATATAACTGCTTTAGAGCGCGAGATGAAGGCACGTGAAGATGCTGAAAAGCAAGCGCAAGCTTTGTTGCGGGATGCAGCTGGAAGTGCGTTTGATGCATTCAGCAGGGCAATACGGCGCGATATGGATTTGGTAGAAGATGCGTTGTCTTCATCGAGCCAAGTTGCTGATAGTTTAACAGGTGCGCTTCAGGCTATGCGGCTTGAAAATTCCAATAATGATTTAATGACTCGCCGCGCTGCTCAGGCGCAATTAATTACTGCAAATGCCATCGCTAAAGCTGGTGGGCCTTTACCTGCTGTTGGTCAGCTTGATGCTGCACTAAGTGTGTTGGCTGAGCCAAGTCAGCAATTGTTTGGTTCTTTCGAAGAATACGCCCGCGATTTTTATCAAACACAAAATCAAATTAAAGAGCTTGAAGCTGCGGCGGGTTTGCAGGTTGGTATTGATGAGAAAAACCTCGCCGCACTACAAGAAAGTTTGGATTATTACCAGGAGCAGATTGATGTTCTTAATGGCATAGACACCAGTGTATTGAGCGTCCGCGATTCCGTCTTGCGGCTTTCTGAGGCGCTAGAGGCTGCTGGCGTCACCACCGAGGCTCCGGTCTTTCCTATGCTTAGTCGTGACTATCAGGATCAGCAGGTATCACAGTTTAATAGCGCTATCGATTCGGCAATGAGCTCTGGAAGTAACACGAATGTTGGAATTAATGCAAGAAACAAAGCGGATATTGCTGCGCTGTTGGAGCAGCTGCTGGAAAAGGTTGATGGCGGTTTATTTGCAATTGCGAAAAGCTCCAACAAAACCACAAAAATTGTGGAGCGTTGGGATGAGGATGGGTTGCCGCTGGAGCGTACCGATGAGAATAGTTAAGCCAATTGTTTTTGAAGATTATGTTTTTTCGCGCGCAAGTGAGGCGTTTTATTATGATTCAAATGGAATTTTGAAAACGGCTGGGGTAGATGAATTGCGATTGGGTTATAACCCATCAACATTAGATTATCTTGGCTCAATAATTGAGGGTGAAGCGACTAATTTATTTACGCAGTCAAATAATTTTTCGCACGCTGATTGGGAAAAATTTGGATCGCCATCGTTAACTTCTGAATCGGCTATATCACCGGATGGAACCTTAAATGCGTATTTGTGGGACTACGATTCTGGTTCTGAGGGTATATATCAAGAAGTTGCGGCTGGGGTCATGCGTATTTCTTTGTATGTAAAGAGAAAAACAGATGGCCCAATGGGTGATTGTCTTGTTTTGCTGAGGCTTGCGGGTACATCAAGTACGTTCAATATTGATCCTGTTGCGCCATCATTCACTGGAACCAAAGCAAAAATTGAAACATTACAAAATGGCTGGCTAAGAATTTCTCTTTCAGAAACATTTATTTCAGGAACTGTGCCAGCTCAAATTGAGCCTAAAGGCGGTGAATTTTATTTTGCGTTTGCAATGGTTGAATTAACGGCTTCTGAATTATTGGCAAATACGCCCACAAGCTATATAGCTTCTGGCTCTGAGCCTGGTGTTAGGGCTGCTGATATTCAAGGGGATAATCTTGGTATTGTTTCAAGCAATATCCCTGAGGATGATTACGATGAGTGGATTCCTGGTGTCGAGTATCCTGCTGGGTCTCAAGTTATTGTGCGTGAAAATTATCATCGTATTTATGAGGCTAATGTAACTAGTGAGGATAAATATCCGCCTGATAATCCTGGCGATTGGTTGGATCTTGGTGCGACTAACCGATGGCGTATGTTTGACATGGAGGTTGGGTCTGAAAATCAAACCATTAGCGACGGCTCTGAAAATTCGGTAGAGGTTTTGCTAAGCATCGAGCAGCCTATTAATTCTATTATTTTGTTAAATATCTATGCTGCAAATGTCAGCATTATTATGCGTGATTCAAACAGCAATCAAGTTTATGTCCATTATCAAGAACTTCTTAGTCCTATCACATCGCCTAGTTGGTGGGAGTGGTTTTTTGGTGGCAGATCGCGCACTGATACCGTTGTTCTAACTAACCTGCCGTTAACAAGGCCTGCCACCATTGAGATGGTTTTGGATGGTGTTGATGGCCCGGCAAAAATAGGAAAGTTGATATTGGGTTATGGCAAGGATATAGGTTGTGTGCGCTACGGTACCGGTGTTGGGATTGTTGATTTTTCACGTAAGGTTCGTGATGACTTTGGAAATAATAGCGTTGTTAAGAGGCGCTATATAGATCGTGCTGATTTTGACGTACAGATTCCTACTGCTCGTGTCGATGAGTTCAAAAACCTGCTTGCCAATGTCCGTGCAACACCGGTTGTCTATATAGGTGATACAAATTTTTTTAGCACTGTTTTATTCGGTTATTACCGTGATTTTTCTATAGTTATTTCGGGGCCAAAGCGTTCCGATTGTACATTACAGATCGAGAGTATTTAATTATGTCAGCACCTACAGTAAGAGAATTAGTTAATATACCTACTGGCACGGAAGAGCCTGAGGTATTTGATCAAAAAGCTTTTAATTTAATGGATCAATTGGCAGCTTGGACTGGTGATGTAAATGCGCTTTCTCAGTGGATTAATGAAAATGTTAATACTACTGTGCTAAATGCGCAGGCCAGCGATACAGGATTTACAATATCAACTCTGGCGCCTGATGCTGAGGGTGGCCCAAGACGATATGCGCTTGATGTTAGGCGTAATCCAGGTACTCAATTTGCTCCTTTAGTTAAGGTTTCTTCTATTGGGACTGATGAGGATGAAGATGAATACTTTGATGAGGAAGTTGTTACTGAAAGCAGCAGTTTACTGACAGCTTTAAATCGAACGCCTCAAAAAGATTATCACTCTGCAATTACTGTTGCTGATGGAATCAATATACATTCTAGGCTGTGGGTAAACACGCAGCTAAAAATAGCTACCTTAAATTTTGTAATTAAAGGATTTGCAACTAGTTCTATTGATGGGAATTTGGAGACGATATCTGATGATTCTAATCATGGGATAGATAATTTAATTGATACTGGTTCTGGTCTTTTTTCATCATCTGCAAAACTTATTATTCCTTTGTACTCGAATCAGGGGTTCACGATTGGTTCTATACCATCAATTGTCGGCGCAATTAAAATTGATGGTAATGCAAATGCTTGGATAAACCTAAATAGCGGAGCTGATTTCTCGACGGGTCAATCTGTTACCGTGCAATACAAAATTAAATAATATTTAAAATAATAGTAATCAAAAAAACCCGCTTCGGCGGGTTTTTTTATTTTGTCATTGGAGATTTTTAATTATGTCGCAAACAGATCAGCGCCCTCCATTGGCCGCTAATTACGACGGAAGTCGTCGATCCGCCTACCCGGCTGGTGATATGTCCGAGAATTCCGAAGGCTCTGATTTTACGATAGAGGGTAGTTTTGGCACTAACTCTGTAATAAATGCTTTTTCTGATCCATTAATTGAAGCAACTGCTATCGATGCGACACCCGCCAACGCCAACGGTATCGTCTTCAATGCTACAGCTGGTTATCCGTTCCTCGTTAAGAACGATGCTCAGCGCGGAAAGATCCTCTACAACACGCAAGATGATGCCAACTACAACTCTGCGCTTCGCTACCTCACTTCAGAGGTGCCCGAGAACACATGGTTGTACTTCGGTCACTGGACGAAAGTGTACTTAGGATTGAGTGGTAGTGCGTACACCGGCTACAACCAGCTAAAGAATGACCGCTGGAACTCTCTCAACGACATCAACGATGCAAGCGGTTGTCAGGTAAAGCTGCACGGTGAAGTGCAGAACAACCCTGGTGGTGAAACAACAACCCTTCTGCTCAACGAAGGTGATCCAGATTGGAGCCTCGGCAATCAGTACGGCGGACTCGATTATCCGCTCACCGACAATCAGTGGTTCTTCTTGGATAGTGCGATCTTTACTGGCACCCAGGGTGGCAATGATGCACGAATCATTCGTCGCATCTTGAGGGGTGGTGTTGCAACCATTATTGAGAACGTCACTGGCTGCAGAGTTTACAACGATGCGCAGCGTTTCACTGCGTTCATCGCACAGGCTTACATGGGTAACTGGGGTCCAACTATCGGCACTGCGAACACCGGACCTGCAGCAGATGTTCGGCAGGTTAGTCGTAGCTCATTGACAGTAATAGAAGGTAAAAAGCGAATTGATTTGTCTACCAGTTTAAACACTGCAACTGCAGCGTGGCGGCACAATATTCCATGGAGCGGTTGGAATGGGTCTATAAATTCAAAGCGATACTACAAAGGGCTTTCTTCGGGCACTCATACTATTTACGCGCGGGTTATTGATGGTTACACAACGGAAGGCTGGGACAACGTGATCGGGCATGCTTCGTGGGTGGTGACAAAATGATTGGATTTAATTTTCGAGACACTCCCGCATTTGTTACCGATGGCGCCAACACTGCTTCTGTTACTCGCGATCCTCAGACGGTTTATCCGACAAATAAAACAATTAATTCTGTTGTGTACCCGGTAGGCTACGTTGACCAGCCTGCGCCATCTCAACCTGTTGCAAATTTAACTCAAATTGAATCAGGTACACGTGATCGTAACGACACGATTGATGCGCGTTTAGCCGGTACGTTTTTAATTCTGAATGATTACTACGCTGAATTTCGTATTGATTTGCCGGAAGCAGGTTCCTACAAAATTAATCTAGCGTGCGGCGACGCGACTTACGGCACAAAACAATACATACAGATTTATGACGGCACTACGTTGCTTGCGACTATTGCAAACGGCGTGACTGTTGCCGGTGGTAGCTTTATGGATGCCAGCGGATTTGTGCACACCGCTGCTAACTGGGGTGCTAATAACACGCCTCGAACATTTGCGTTTGCAACAACGACATTAATTGTGCGCTACGGCGGCGGAGCTCTGAGTGGCACGGTTGACGATACCTCTACGTTAAACCACATATCTGTCGAACCTGCGGTAGTCCTGCTCTTAGGCAACAATGACCTTGGCGATTTCCCAGTCACAGATCGTGGTGTTTCAGATGGTGTCTACTGGTCTGTCGCGCGCTATGTAGGTCTAGCCAATGGCACAGCAACAATAGTTAAGCTTGGCGTGTTTGACTGGGCCACACTGGACGGTTCTGAAGCCACAGTAACTATCTACGATGAAGACGGTGAAATTATTACATCTGCCACGATGACCGGTACTGAAGGCGGCTGGATTCCTCAAGCGCCTGACGCGACCTTTCCTGTGCACATTGGCGATATTTTTGACATCGCGATTGCTGTCAGTTATGGCACTGGTTATTTTTACCAATCAACAGAAACATATCGCAGCAATTACACCTCTGCAAATACTTATCCAACTCCACTCGATCCACTAAGCGGCTCAATATCCGCAACTGGATTGATCGCTGTTGCGATCGAGGGCACGGAAGGTTTTGCGCAGTCAATTGATGATGTAAACGGTGGCACAAATGCTGTTAACTACGCGCAGGTGTCAGTTTGGAATATAAATGGTTTTGATCCAAATGCTGCATCCATTGCGGGTGTTAATTGCAGCGATGTTTCGTTAACCGGGTTCACTGCGCCATCGCTGGTAGATGAAACCACAATCCCAATGCCAGGCATTCGTGAGCTTATAGCAACTGACGGCGATGTATCGGCTTCCATAGATATTGATGTGGATTTTTCATCATCTCAGCGCAGTGTGTTTTTATCGGGAACGCTAAACACAACAAATACTGGAGTTATTTTTAATTTCGCTCCGGCGGCAAAGTCAGGCGATGTAATTGTCTGGCCAACTGAGATTGATGGGCTGGGCGATCCGCTACCAGAGATCCAACAAACCACGGTTGATCCAGCGGGGAACATTGTCGCTTTTTGGGTTGGCACACGTGTTTTTTGGCATATTTCTGTGGATGATGAAAATGAAAATATAGGTGTGGCAAGAAGTTATATTGTTGCGCTTGGCGTTGGTGACTCAAATCCAACTTTGATTCGCAGTGAGAAAATTAGCGCAGTGAAAATTGCTGCAAAAAAAATTAATTCAATAAAACTTTAAGGGGATTGCAATGGCAATTTTTAATGCTGACTTAAATAAGGCTACAGAATTTAATGGTGGCTCCGATGTGCTTCGCTGCGATTTAATAAAAAGTTCATTCAACGGCGTTAGGGTGCAGGCGGATGGCGTTATCCTTGAGGACGTTACAGTAAAAGTGCGAATGCCTGGATCGCAAACAAAATTTACTGTTGAGCTTGAGGAGGGATCTGGGCCCTATGCTTTAGTCGGAGCTGGCTTTGAGTTGGCTGAAATCGAAATATCGGATGTGCCTGAGGGTGAATGGATTTTTATATTCAGACAGTAATTCTTTATTGCCCTTGGCTCCGCCTGCTGGACTCGAACCAGCGACCCAGTGATTAATGGTCATTTGTTCTATGTTAGATGTTCCGTTTTGCTGTTCGATAAGTGATCTATTATGGGTGAGAATCATAGTTATAACTGCTGTATATTGCGGCTTTCAGTGTATGTAATGGGGTAAAATAATAACAGCTAAGCTGTTGAATATAATAAGTATCATTCTCGGCTACGAACCGAGCGGTCGGAGGTTCGAATCCTCCTGAGTGCACCATATAAAACAAAGACTTAGCTGTAATGGCTAGGTCTTTTGTCTATATGGGGTGAAAACTTTGGGGTAAAATTGTTTTATTGTATTTTATTCTAAAGATCTTATTTTTCCCCTATAACTTTACATTTGTACCTATTCCACAGCTTGAACCAACATGGTTTAATAATGTCATCTGAGATAATTGAAAGGTTCTTTCAAAAGGCGTAATGCCGAAGTGATTGGAGGATTCTGTCTTGGTGTACTAATCTATATTTGAAGCTATTTTTAATGGCTAGATGTCCTCGTGATTTACATACTTATTTAAACTGTTTAATTAATGGAGATTGAAAATGACATCTTATTTACTTATGGGTGCATCGTCGGAAGAGTTTAAGGAAAAATTGAATCAAGCTGCAAAGCAAACGCTGACAGCAAAAGAGCAGTTGGAGCAAAAAGTATCTTTTATTTATGGGGCAATTAAATCGGATAAGCCAGACGGCGTAACGAAAGATCAAATCCGTAGTGTGCTTCAAGCACATTAATAATAATTAATCTATTTTTAATAAATAATATTTGAGATTGCATGGATGATAGTTTTTGAAATTTCTAACACTGAAAATCACCCGGTATATCAAGAGCTTCAAATTTCTAATACTGAGCGTCAGTATTCTTTTTTGCTCTCCATAATAAAGGCCTCCATTGATCTTGGCAGGCCTTTTTTGTCATCACAAGTAATGAAGGCTTTAAACTTTCACGCTATCACTTGTCTTCATACAAATGCGGGTGAATATCGCCCTTGCGAAGTCACTGTTGGTAAATATAAGCCTCCAATGGAGCACAGTGTTCCTGCGCTGATGGATGATTTCGTGAATTACGTTAATTTTATATGGAATGAGACAGATTTAACTGTGCTGGCGGCATTTGTGCTTTGGAGGCTTAATCATATTCACCCATTTATTAATGGAAATGGTAGGACAGCACGCGCTATTTGCTATTATGTTATCTGCGCAAAACTACGTAGTTTTTTACCAGGAACAACTATTTTGCCTGAGCTTTTATTAAGGGAGCGTGCTGAGTACGTGGACTGCTTGCAGAAAATTGACGAATCCTATAAAAACAATTTGCTAGATCTAACGCCATTAGCTGCTTTGATTCAGCGTCTTTTGAGTGAGCAAATAGCCGCAGTTCAAGTCCCTGTAGCTCCTTAAGGTTTCCCTATCTAGTGGCATCAACTTCTTTCAGTTTTCTTATATAAATCTGCCTAGCTTTTTCTGTTTTGTGGCCGCTATGGTGTTCTGTGTGGTCGCTAATCCCTTTGGCTTTTAGGTCGTGAAATTTAAATGGTTCGCTTAGATTTAATTGCTGGCCATCCACCTCAATTCCTATTTTGACTGCTTTTTCCATTACACGTTGCCAGGCGCTGTCGAACTTGTTTTTTTGGATTTTTAATCCTTTGGCGTCATGCAGTAGGTATGCACCAGTTATAGGGGCGGGAGCGCTTTGATTCATGGCTTTGGCTGCATCTATGGCAGCTTTAAGTCTGGGTGACAGGCGTGTTAACTCGCCGGTTGATCCCTTGCCTCTTACGATGCGAATGGTATTGTCTTTTATGTCTGAGTGCTTAAGCTCGCGCACTTCGCTGCAACGAAGGCGGCACAGGTAGGCAAGCTCCATCATTATGCCCAAGTAGGGTGATCGCGTTGTTTGCAGTATTACATCTTGCACCAGTGCATATTCCCAGTCTTCCACGTAGCGCACGCGCGATTTTTCTTCGTTGAGGGTGACCTTTTCACAGGGGTTTTGCTGAGGTACCTGCGCATAACGTTGGCTGGCCCAGTTCCATGCGGCTTTCAGGTATTGAATTTGGCGATTGGATCCGACCTTGTGCACTGCTATATCCAGGTACCGGCGAATCATTAAGCGATTGATTTTATCTAGTGGTAAGTCGCCAAACTTGGTGCCTTTCGCTCCAGTAATTTCCACCAAGGCATTTCTATACATCTCATGTTGTCGCTGGGTGCTCGTGGCATTCTTTCGGTTGGCCTCGCTGGCGTTGTAGGTATCCAAAAGCCAGCGAAGGGTGTTGTGTTCTTTTTGTTGGAGTGACTCATAGGCTTGCCATACTTCTGATATGGGGGCGTCAATTGAGCACAGGCGCACGGGCTTGCCCATTTTCCCCTTGCCTAGGTGTGGTCGGTGGATATAGCAATTGCGCTCCTTCCTTGCGTAAACGTAAGGTGGCAGGCGGCGATTGTCTTTGTTGCGTTCTCTGCCCATTTAAAAAAATTCGTCCTTTGATTCATTGGCGGCGCGTTCACCGGCGATGGCGCGGTTAACGGCCTCGGCTGTGGTAATAAGTTTGTTACCTTTGCCGTAGGTATAGCTTATTTTATTTTTACGAAGCCACTCTTCAAGCTTCTGGCGCTGCTCGTAACCGCACCAGGCTTTTAGTTCGTCTTCAGAGAGTAGGGCGCCCATGATGGCTCCAATTAAGTTTCGTAATTTAGTTTTTACCGCAATTCACATAAACGGCTGTATTCGGGCAGTCGGTTTTTATTCCGTGGGCGATAAGTACAAGCATCGCTATTAGAAATATTGCCGCTAACACTTTCAGAGTCTTCATTCTTGCTCCTCAAAATCTACGTCAACGTAGCCATCCAGATTCATATCCTTTGGTTGTGATGTGCAGCTGCTTAGTATTCCTATTAAGAAAATAACGGCTGTAATTTTTGCTAGCTTCATGCTGCCTCCGGTTCGTTATTTTCGCCGTGACAAAATTCATAAGCGCATAGCTCGCTGCAAAATTTCAAGTTATTAACATCGAAGTCCGCGCCGGATTCTCCACATTGATGGCAATCTGGTTCTTGGTTTAAGTGGCTTAATACTTTTGTTGCAATTGAGAATGCAGCTTGGATTTGACTGGTTGATGGTGCTGCGTTTTCAGCTGCATGCTGTAAAGCTTTGGCCATGGCTACACAGTCGCTTACTGGCCAATAATTTCCCAGATAGCGTGGTGCAAGTCCGGTTCTGGTTTGGTGTTCACGCCACCAATCCGGCTTGCTTGCTTGCATTATTTCTTTGTTGCCTTCGTCATCGATAAAAAACCAATCATCGAGGCGGTGGGCTTCTACGTGCATCAGTGTCCAGGTGTTTGGCTCTACTGAAATGATGCGGTGCAGGGTGTTTGGTTCAATTTCGTTTATTGATCCGGCTATGTAGTTGAACTGATATTGCTCGCCATTGATTTGGCGAATTTCGCTGTAGCCGCCGCTCAGGATACGGCTGGTGGCTTTCCATGGATGGGAGTGCACATGTCGGTCGCCATCTGCTGTTAAAAAATGATGTAACCAGTCCTGCGAGCCATCTTCATATTCAGAAACAAAATAGCGCTGCAAATAATCTTTGCCGCCTATTGGTATGGTTTTCATTGGCATTGTTGCAGTAATCGTCAGTAGAAATTGGTGCATGGTTTACTCTCTAAATTATTTGTTATTGATTCGCCTTAAAAAAGCAATCCAAAAAAGTAGGCCGTGCTCAATAGATAGCTGTTTTCTTAATTCATCCTTTTTGATGATATTGTCTATTTTTCCAAGTGCCAGAATATCTTTCTGGCATTCAGCTAGTCTTGATTCGAACCAGCCTATCTCATCAAGCGCACCAATAATTAACCACCACGAAAACAGAAATAAAATTAACCCTAGTGCTGCTAATGGATAGTTCATTTCGCTACTCCGTTTGTATTAATTTTTTGGATTTTATCGATCCAGTTTTGTGTAATAAGCGCTGCCCCCCTGAGCTCGTGGTGGTGCTCAAGCGCTGGATAAAGTTGCTCCAAGTAACTTGCATTTGCGCGCATGAGTGCTGCTTGTTTTTTTAGCCCGCTAATCAGTAATCGCTTTGGCTCTGTTCGCTCAAGGTAGTCGTCGCATGGCTGTACTTTTCCCTTTTGCAAATCGGGATCATCGCCACATAGGGTGGAGCAGTCGCAGTTATTCATTTTTATCTCCATACATAGCATTCAAACCCGTAATCGGATTGTGGGAAGTTATCGAAAAATTCATCTATTTCTTCGTCGGTAGTTGCGTCATCGATTTTTAATAAAAACTGCGCCCAATGTGCATACAATGCACATTGCAATGTGTCCATTAGCTCATTGGCATTCTCGTCCAAAAATGGTTTTAGGTCGGTCATTGCAATAGGTTGTTTGGTGATGATTTCATTTACTTCCGCTGTGTTGGTGAAGGGAAGTTTTACCCAAAAGCGGGCGCGATAAATCCGTTTTCCTGATGGTTTGTAATTCCATTTAATAGAGTTTGGTGCGCGAAAGATTACGAATGGCTTCACAGCGAACGCTCCGCATTAAATACGGCGCGCATTAGTTTCGCGTAACTGCGTAACACCGGCCTCAGCTCTGCGGGTTGGGCATTCACATTGTGTTGATTTAATAGCAGCCGTAACGGCATATCGATTAGCTCCAAATTGCTGGGGTCGCAATTAGTTGGGTCGCCATCGATCAGGCTTACAAGCTTTCCCTCCGGTACTGGGCCGTGATGTTGTATCCATACCCAGCGGTGTTTATGCATGTAGTTCGATGTGGTGCCGTTGATGGTGCATTGGTCGCCAACTTTTATGAATATGTAACCATCTTTTGGGCAAATTCTTTCGTGCCCTATCGGTTTTAGATTGTGCGGAATTAGCCCTTTTTTAAAACTGCTGCTATTCGCCTTCGTCAAGCCCCTTGTTCCTTTGTTCCAAGCTGCATGGCCGCTCTTAAAGCAGCCGGTGCGACCGCTTGTGATATTGTGGTTTTTTAGGCAGGACGTGATTGTTTTCACCTGTATTGATGTTGAAAACTTTTTATTAAAAGCTTCGGTCAATTCGGGTCGCGTCATTCTCGGGTAATGAGTGCGCAAGAAATTGAGTTGTTTTTCTGTGTATCTCATTTTTATTTTTGCTCGGTTATCATTGCGGGCGCTGTGATGTTTTTGTTTTCGCTGAATATCACCTGTGCATCAAGTGCTAGCTGGGCATTGCTGATGATTTCTTTGGCGATGCTTGTTACTGCTTTTGATCGCTCAATTTCAATCCGAAGCTGTTCAGGTTTGAGATCTTCGTCATTCATTCTTTCAAGCTGCAAAAACAAATGATTGTTCAAATCTATTAGTTGATTTTTCATAGGGCTACCCAAAAAAATGTACTAAAGCTGCGCCTGCAGTTAGTTCGATAATGATCATGGCGGCGATAGCTATGATCAGATTTTTGCTTTGAATTTTTACTGTTCTCATGTGCGATGTCTCCTACAAAAGTTTCAGATTTTTGCCACTGGTCTGGTTTTTGTTTGCCGTTACAATGGCCGCGTCCGATACACAAGCGGATAGCTTCATGGGTTGAGGAACCCCCGGCGCCGATGCCATAAGGAAATGGGTCGGCGCTTTTATTTGCAGGCTCGTGCTGCCCATGCCGCCATTTTTGCGGGGCAGGGTGGTGTTGTGATTACGCTGAGTAGTAACAGTGCCCACAGGGCGATTGGAATGAGTGCCATGCTGGTTCCTATAAGTTTTGGTTAATTCTTTGTTAACTGCTTTACCGCGCCGCAGGATTATTTTTGCGAGCGTGGTGCGTGCTTTGTGGCTGTGCGTTGCCTGGCGAAGTAGGCCAAAATAGCTGTTGGCGGTTTCGCGTAGGTTTTCGGGTGATATGATTTTTACTTGGTGCAATGCGTGGTTTAGCGTGCGCTTGCGGGTTACGCGGTGCCATGGCTTGATGACTTGGCCAACAAAATCCACACCTCTTGCGGCGGGCTGCAATATGGTTTTGGTGGGGTTTAGTTTTGCTGCCAGATTGGCTATTAAAAAATCTTCTATTTTTTGTTTTGCGTCGTTCAGCCATTGGGCGGATTCATGCAAAATTAAAAAATCATCTACGTAGCGAATGTAGTGTTTTGCCTTAATTTCATGCTTCGCGAATTGATCCAGCTCGTTCAAATATACATTGGCAAAAAATTGACTGCTGAGGTTGCCAATTGCTAAGCCAAGGTTTGATGGCTGGCAAGTGAGGCGTTTATGCTCGGGGACTTTTCCCATTAAATTATGCGAGCAGCGCAGCTCAAAGTTTTGGCGTGGGTCGTGGTTAAGTATTTGTAGTGTTAGTGCCAGCCACCATGGGTTTGTGATTTTTTTGGTGAGTAGGGTGGCTAAAATATTCTTGTCGATGCTTACGAAAAAGTTGGCCAAGTCGGCTTTTAGGTAATAGCAATCGTTTGTCCAATTTTGCGTTGCTGAGCGGATTTTGTATTCCAGGCGCTGGGCGGCATAAAGCGTTCCGCGACCTTTGATGCAGGCGCAGCTATCCGCAATAAAGGTGTTTTCAATGCCTGGCGCAATGTGGTTGTACATAAGGTGATGCACAATGCGATCGCGGAATTCTGCGGCCCACACTTCACGTGGCTTTGGGTGTGTTATCACAAAACAAATTGAGCGGCCTATGGTGTAGGTTCCATTCAATAATTCGTCACGCAGCTTTGTTAGGTTGCGTTCAAGGTTCTGTTCAAATTCCAATGCGCTGCGGCTATTGCGTTTGCATTTTCGGCAATCGAAATAGGCCTGTGTAAGCTGCTCAAATGAAAAGGCAGCATGGCATGCATCAGCAGCGTTTATATCTGCGGACTGCTCTAACGGCGAGCTCTTCGTTCTTGTCGTTGTTGTTCTGGTTGCCATCATCGAAGTTCTGAATCCACGCGTTGTGAGCTGAGTACTGGGTTAGTTGTGCTATCTACATCGCCGCGCCGATTGCTCAGTGCGGTAATTGCGCGAGACCTGTGCAAATAGATGCTGGTTTCCCTTGTGCGCTTGGCGGTGGCTTTTAAGGGCCAGCGGCACGACCAGATATTAATCGCACAGATCGAGCTGCCTTGGCGGCGCGATAGCGGGCGGCGCTGCTTGCTGCTTTTTCCATCCACTGGCCTGCTTACCAATCTGATCGGTGATGTCGATAACCCCTGCGTATTGCTTAATTGATATAAAGCGTTTGTCGCGCGATAGGCGCAATAAAAGTTCAATCACTTGCAATCGCTCCAGGAGCATTTCTATGTGCGGAATTTTGTTGAGCGCAACATTCGCTTTAAAAATCAACACAATAATTTCGACACACTCTTCGCGCACCTTGTCACCCATCAGGCGTTTAAAATCACGCGGAAAATGCTTGGTGATTTCAACTGCAACGCCAAAAAGGTCGTAAGCTGCTTTATAAATCGGTAAGTCCTTGTGGAGTGCCATACTGTAAAAATCGCTTAGGCGCTACGCGCCTGAATTAATCAAAATTAATGGTTGAATAGTTAAATTACTAATTCTCTGCGGACTGCCCTAACGGCGAGCTCTCCGTCCTTGCCGCCGTAGCCCTGGTCGCCATCAGCGAAGCCCTGAATCCACGCGTCGTGAGCTGAGTACTGGGTGCTGCTCCAGTGCCATGTAGGATCAAAAGCCTCATCGTTACCCTTCTGAAATGCACTCGCTTTTGTAATTAGCGGCGACAAGGGTGTGTAGGGGTATCGCTGGGAAAAATCTAGGGCGCTTGGGTTATCGCCATCGCGGAATGAGCAGCAATTTTCATTGGTGGTGGGTTTTAAATTGCGGTAAATAATTTCCAATTCATCGCGGCTTGGTATGTACCAATCGCTAAATTCATTGATGGTGAGTGCGAGTGCCCATTGCGCTAATTGGCTGCCATTTTCTGCCATGATTAGTGTGTTGCTTTTGCCGTCGCTGTAATTTTTTGCGTCGATTTCTTTGCCGTGTTCGCCCCATGGGAATTTTTCGGTACCGGCTTCTTTGGGTGCGACGATGATGGCGTGAATGTGTTCGCCTGTTTGTATTAGGCCTGCGAAAAAACCGCCATTCAGCGGCTGGCCTATTTGTGGTAGTTCTTTGTGATTCATGTTGTGCTCCAGTGTGAATAAAACCCGCTGTTGCCAGCGGGTACCGCTTTCAGTGTTGTGCAATAGCCATTACACAACCCGAAAGACTCTTGCGATATTGCCGCCCTAGAAACTGTCACCACTTGTGCGCCGCTGGCGCTGGAATCTCATACACATCCGTTGGTGGTGAGGGTGCGGTCTCGGTTATTTCCACTCGCAAGAGTCTTTTGGGTTGCCCACTGGGGCTGCCAATGGGCTTGCGTCTTATGCCGCAAATTTTCCAATTAGTACGTTTACTTTTGGCTCAACTTCGCCAAGCTTGGTGTTGATAATTTCCTCAAATTCCTCGGCCATTTCTTCTTTGTGTGATTCATGGCGAACGATGCGCAAAACCAATGCTGGTGGTCGATCATTGATTACGCTTAGGCGTAGATCAAAAGTTCTTGCGGGTAGGCCAAGGTATGGCTCGCAGGTAAAATGCAAATAGGCAGGCGGCATGTCGGCGCTTTTAACGTCAATGCTTTCCATGGATGTATTGCTTGCGCCAAAACTTCTGGTTTCGCTTTCGGTGCTGGATTTGGCTTCAATGGTTATTTTTCTGATAGCGTGCAGTGCTTTAACAATGTTGATTGATGTTTTATTGCCGTCCTGATCTTCTTCGCTGCTTGCAGTGATGTGCGCACGCCAATCTTCGATAAATTCGGCAATGTCTTTTTGTGGTAGGCGTTTGGTGATAATTGCCAAAAGCGCCTCATAGGGTGCTGTCATTTCAAGTGATAGCAGGGCGCGATCATCACAGTGACCGGGCGATTCTGTGTTGCCAATGTTGAAGATGGTTACAGCGTTCATTTCTTCTGTGCTTATGAAGCACGAACAGTTCTCTGCGGCTTTATTTTTAACGTAAATCGCAAAGTTATCGGGCGATGATGTTTGGAATGTGCCGCGAAATCGATAACGATTGGCTTCGTATTTTTCCAAATTGTGGATATGGAAATCCTGTGGAAGTGCTAGTGCGCCAAGTGACATTTGGGCAAGCGCTGCGCTACGCAGGTTAGCGTTTGCTGCATTAATGTTCTCTGATTTGCTCAGCTCTTGAATTGCGGATTTATCCAGCATGGTTTTTTCCTCGATTGATGAAGTGGGTAAAATTAACTTTTAACGGTTTCGCCGCGCTTTCCAAACATTTGCATTTGGTCTTCAGGGAATAGGCTCATCTTCCCTTTTTGGCCAACATACATAACGGTATCGGTGGTGTTCTTTTCTGACTTGATGCCGTTGAGTGTTGGTGCTTTAAACTCAATGGTGTGCATCACTTTTGCCTGGCAATTGCTGATGGGCTTGATTTTGAATTTCAGCACCACTTCGCCTTCGCGTTCGTTCGACATTACTGCGCTGGCGGTTTCGTTAATCACGCGGGATAGCTTTTCTTCAAAAGTTCCTGCGCCTAATTCGCCTAGCAATTCCGCAACTTCGCTCATTGTGTTAACTCCTATGATTTGAAAAATACTGCTATTGATTGGAAAGTTGTTTTTGATCGCGGTGCTTTATAGCCATGCGGCGAATAATGCGTGCGTCGTTTGTTGCTATTGGCTCTGAAGATTCGTTGTTGCTGTTTAGCCAATAAAGTTTATTGTCATTAGTTTGCATGAGCGCATACCCTTCTGGCATTGCTTGTCCAAGCCCTATGCGATAGCGCGCTAGGGTTGATCCTTTTGCAAAATGTGCCTTTAGGTGATTTGCCAGCATGGTTAATTTCTTCCCGCTGCAATGGGTAAATTCCATTCGCTCATTTGCTGTAACAATTTTTGGCGCTCTTCATTGGCTGCGCATTCGTTAAATGGTTTTTCAATTGGATCGATAACCATGGGGCGGCGCGCTTGTGCGATAGGCGCCACTTTTATTTCTGGTTCTGTTAACGGTGTGCTTTGCATTATTTTTTTTAACTCCTGAAATCCGAGCTGTGTTAGCAGCATTACGGAATAGCTTTTTCCGATTTCACGCTTGCCTTTTAAGCAGTAACCGCGCTCTTGTGTTGTCATAAAGCCGCGCCGTTTTAATTCCTGCCGTGGCAGGTTATGTGCCTCGCCGCCTACATAAAGCCAGCCGATATCGCGCATGCGTTTTAGTAGCTCCAGCTTTGTTACATTGAGCAGTTTTGCGGCGCTGTCGGCGTCGTGACAGCCTGCTGGCAATATGTGTTGGCGTTTCATTTAGGCGGCCTCTTTTTTGGCTCCGCGTAGTGAGCTTAATAAGCGATTAAGTCGCAGTGCGGTGGGTGGCTCTTTGGTGCTTGTTTCAAACACTAAATCGCCGTCAACTTCGTGTAGTGCGTGAAAGCTATCCAGATTTAAATAATCGTAAATGTGCACAATGGTGCCGCCTTTTTTTCGCAGCCATGTGGCCTCTGATTCGGTGGCTATGCCGCTAATAATGTGGCCAGAAAAAAGATTGCGTGCGAACGCTTGATTTACTCGATCAATTTGTTTGCTTACCTGTTCAATAAAAAAGTTCGGATTTAATATGCGAGTGTTCATGCTGATAATGCGATCCAGTTCTTGCAGGCTTACGTCAAATTCTGGCAGGTGCTTTGAGTAGTCCATTTTTTGAACTGAGTGCGCTGGTTCGCCTAATAGGCCAGCGATGGCATTAATCGTTGGCTGGCGCATATTGATGTGCATTAGATTTAATTCGCAACGCAATACCTGTACACATTCACGTGTAAGTGTGTTTGTTGCGCCGCTGACTCCAATTAGTAAATTCATTTACGCAATCCAAAATAATTTATTGTTGGTGTTTTCGCGTTGTGTGCGCGAAGTTTGTGAGCTTCTTGTGCGGGCGAAACGTGCTAATGATTGATGATTATCGGTAACGTTTTGTGCACCTACCGCTAAAAAAGCTGCTGCAAAAATCGATAGAAACCGCAAATAGTGTGATTGAAATGCCCGCATGATCAGGTCGGGTGTTGCTTTTGCTTTCAGCTTTAAAAATAAAACACTTTTCATTTGTGCAATATTTTTTGCGCTGCAATTCATAAGCTGTGCAATTTCTTTTTCTGTTAAACCGTTCGCGCAAAACAACAAGGTTTGCGCTTGCCGTGGTGGCAATTTTTCCGCTACCAATTTGTCAAGTTGGTAGCCGGTGTTTGTGCGTAAAATGCTGAGTGAGTTCATGCTGCATTTCCGCCATCTGGCCCATTGAAAAAAACAGGGTAGTGAATGGGTTTGTTATTGCGCATCACTGGTGCCTTTCCGTTGGGTAAAACCAAGCGGCCAAAAGTTCTGCCAATAACGGCCCGCATACCGGTGTTAGCTTGCAGCGCCGCGATTTTTTGCGGGCTGCATGCAGTTGGGTGAATAAGTACACACATAAAAGCTCCTAAAAATCGTAAAGCGCTGCGCGCTAATGCGTTCTCTGAATGGTTGAATTGTTAAATGGGTAATCTGCGGACTGCTCTAACGGCGAGCTCTCCGTCCTTGCCGTAGCTGGTCTGGTTGCCATCACCGAAGTCCTGAATCCACGCGCCGTGAGCTGAGTACTGGGTACTGCTCCAATGCCATGTGCCTTCCATAAATTCCTGAAGGTTTACGAAAATTAAATTCAGTTCTTTTTGTGCAGGCAGGTAAAAATCGTTGTGGCCATCGATTGTGAGTGCTGCTGCCCATTCGGCGGCTGGGTGTTGGTGTTCGCTGGCGACTAATGCCTGGGTGTTGGCCAAGCCATTTGAGCGGCTGGTTGCTGTTGGCTCATTGGTGCCGTAAGCGCCCCATGCGAAGGTGCCGTGTGCGGCTAAATCGGTGGGGAGGATGAGGTGCCATTGGTTGTCACCATCGCGGATAATCCCGGCGTAGATGCCGCCTTGGTGCGGCCAGTGCTCGCCAATGCGAGGTGTGCCTTGTGCGGCGATAAGTGCTGATGCTTTGCCTGAATCGGACTGCAAGAGGTCGGAAAGCGTTGTTTTGTTGCTGGTGTCCATGTTTTGCCCCATCGGTTTGGTTTGTGATGGGGTAAAAATAGCTTAGCTATTAATAATTGTAAATAGCTAAACTATTATTTTTATATAAAACATTAAATTTTAGAGTTATTATTTAGTTTTTGCGGGTTAGGTTTGGCTACCAAACTTTGGTTTTGGTGGGGTGAATAGATATTGTCTCGATTCTGCTGTCGTAGTCGAGCGCTTGATCTAATGATATGGCGGTTACGCCAACTGGTAGGTTGAGGGTGCTTTCTGGCCAGAAATTTTTGGAAGAAATTGGTGAGTTTTGGCTGTCATAACCAATGATTTTTAACTGAACACCTACGGGATATGGGCAATTATTTGTTATTTCAGCGGCGCCTTGCATATAAAAGCATGTTGATTGGGTGCAATGGTCTTCGAAAGAAAATGTGTTTATTTTCGTGTCTATATGGCTGGTATTACATGTGCTTAATCCTTGTTGTGTGCCGCTATGTGTTTGTTGATTGGTGCTCTTTTTCGTATAGCCTGAATAGCCTAAATAAAAATGATAGCCAAAATAGCCTAGCGCACATAGAAAAATTATAGCTCCTATGCCAATTCCTTTTTTCTTTCTAATGAAGCCGCAATGTGGACAGGCTGTTGATTTGTCGCTAATTGCTTGCTTGCATTTTTGGCAGCTTATAAGAGGCATATTTTTTTCCTTGTTTTTGTGGTGATGCTCAATAAGTGGAGCTAAAAATAATAATTCACGCGTCAGTATTCGCGATGTTTAATGTGCTCGGAGTTAAAAAATGGATGAATTGACACTTATATACTCACTTAGATCGCTTCCTGAGAGCGCTACTCGTGAGATTTATCAGACTGCTTTTGAATATTTTTGTAAAACGGCGAAGTTTCAGCTATTGCATCAACAACCTTCCGAAAGTTTGGGTCAATCCTATATAGGTTTAACGTGTGTTGCTCCTTGCTTGTGTAGGTGTTCACAACCTCTGCTTGATCGAAATCTGGTCTTACCTCGCTCGGATCAAAGTTAAGTCTCTTTGCCAACCACAAAAGTCGCTTTGCTGGTATTGCAGACTTTCCTGCCATCCATTTTTGTATCATGCCTTGGGAGACATCCATTTCTAGTGCGAGAGACATCTGGGTTAATTCAGGCTCTCTGTTTTGGGCAAGCGCAAAGAAGCGAGAGAGCGCCGTGCTTTCTCGTTCTTTTTGATCGTTTGGGATTATGTTTTCTCTTGGCATGGGCTAATTATTAGGTGAACTATTTTTCTTATCAAATAGCTTAGCTATTGTTTACCGATAATAGTTGAGCTATTATCTTGGCGTTATTTATGATTTTTTGGTGGTTTATGAAAGATATACACCTGAGTGAGCTATTGAAGATTAAGACCCAGCAGGAGGTGGCTGACATCCTTGGTGTTACTCAAGGTGCGGTGCATCAAATGCATAAAGCTGGTCGAGATATTTTTTTCAATTTTGATGAAGGCGGTGAGATTGATTTTTTCGAGATAAAGAAACCGCGTCGCAAAAAAGCCGCCTAGCCGCCGTGCATAACTGCATGGCGGTTTTTTTGTGCCTAGGTTTTTCGTGTTTCTCATGGCTTCTCTCGCTGGCTGACATTGTGCTCAGTCTGAGCATATTTAAAGTCTGGTGCAAAGGGTTGGGTGGATATGTGTTTTTATACAGGATCATCCTTATGTTTAATAACTTCAAAGTCTGGATTGCCGCTTGGATTGTTGAGCTGCGTATTGTGAAGTGGGCTCACCGCGTTGAAGGTGAGCGTTTTAGACGTAGATTGTACGAAATTTTTGGCGATCTTGATGAATATGAAATTATTCGTAACGAGGAGCGCAATGGTGCCTTAGCCAAGAAGCAAGGCTAGTGGTGGTGTAGGCTGCTGGTGACTGGTCTATTGGCAGAATTAATAGGGTATCCGTATGCCCGTTAATGGGCGATGAAAGAGGCTTTAATTCGGTATAGCCGGCGAAATTTCCGGTTAGGTAATCAAGGATAGATTCGGGTCGCCAGCGACTGGTAAATACGCCGGTGAAAATATCGCGCGAAGCATTTGTAATCGCTGCTTTGATGGGCTGCTCGACAAACGCCTTTGCGTTCTGATTTATAAAGATGGCGAGATTTTCCAAAGATTTTGGGTTGGCGCTTTTAACAACCATAAACATAGGTTTGGGTTCGCGGCCTCTTAAGTCCCAAGGTAAATCGGGTTCGCCTGAATCTATAGCGGCAACTTGATCTACAAGTTTTTTCATGATTAATCCTCACTTGATTAATTGTGGGAAAGGGATTGAGTACCTGCGAAGTACTCAATCCCACTTTTACAGCACGCCAATAGTGCGGCATTTTTTATTGTTTGCAAAATAACGATTTATTTTATTTTTTTGGTCAGGTGCTTATGAGTTGGAGTTGGAGTGCTGAGGAGGATGCGGCAATGGATTATTTGCCACACGCTGCCCAGGTGCTCTATATGCGCGTGCTGCGTCGGCGTATGGATTATTCCACGGGCATTGTTGGAATTAGCTGTAGGGTTAGTTATCAGCAAATTGGTGAGTGGTTGGAAGTGCGTCCACCGCCAAAGAGTACGAAGCCTGTTGTACGTTTAAGTGTGGGAGAAATTCGCGCTGCGCTTGCACAGCTTGAGCGTGCGGGTTTGATTGTTCGTGTTGAGCGTTCTGGTGAGGTTATGCCTCTTGTGTTTTCGCTGCCGCTGGCTAAGACGGGATTAATCCGCGAAAAATATGAACGACAGGATGAGCGACAGCAAAAACCTTTATCAGCAACAGCAATATCAACAGATGATAAAAATTTAATCGACTCGCTGTTTAATCCTTTAAATTCAAGTGTTTGTGATGCAAATTCGACTGTGGATAACTCTAAAAATAATAGCCTTAAAATAGCGATGAACGACAGTAAAAATCAGGATGAACAACAGGATGAGCAACAGACCTCCGGTAGTTTAGTTAGTTTAAGTTTAAATAATAATATTACTTTGCGCGCGCGCGGTAATGGATACCTGATCGCTGATGATTGGTTGCCCAGTGTTGCCATTGTTGAAAAAATTGTTGCTGAGTTTTCGCTGTCGCCGTTATTCATTCGTCAAAAATCTATTGAGATGCGAATGCTATGGCGTGAGCAGGGGTCGATTGCGGTTAATTGGGATTTTTATTTTTATGGGGCGGTGAAGAATAAAATTGAGCAGGCCGATGGTGAGTTTTTAACGGCCCAACTGATAAACGCGGCGCGAGGTGGCAATGAACAATATTGATTCGATTTTAACTGAGTGGGGGAAGTGGAGTCGTGGTGGTTTTGGCGGAAGTGCTGCGCGCTCTTCGGTGTGGGTAACTGATGATCGGCGTGGTTCTGCCCCGAATATTAGCGATGATCTGGCTTTACGTGTGGATGGTTCTGTTGTTGCGTTGGGGCAGTTGGATAAAAATTTGCGTTACGTAATTGAGCTCAGCTATGTACGGCGCTTGGGTGTTATTGAGATTGGTTTGAAGCTTGGTTGTGGGCGCAGGAAAGTTGACAGTATGTTGGCTGAGGCGTGTGGTTTTATTTCTGGTCGTTTAAGCCTGCTTTTGGATGCAGCATAAAATATATTTTAAAAAGTGTTGCAAAGTGGCCCACCTAAAGTGTAAATTCTCGCTATAGTTGTGCAGAGCTACACAGTAAACAAAGTTAAAAGGTCAGTTGGTTAACCAGCTGGCCTTTTTTGTTGTCTGTAGTTTTGTGATGCTTACTGAGTTTGCTCCGGCGATAACCTTGCCCCGATGCTTTTTGAATCGGGGCTTTTTTTTGATTTAAATTTGGTGGCTCATGATTGGTTACGGTTTGATAAGTGCGGTACAGGTTAAGCATTTTTCGCAATCAGTTTGTGCGGTGCTTGGTGGTGGTGAGGCTGCTGTGCGTTTGCTGTTTGAAACTGCGGCGGCTGAAACCTTGTGCGGTACTGTGCCTGATAAAACGCGTCATGGTGCTGGCCGTGGTTTGTTTCAGTGCGACGAAATTGCGCATCGCGATGTGGTTACTCGCGCTAAACAGAGTGATGTAGATGCGCTGGAAAAGGCATTTGATTTCGATCTGCGTCGCATTCAGTGGGATGATTTGAACTATTCGCCATTGGTTGCCGCTGCCGTGTGTCGCCTGCATTACAAGTTGCGTCCTGAGGCTTTGCCATTGTCATTGAATGGGCGCGCTGAGTATTGGAAAAAATATTACAACACTGTTGCGGGGAAGGGTTCTGCTGCTGATTATCTTCACCGCGTTTCTATGTGCGAGAGATATTTCTAATGCCGATGAGTGGTTTGCCTGGTGGTGATTCTGGTTGGTTAACCTATGTATTGATTTTGCTGCTCTCGATATGGGGTGGTTTTGTTAATTATTTGGGTCGAATTAAGGCTGGTGTTGTTAAGCGATTTGATTTAATTGAGTTGGTGGGTGAGTTTGCTATCAGTTCTTTTTCTGGGTTGCTGTTTGGGTTAATTGCGCTGTCGTTTAATGCGGACTCGCTCATGGCAATGGCTATCGCGGGTGTTGCTGGTCATGCAGGTGCGCGAGCTGTTTACATGTTGAATAGTATTTTTGAAAGTAAGTTAACGTCTCTCACTAAGCGTGTGAAAAAACCATAAGGGGTGTCGTATGCGCATTTTAAAGTTTATCGGTAGTTCGGTTGCATTTTTCTATTTTGCGTTAGCTGTGTTGTGTTTTATGTCGCTGCCAGCAAGTTCGGCTGAGCCTGTTGCTGCTGATAGCTCATTCGCGCTTGCGTCATTGCTGGCGTTGCTTCCTGAGTGGTTACAGGCTGTGAGTCTTCTTGTTACTGCTGCCGCTGGTGTTGCTGCGTTAACGCCCACACCAAAAGACGATGGCGTTCTTTTGGTGTTGCGGAAAATTATTGATTTTTTGGCGTTAAATATTGGGGGCGCTAAGAATGCAAGCTCTGTTAAAGATAATCGGTATCTTAAGTGATTTGATTCTTTGGGTTGTTCGTGTCAAGCGTGCTGAGAAGCGCAAGGTGGAATTAGATGCGGTACGTAACGATCCTGCTGGTGAGTTCGCTAATGAGTTTGGTGGGCTGTCAGACGGCAAGTCAAGAGGCCCAGTGCTTGGCGATAAAGCCGGTGTTGAAGTCGATAGTAAATAATGATCGCGGCGGTATCAGTATTGATCGTGATGATACTGAATCTCTGATGATTTATATCAATGAGTTGCAAGCGTGTGCGGGTGTTGATTGATGGCCTGTTCTGGTTGTGCGGCTCGCCGTGCATGGTTAAAAAAATGGGCATTAATAGCAAAGCAAAGGGCGTCTTATGTCATTGGAAATAGAAAGTCTGGTAAAGGCGATAGAGATGCAGACCAAGTCAATCAACGCGCTGGTAAAAGTTAATCAGGATGTCTTGGTTTTGTTGACTGCTGTTGTCGATCAAATGGCTTCAGAAAGTGTTGATTCTTCGGGTGAAGAAACTTATCTGAATGGTTTGTCGATTAGCTCTCGTTAGATATGTCAATTAAGCCGGGTCGTTGGTGTAGTCGCTGTAGGGCTGTGCATGCGGGTAAATGCCCTGATGCGCCTGTGTGGGAAAAGCCTGTGTTTAAGCGTTCTGGTCGAGGCGGTAGGCCTTGGCAGCGTAAGCGTGAGCGTATCTTTGAACGTGATCGATATCTTTGTCAGATTCATTTGCAACAAGGTATTCAGGTTGTTGTAACTCTTCATGGTAATTTGGCTGGTATTTGCGATCACATTGTGCCGCTCGCTGAGGGTGGTACTGATCATGAATCGAATCTACAAACAATTTGCAAAGCTTGTGACAAAGTGAAAACGCAAGCTGAGTCTCTGCGGGGGAGGGGTGGGTCGAAACCTTAAAGCCACTCTAGCGAACAC
>JACCDR010809923.1_pt1 | contig 39004 bp, 51 predicted proteins | sample 7446431 | NCBI WGS metagenome assembly JACCDR01 (sample SAMN15323443, study PRJNA562643) | freshwater metagenome | isolation source: river surface water | place: USA:Blue River Watershed | collected 2017-08-17
AGATTTATTTGAATCAATCATTGATTGTTCTTCTGCAATCAACGCGTCCAATTGAGAAATAGTTTTGTCATTATCAACAATTGAATTATGGGCTTTCTCCTTGTCGCGCTTCAGCTCTGTCACGTCGCCAAGCAATTCCAGCTTGGCCTTGATCGTCTGCGCCATCTGGCCTTTGACGAGTGAAGCGTCCATAGATCCGATCACCTGGCTCACCTTCTCCAAGTGTGCCAGAGCTTCACTGTACGCATCCGAATCGTATTGTGGAGTCGCATCGAACGAACTTCGCAGCGCCGACACCTGCGACCCGAGCGCTTTGACCTCGGCATTCGCATCGCGCACAGCACGGGACAATTGCTCGCCAAGATCCGTGAGCCATTTCGACGCCGACCCGGTGAACTTCACTTGCCCGACTATTTCGAGCAGTGAATCGTATGCAGGCCAATCGATGGCCGGTTGCTGCGAGTCGGTTCCACTGATCTCCAGGAGATAGCCAACCCGCTCCCGCGCGGTCATTCCAGTAAACGCACTCAGATCAAGCATAATCTGACTCACGCCGACTGGTTCGTTGCGAGTGAGTTTTCCTTTCTCGCTGAACTCAAAGCCGTAGTCCGTCTTTCCGACTGTGATGGCCACACCCGCAGGCAGTGCTGAGCAAAGCCGCACCATCTCCGTCGGCTTGGCGCCAAGTGCGATGTGATGACCGACTAAAGCGCATTGAATCGCGTCAATCCAAGCGGTCTTTCCAGCGCCGTTCTCGCCGTGGAACACGACGACAGGCTTGATGTTTTCGAGTATCTTCGATACTCCCTTGATGTTGTTCAGTTCGATTCGTGTGATCATTGTTTTGTTCTGTTAGTTTCCGTCGGTGAAAATCTAGCAATTCCTGGTCTGTGAAGGAATTCATTTGTTAAAAAAATAGGGGGCAAACCGCCCCCGTTGTTGTCAGAAGCCAGCGTCGTCCATCGGGTCGTGACCAGATTCAGCCGATCCGTGATCATCAGCGGGATCGCTATTCATCAACCGTTGGAACTCAGGCGATGACGCCACCCATTCCTGAATCTTTGGCGAGAGCGAGTCATAGGCGACGCGATCAAAGTCCCCAGGCTCAAGGCTCAGCGTGACCATCGGGTTCTTTGATTTGCCGATGTTCTTATTGAGGGCTGACGGAACCGGGTTGACCGTGCTGATCCTCATCTTGTCGCCGGATTGATTCTGCCCGATATTGAGGTACGCAGGCTTCCCGAGCACTGTGCTGATGTCGAACGAGACAACCTCCTCCTTGGTGAAAGGTCGTCCGCGCCACGACTCCAGCACCTTTCGGAGTGTGGCCTTCTCGTGAAGCGACAGCGTAAAGCTGAGCGCCATAGCAAACGGCTTTCCCTTCAGTTCCGGATTGTACTCGCCGGACATCGCGGATCCGATAAGTTCCCACTGAATCCAGATTTTGCGCGCGTGTTTGACGCGCCCCTGAAACTCATCGGTCTGAGTTCCAAGGTCGATCACCTTGATGCACCGTGCAAGGTGCATCCCAGCTTCGGGTTGTTCTGTTGGTCCGCTTCCTTTCGCAATGATAGCCATGATTCGTTTCTTTCGGTTTTGTTTCGGCGTGATTGCCTAACCCGCGCATCGTCCTCGGACGGTGCGCTTGTTAATCACTCGCCAAGTTCGGATAGATTAATTCGGACAGCCGGTTTCTGGCCAGCAGAATCGAACTCGATAAACTGGCCGCTGTTTGCTCCAGCAGTCTGGAGCATCAGCGACTTGAGCCGCACAACCGCCGACTCTGTCGACTCAATCGGCTGGGTCGATTGGTGCAAGATCCGAATGGGTCGTTCGGAGAATACCCAGAAGTCTGCGTTCATTCGACCTCCTTTAGATAGATCCGGAATTGATCGCCATTTGCAGTTTCTCCCCACACGTCGACAATGCCGTCGTTGACCGTCTGCCGATCGAACGTCTCGGAGTTGCACTCGACGTCCGACAGCGCCGTTGCCAGATCGTCTACCTTGACCGTCACGATCTCAGCGCTCTGAATCGAGCGGTGAATGGCTTGTTGAATGGTCATTCGGTTCCTTGCGTTAGTTGATTAATCTCCGCCCACCGGCCACGACTCGCAGAACAATGGAGCGTGGATTAATATTGCTTGGTCACTAGATACCCGTTGCACACGGCAGAGATTGCAGCTTTTTCCTTCAGGAGATACACAGCGCAACCCTTCAAGTCTGAATCATTCGACGCTGGAATATGGTATCCAAGCTTTTGCGATTGAGACTCTCGCTTCATAACAGGCTTGTCACCCTTAAATGTGATCGTCGCAAGAATCAGTTTAGAATGCGTTTGGGATGTTACCGTGAAGTTCATCGTCTTTTCTTTCAGTTCGTTCGGGTTTGCCACCCTTGGGGCTGCCGGATCCTTCCGACGCGCTAATTAATAGCGGATTATTTTTAATTGGGAAGGATTATTTTCGATTATTTTCTGGCCCACTCCGGGCAAAACCCGATCCGTTCCCAAGGGTGCACACGAGCGCTGGACGAATAGCACACGCGAAACAACTTGCCATTAGGGCGCGCGCAACGCTTGGACGATGGGTGAAGCCACTCGCATGCCTGACAGATCTCCTGGCGGCCCATCCGCGGCTTGCTGTCCACCGTCCTGGCGACTGGCTTCGACGACCTGGCCGTGATGCGAAATGAGTAACTCACACAATGGTTGCTCGAATGATCAAACCGTCCGCAGGAATCGGCGTGACCGTGACAGTGCTGGATGAGTTCACGACGCAATAGATCAAATCACCAGCATCGAACACTCTCCCAATACCAACGTCGCTCCGTGGTGGCATGGCAGCTACCAGCCGCTCCGAAAACGGCAGGAGCTTGCACTCGCTCACGTATGAAACCGTATCGACGAAATCTACTATCTCGCCACCGCCACCTGACCAAAAGTCGGCAATTCCGTTGCACGATTCGCCATTAGGTGCCGAAACGAATTTGGCATGGCTTACCGATGATTGCGTCTCGCGGATCCCAAGCAGCAATCCATTCGATTCGATCATGTCTTGCCAAGACGCCGGGATTGCCTGAAGCCAGTCCGAGTGCAATAGATCCCATTTGAATTGCTGATCCTCGCGAAAGTGCACGAGGTTCCAATCGCCTGACCCGTCGCACGAGAAGTCATCAATGGCCATTTGATACTGGCCAGCAGCAAATGACGCTGATCCGTAGGCCCCGAGCGTTGGCGTCGACGGTTGCCGCGGATCGAATCGATTGAACACTCCAGGATTGACCTGGCTAAGTGTGCACCCGACTTCAGTGCCGTCAGCCGTGTAGAGCTTCTTGACTTCCGTAATCGAACTGTTCCCTGACTTGACCTGGAAATCAATCGGGACCATCAACCGAACCGACGTCAGCAGATTCCAAAATTGCGCGTGCTGATTAAACAATTCGGCACTCGCGTAGCAATTCGGAAGTACGCCGTGCGCAAGTGGCTTGTCTGGTCTAACGTCTGCAAGTGGCGCCAATTCAGTGGCTTGTGATTGGATCACACCAAATGAACGCCCACCGAATGCTTCGAAGCACGCCGTTTCGAATGTGTAATCCAGGATCGAGTACGTGCCGGTCTCGCACCCGTATGTTTCGGTCGAAACCGTGTCAACGTACCCCTCGCACATACACCGAGCGTAAAGTTCGCTCATCTGGAACACCTGACTTTCCATCGGTGTGTCTGTCGGATCGTCCGAAGTGTTCCCGTCCTCGTATGGCTTCGGGATCAGTTTTATGAACCCAATGCGCGGGTAGCATGCCCCGAGCGGTGGGGCTGGGTCAGAAATGACCGTCGAAGCGTGCGCCGCGTTGCCGTACTGCGTCCCACTGTCGACGCAATCACCACCGACATACTGATTGATCAGGTACTCGCGGATACCATTCTCCTGAGTGCGACCTGATTCGTTTTCTGCCTGAATGGTTGCGAGCGTCCAGGTTGTGTAGTCACGATCGACCGTCGCCGGAGCGTCGCTGCCGTGCTGAAGACGAGTTGCCAACTTGACCTTGACCACTTCCTCGCCGTTCTCGAACAGCCTCGTGACGCTCTCGACAACGTGCGGGATATCTCCGATCGGACACGACCGCAGCTTCTTCCTTCGCTCCTCCTCGCATGACGTGTCACCACCTGCACAGGTCAGATCATTAATCCCATGGTCCTCGGTCCAAATACCTTCCGCGCCTGCGTAGCGGTAGGATGGAAACGATTCTGGGGACGTCCACAACGACGCCCCATATTGGAAATGCCAACGAAGATCAGTAGGCAACGGCGTCGGGTGCATGAACGTACATCGATCAAACGACCAGGAAACATAATCCGTGAACGCGTCGATCTTGTAGAGCGATGTCGGCAGGTTGCTGTATGGGATCAGTGAAAGAACATCAAGCACCCATTCGTTTGACCATTTCCCTTTGACTGCATCGACCTCAATACCGTCGGCCTCGTACACGGACCCGCCGCTAGTGGAGAACTCCGACGACGCCCCAGCCGTGAACTCAGCGTCGACAGCGTAGGTCTGTCCCATGTAATTGACTTCAGCCGTTGCCACCTTGTAGCGCCGCCCTTCGACAAGTGCCCCACTGGCAATCGGTAGCAGTGCTGGAGCAATCCCGTCGAACATGTCAGCGGCAGAATGGCCATTCCACATCCGTCGAAAGTACAACACACTTTTCCCATCCGCTCCAACCTCGTACCCGATCAGCGACCCGCGGGGAACAAGGCGCGAGCAACTACGTTGATACTTTCGCGCTGTCTCAAATATCGCGTTTGAGTTGATTGCGTCGAATGACCCTGGCATTCCGATGTGCAACCTCTGATTGACCGCCACTCCGTTTGCAAAGTATGCCTCACCGATTTCTTTTGCTTGGTCTTCATCTGATCCATTCCCGTCGGTTCCATTGAATGTGGATATTCGAAATCCAGTTAGCCGCAGGAACAACGCCAGATCCCACAGCGCTGGCTTGTACTCCTGAAGCTCCGTTGCCTCGCACACGATCCCGCTCGTCGAAGTCGACGTCTGTAGCGTAGTCGCACTCGCCAGAGTGAACTTCAGCGCTGTAACCGATCGCGCCGTGAACGTCAGGATTCTTCCAGGAGCGTCCGGCGTGATTGTCACCGTCCCGATCACCGTGTCGCCATCTGACACAGTCACAACCGCCTCGCTCAGAAGCTCCAGCCCAAGCACGAACACGGACGCGCACACAAAACCGGACTGCGTGGCGAACGTCGTGCCGCTCGCGCCGTTCCTGGGTATGGCTGTGCCTGACGGGTAGCTCGTTGCGCCACTCAGAAGCCATTGCGGATATTCCGCCGTGACAACATCGCCTGATTGAGTGCCTCTCTGCGGAGCAAGATGATACTGAGTCGTCAGGAACTCGTGAGTCGTGAACGCGTGATCGAGCCATGGCTTCTCGCCTCTAAGCTCCTCTGCATACTGTGCCTCGGTCCCTTTGTACTCCGCCACGAATGCCGACAGCAGTCGGTTCATGTGGTTGCCCCATGTCTTTGTCAGGCGATTCCCGAACGCGTATGGACCCTCGATGTATTCGTTCCACTTCAAGACCGTCACAGTGCCATCGTTCTTCCAAATCTCGTATCGATCGCTCGGGTAGTAGAGCACCGTTCGAACGTGCGTTGACTCACTCGCACAACAGCAGTCGAACGTGAGCGTTGGTAGTCCAGAAACTACCGGCGTGAATATCAATTGAAACGTGCCATACTCGTCAGGATCAATGCATGACCCGAGATACTCAGGCGTTGGGATATAACCACCGTAGGCGTTCCCGTGTGGACTCCTGGCGTTCTGCAAGATCGCAAAGTGAGACTTCGCCGCATTGAACACAGGCGAGGCAACAGAGCCCGTCGTTGCGTCGGCGGCGCCACGCTGGCGCTTGGCAAGCTCCCACAGTTCAGCAGCACTGCCGGACCCGAAGTCCAGATCGACCCCGCCTTCCATCGGATCCGCCAAGCGAAGATCCTCCGACTTCACGTTAAGAGTTTCGTTCCCGAAGACGTGCGATCCCAGGATTGTCGATACGTTGGTGCCTTCCGGTTCGCCTGGCCCAGTCAACGGCCATTCGCCTTCCGTCGGCGGCACGTGCTCGTAGTCTTGCCGGAATTCATCCACAGCAGGGAACATAGTCCCGCCAGAGTCCGGATTCCTGATCTGCCGACTCATGGCCGACAGATAGAAATGAATGCGCCTTGTCGGATCACCCATTCCGCTACGGATCCGATCGTTGACCGCATTCGCCAATGCGATCATCTCCGCAGACGTCACAGGATCACCGACGGCTACTGTTGACGCTCGCCGGAATGTGATCACGCTTTACTGTTGGAAGCAACGGACGTCCACCTTCATTGTGCCAGAGTTGGTTTCAAGATACCAATTGACCCCGCTAGGAATCATAGCACGAAGGACACCAGCCGCAGGAATCATAGCGAAGACAGCACCAGTGAACGATCCACCAGTTGCTGTCGAAACATTGATCCAAGTCGCTACTTCCTTGTCATCCAAGCTATTTATTTCAACCCATCGATTCCCTGTTACACTCCCAGGAATATCAATGATTGCGTCTGTCGCTGTTACGTCCTGCGTGAACGATCCGACATTGGTACCAGTCTGGTCCAGGGTTTTCGTGATCGTCTGGCTTGGGGAGTAGGCCCCAGCCGCAGTCACCACAGACGTCTTTGTAATGAGTGTGATTTCGTTTGCCATATTTTCGAGAGTTGATGTTTACCGATACCGAGGTATTGATCCCGATCCTGATCCTTTCGGCCTTAGCATCGGGTAGAGTGGCAATCTGTTTGTACCTGACGGGTGAGTATTCGTCCGAAGACCTGAGCTAGTCAATGGTTCGACCTTTCCGATCGCCTTGGCAAGCTCTCGAATAGCTGAAGGAACAATGCCCTTTCCCTTTGGTAGCTTAAATGGCTGTACCATAAATCCAATCGTCGAGTTCAGTTCCGTGATCCCATGTCGTCACACTCTGCCACTTGTACAGATCGATCTGCGACAATATAGACGCACCTTGAAGGAAATATCCATTCGGAATTCTAGCAGCGAAGTCAGTTGTAATACCTGGCAATGCAGCCAGAGAAGCCTTTGACCACATGCGCGAAATTGTCGCGTCATTGTTGGCAAGATACTGGAGCGGACCAGTCTCGGTCCGAGTGATAACAAAGTGCTCAAAAGGATACGTTTCGATCCCCTTCCTAAAGTGATCCACCAACTGGCTTATCGTCTCGTTGGCCAAGGCTAGACCGTTAGCGACAAGCACGTCTTCGAGTGTGTTAATAGTTGCCGATCCTTCCAGGTAATCCTGTATTGCTGCCCTAAGTCCAGCCGCAGCCATCGGATCGAGCGTATTCGTCAGAGTCACCCAAGGCGGAGCAGTCCAGAGCGTCCTTTCCTCTCTTGATCTGTCACGAGTCCATAGGCGAACAACGGACGTGTCCACCTCAGTACCACCCGTTCCAGTCGCCGATTCAGCAGAGTATACGGCGCTAAGGATGTACATCCCATTGACGTCATGATCAATCGATGCGTCCCTGACTCCGCCAATTGCGATCAGCGTTTCAAGGAACGTGCCTAGGACAGATTCAGGACCGCGATATTGCTTGATCAGAGTGTGACCAATATCGAATCGATACCCGCGACGATTCTCTAATTGGACAACTCCGCCGTCACCGGCAATCACTCGAACGCTCATTGTGTGTTCCCCTCCAACAGCGTCTTGGTCTCCTTCGCAGTCCTACTCAATTCTTGAAGGGTCTGAAGCTGCTTCGCCTGAATGCTTGATCCGTTGATCATGCTGGAACTCGAACTAAATCCTGTCCTAGATATTCTCGCATCACGCCTTGCTTGTGCGCCAGCGCTTAATGGCAAAGGAGTCGGATCTCCATCGTCAAACGAGTTGCTCGCCATTCCTGTGCGATCCCAAAAGTTCTGGACTGGACGAGCGACGCTCATGTAACCGCGGCCAATTCCTTGAGTGATATTGATCACCGCATCCGTAGCGTTCACCATGATCAGTTTCCACTTCAGCATTGCATCCTCGAACTTTGCGTTTACTGCGTCGAGATTCTGAAGCTTCTGATCAAGTGCCTTCTCGTCACCAATGGATGATTGGCCATACGCTCCAAGCAATGAAACCATTCGGCCTGGTTTTCCTCCAAAAATTGATCCCAAGTCGTTTCTGTTTTCGCTCGTGACTCCTCCAGGACCAATAGCCTGACGGATACCCAACATAGCGCTGACATTATCCTCTGGCCCCATCAACCTTCCTAGCATCCCAAATTTCGATGCAATTCCTAACGCCTTCTCATCTCCAGCTAAAACCGAGCTTCTAAAACCAGCAAATGCGTTTATTCCAGACAATGCCGCACCCTGAGAGACACCAGCAGCGCCAGCCGCCTTCTGGATCTTCAACATTTGAATCCGAGTAAGCCCAGCCTGTTCGGATAAATCTCCGATCTCATCAGCGAATCGAAGTGATGAAGAAACCACTTTCGTCAAAGCATGAGCCACACCAGCAACGCTTGCGCCTATCCCGAGCGCTCCAAGCCCTCTTGATGCAAGCCCTAGCAGTCCTGCGCCATCTCCACCGCCACCGCCAAGTCCGCGTTGCGTGCTTCGATTCCTTGCCACCGACAATTCAAGAGCGCTGATCCTCGACAGATTTCCCTGCATTCGCGCGCGAGCCAACTTCCTCTCAAGGTCGATCTGGCGCATTGTCAACCGCGCACGCTTCTCTTCATCGCTCAGCGCCTGGAAACGATCCTTGCGCTCCTCACGCGCCAGCATCTGCCGTTCCCGCTGGTATTTCGTAACCGCTTTCTTGGTGTCGTTGATCCCCTTGATCACACGATTGATCTTGGCGAGTGCATCTGCGTCTTCGCCTTCGATGATAATCCGATATTTGGAATCATTCGCCATTTTCGTCTCCTACGATTCCGAATAACCGCTTGATCTCTTCAGGATCACCCAACTTCCTAGCGTGCTCCTCTCTATCAAGATCTACCTGCGTCATGAAATTGACGAACCCAAGAGTGTCCAGGCTGATTGCTCGATCCCAAAAGGCTAACGACATCGGGTAATTGAGCGCCTCTGCATGGCTCAGATGAAGCTTGTCCATAACGAACAGCTTCAGGATGCCGAGCAATGGCGATGCGCAATCTTTCGATGTCGACGGCTTTCGGACCCGAGGGGATGTCAAACCACCAACAACGTACATGACAAACTGTGAGACATGATCCGCATCGGACGCCTTCGCCAACCGCCTCCCGATCTTCTTGATCGAATGCCTGGACCACCAAGAACCAATCGATCCCATTGCCTCAGTCGATTGTCGGGAGCATATCCACAACGCCAAAGCGAGATCGCCAAGAGCAATCTTGCGAGTGCCGTCTCCACCTGGTTGCCATAGATCGACGAACGGGCTTCCGAACCGAGTAAGCATCAACGCGTGACCGATCGAGAAAGGAAGCAGCCTGCACCCTGCGATCGTCGTCCTCGCAGGGTACATCACCCACGAATAATGCTTGTCGTTCTCAATCATTACGCATTGAAATCACGCGCAGCCGGAGTCAACACAGCGCCAGCGAATCGACCAAGAGTCATTCGAAGCGTCACAAATCCATCAGAGTAATCGACGGAACCGTCTCCAAGATAATGCCAGTTTCCGTCAATATCTGTATTACCGAAAGCCGTTAATGCAACGACAGAAAGAACATTTGGAAGCGTCACGTTGCTTTTTGCATCTGCCAAAGATCCTCCAGAAGGCGCATGAATTGTAAAATCAACTGCAAGTGTCTCAGTCTCTTCACCTGCGACGGCAGTAATTGCAGCTCCTAGTCCATTTCTGAATATGGCAACGTCGTGGGTTTGACTATATCCCACAGAATTTATTTTGCTCTTTGTCGAATCAATTGTGACAGCGCCAGTATATGTCGAAATGTTACCGTGAACACCTCGCACAACGAATAATCCCGCGCCTGTTAAAGTCGCCATAAAATTGTCTCCTAGTTCGCTACCGTTTCAACCGTATATACAGTGTCCGTTTCAAATGTCAGCACATTTCGCAGCTTGGTCTTGTCGCCACCGACATCCCAAGTCAATCGAGTAAGTCTCGACCATCCGCCAGCTACAGGCTGGTAGTCGTCGAGCAGTGTGTTAACAATCTCTCCCAATCGTTCCGCGTAAACCTGGTTGCCAGTGACGGATCGATTTATGATCGTCGACTCTCCGCACTCGATCTCGATCCTGATCTTCATCAACCAACGACGCTCCTGGTCTCTTGGCTGGATGGCAGGCATCTTCACGATCACAATGCAGCCTCCGCCGCGATCCAACTCACCAACAGCTTGGAGGATCGAAGCCTCAATCTCTCCGATGTTCTCAGCGAAGACGGTCGTTCTAGGCGGAGCAAACAGCATCTCACTTTCCTGAAGTAGGTTCCTGATCTCCTCCTGGAGTGCCCGCAGATGGTTCAGCTTGTGAACGGCTTCGCTCATTTGTTCAGGTATGTCGTGAGTTCAGAGAATGCTTCAGCTTTAACCGCTTCATCGTCAGGAGTCGCAGCAGAATTCGGCTTGTGCTGAGTCGATTCGGTCATCAGGTAAAGGAACTTAGGATCTCCATCATCACCATCAATGGCGATGAATTTTTTGTTCCGTTTCGTTGTGATTACATAGGAGTCTTCGAATTCAGCCGCCTTCTTTCCGTAGGCGTCACGATGGATTGGAATTGTCAGGAACCTTTTAGATCCAGTCGGATTCACTGTCCCACCAAACTTACGAAGAGCAACCGCTCGATCCATAATCACGGCCGAAACAGTCGGAGTCGATTCTTTTCTGACTGAATTACGCATCCGATCCCAAAATGAATTTTTAACTCCAAACCGATTCTTGTTTGTACCAGACAGTTTCCTGAAATGTTTACGAAACAGGATCGCCACCGCCCTAGCGTACAGCTTATTAATCGTCGATTTCTGAGCCAGTTTGCGCTTCAACTTATCGAGATTCGGCGTGGCTGTGTCGATTGCTAGTCCCATATCAGCGTAGTGTTAGGACTCCCCCGTCCAGGACATATTCAGGATTGTCCAGAAGTGCCTGTTTCAGTTCATCATCAAATCCTTCCAGAGATACCTTGGCGTCTTCATCGACGTCTCGCGCTCGCGCCAGTGGTGCTGGTGTGCCTCTAGCGATAACGCCAAGCTCTTCAGCCTCATCCCTGCTAACATCCTCGACCCTCATACCAGAACCGAATGCGAAAGGCGGGTATGGATTCCCTAAGCCATCCTTGAAGATCGCCGGATCTCCAAGCCGATCCCAAATGTCAGAATTCTTGAGAGCGATCATCCTTCCGGCGTACAACTGACCGCCAACCCGCTTCCATCTGGCCTCCCAATCCCTAGGTTCCTCAGCGTCGACAACCCTAACAAGCTCCTGACATGGCCACACATCGAGGATGTCAGGATCATGACCGGCAATGAAATGTCCGTAACCTTGCGCGAGTTGCTCCTGAGTGCTCACGATCAAATTGATCCGTTGATCGCTCTGCGGATCCTTGATCGTGCCGACGTCGCCAGAGTCTGTGACCGTGACGCCCAATTCCTTGAACGTCTTCCTGACTTGAAATCGCGCTTCGGCAACGCTCATCTGAAGAGGCTTCTTCCCGCGCAACGCTTCGTCCTCTGGCGAGATGCCTCGGATCAACTCTTTCACTACATCGTTGATCTTCTGGAGTGCCTGCAAGTTCTCAATCCGAGCAGAGAACGACGCTCGACGCTTCAGCCCAACGTCCAGCGCTCGCAAGTCGTCAGTGCCAAGCGACGTCGGCAGGAGTCCGCGCGCAAGTAACCTGCGCACGCCGTCTGCCCACGTGACTGGCTTGGTGAACATATCAAGATGCTGGCGATTGGATCACCGTTACGGCATTCGAAGGGGCAATCTGCGGCCATTGTCCAGGGACGTACACTCCAGGAAGCGGCCACGCGCCATCCACGGAAGCCAACGTTGCCTTGACCCATCCTTCGTCGATCGGTCGGTCTGCATTGCCAACTGTCTTCGTGCCATCAGCAGTCAAAACGGTGTACTTCCATTGATTCCATCGGTTGTTTGCGATCATCCATCGCAACGCTTCTGCCTCAGCCGGATTCGACGGAGGAAGCCTAGGTGGCTCAACTGGCACTTGCGCGCCTGGAGGAATTACGGTTGCCATGATTCAATATAGTGTTCGCCTGCTATGTTGTTTGCAGCGCCAATAGTGCCGACAATCTTTTTGAACTCAAGCCTCTCCCGCAACTTTTGGATCTCATCACGAAGCGTCCCGATTTCTTTGCGCGCATTTTCGGATCTCTCTTCAATGATAATTAGCGTCCTCATCATTGCAGTGTTTGATTTCTCAAGCTCAATGATCCTGCCTTGATGCGAATAGTTGCTCTGAACAATCCCACCAGCAATCAGGCTTATTGCGCAAAGCTGAAGGATAAATTTCCAGTCCTGTACGAGTTTAGCCATAAGAGTGGTGTTAGCCTCGTAAGGAGCATTGCCGAAAGTTAGTGGGTATTCCATGACAAAATTTGATTAGGTCATGGCGCAGCTTTGATCATCAGTTCCATGATCTGACGGAGTTCGCTCAATGCGCTCACCAAGTTAGTTCCGCCACCCTTCGCAGTAACATCCTCGACCCCGGTCGAAAGCGTCTTACCAGCGCTGGCCTTTTGCTTGGTAACCTCGGTGTCAGCAGGCCACAGCGCCAGAGTTGTCACCTTAAGCATTCGATCACTCACAGTCACAACTCCGTTAGTCGCAGTGCTGGTCGTCTTCTCCTTAATATACGGTCGATTGAGTGCGCAACCGGCCATCAGGAATATGCACGCGGATATGATAAGTAGCTTCATATTGTTCGGATTTGCTACTTCGATTTGTTGGTCTTGTACTTATCGAAGATCGACCAGGCGATGCTTGCCAATGCTGCAAGACCTCCAGCCGCCTTCGTGATCTCGTCATCAGACTCCATAGCGACTCCGCCACCGAATAAGGCCAATCCCCATCGAATCAGCGACATAAAAATAGGAACTAGCAGTTGTGTGTTCATAATTGATTATTTATTTCCCTCCAACTCCAGATGTTCGTCATAACGACTTCCCACTTGGTCACGTTGGTAATTGATCGCAGATTTTTCGGTGGATCGACTCGGTTCGTGCGCACCACATATTCATTTGAAGGCAAACTAAAAACCCCATTCGTTCCGATTGCCAACACTTCGATGAAGATCTCGACGCCATCTGGTATGTCGATCAGGGCAACTTTATTGGTGTCACCCACAAATCGCGTGGCAAATTTGTTGCCTGAACTCGGGCCGTATCTCACCACGTACCCGTTTACCGCATTCGTTGAGCGGTCCCATTCGCCCCACCATTCACCGCCAAGAAGTGTGCCGCAGAACAGAAGTATGATTAAAGATCGCATGGGAAAAATTGTGGTTCCATTGTCGGTTTAACTTGTCGCAGAAATAGCGCCACACAGTGCGCAGAATTGACAGCACCAAGTCGCTTGTAAGCGCTCCATTGCTGAGTGTTCACTGTGCTAACCGTTGTTCCAAGGCGATCGCCAATTTGTTTCGCGCTAAGTCCTTGAGCCATTAACTCAATTACCTGGACTTGCCGAGGAGTCAATTGGCCTTGGTCTTTCATTGATTGTTTCTGGCCAATTCTATTAGCACGCGTCTGATTCCCAGGAGCGCTCTGGCGCTGCGCCAGGCTACGGCCAGAGCATCGGCGTTGGTGTCGGTACCGGCGTCTTTCTTAGCCACAAGCGCTGCGATCGCGTCAAAGTGATTGTCGAGTACTGCTAACTTGGATCGTGTCTCGTTGGACTTCGCCATCTCATCCGCCGCAGTGATGTCGGCGACGGTCTGATAATGGGTCTCCAAACGACGTCGATATTCCTCTTCTGTGACCACAATCCAGCCAGCCGGAACTTCAAAAGCATCGTCTACCATACGGCGCTCGGCTGGGTAATCGCCTGGAAATCCAAGCGGATTTGGAAGGGCTGAATATGGGCGAATAATTAGTTTCATGATCAGTATTTCACGTAGACGTCGACGTAATCTGCATTGAACCCACGAGTGGTTGTTCCTGCTGATTTGGTGATTCCCCATCCAATGTTAGAACTGCGCGCTGTCTGAGGAATGTTCGCTCCAGATTCGGTGTGCACAAGTGACCCATTGATGTAGAATTTTGCCTCTGTCGCCCCTGCATTTACGTCAATCAGAAATGTCGTTAGCGTGGTTGTGGCGGTTACTCCGCTGTCGGTGATTGTTTGGGCGCTGTTGTCAGACACTTTGCACTCCCATTTGCCAGAATTAACACCGTGCGAATATTCAAACCATACCCCATCAACTACTGTCGACCAATGATCGTACAAACCAACATACGCTGTAAACGTGTCTGTGGCATCACTAAGGTTTTGAAGCCTTACTTTCCATGTGATTATTGTCCGGCCGTTTCCAAGAAAAAACGCATTGTTCCCACCAAGGAACTGGTGACGATATCCAGTTGTTCCAGTTCCAGTTAAAACCGCAAGAATTCCAACGGCACCAGTTTCGCTGTTGTAGAAACTGGTTGATCCACCGCTGTTGTTGTTTCCCCAATCGGTTGTGATTGTTGAGCTTGTTAGAAAATCGTTTCGATACGTGTAATGCGTCGCCGGATTGACCCACTCCACACCGCTTGGACCGTAGTACAAAGTGCTGCCAGATAGTTGCGTCGGCGGAGCCAACCGAGCGGCGGTGTTCGCTCCAGTACCGACAACCAAATCGCCAGCAGCGTCCCAAATCGTGTCTGTCGCAACGCTCCCGCTACCTCCCACTACCGCAGTGCCGTCGGCTTTGGTGTAGCTCGATATCACCCAGTTCCCACTCCCGAGCGAATAAGCCTGGAATCGATCTCCAGCCGCCGTGGTTATTGAGGCATTGCCAGGAAGAATCAAAGAGGTCGCATTGTGAGTCAACGTGAGCGCGCCCGTGAACCGGCCCTCCCGCTTCACTCCGGCCGCCACCGTGCCGAAGCCCGTGATGGTAGTCGTACCTGTGATGCTGACCTTGTCAGAAGCGACTGCGCCAAGGTCCGTCGTCGTTGCGCTTGCGACGGTTGTTTCTGCGCCTTGGAGAGCGTCGTAAGCAGCAGAAGCCGTCGTCGCTCCAGTGCCGCCTTTAGCGATCGGAACGGTGCTCTCGGTGGCCACAGTTCCCAGGCCGAGGGTCGTTCTTTGCGCTGTGGCATCTGCATCGTCCACCAATGCACGACCTGCTGCTGTGAATGTTGCCAGTGCAGCGGTTCCTGAGCCGGTGTAGTATGGAAGTCTGTCAGCCGCGCTCGTTAGGCCTGCTATGGATGTGAGTTCAGCATCAATCGCCTGAACATCGGTGCCAATAACAAGGCCAAGTGTGGTCCGTTGCGCGGAAGCTGAAGCATCGTCCAGCAATGCCCGACCAGCCGTCGTCAATGGCGTCGTCGTTGCGGTGCCGGATCCGCTGAAATAGGCAAGTGTGTCAGCTGCACTGGTGACAGCGGCCAATGCCGCAAGCTCTGCGTCCTGCGCTTGCACATCAGTTCCAATCGCGAGCCCCAAGGTAGTGCGCATCGCGCTCGTTGTCGTGTCGTCCAGAACCGTCCTCGCCGCCGCCGTGATCGTCGCTGTCTCAGGCACACCAGTGCTTGCCGTGACGCGCCCTATGAACTGGTCCTGTGCCAGATTGGCCATTTTGGCGAGCGTAACGACTCCAGCGTCCACAGTGTACACCGTTCCGCTACCGCTGATCGTGATGTCTCCTTTGTCTCCGTCGCTGACTCCTGCGCCACCTGAAGAAGACAGCGTCGTCCCGGTCATTGTGAGTCCAGATCCGATCGTGATTTCCTGAACGTCTCCCGATCCGCTATCGCCTCGGCCTAGCAGCTTGCTGGCCGCCGAGACATTCTGCATTTTGGCGTAGGTGATCGCATCGTTGTCCACGTTAATGGCGGTCCCCGTTCCAGAGACCGTGATGTCCCCGTAGTCGCCATCTGCCAGTCCAGCGCCGGGGGTGAAGTTCGCCGTGACCCAGTCTTCGGTTGCAATGTTCGCAGTGGTGGAGTTATATCGGACTCGAAATTTGTCTGTGTCGCTTCGATACCAAATCTGCCCATCTGACAAAAAAGATGAATCAGACGTCATGTCGTTTCTGAGCCCTATTCGACCTTCACCAAACAACGTGATCATCGTTGTGCCATTTGTCTGAAATCTGATTGTTCCAGAACTAGCGTCTCCTCCAGTCACATTTAATCTGAACCCACTGCTCAAGTTTGTTGCAGCGACAGTCCATTGCGGCGCGTTATTTGCCCAGGAGAAGTGTCCATTTAGTTCTGCGACCTGAGACGTTAGCACGTATTGATTTGTCCCTCTGGCACGCAATTCAACTTTGTCTGTATCGGTACGAAGCCACATCTCACCATTGGCAACTGTTGTCGGAGCCGCTGTCCTTCCATACAGCCCCAGTTGACCTTCTCGCCCAATGTTTACCTTCACCGTTGTGGCTTGGCTTGCAGTGCCACTTGATGTTGCGTCCGGTGTTAGAAATTCAATTTTGCCATTCGTTGTTGACGCGCCAGTCCCAGGCCCAGCTTCAATGCGAACGTTTGACCCTTGCGCATCTGTTCCTGATCCTGTCTCTCCTGATATGTATCCAGTCCGCGGTGACGCTACAGTGCTGCCAAGCCTGAGTCTCGATTCGGTGGCTGTTCCGACAAACGAACCGACGGAAAGAGAATCGGTGCCGTTCCAAAATGTAAAACCGTCATCTTGCACGCCAATTTCGCTTTGTTGTGGAAGGTCATTTCGGTACATTTGCAACAATCGAACACCAGATGCGTTCCCGCTCAGTTTTAACGCGACTTGGTTTGTATTCCCTCCAATTTCTACGTATCCGCCAGACTCGCGTACATAAGTGTCGTTTGCGTGAGTTCCTTCATTGTCAACGTTTTGGGTAACGTAGTTGTACTGAGAGCCGACAAGATTTTGAGACGCATTGTCAAAAAACTGTGTCCCAATTTCCTGGTATGCAATCGTCATGCCTATGACGGTGTTCTGGCTGGCAAATGCGTCAAACCTGAGCCCGACCATGTCATTGGTTGCTATGGTCTCAAGATTGTGTACACCGGTGTTATACCGCAGAATTCCTCCGTTGATCGCATTGGCTTGGGCGTTCCTGAACATCATTCCAGGGCCCGAGCATTGATCAACTCGTATGTTTTGGAATGCGTTATTGTTTGCGCCACCCGACAAATAGACGCCACTTGCAGGCCCAATAGTGAACGAATGGGTTCCTGTTCCAGAGCCTGAAGTTGTGAGATAGACACCATTCGTTGCCAATGAATAGTTGGTATGCACCCCATAAATCCCGCTCGATATTTCGGTCAGGTAGTAAAGTGTGAACCGATCAAACCCAGTCGGCAATGTGCCAGTGGTACGCATTTCAACATGATCTCCAGTCTTTAGCCACGGCGTGCCACTCAGAGTCCACTGACCAGAGCTTACAGAGGACACTGTATATTCCGTATTGGTGACCACCGAGTTACCAAGTAGCCAATTGCCACCAATATTCACTCCAGTCGTTGCTCCGTTCAGCCAGATCGCCGGACCTCGAAACCCAAACGCTGTTATGTTGTTAAAGATGCTATCCGCCGTCGAATAGATCCACATTCCACTGTTGGGCCGATTGCCGATGTCGCCTTTCATCCATATCGTGTCCACTACTGCGCCGTTGACATCGTGGAAATAGATTGGACGCCCCCGCAGCAGAATGAACCCGCAATTTTTTACGGTGATGTTCCACTTGCTGCGCGCCAGAATTCCGTGGGTGTAAGCGGTGAGATTGGCTGCGTTGCCATTAAACACCAGATTCTCAATGGCTGTTTCCTGAAACCTGGAATCCACCACTTCTCCGTCCTCCAATGTTTCTGACGACTGCCGGACATAACCGTCCGTGGAATTCATGATAAACATCGCTTCGCCGGCGAATGTGTTCATGGCGCGCAATTGCGTAGCGCCTCCGAGTAAATATTGATCTGAGGTGGTCGTCACCGACGCCAGTTCTGTGTATTTCCATCCAGATACACCCATTAAGTTGACTCTGTATGGAATCCATACAGGACTTTCCAGATGGTACAATCCTCCACCAAACACCACGTTGCCGCGTTTGAGGGAATAAATCAGATTCGCCGCGGATTGAATTGCAGGCGTGTCGTTTAAGTCGTCATTGGCAAATCCACCAAACCACTCCACCTTGGCGTTTGCGTTATCCCATGCCCTGTGCACTCTTCCGGAACCCCAAGCGAATATCGTGCCAGTATTTGTTACAGAAGATGAGTCGTCGTGAATGAACGTAAACTCTCCACCTCCTCCATCGTTTTTGGAATCCCTACCATCAAGATTAACGTAACATGATGTCCCAACCGGAGCGGCATCCGCGAGCATTGCGGCTATTGTCTCGTAATGCCTATATCCAAGGTAGCTACCAATAATCGGCGTGTCATTCGTCGTCCACACCACTGGCGCGCCTTGGGTCGTGTACGTCCTTACCACGCCCTCGATCGTGTCATTGGCCGTCGCGTAACTGTTCGTGCGCGGACTGATCGAAGAATTCCAAGAAAGGCTGTTCGTGATCCGTTCAAGGAGAGTGTACGTCGCCGCGTTCGTCGGAACGTCGATGACGAATGCGCGATCCGCTCCCACCTGAACACGGTAGTTACCAGGCTGAAGCTCAACTGAGAAAGTCCCATTCGTCGCTGGACGCACCGTGAAGTCTCCGCCAGTGATCAGGTTCGGCGTGTATGGCAGAGGGGTCGACAGCGGCCGGAACAAAATTGGCCCGACATAAGGCGAATTACTGTATGACAGTAAAACAGGCCCAGTGATCGTTGCGCCTGTGGCAACAAACCCGATCAGAGCAACCAACAGAAATAGAAAGCGTTTCATCTTAAAGTCCACCCATCGTTTCCACCGTGAAGTTCGCCGTAGTCTCCGCCACGAGTTCAATCGATCCGTTCGACTGCGCGTCTGGCGTCGTGTCCTCTGAGTCGGCATTTTCAACCGTCCTGTCGCCTCGTGCCACCGCCTGAAGAAGCTCCTTGGCGTCGTTGAACTCGGCAATCTGCTGTTCGTCCAGCGTATAGCCCAAGCCTTTAGCCATCAATCCGCAAATCAACCATGCCGTTGCCGGACGTAGCGATTGCGGGATCTTAGACGCATCGGAATCCAAGATTGTCGCCGTGTTGGACGCCACAGCCATTCGCACCTGCGCGATGATATCCGAGTGAATCGTCGTGAATCGATCCACCTGCGCGCCTCCTAGCGCCGCTTGATCGATAGCCTCGATCAATGCCGACACGACGTAGTTCCGGCAATCTTCGAATGTGACAGTGACCCAGGCCATGATTCAGAGAAGAAAAAGCGGCTGGCCAGTCCGAAAACCAACCAGCCGCGTGGGGTTCATTGCGTTCGCCTAATGGCTTAGGAAATGGTGAGAGTGCGGATTCCGCCGGTGTAAGGAATGACCATCAACTCGTAGTGCTGGACACCAACGACTACCTGGCTTGAACCAACTTCGTAACGGAATGCCGTCACGCGTTGACCGCTTGGAGTCGGCCCGTAGAAGTACCGGATATTGCTCGGATCCATCCCGAGTCCGCTTTCCTCGCGGTGATGCACTAGCACGATCGAATTGCCAACAACGGTATTGGCGGTTGCGCTGCTCCGGTAGGCCGAATCGATCTGAGACACGCTTCGAACACCAAGCATCGTGGCAAGTTCAGCATAGCTCATCTGCGCGCCAGCAAATGCGCCAGCAGTCGCTTGGTTGCGATGCTGTTGCAATCGACCGAGAGCCGCGGATTTGCCAAGCACAACCGTGTTCGGATAGATGCCAGTGGCGGTATGGTACGCCTGGACTTCAGTCAGAATTTCCGTGTCCGGATCCTTCGTGAATGTCGACAACCACGTCTTAGCCGTGTTCGTCGCAGACGCGACCAACAAAGCGTGAGCGCGCCGGATCTGGTTTAGCTTGAGGCGAATCAACAGGTAGTCGATCGCCTTTTGCTCGGTCCAGATACCGTCCTGGAGTTGGCGCTTGTCGAGTGCCATGATAAGACCGCGATCCACAAGCTCTCCGCTCGCTTCGCTGTTGGTCAAAGTCGCGGCCTTGTACTCGGATCCGATCGCACGACGATCTTCTTCAGTGCTACCACTGCGAAAGGCCTCGACGTTCGAGAACACCTTGTATGTGAACCGTTGAGGCGCTAGGACAGGCGTTCCGACAAGAGCAGTCAGCGTGGCATCCAGATTGTTTTGTGCCCATCCTCCGACTGCGTATGTAGTCAGCGGTTGGCTAAACGTCGATTCGGTGAATCGATTATCGTTAGCGAGATAGATCTCGCCGTTGCGCATCTGGCCGTCAGCGATCGGAAGATCGACTGCCTGCGCATAGTCGCGACCGTTACAAAAGTCTTTGATATTCGGGAAGTTCATTTTGAATTCTCCTATTGTTGTTCAGGGTTCGCGATTACAGGGTGCGATAGCCGAGGGTAATCGATGCTTCAAATTCAGCATCAAGGGTTGTGGCTCCGTTACCGCAGGCTTCGATCGCCTGCCCAACCCAGACCAGATTGCCTGTGCCGGTTAGCGTCTTGACCTTGCCACCGCTGACAGGGATCAGGATGTCACCGACAGCAACAGCGGCAGTACCATCGCTCGTCATCATTGCGGTTCCTACTGGCCCATTCAGGAGCAGCCGAATCGCAGTCGGAATCGTGGTAGTGACAGGCTCCTCAGTCAGACCGAGCGGAGTGCCGGACGTGTAGACAGCGACATTCGTCGCCACGCTGGCTCCCTTTTGAACTAGCAGATAGCGAGCGATTGCGGCATCACCTAGTCGCGTAATATAGCCATCTCGCGAGGTCAGCGAGTTGACGTCGTTGGTGAGTTGGATCCCACCACCGCGCATGATGTTCCCGAGCAACCGAAGATTTTGCTTCGGACTCAAGTCCCAGCGCATTTTCGCGACGTCGAACAGGTTGGGGATCCCCATTGCCTTCCGAATCGCATTGCAACGCGTGAGCGCGCTGCGTAACAGATCATTAGTGTTGTGTTTCATGTTGTTGTGATTGTGCTGATTCGGATCGGTTCGTGAGATTATTTCGAGGCTTGTGCGGCCTTTGCAGGTTCAGTGGGTTTTACCGACGGTGCGGCGACGGCCGGTGGTGCGGCGACGGCCGGTGGTGCGGCTTGCGCTGCCAGTCTGGCGTCGTGATCGTATTGCCGAGCGGCAATCTCTCGCAATTGCTCTGGAGCAATGGCACCAAAACACATCGCGGATCGTTCCTTGGCGATCGCGTCGATTGCTTCGTTGCGCTTCTTCTCCGCTCGGAATGCTTCTAGTTCTGCTTTTTCGTCCATTTGGTTGGTTCGATTGTGGTTTGTATCCGCTTATTCAGCGGGTTTCGAGAGAGCTTCGATCAGTGCCGGGTTTTCGTTGGCGATCTGCTGATAGGCAGTCGGGTAGATTTGAGACTCCTCGACACCTCCGGTCTTTCGAATGACAGACATCCGTTCGTTGACCAGATTGAAAATCTTGGCCTCGGTGGATGCGATTGCGCTAGGAGTGCGACTGCGATCGCCGGTCACACCTGGATTTGCAGTGGTCTTGATCTTCGACTGAAGCGCGGACAAAACGGGCGCCTCGTTGACAAAATCGTTCTGAAGTCGCTTCTCCCAAAGAGGCTTTTCCGCTTCGGTGATCGCGCCGGATTTAATCCGTTCGTTGATCAACTCAGTCGCCTTTGCCTTTCGATCGTTGGCAATGGTGAGTTCGGCAGCTTCGGCACGGGTCTTTAGTTCAGCGGCAGTGGTCTTAAGCGTCGCAGTCTCGGTCTCGGCGGCCTTCAACCGATTCGATAGATCGGTGAACGCGTTAGCGAATTCGATGTCCGTGGCCTCGTTAGTGAGCGTCAGCCCGAGAGTCGCGAGCAGTGCGACGAGTTTGTTTTTCTCCATAATTGTTTCCGTTTTAGAGTTGAGCATTTCAGTCGGCAGGTTCGGATCTCGCACCATGCCGATCGAAGTTAGATTGAAAGGTTCGAATACCGGAACACCGTCCTTCTCGCCTGTCTGAACAACAGGCCATCGCACACTCGGATAGAGCTTTGCCTCACCATTAAGAAAGGTTGATCCCTTGTCGGTGAATACCGGGCGCACATAAAGCCCTTTGTCTCCAACCTTCAGATCGCGAAACACTCCGACGGCATCCTTGTGCGGGTACTTGTGGCCATTCTTTGGGTCGTCTGGATGTCCGACGTACATCGGAGCGCCTCGAAAGAATCGCTTGGCTTTTCCAACCCAAGACTGGAACGCGTTGACGATCGTCTCCGCAGATTCCTTGGTGAGCCGTTGAATGACGAACTTGTGCCCTTCGAATTCGAGCGGATATTTCTTGTCGCCGAACGGTGCGACAAATGCCCAGCCATCGTCATCAATTGAAAACTCAGAGTCGTTCGCCATTTGGGCAAACACTTCTCCTTGGCTGTCATTGCAGAGGATTAGATGATTGTTTGGGTACAGTCTCATTTAACCTGTGCGCTTGTTAGACCATTAAGTGCCGCCGATGCAAGCGTTTTCTCAATTGCCTTCTGCAATTCTTTGCCTGTGTCCATAAGACGCGCCGCACGGAAACGAGTATTCATCTGGAAATGACGCAGAGCATTAAGCATCGAAACGGGATCATCAATCTTCATGATTCGATTGAGTTCACGGCATATCCCGAGCATGTCCTTCGCCCTTCCTGCCTGTGCTGCGTCGGTCCCTTCTGACACGAGGCTGTTGACCAGTTCCTCTCCAGGATCGCGCTCTGGCTCCATGTCGCCGACGATTTCAGCGCCTTCCACAGGCTCACCGCGGCCGTAACGCGCGCGCATGTCGTCAACCGACAAATCGATTCCGAACTCCCTGAACAGCCGATCGATCATGATCTCATTAGCTGTGTTCAACTGCTTCGATGGCACCAAAACGAAGCGAGCAAGCTGCTGAACGCCTTCCCCAAGCGAATACTCCAGGACGAACTTATCCAGGGTGCCGTTGCAAACTTCACTGATCATGCACGCGTCTGACTTTTCCTTTTTCACCGACTCATTCGCCTGGAGCGATGCGCCTTGGCCCTGGCCACTCTGAGAACTCATCGTTGAGAGGTCCGACCCTAGCACGACCGTAATGATTGTGCGTTTAATCTCATCGTGAAGCGCTTGGAATGTGCTGTCGCCGGTGCGGTCGATCTGCGCGAACTCAAGCGTTGCCTCCGGCGTCGCAATAGCAGCCCAATCCTGTTGGATGGCTTCAGCCAGTGTCTTTCCTGCATCCCATTGAGCTGATCCGACGGGTGCGTCTACGCGCACGATCGGCAACGGCATCCCGTATTTGTCGCAGAACCTAACCCATGATTGCATCAGGTTGCGCTTGTACAACCAGAGCGATGTCACGCATTCCATGAACGCTTCCGATGTGGCCACAAGCCACTCACCTGGAAGCATGTCCTGGCCGAACATGTCGTTGTCGTTCTGAAGAAATCGCAGTTTGCCGGTTTTATTCTCGAACCAATAGACTGGAACGGATCGCACAGTTAGAGCCAACCCGCCATTCACCCCTTCACCTGGCCGCCAGATTAATTCATTCACAGACCATCCATTGGCCCTGGCACTCAACAGCTTCTTTGCGAGCAGACCGACACTGCCGTGCATATCCTGCTTGAGCACATCCGTGACTTTGATGGACGAGTAGAAGTCATTCAGAATAGCGACCTGCTGATCAGCGTCGTCCTGCATTTCAGAAGGCAGTCCGTCGTTTTTGACGATTTGCCATTCCAATCCCTCAACGCTCTCTTCCCGCTTAGAATACGCCGTCACCAGCTCAGGATCGCGCGCCAGCATCATGGCCCAGAACTTCCCGATTGTGAGTGATCCCTGATAGAATCCGTCCAACTCAGTGCCGAGCCTAGCCGCGGTCGCGTACCTAACAGGATTCCAGGAGAATGATATGGACCTTGTGATGCGCTCCGCCTGTAATCCGCTGTGACTGTCTGTCTTCATATTCCGGTATTGCCGCGATTGGACTCGACCCTGCCAGCGCTGAATACCCGAGTCTTGTTGCCTTTGCAAACAACTTCGGCTAAGCGCGAATATCCGTTGGCGAATAGTAAATGATTTTCGTCGCGCACATAATCACCCAATTCATTATCAGAATTTGTTCCACGCTCGCTTCCTGCAATGTGATGGTCCTCGAACTCCTGCCAAATCCCATCCTTGCCGCGGGGTAACCGGATGGCTGATTGCTGGCGGATTCCAAGGTCTTTCACGACGTCAATTTCCCCTTCCGTTGGTGTCAGGAACTCGCGCACGACGGCGTCGACCGTTTCAAATCGGTTGCAATCGATCAAAGGGACGTATGACTCAAACCCATCCGATCCCACAAACCTGTCGACTTTCTGCTCGATACCAGCCCCCGGCCGCCGCTTATCGAATCGGACGACAGCACACCTCAGTCCTACCCATTTCTCGTCGCCCATATCGTCACGGCTAAATGCCACGCCGTTACCGAGCGACACATAGCAGCGACCTGAGTCAGGGATCTTCGGCATGCGCTCCCGCTCACTGAATCCATTCAGGACCATTGCCAGCGTGCGCGCCTCCTTGGTCTCCGGCATCTGATCGATGAAAGTCGCCGTCACGCCAAGGCTACCAACCAGAGTTGGAACCCTGGAACCGATCTGGTGAAGCGGTATGGACTCAGCCCAAACAATCCGCTTGTCGTGCGGGGATCGAACCTCGCGCACGACCAACCAACAGCGTGACCCGATGTCTAGTCCAGCAAAGCGCTGATATTTGGTGTCATGATCATACCCAGGAGCAAATTCCACAACGCCCCTAGCCCGATCGATGATTGATGACTCAAGCTTCTGCGCGGTCGATCTCGGGAGCCCCAGCGTGTCCGTCCTGAAAACGATCATCTTGTCCGATGACTCGATTGCCTTACGCCAGTCGCTAAGGATTTTCCTTAGACTCACCGCGCCAATACACAACTGACTAACGCGAAATGATATTTCGTTGGTCTCAAGCTTTGCCGGACGCCGGTGAACGAATCGACCGGATGCCTGCCTTAATTCCGCACCGCACTTGGTACACCCGAGCCGCAAGATTGAATCAGGATCGTCCTGGACAATGCTTGACCCAACAGTGGCCATAGTTGGCCCATTGACAAACTGCCCAGCGTAGTTTAGCCGCGCGACATCTCCTTCCGGTGTGTCGATGCACAGGATCTCAGGGAATGACTCCTCTGGATTGTGCGATGCACCGCACGACGGACAATCGATCATGTACACGCCCTGGCTTCCGTCCTTCCAGGCCTTTTGCATACCTCGACCGTGCACGCGCTGAGTGCCTGCTTTGAACGTGAAGCGCAGGTTGCTGTTCGTGAGTCGACCGCCAACGAATTGTTCGTTGCCTGAATCTACGTCGTCCACCTCGTCCACAATCGCAATGTCCGCGCCGAACGTCGTCGGGATCTTGTTCAGTCCGCAGAACATTCCCGTGGCTCGCTTGATCCCGTCCGTGACGCTGAACGCTCCAATTCTGTTGACCGTCTTTCCTGACTCATTCGATTCGACACCGAGTCGCATCATGCGCGCAAACCACGGGATCTGGTCGACCATGTTCGGACGGAACTTCGTCTGGACAACGCCACCCACAAGATCCTTGTCAGGCAGGAACAGCATGACACTAAGGAACCGTTGCCCAGTCGCGTACCCCATGAGCCCATGCTGAAGCATCGATTTCCCGATCTGCGCACCACCAGCGATCGACACAACGGCGTCGGTCTTGCTTTCTGCGAGGATAACATCGATTGCGCGCACGACGTGAAGCAGCGCCTCCCGCCCCGCGAATGAGTATGGAGCAAACAACCCACGTATGTCATCACTACCGGACGCCGGGGCCATACAGTCCATCGTCAGGAATTGCTCAAACGAATCGCGACGCGGGATGACCTCGGTTTTGCTTACGTCGTCTTTGCTAGGTTCGCCCTGGTACATGGACGCGAATACGTGGGGCCCTACCGCCACACGCACGCGGTCCAGGTACTCAAGCGGAACTCGATCAGGCCATAGGGATGTCATCCCATTGCCCTTTCATTCGCAAGAAGGCTTCGCAGCGATCGCGTGCTGAGGATACGATTGGATAGTAAGAATCTAGATCGCACTTGAGCACATCAATTAACGCATCGCAATAGGCGTTTAATTCAGTATTTGTTGTGAATAGCTCAAACTCACGACACGCATCGAGCGATTCTGTGTATTGCGGCGGTTCAGGAAAGTAATCCTCATCTTTTTTTGTCCACCAGCCTTTTTCAGTTTTTTCCCACCCGCACAGCTTGGCTATCCGCTCGTTAATTTGTTCGTTTGTCATAATCGTATTTATTCAATCGCTTTCCGTTTGGCTAATGGAATTTAATTGGCTCCATTAACACCTTTTTACCAGCTAGGTCGTGAGTACAATCGGGTAAATACTCAATGTGTCCGTCGATCACATAGCAATGACAGACGGATTGTGGCGCACCGTTCTTTCCAGCATCTGCTCCATCGTATGTCACAAGTACAGACGGCCCCAATGTTGGACTATCCAAACTGCCGTTCCATTTCCACGCTCTCTTGTCTGGATCGATTGGCACACCATGGTTGCACTTACACCCCGCACAATACCAAGTGATTTGCTCATGCGGTAAAGATCCTCCAACCGTAATTATTGCAGCCACTGCATTGTTACTCATGATTATTCAATCGCTTTCCGTTTGTATATTTTCCATTCCTCTCCACTCCGTTCTATCCGTCCGAACACGTCATCCCAATTCGTCCTCGACCCGACAACAACGACCGATCCGCCCGGCTTAAGCCCTGTCACACAGATCGACCTGAACCAATTCCACACCGTCTCGCGGTTCGATGCAAGCTGTCCTGCTCCGAATGTCGGTATGGGATCGTCTACGAACAAGTGATCCGCTGGCGCCGATTGGTGTCCGACCTTGATCACGTTCAACCCACCACCTGCCGTCGTCCGCCACCGCACAGCCTTCCTTTCTTTGTCGTGCAGCCTGGCGCTGAAAAGTACGCCAAACCTTGAAGATCCACTAAGCCTCTCTCGCACAGCCTGAGACGTCCGAATGACCGAAATGTCCTTCCCGCCGTACTCGAAATCCCCTGCCAGCGTTATCGTCTTTGTCGGATCCCGCCCAATTAACCAGGATATTGCCTCGACAATTAATCGGCTTTTCCCGTGCTTCGGCGGCAGAACAATCGCCAATTTCTTTCCTGTCTCGCAGGTCGATTGAATTTCCAACAGCGCTTTCGTCTGGAATTCTACCCGCGAATAATTCTCGTCTAGGTAGATCGCGCAGAACGGAAGCCGAGCGCGCGCCTCCGCGAACATGCGCTGGTAGCCTTCAAGCTGCTGGCTGTTCAACTGACATCGGTTCATTCGTCACTTCCTCAATCGTCGTCGCCATTTCCAGGCACCGCTTCAAATCGGCTGGCCCTGTGTTCGTGATGGTCAACGCTTCGATGATATTTACCTGGCGATTTCCAATTGTCGATTCCGCTTTTTTCTCAGCCAGCCCTAGAAGATTCATCTTTTGTTCCCTTAATCGAATGAGACAATCGTGGATCCGGACGTCCGGCTTGGTCTCAAGTTCGCGCCACAAATCAAACTCTTGCTCCCGAATTGATTCGAGAGTCTCGGCTCTCCATTGATCGGCGTCGCGATGTGTCTGGGCTTTTATTGTCTCAGCTACTGCAAGCCAATCTTTCCTGATCTGAATATAGGATAGAGTGTACGGTCGACCAAGCTCACAAAATTCGTCGCGCATCTGCATGTAATTGCGTCCTCGCGCTTTCATTCGAGCAACCCAGGCCCGATCGATTGCGATCTGTTCTTCAGTTCTTCTCTCGCCAATTTTCATTTTCTGTCTACGGATTTAACGGATATTTGCTCGGATCAAGTTAAATATCGCGTCCCTTGCTTCAGGCGTTGCGCTCGTGAATAAATCATCGAACGATTCGATATCGCGAATATCCTGAATGATCATCAATGATTTAAATGACCTGACGTCCAGTGATTTCAACACATCGTTCCGCCCATCTCCCGCGGCATTCATCCTCTCATAAATCTCCGTGTATGTCGGTTTTACTTGGTCGCTCATTTGTACTCCCTTATTCTCCACGCTTGAGCAAGACAGCCTGAGCGGGTTATTCCGCCATCCAGGCCCGATCAATTGTCTTCTGCTCTTCGGTTCGTTTGTGTCCTCTCACACATCAAGGTTACATCTTCAAATAGGCAATGCGCAATTTGTTTAAATCTCCGCCCGAACCTTGAGCATTGCTTGAGCGCGGATGTATCTCATTTTTGCTCTAATAGTCGCATCCCATTTAAAGAACTCAACCGCGTTTGTGTCCCAATTTCCAGTTGGTCTTGGACCTCCAAGCGCCTCAGCCAACCTGGGTGGATAATGCGTTTCAGACTGCTCGTATTCAGTCAACAATTCGTGCGCCGCGAAGTAATCTAACAACGACATCCCTTTGTAATGAGACGCAATATCATCCGGAGACGGAAACGCATATTCGTTTAGAATCGGTTCACTCATAATAACTCGCTTTCATTCTGTTCGATTAACCTTTAAGCCCTCCGATTCGTTTCAATAATTGCGCTGCTCTTTTGTTGTACAGTGGATTTCTTTTTCTTGGTTTGCCTTTAGTGGAGTAATAATACCGTCCTGGTTGTGATTGACGCGTTGTTAATGATTGCGCCGCTGCTAATGTGTAAATAAAGGCAGTTTTGTTGCTCATATGTTCGATTGATTAATTCTCCACGCTTGAGCAAGACAGCCTGAGCGGGTTTTTCGTTTGACGGTCGGTTCGATTAATCCGTCGCGCTTCAGTTCAGAGAAGCGAGCGCTGCACGTCTGGTGATTCATTCCTAGAGCAAGCTCAACTTCATCGCAGGTTGCATCTCCGGAAGTTTTAATCCATCCGCAGATGATTAATCTATCGACAAGCTTCGTGGTTTGCCTATTCGCCTTCTTCGACAGTTCGTTTCCGCCGTGGTTTCTGGCGCAGATGTCAGGTGAGTCTTTCACGACGTCACCTCGTTTATTTGAAATTCTTTTAGAGAGTCATCATCGAACACATCGGAGTAATCTTCGGCATGATCAGCGCAGTATTGAGCCCCACTTTCCGAGCAATAATGAGTGACGGGCCTGGAGCAAAATACGACTGGTCGAGACGTGCCAATTATCCACTGGCAAAACGATTTTTGTGGCGGGGTCATGGCTTTCCTTTTAGCCACCCTGGAGCGGCCAGTTTGCAACGGTTGTCGATTGAGCACACAACACCATAAATGACTCCATCTAACCACGCGCGCTCAATTCGATTTCGAAGGTACATTGTTTTACCTGTGCCGTAACCGTCTTCCCAAAGTGGTTTTCCTTTTCCTTCCAGGTAGTTGTCGCGCGCGATGGCAATGGGGCTTCTTAAATCACTCATGGCTTCACCTCCTTCGGCTCAGTGCGATACGTGACGCTTATTTCCGCGTATCGCACAAAAGTTTTGCCGCAATCCTCGCATTCATCATCAGTTGGTTTTTCGTCCGCGTCACCGTCGCAAGCCTCAGCCTGCCGACTGTGCCCGCAGTACGGGCAAATGATGTTGCAGTCGTCTGACTGGTCTCCTGGTTCAAAGTCGGCATTCACGGCGTCACCTCCATTCCAGGCCTGCACACAAGCGAGCACTCAGGCTTTCCTTTCCATTTTGGAGAAAATTCCTCTGCAATTGGGATCATGTTTTTATCATCATTCGCAAGCCACGCATCGATGCGCCATGTTGGTTTTTTTGGAAATAGCCACCATTGACCATCACTATCCATCGCCAACCAATTGAGCCAAGGCAGCGTTTTTGACCAGTCCCATTCTGGCTTGTCCATCCACGGTTCCACTAGGTTAAAGACCAACATTATGGTGCTTTCTCCCTTCAGATTCCAGCTGTGCGGATGATCGTTGATCCACCCGATCGCCAGCCCGTGCCGGACGTCTACCACTTCGGCCTTAGTACCGTATTCAGTTTTATAGAATCCAGGTGCTGTTGTCATTTTTGTATTTGTTTGGTTTTTAGTTCTGCAAATCAACGGCTAGCAGGGGCAATCCACTAGCCGTTGACCCGTTCATGACTACTCATCCACATGCAAGCGTTGTCATTGAATCACTCAGGTTCGATATCTTCAAGCCTTTTGTCGCATTGTCTTTGATCAAGATCACTCTTGATAGACTTGCTGAAGAACAGCCACGCCAGTGCAAACGCCATCATGATCCCGCAGCAGTATCCTATTGCGAATTCCATTTTGTCCTCCTTCGATTGATGTACTTACCAAAAAGAATATAGTCCGTAGACACCTCTAAGCATTCGCAAATCTTCGCAAATGACTCCATTTGGCACGATCCTCGATTCAGTATCTTCCTGAGATTTGCTTCAGCCAGACCTGTTTTTCTAGCTATGTCAACAACCGCAAATTGTTTTGCGTCCATCGCATTTCTAATTCTCTGAATGATCTCGGTCTTTTTGATCGAGTTGATGCTTTTTTTAATCGGAGCCACATAATGGCCATTTAAATCGACCTTAATTTTGTCAGAGGTCTCCTTCATCTCAAAGCACACATCTCGGATGTTCCTGATTGCAACAATGCTGTTGGTAATTGTCGCGTGATGAAATCCAGTAAACGATCCAACAACTTCACGAGTTACCCCAAGACACTCGCACGCAATCCATCTGGCCAAGTGTCTGGCAATCATGGTCGAGTATTTTCGCGATCTTCCAAGAATTGACTCCGGAGATATCCCTTTCAGCTTTGCAGCCATCTCAACTGACATTTCCCACTTCTCTTTATCGGTTTTCATTCGATTCTGTTTAGTGTGTTTTCAAGCACTGCCATTTTCCTGACGACTGCCGCCACAATTGACGCGTCGCACGATTCGTCAGCGACCAAGTAATGGACCAGGACGTTCTCGCTCTGTCCGATACGATGGGCGCGGTCTTCGCACTGCATGTTGTACCCTGGAGTCCAGTCCGCCTCTACCATTACCACAAGTGAGGCTGATGTCATGTTGAAACCGACACCGCCAGCACGCACGGACATTACGGCCACACGGCATTTCTGATCTGTATTAAACCGATCAACGAGTGCTTGCCGGTCTTTGACGTCGACACTGCCGTGGATCGCAATCGGCTGATATTCAGCCAATCCTTCGATCAAGCCAGAGATCACTTCCTTGTGATGCGCGAAAACGATCACCTTATTTATTTCGAACAGCGATGACAGAATGTGATCTAGTGCCGGACCTAGCTTTGCAATCCCGATCTTTCTGCGTGCTTCGGATGCCGCAGCTAGGTCCATCGGGTTCATCGTTTCCAATGCCTTGGCAAGCCGATCAAGCTGCTCTGGATCCGATGAGTTCATTGCGACCGAGCTTCGTTCCAGAAGTTGCGAGACAGATTGCTCGGATCGCTCCAGCGCAATCCGTGTTTGTCGATCAAGTTGAAGTCGGAATATCTGACGAGTCTTCGGCGGTAGATCTGTAAGCACGTCGTTTTTGAGCCGACGAATCATTATCGTTGATCGAAGCTCAGTCTGGAGCACTGACAAATTTGATGCACCGTCGTCGGTCCATCCTTGGCCGCGTTTAATCGAGTCAGCAGCGCCGCAGAACTTGAAAGCGAAACTGCCGTAAGAACTCGCAGGCCATCGCTTTGGATCGAGCCAAGAGATGACCGAGAAGAATTCCTTCGGCCGGTTATTGATTGGCGTGCCGGACATCGCCAGCTTTCGTTTCGTCGGAATGCCGCTCGAAATATCCTCGACGTTGCCTTCGTTCTTCCTTCGCGGACGCCATCCTACAATGGCCTTAGTCATCTGCGCTTGTGGGTTGCTGATCCTCTGGCACTCGTCAAGGACGACCAAGTCCCACATCATGGATTGCGTGCGCTGTCGCCATTTATGCGCCATCGAATAGGACATCACCACCCACTCAGTCTGCGGAAATGAATCGCCGTCGACGATCCCGACGGTCATCTTGCGAGCCTGGAATCGAAATATCTCGCGCACCCAGTTCCCGATGATGCTCGCCGGAACGACCACCAGAATCTTGTGAATATTTGGCGATGCGTTTACCACACCAATAGCTTGCGCTGTCTTGCCTAGGCCCATCTCGTCCGCGATCAGGCAGCCTGTCTCACGCTTAAACGCCTCGATTGCGTACTCGACTCCGACGACTTGGTATGGGTACAGGCTCAGTCCTGGCGGCATTGGCACGCGAAAATTGGATTTAGCCGATCTGGATTTCTCCATAGCAACCTCGCGCGACTTAAGCACCTCTGGCGCAATCTCGATCCACCAAACAAACTCAAGCTTTCCTGGCTCGCCGTACTTATCCGCCAGTCGGACGCCGTGAGAACGCAGTTGATCCCTGTGATCGTTGTAGAACTGACGTGACGACGGTCTATCTGGCGCTTTCCTCAGATCGACTAGATTTCCTTTTTTTGTCAGAATCCGCTGGGGAGCATTCCATGCAAAATGCTCCTCGATCTGTTGTTTTGAGATGATCATTTCGCGATGTTGTTTTCTGATTCCTCCTTCGCGCACCGCTCAATGTCGGCCATAGCGTCCTCGTTTGTTGCGTAGAAGTCTGGAACACGTTGATTTGGATACGACACCGCAAATATCAGAGCGCCAGCCACGCAACTGCCTACTTGGTTTTCCAGACGCTTCCCAGCCTCATTGGCCAACTGAATCGCCCAACCTGCGCGGCAATGTGTCGTCTCGCATGTGTGCCAGGTGTTCATTTCTAGTTTCCCGCCAGAATTTATGGCTTCCATTATTTTGGTGTGGAGACGCTCGACTTTGGGAATGTCGGCCCCGCTGAGGTTGGCCCCGCTGAGGTTGGCCCCGCTGAGGTTGGCCCCGCTGAGGTCGGCCCCGCGGAGGTCGGCCCTGCGGAGGTAGGCCCTGCGGAGGTAGGCCCCGCTGAGGTCGGACCCGCTGAGGTCGGCCCTCTCTTCGCTTTCGTTTTTCAGCCACAAGCCATGCTTCTCCAACACAACCGCAATTTGCTCTTTTGTCATATCGTCGTTTTTCTATTCGTTCAGGTTTCCGACCTTTGGCGGTGTCGCTTGCTTCGACGAGATGAGTGAACACTATTTCCGATTTGTTGCAAAGGATTATTTTCGATTATTTACGGCATCGATTCGCGCCTTGCATAAAAGCCAATATCGTCCGATCTCCAACATCACGAAGATGATCGCAAACGACGTCGAAAACATTCCTGGCCGTTGATGAGCCATGAAGATCAGTGCCAAGATTGCGATCACGAACAGTGACGCAAGAGCAGTTTTTCCGCACGACACCACAATAGCGCACCACTCTAGTTTTTTCTCATTGGTCATCCACTGCCCCCGACTATCGCCAGGAGCAGGGAATGATCAATAATGGCTGTGAGTCGCGTACTCTTTCAGGTTTCCAAAACTGTCATACACAATCACCTCGACAGCGATTGTGCAGAACTTTGAGCACTTCTCTCGCTCAGTTCTGAAGACGTGAACATCGCCAGGCGACACCCAGGCGTGCTCCCAGACTTTGATGTGATCGTAACCGTCGCCAGTGATCTTGGGTTTGATGTATGTGAGAATCCGGGTTACAAACAATGGTTCCTCTATGCCGTACGGTTGCCACCTGTTGTCAACCTGACACCATAGCATCAAAATGTTGCTCGGAACTTTCAGGTAATTCCTGAATTTGAGTGTTTCCAAATGGAATGCCTCTGGAGCGCGAGATTCAATGCAATATGTCTGAGCCGATGCCGCCGACAACAGAGCCGCAATCAATCCAATCAGTGTGATTATTTTCTTCATAGTACTATTCTTTTCCGTCGTTCGGGTATTCGACCCTTGGCGATGCCGAGTTAATCTCGACGCTGTTAATATCGGCAGAATATCAGATCGATTAAAGTCTATTTCCTGAATAAGTTTAGAATAATTGCGGCCTCTTTAATCGACCTCACTACGTGAATCTTGTGGCCTAGAAGTCCGGCCCAGTGAATGATGTTACGCTGATCGTCGGACGGCTTTTTATTTCCGACTTTGCACTCAATCATGATTACCTTCCCATCGTCCGCAAGGATCGTGAAGTCCGGTTCTCCTGGCGTGCGATGAGTTGCATGCGCCATTGATCCGTGGAATGCAATCCATCTTCGATCTTTGCACCACAAAAGAATGAATTCGTGAATCTCTTTTTCCTTGGCCTGTGACTTTGTTGGCTTCACCTCGGCCTGTTCATTCTTTGCCTGACGTTGCTGGAGCCATTCGCTTGTGAATCTCATGTCTTGTTCCAGTTTCCTTTCTCGCAGATCAATCCTTTACTCCTGGCCCATCCAGGATAAGCGTGCACTTGAGCGTGATGCAATCGACACAGCGCTACCCAGTACCGATCGTCCATCAGGAGCTTGCCTAGTCGTCCGCGGGTATGATGAACGTCCACGCCTTTAGCGTACCCGCAAATACTGCACAGCTTTCCGCGCTTCCATTGCTCCGCCTTCTTTACGTATTCCAGCCTCGATGGATTTTTGGCCTTTGACTTTGGCTTCGATTTCTCTCGGCCATGTCCGTGTGGTTTGATGCCCGACTTCATTCCGACCCACGGCGCTTTGCGCTGCTTTGGTTTTGTTCTCATTGGCTCGTTGTTCCATCTGTCGTTTCGTCATCTGCAAAGCCATTCTGGCGAATTGCCGGAAGGCCAGCGCAATGTGCTTGCATATCGTTTTGTTGCTGCATTCGCCGTCCCTGATCAATGGCCAGCATCTAGTTTCGAAGTGGATGCAATTGCACCGACCATTGCAATCATACTCGAACAGATCCACGAGATATTGCTCCCGCGGATTCGCATCGGATCTGACAAGGTATCGGCCAACCTCTCCGGCGATCTTTTCGACCTTACCCGATCTCGATTGTGAGCCCGATTCCATGCGTGACTCCTATCGAAGAAAAGATTTTGTTGCAGGCTTCGGATACAACAGCGATGTGCTCGCGATGGCCACCTATGACGTCAACGGTCATCAAGCAATGAGTCCCTGTTCCTTCATCCGACTTTACGGTTAAGTCATGGCACCCGAGCACGATTGTCAGAGTCCTGGCCAGTAACTCTTGGATCTCCTTGCGTGGCCACTTTGGATTGTACTCGAACCGTTGCCAAGGCTTCGTGATCCGCACTGGAGGTTCTTCGACCTTGTAGAGCACGATCTTTTTCGTGCGATTGGTCGAACAGGCAATTTCCACCAGTGATTTCACGGACAGGAAATGCGCGCCGCGCTGTCCGACGATCCTTGGTACGTCTTCTGGATCTCCTGACACAGTGAAGATCACCGTCTGCGCGGACTCGTTTTGCACATTCATCCTGACATCAGCGCTTTTCCGCACTAACGCCGCAAACAGCTTGCGAGCCATTTCTACGATATCTTCTGTCGTATTCATTCGGTTTTGTTGTCGAAATTAAACGGTGGATTCGCAGGTAGGCTCCGGAGCAGATTCGGTCGGCGGTTCGACTGATTGCTCTGAAACTGGCTCGGAATTCTTAGATTTTTTCTTGTTCTTCGACCCTGGAGGACGACCGCGACGACCTGGAGTCTTTGGATTCTCAGGCTCGCTCATTGTGTCCTCGGCGTCGGGATTGTGGATACACAGCCCGAGTTGATTCGGGTCTTCGCCGTGGATCACCAAGCTGTCAGCGACTCGTTCCGGTGTGTACCGGATCGTGACCTTGGCTTCAGGCGCGCTGCCGCTCGAATAGATCGACGCGCGAATGCCGATGGCCAACTTGTGGCTCTGAGAATCGTTGATGATCTTCTTGATTCGATCCGAATTGTTTTCCAACAGCCGACTCACTGCCGTGGAAATCTGCACGATAATATCGTTTTGTTCACTCATTTGATTTATTGGTTTCGATTGTTACGTCTGCCGCTCCGAATATCTCTTGTATTCTTGGATAATACAATATGATTTTTTCACCGACGCGATAGCCAGTCTGCAATGATCAATCCGCCAGTTTCGTTCATGCGCGAGGAAAGGCTCTCCCCAACGCACTCCGTAAATTTGTCTGGCTCCAGGTTCGCAATCAAGATCGTGTCTGTCATGTCGTTGTAGCGCTTATCCACGAGACCAAATAGGAGGTTGTTCTCCCAGGCAGACTCCCCGCGCTTCCCGATCTCGTCGATCACCAGGAGCTTTGGGGATCGCAACTGCTCGATCACTTTGATCTCTGTCTCGGTTGCATCCGGCCTGAACGTGGCTTTGAGCCTGGAGAATATCATCACGGCCGTCTCGTAATACGCGCTCATTAGTCGCTCGGTTGCCGTTCGCATGACCTCGACGGCCAATTGCGTCTTTCCGTTCCCTCGTGTTCCGATCAATCCGTAGACGAATCCTGTGCCAAGCCGCTTTTCGATACCAGCAAGCCTTTCGCCCCACACACCTTTGCGATCTACCGTTGAGCGCAAGTGCCGCTCTGGAGCATTCCACTCTCGCCTGAGGCTATCCTGGCGCGAAATCCGAGCCGTCTTGGCCTTCTCCTTGGTCAGAGCATCCATTGTTTCGTCCGAAACAACCTTCACGTTAGAAACAAGACCAGTGAGGATCTTCTGAAAGTTTGGGTCTATTTCGGGTTCTTCGCTCATTCGAATGTAGCAATTTTGATTTTGAAGCCGGGGTCTTTCATTTCTTTGAGTTCGCCCTTTGGCTTGTAACGCTCCTGCCAATTCAAGCGCCACGTAGCAAATGCTCGCTTCCAACACTTCATCGGGTTTCGCCCCACCTTCCAGCCGTTGGCCCCGTAGTAATTCAGGAATTTGTCAGCTTCGATTTCAGGCATCCAATGTGCCTTTGCTTCTTCCAGCACTTCATCACGAGTAGGCTCTCTGAATCGAGTTGAATGTGTTCTTTCTTCCTTAGTCTCTTCATTAAGTCTCTTCTCCTTATTAGATGTTTGTCGGTTTCCGCCAATGCTGTTTGGAGGATTCGTGCAATCCTGTATGGCGCTTTCCGCCATACTAGTTTGCCGATGTTGTAACTCCATAAGGCTGTCCATAAGCATCTCAAGATCAACGAAGTAGTTCAGCTTCCCTGGAAGTCCTCTTAACTCCTCATTCCAAAATGGGGTTTTTCTCAGATCACGCCGAGCGGTCTCTTGCTCCCTCCTAGAAAGGCCTGTTTCATCCTCCCATTTTTCCTGTGTTTGGTACCACCATCCACCCTCCCTGTTTCGCTTCTGCCAGTAGACGGCCTGGGAAAGCATTAGCGCTGCGTTTACACTACCCGTCAGAGTTACAAAGCAGCGGTGAAAGGCTATCGGCCTATCAAGAATATCAGAATTCATATTTTGAAAACAAAAGCAGAGCAGCCGACAACGGGTGAAAAATGGGCCTAGATTCCCATTGATCCTTTCGGATCGCCGTTATCAACTGCTCTGCGTTTTCTAAAATAGAACTCATCTAGGTATTAGGGCTTTTTCACAAACCCGTGTTCGATGTGTGCTCTAAAGCGTGTCGGATGTCAATCTCACTCCATCCACCAGACGCAATCCTTCGTAGTGCATCGCGCGTGAACGTGTCCGTTGCACAGCGCTCTGGAATATCGAAGATCTCCTTTGGTGCACACTGGACATTTCATTGATCCTGCACCCGACCAACTTCCAGGGATATTTCCAACTTTTACGTTTGTATCTCCTGCCAACGCTCTCCGTCGCAACTCTTCAATGATTGCTTTTCTCGCTTTTAGAATTTCATGCATAGGTCAATTATTTAAGCCGCCACTCGCAAGATCCAATCCGCTGATATCTCAGGCGGCACAACGTCGCACCCGAAGAATTGATCGATCACGTTTTGGTACACAAGCTCCCTCATCCGTCGCAGGAACTTCGTTTTCTGACCAGGACTCAGTCTCGACAGTTCGTCGACCACCAACACCCGAAGACCGCTCTTTCCCTGGCCAACGCACAAAGCGATCTGGAGCGAGGCATACACACACAGTTGCTCTGCTCCGCTCAACGTCTTGCTGACAAACTGGCCATGCCGAACAATGCCAAATTCACCGTCTCGGAACTCAATTAACGGGAAGATCCCGGCCATGAGTTTGTTTGCGCGCGCGATCACTGGATCGATGGACTTGGCCACAAGTTCTTCCGACGCTGCCTTGACCAACTTCACCGCCGTGCTCGCGTGCGTTGCGAGGTTTGTGGCTTCGACCATGCGCTTGTTCAACTCATTGCGCTTCAGCCGATCACGTTCGAATGATTCGAACTTGGCGCGCTTCTCGTCTAGGTCCGCGATCTGTGCCTTGATCACTTCGCGCTGTTTCTTCAGATCCGCGACCTTTTCGACAGTGACGGCCATCGGTTCACCGACTTCAAGCTTCTTCAGATTCTCCGTTAAGTCTTTGTGCGTCTTGATGTCGGCCTTGCATCGCTCCAATTTCACAATAGCCGCATCACGCTTTTTCGCCCATTCAACTTTAGATTCAACGAAAGCCGAAAGCACTGCTTCACGACTTGCAATCGTCTTTTCAATTGCAACCAAGTCCACATTAGACCCATCTGGAGTTCGGCCGCAGGTTGGACACTTCACGATTAGAGATTTATTTGAATCAATCATTGATTGTTCTTCTGCAATCAACGCGTCCAATTGAGAAATAGTTTTGTCATTATCAACAATTGAATTATGGGCTTTCTCCTTGTCGCGCTTCAGCTCTGTCACGTCG